>JADMIO010789756.1_pt1 | contig 34063 bp, 27 predicted proteins | sample 8958161 | NCBI WGS metagenome assembly JADMIO01 (sample SAMN16585339, study PRJNA669376) | soil metagenome | isolation source: Crop rotation soil | place: USA: Cullars Rotation, Alabama | collected 2011 | reverse complement strand
CTGCACCGGCAGGATCTCGACTTCGCCCGGCGCGGGCGCAGCCAGCTTCGGCGGCCACTCGACTTTCGGCGCGGCCGCGCGCGCCGGCGCCTGGCCGCCGCGCCCCTGCGTGGACACCGTGACGCCCGTCGCTACGAGCGTCGCCGCCGCGAGCACTATGAGGCGCTTCAATTTCCACCCTCCGAGACGCCGACTCCGACCTTCGCCGGCTTCGGCATTGTCTTCATCTTCGCGATGTACTCCGGATACATCGTCGCCGCTCCGCCCAGCCGCGGTTCGTACGGCGTGCCGAAGCGATCGGTGAGGTTCTTGTCGAGACCCGGCAGCGGACTCTTGCCCGGCAGGAAGTGCGGCACCGTGCCGCGCGGGATTGCCGTCTCGGTCGCTTCCTCGCATGGATACGGAGACATCTGCAGCGTCGGATCCAGCACCCACATCATCGTGCTGCGGATGTACGGCTCGGTGAGCGACACCGGGTCGTAGTTGATCGACGTCATCTGCAGGTAATCGCCGATGCGGCGGATGCGCTCGCGGACGACATCCTGATCGCTGCGCATCAGGCCGTTGCGGCGCAGGTACCCTTCCTTCAAGTGCGTCGTGGTGACCACGAGCGTGTCGCCGTCCCACTCACCCGTCGAGAAACCGCTCCACGTGTGAACGGCGTTGGCGGGCGGATGCGGACGGCCGTCCATCCAGATCGTGATTTCCTGTTCCTGCTGATTCAGGTGGCCATGGTAGGCGATGACTTTCTGCGTCGCCTGATCGATGTCGGCCCACATGCGCAGCGCGGACAGCGGACCCTCGAGCGAGTAGTCCCATGCGTGCGGGCGGCAGGCCCATTCCGTAACGTCGAAGTCTTCGGGCGACCAGCTCTGCACCCGCCACCGGGCGGCATCACTGGCGGGCACGCCGGCGATGTCGCCGGTCATGCCGCTGCCATCCTGGTTACGCGGCAACGGCCGCCACACGCCCATGATGTCGGCCTGCGCGAACGCCGACTGGCACCAGAGCAGCGTGAGCACGGCAAGAAGAGGCACGCGACGCATTGATTGACTCCTTGATGAGGACCCGGCGCCCGAAAATTCTAGAGACGCCACCGACACCAAAGTGTGTCAAATTGTGCCAGCGCCGGCCCAGAAAACGAAAGGCCGGTCCCTCTCGGAACCGGCCTGAATTGCGCGGATTTTCGAATCCAGCTAAACGCTATTCGCTCTTCTTGATGATGATCTTTTTGAGCGCGTCCATGTCCGACGGCAGGTCGCCGGTCCACTGAATCTTATTCGTCCGCAGGACGTAGGCGATGATGTCGACGTACTGCTGCCGCTCGAGACCGCCCGGGTTGTCCTCGGGCATCGTGGCGCGCACCTGCTCGACCAGGTTGTTCGCGTTGTAGGTTTCCCAGTTCTGCCAGAACATGTCGCCGGTCAGCGGCGGCGTCTCTGCGCTGCCCTTCAAGTCCGCCATGTGGCACGCGGCGCACTTGTCGTTGTAGAGCCCCTTGCCGCGCGCCTGCTGATCGCCTGCCGGGGCACCGCCGCCCTGCGCCGACGGAATCGCCGTTGCTGCGGCCCAGATGATGAGTGCCGACAGACCGAGAATGCTGAATCGTCTCATGGTCGCCTCTCCCTAACCCCTACTTGGTTCCTGACGGAGCGGCCGGATCATACCTGAAGACGTAGACCGCGCCCGCTTCCTTCATCGAGTTGTCCTGCTGATTGCCGTTGATCCCCTTGGCGTTGCTGTCTTCGCCGCGCGCACCGACGGCCATGGTGCGGCCGTCGCGACTGAGAGCGACCGAACTGCCGAACTCGTCGAACGCTTCGTTGTCGGAGCTCTTCACGTACGCCTGCTGCGTCCATGTGGTGCCGGTGCGTGTGAAGAAGTAGACCGCGCCGGCCTCCTGCGCGGAGTCGTCGTCCTGCTTGCCGTTGATCCCCTGCGCCGCGCTGTCTTCGAGCTGCGCCGCCGCCGCGACGGTGTTGCCGTCGCCGCTCAGCGCGAGCCGCGACGCGAACCAGTCTTCCTTGCCCGCATTCGACGCCTTGATGAACGCCTGCTGCGTCCACATGCCGCCCGCCGGGCGCGTGAAGATGTAGAGCGCGCCTACGGACGTGTCGTCCTTCACGTCGTTGTCGCACGGCGCCGCGGGGTTGACGCCCGTCGCCAGGCAATCCTCGTCGAGCGAGCCGGTCGCGATGGTGTTGCCGTCATCGCTGATCGCCACCGAGACACCCATCGAGTCGCCGTTCTCGCCGTTCGAGGCCTTGAGGTAGTCGGTCTGTGCCCACTTACCGGCGGTGCGCTTGAACACGTACACGGCGCCGGTGCCGTTGCGCGTCCGATCGTAGGGACCGTTGATCTTCCGCGATCCGCCGCCTTCATCGAAGGCACTCGCCGCCATCGTGCTGCCATCGGCGCTCAGCGCAACCGCGTAGCCGAACTGCACGTTCGGCTGCGTGTTCGCCGCCTTCACGTACGCCTGCTGCGTCCAGGTCGTCCCGGTGCGCGTGAACACGTACACGGCGCCGGACGACTGCATCGAGTTGTCGTTCTCGTTGCCGTTGATGCCGGTCGCGTTGCTGTCCTCGGCGTTCGCGCCCGCGGCGAGCGTGTTGCCGTCGTCGCTGATGGCGAGCGCGAAGCCGAACTGATCGCCGTCGCCGAAGTTGCCGTCGGTGCCGGCCTCGCCGGTGTTCGACGCCTTGATGTAGGCCTGTTGCGACCACTGGCCGCCGCGGCGCGTGAAGACGTACGCGGCGCCCGCCTGCGGAATCGACGTGTCGTTCTGGTTGCCGTTGATCCCTTTCGCGTTGCTCGACTCGTAGTACGCCGAGACGCCCATCGTGTTGCCGTCGGCGCTGAGGACGACGACGTGGCCGAACTCGGCGTCGGGCTGCGGATTCGACGCCTTCACGTACGCCTGCTGCGTCCAGGGCGAGGTCGCGTTGCGGCGCGTATAGACGTACACCGCGCCCGCGCTGAACACCGACGTGTCGTTTTCGTTGCCGTTGATCCCCTTCGACCCGCTGCTCTCGTTCGGCGCGCCGACCGCGAGCGTGAGACCGTCCCCGCTCAGCGCGACCGAATCGCCGAGGAGCGTGCCGCCGTTGCCGAAGTGATCCCCCATGTGCGGGTTCGACGCCTTGATGTAGGCCGCCTGCGTCAGCTTTCCGGTCTTTGCCTGTGCCTCGATGCGGACGCCCCCGGTGATCGAGACAACGGCGACCGCCGCGATCAATGCGAACTTATGAATGCGCATACTGTCCCCTGCTTCTTCTACTTCTTCGGCGGCACCGACGGTGCCGGTTTCGCGAAGCGCGCGGCCTCGACCATCACGTTCGGGCGAATCTGCGCGATCTCGAAGTTGTCGCGCCCGTCGAGCCACGTCATCGTGAACTTGAAGGGCATCTTCAGGCCGTTGACGTCGCGGTAGTCGGAATAATCGGTCTGCACCGGGATCTTGCCGACCGGCGAATCGGTGTACCGCACCGAACGGGTCAGCAGGCCGGTCTTCTGATCGAAGAGCAGCGAGACGATGAGACCGTCGGCCGTGTTCCCCTGTACTTCCCACGTATCCTGGTCATCGACGGTGACCGGCGACACGCGCCAGCGCGCCGCGAGCCCCTTCAACTGCGCGGGATAGAACAGCGCGGCATCGATCTTCGCGCCGGCGAGCTCCTGGCCTGCGAGCGGCAGCACGTCGACCGGGCGCAGCGGCGCGGCGAGCCATGCGCTCGTCCCGTTGTAGACCGTCGTGTTCGGGCCGTTGCTCGTGTGAACGATCACGGTCCGCGACAGCGGCATCGCCTTCGAGTAGATCTCGGTCATGCGCTTGTCGGCCGATTCAGGACCGTAGCCGACGTTCGTGCCGGTGGCGGTGAAGCTGGTGAGCCCCGCGGCACGCTGCGCGCCGCCGACGGCCATGATGTACTTGTCGAACACCGCATCAGGCATCGGCGCGAGGGGATTCTGCGCGACGACGGCATTCGGATCGGGCGCCGGCAGCGGGCCGTACTGCACGGTAAAGTCGGGCACCGTGCGCGGCGTGTCGGAGCCGCGATGACACGACCAGCAGCTCACCATCTGGCGGCCGCCGAAATTCATGTCGTTGATCGCCATGACCATGCGGATCATCCGGCGCGCCATGTTCTTCCGTGCGTTGTCGGCGGCGAAGCCGGCCCAGTTGCGGTCGTCCGCCATGTGGCAGTCTTCGCACGACATCCCCAGCGACGCGGCAAAGAATCCCATCGTCGTCATGAACTGATCGACGGGGATGCCCTTCATCACCTGGACGTTCTTGAATACCTGGTCGGAGGTGGGCGGCTTCTCGGCGGGGGCCTGGGCCCTGAGGATGCCGACGCCGAGCAACACGGCGAACAGCGCGGCGGCCGTAACGGTGGTTCCTATCGATCCTCGTCGCATGCAATCTCCGTCAAAGGCTTGCACAAACAAGAAGGGCCGCATCACTGCGGCCCTGACCCGTGGACGGTGGCGCGGACGCACGCTGGGCGCGACGCGGACCCGCCGTCACCAATGGCTACTGCGCGGCCGGCGCGGGCTGGCCGAAGTTCGCCGTGCGGTAGATTTCCTTGCCCGTATCGGTCTCGGTAATCTGCGAGCGCTCCGTGAGGTTCATGTACGGGTCGCCGCTCTTCACCACGCGGCCGATCAGCGTGACCTTCATGCCAGGCTTGATGGTGGTCGGCGTCCAGCCGAACTGCTTGATGAGCTGTTGGGGCCCGCCCAGTTCCGCCTGCCACCGCGTGGTCTTTCCGCTGTCATCGGTCACGTCGAAGACGATCGACGCATGCGGGTTGACCATCACGAGCTGCACGACCGTCCCCTTGAGGGTGACTGTGTCCTCGTTATAGCGGCCGGCATCGCCGTGGTGCGCCCAGGCCAGACCGGGGACGAGGCTCGCGGCAAGCACGAGCGCGCAGAAAAACCGTTTCTTCATGACGAGAATCCCTCTCAAAAATGTCGCGGGTGCGAGCGAAGCGACGAATATTCTCTCATCCTAAGACGAGTTGTCAAAGGCCGTGGTTCAAATGAATTACGGGTGAAGCGAAGGTTGGCGGAGAGGGTGGGATTCGAACCCACGTGCCGGTTACCCGACAAGACGCTTTCGAGGCGCCCCCGTTACGACCACTTCGGTACCTCTCCGTGTCGAGCAGGCCGCGGCGGAACACGACATTATACCGTGCCGTCTCGAGCGACTAGCCCGCGCCCAAGGCGGCGTACCCGCGGTACAGACCGTAGGCGAGCACAAAACTGAACAGCAGCGCGACGAGCGCGAACATCACGCCGACGATGCCAAGCCACTTCTTCCCACCCAGGTCGCGCCTTGCGACGACATAGGCGCCCGCAATCAGTCCCGCCAGGCTGACGATGGGGGCGAATCCGACCCCCGCCAGCGCGTGCGCGTCGTTATCGTCGATGAACCAGATGACCGATGTGACTGGCAGAAGATAGGGCAACAGGACGGCCCAACCGGTCCGCGCGAGCAGCACGGCGACGAGCGTCACGAGCACGACGTACCCGACGTACGGCGCTGCCGCACGCAGAGACTCGTTCCTCTGGTCGGCGGCAGCGACGCTCTTCGCCTCGGGCGTCCCGACGGCGATGAGCGCAATCCGCAGTTGTCTCTTCACTCCGGGGCTTGGTTCCTCGCGGAACATGGTGATCATCTGCGGCGCCCACGGCGCCGCAGCGGGAGCGACGGCGATCAGTTTATCGACAGCCTTCGCGCGCGCAAATTCGTCGGGAGCGGCCTTCACATCGTCCAGGATCTGCGGCACGTACAGTTCGGGCGCGACGCCTGCGTTGCGCAGCGCTTTCGCCGCCGCATCGCGCACCTGGAATCGCTCGTCCTGAATCGCGGCGATCAACTCGGCGGATGCCTGATTCGCGACCCCGCGCTTGTCCAGGTTCCCGATCATCGTCAGGCTGGCGCCGTGCGGATCCGCGATCTCGCGTGCGGCAATCGAAACGGGCACGCTGGGACACGCTCCGAGGGCACGGGTTGCGCCCTCGGAAATCGCGAACTCCTGATCGTGCATCGCGGCGATGAGGACCGGGTCGACAACGGGCGCGCACACGTCGCCATAGTGCTCGTAAGAGCTCAACGATCCGAGCTTCTCGGCGGCTTCCTTCCGGATCGCGGGACTGCCTTCCTTGAAGGCTTCGACGATGACGGGAACGATCTGCTCCGGCAATTGAGGAACGAGGCCATTCCACGCGAGGGTCATCGCCGCGGCCCACCGGACGTACTGATTTCTGTCCGCGAGCTTCGGTTGCAGGACCTGCGCGTCCGGCTGCAGCGTCGTGAAAAGCGCACGGCGCGCCACGAAGAAGCTCTCTTCGTCGGTGACGGTCTCGATCAGGTACTTGTCGACACCCGGACCACCGAGCGCGTCGAACGCCCTGTCGACGCTGTCCGATGGGCGTTGAACGAGAAGCAGCTCGCGAACGGTTGATCGCTGCATCGGCTCGTCGGCCTGGAAGAACTCGTGCCGCGCCGCTTCCCGTGTTTGTACGTCAGGCGACAGCAGGCGGTCCGACAGGCTCTGGCCGCGAGCCGCGGCGGCGCAGCACAAAACGATCGCCATCACGCTCGTCATGCGTCGAGACATCGTGCTCACCGTGGGCCCGGTAATGGTGTCGGCCGTCGAACCGGCCGGCATTACGTCGCGTTCGTCGGTGCGCTGCGCCGTGCCTGGAAGAACTGCTGCAAGAGCTCGCGGCCCTCATCCGCTCGCACGCCGCCCGTTACGGCGAAGCGGTGATTGAGGCCGGGCGTCTCGAGCGCGCGCGCGGTTGAGATCAGCGCGCCGGTCTTGGGCTCGGGCGCCCCATATATAAGGTGTCGCACGCGCGCGTGGACGAGGGCGCCCACGCACATGAGACACGGCTCGACCGTAACGTAGACGTCCGCGTTCGTCAGCCGGTAGTTTCCAAAGCTGCGTGCGGCTTCGCGAAGCACGAGCACTTCCGCATGCGCGGTCGGATCACATGCGGAAATCGGCTGATTGAAGGCTCGCGCGACGATGTCTCCCTCGATCACGAGCACCGCCCCGATGGGCACTTCACCCGCGGCAAGGCCGAGGCGCGCCTGCTCGAGCGCAGCGCCCATCAGAGACCCCATCCTGTCTTCAGGGGACATCGGCTGACCTTACCACGTTGATAAACTCAGACAGATGTTTCCTTTCAGCGGTCACGCACCGCGAGAGGATCAGAGCGGACTACATTCGCTCGGTGACTTCACCGCCAATGCCCGCCTCCTGCTCCTCTCGCTCGTCGCCATTCCCATCGGCATCATCAGTGCCTACGTCGCGGTCGCGCTGCTCGCGCTGATCGCGTTCTTCACCAATCTGTTCTTCTTTCAGCGAATCAGTTTCGCGGCGGCGTCGCCCGCCATGCACCACCTCGGATACCTGGTCATCGCGGTGCCGATCGTCGGCGGGCTGATCATCGGCCTGATGGCGCGGTACGGATCGGAGCGGATCCGCGGCCACGGCATCCCCGAAGCGATCGAGTCGATTCTCATCAACGGCAGCCGCGTCGAGCCAAAGCTCGCCGTGCTCAAGCCTCTGTCGTCGGCGATCTCGATCGGCTCAGGCGGTCCGTTCGGCGCCGAAGGGCCGATCATCATGACCGGCGGCGCGTTCGGATCGCTGATCGCGCAGTTCCTGCATCTCTCCGCCGCGGAGCGCAAGACGCTGCTCGTCGCCGGTGCGGCGGCCGGCATGGCGGCCACCTTCGCCGCTCCGCTCGCATCGGTGCTGCTCGCGGTCGAACTGCTGCTCTTCGAGTGGAAGCCGCGCAGCTTCGTGCCGGTCGCGATGGCGAGCGCGACGGCGGCCGCCGCACGCCGGTACCTGATCGGCCTCGGTCCGCTGTTCCCCGTGCCCGCGCATCCGCTGTTCATCGGACCGGCCGGGCTCCTCGGCTGCGTGATCGTCGGCCTCGGCGCCGGCGCGCTTTCGGCAGTGATGACGCTCGCGGTCTACGCGTGCGAGGACCTGTTCCAGAAACACATGCCGATTCACTGGATGTGGTGGCCGGCACTCGGCGGCCTCGCCATCGGCGTCGGCGGCCTGCTGTTTCCGCAGGCGCTCGGCGTCGGCTACGACACGATCGGCGCGCTGCTGCAGGGCGACGTGCCGCGTACGACGCTGCTCGGCATCCTGCTCGTGAAGTCGTCGATCTGGGCGATCGCGCTCGGGTCGGGTACGTCTGGCGGCGTGCTCGCGCCGCTGCTGATGATGGGCGGCGCGCTCGGCGGCGTCGAGGGCGCGTTCCTTCCGGCGCTCGGCCCGGGCTTCTGGCCGCTCGTCAGCATGGGCGCGATCCTCGGCGGCACGATGCGCTCCCCCTTCACCGGCATCGTGTTCGCGATCGAGCTGACGCACGACCTCAACATGATGCTGCCGCTGCTCGTCGCGGTGACGATCGCGCACGCGTTCACGGTGCTCACGTTGAAGCGTTCGATTCTCACCGAAAAGGTGAGCCGCCGCGGCTATCACCTGACGCGCGAGTACTCGATCGATCCGCTCGAGATCCTGTTCGTGCGCGAGGTCGTGCGGACCAACACGGTCGCGCTGCCCGCGTCGATGACGCTCGACCAGGCGCGAGCCGTCCTCGGCGAGACGACGCGGCCGCGCGTGCGCCAGCGGCTGTACCCGGTCGTCGACGAACAGCAGCGACTGCTCGGCGTGATCGCGCGAAGCCATCTCGAGCACTCGATCGAGACGGCGCCGGGCACGATGCACATCGGCGACGTCGCACAGTCGCTGCCGGTCGTCGCCTATCCGGACGAACCGCTCCGCGCCGTCGTCCATCGCATGGCGCAGACGGGGCTGACGCGGTTCCCGGTCGTCGAACGTGGTGAAGACAAAAAGCTGGTCGGGATGATCGGCCTGTCGGATCTGCTGACGGGGCGCAGCAAGACGCTCGATGCGGAACATCGCCGCGAGCGGGTGCTGTCGTTGCGTCCGGGAAAACGCGCGAGTTAGCGATTAGCGGCTGAATACGACGCGCAGATCGCGGCCGCCGGCCGCGGCCACGGCGCGCGGTTCGTGTGCCTCGCGCGTCTTCTGCTCGCTCTTCAGCGCGGCCTCGACGATGCGCGCGAGGTGCGGCGCCATCATCTCGAGCAGGCGGCTCTGGTCGTCGCTGAACGCGCGAGGTGCGGCCGCATAGGCGGTGACGACGCCGACGAGGCGCTCGCCATCCATCAACGGCGTGCTCAGCGCACTGCCAAGCTTCACGTCGCGGTCGTAGAGATCGAGCGCGGCATCCGAGTTCGAAATCGTCTGGCGGCACGCGGCCACCCATCCGCTCAGGCGCTCGCCCATCCGCATGTGCATGTCGCGCAGAACCGCCGCATGTTCGCCTGTCGCGTAGCGGGCGACGAGGTGATCGGAGGCGTGGTCGTGCACGTAGAAGACGTGCGTCGTGTCCTTCGGCAGCATGCGCGTCAGGTGCGCGCTGGCCAGTGCAGCCGCATCGCTGAACGTCGCTTCCCCGCCGAAGATGCGCGACAGGCTGACGATCGCAAGCAGGTCGTCGGGCGCGTCGCTGCGGATCTCCATCGCCTGCAGCGCCGGCCTCGGCGGCTGCGGCGCGGCAATCGCCTTGTTGATCTTCGTCAGCGCGTCCTGGTGCGCGACCGGCTCCATCACTTCGGCGGCCAGCTCGCGATACACCTCGCGGAACTTCTTCACGACCGTCGGGTCGTACATGGTGCCGCTGCGGTCGACGACGATCTTCATCGCCTCGTCGTCCGAGAGCGCCGGGCGGTACGGACGGTCGGACGTGAGCGCGTCGTAGCAGTCGACGACCGACAGGATGCGTGCACCGATCGGGATGTCCTCGCCCTTGATGCCGCGCGGATAGCCGCTGCCGTCCCAGTTCTCATGATGCGCGCGGACGATCGGCACGACCGGGTACGGGAAGTCGATCGACGAGAGGATGTCGGCGCCGACGTCGACGTGCAGCTTCATCTGCTCGAACTCGAGCGGCGTCAGCTTGCCGGGCTTGTTGAGGATGTGCTCGGGCACGGCGAGCTTGCCGGTGTCGTGCAGCAGCGCCGCGGCCTTGATCGCCTTCGTCGTCTTCTCGTCGGTGACGCCGAGCGCCTTGGCCAGCCCGAGGGCGAACTTCTGCACGCGGCGGATGTGATCCGACGTCACGCCGTCTTTGGCTTCGATCGCGGTCGCCAGCGTCTCGATCGTCGACAGGTACAGCTGGTCAACGGTCTGGACGTACTTCTCCGCGTCAGCGAGGCGGCCGGTGATCGATCGAATCGTGAAGTGCAGGACGACGACGAGCGGCGTGACGGCGATCGCCGCGACGTATCCCGCTGAACGCATCGCGACGACGAAGCAGAACGCGGCGGACGCGGCCGCCATGTAATTCAATGCGAGCGGCCACAGCCGCTTCCAGACGGTGAACAGCGGCGTGTTCGACTCGAGCGAGATCGCGCCGGCGAGCAGGCCGGAATTGAGGACGAAGTACACGACCGTCAGCGCCGCGACCGGAATGATTTCGTGCGCGGGCGAACCGGCGAGCGGCGCGCCGCCGAGCAGCTGGAAGATCCACGTCGCAATACCGAGTGAAAGCGGCGTCGCGGTCGCATTGAACAACAGCCGCTGCGTGCTGTAGCCGCGACGCATGGAGAGCACGGTACTGTTGATGGTCAGCCCGGCCATCGCCGAGGCAGGGCCGAACATCATGGCCGATGCGATGAAAAACGTGTCGGAGGCCGACACGCGCGCAGGCATACCCGGAATCCTGACGGCGCACAAACCTGCGACCACGCCGAGTGCGGCAAAGACGAGGTCGTTCGGCGTCGGCGGCGCCGTGACGAGGCTGTAGACCGCCGCGCCGATCGCCGCGAAACCGCAAACAATCACCGCCCCGACGTGGACGTCGAGGGCGGTGATCGCAGGGCGCCGAAGATCCTGTGTGGTAGCGGACATCAGTGGTCGGCGAGATCGCCCTTCATGGCATCGCCCCACGTCAACTGGTAGTCGTCGGTGGTGTCGTTGTCACCCCACGTGAGCTGCTCACCCTGCGTGTCGTATACGGTGTCGCCCCACGTGAGCTGATCGGCCGTCGTCCAGTACGAGATATCACCCCAGAGGATGCGCTTCGGGATCAGCAGGCTGATCGGGTTCGTCAGCCCGACCAGGTTCAACTTGCCGGTGACGAGTTGCAGCGGATTCGCGATGAGGGCCGGCAGCTCGAGAAGCCCGAGCAGACGGATGCCGGTGCCGTTGTAAAGGTTCTTCTGCAGATCGCCCTTGAAGTCGTTGAACGATACGCCGCCGCTCGATGGCAGCAGCAGGTTCGTCAGCGACGTGATCAGGCCGGTGTTCGCCTGCGTCTGGCGGCTCGTCCAGAAGTTCGCGCTGCCGGCGCCCGCGCCGAGGACGCCCGCCTGCACCATGTAGGTCGATCCCGTCTGCAGCAGGAACTTCACCTGCGCCGGCGAGAGGTTCGGCTGCGCAGACAGCAGGAGCGCCGCCGCGCCGCTGACCATCGGCGCCGCCATGCTCGTGCCGCTCATGCGCAGGTACGCGTTCTGGCCCGAACCCGCGATGTGCTCGGTCGGATAGTTCGCCGGAATCCACGAGTTCTGCGCCTCGAGCGAGATGATCTTGTTGCCAGGCGCCGCGAGGTCCGGCTTGGCGATGTTGTCCCACTTCGTCGGACCTCTCGACGAGTAGGTCGTCACTTGATCGTCGCCACGATCGACCGTTCCAAACGTGTTGATCGCGCCGACCGTGATCGCGTACGGCGAGTTGCCGGGCGACGCGATGCCGCCGAGCACCGGTGTGCCGTTCGCGTCCTTGCCCGCGTTGCCGGCCGCGGCGACGACGGTGATGCCGGCGTTGTACGCGCGCATCACCGCGTCACACAGCGGATCGAATGCCATCGGCTCGGTGATCGCATGGCCGAGCGATAGGTTCATGACCTTGATGTTGTATTGCGCCTTGTGATTGATGACCCAGTTGATGCCCGCGACCACGTCGCTCGTCAGGCCGACGCCGTTGTCGCCGAGCACTTTCACGTTCACGATCTGCGCGCCGGGTGCGATGCCGCCGGTGTAGAGCGGCGTCACGGTCGTCGGCTGCCCCGCGATGATGCCCGCGACGTGCGTGCCGTGCCCGTACGCATCGGTCGTCGTCGCGCCGCTGATCATGCTGACGCTGGCGAGAATGTGGCCGGTCAGCGCCTTGTGCGCCGTGATGCCGGAGTCGAGCACGGCGACGACGACGCCCGAGCCCGTGGCGCTGGAGATTCCGCCGAGACCCAGCAGGCCGCCCGGCTGTCCGGCGCGCACCTTGTCGGCCTGGGTCGACGCATTCGACACGGACATGAAGTCGGCGACCGGAAGGTCGCCCGAGAGGTGATGAATCGTCGGTTCCGCGGCGAGCGCGTCGATCTGCGCGGCGGTCGCGTTGAACACGGCCTCGCCTTCGAGGAACCGGACGATCGGCACGCCGTCCCTGCGCGAGATCGCCTGCAGGTCGTCCTGGGTGCCGCGCGCGATCACGTGGACGGCGCGAGAAGAGTGCGTCTTCTCGAACCGTGCGAGATCGTCCGAGAGCGACGCCGAGTGATGCATGGCGGCCGGGCGCGTTGCCGTGACCGCCGCGACGACCGCAACGAGTGCGGAGATGAGAGCGCTGTTCCGCAGTTTCATCGAAATGCACATCCCCGCGAAGGGGAGGAAATGGCGTGACGACACGCCGGACGCAGGTAGGACAGCAACTGACGAGCCGTGAATTTGTTTGTGGCTGTGAAGCTATTGACTGCTAAAGGTTTCTGGCCGCGCGCGGACGTGAAACAGCGGGGCGGTTCGATCCACGCGTGTGCGCAGATGCGACATGTGCGCCGGAGCGCGCACCATGTCGCCAGCGGATATCCGCTATGTAATCAGTCACTTGAAGGTTGAGTTTCGATTGTTGAACACGGTTGACCCGGATCGGGCCACAGGAATTACCAAATTCCAACTTCCAACCTCAAACGAAAGCTGCAGCTATCGCTTTGGTAATTGGAAATTGGACGTTGGGAAGTTAGCTGAGAAAGAAGCGGTAGGCGGGGTTGTCGGCTTCGATTGCGTATTCGTAACCGAGGCCGTCGAGGAACGATCGGAACGCCGGCAAATCGGCGTCGGCGACCTCGAGACCGACGAGCACGCGGCCAAAGTCCGATCCGTGGTTCCGGTAGTGGAACAGGCTGATGTTCCATCGGCCGGCCAGTGCATCGAGAAAGTTGGCGAGCGCGCCGGGCCGCTCGGGAAACTCGAAACGACACAATCGTTCGTGCTTCACGTCCGGGGCGTGGCCGCCGACCATGTGCCGCACGTGGAGCTTGGCCATCTCGTTGTCGGTGAGATCGACGGTCTCGTATCCGCTGCCGCGCAGCTGGGCGATCAGCGCGTCGGCATCCTGCCGTGATTCGGTCGCGAAGCCGACGAAGATGTGCGCCTGCTGGCGCCCCGCCAGCCGGTAGTTGAACTCGGTGACGACGCGGCGGCCGATGGCGCCGCAGAATTCGCGGAAGGCGCCCTTGCGCTCGGGAATCGTCACGGCGATCAGCGCTTCGCGCGCCTCGCCGAGCTCCGCGCGTTCGGCGACGAACCGCAGGCGATCGAAGTTGATGTTCGCGCCGCTCAGCACCGAGACGAGCGTCTGCCCCTGTGCGTGTTCGCGCTCGACCCAACGCTTGAGTCCCGCGGTCGCGAGCGCGCCAGCCGGCTCCATGATCGTGCGCGTGTCGTCGAAGATGTCCTTGATGGCCGCGCAGATCTCGTCGTTGTCGACGCGGATGATCTCGTCCACCGTCTCGCGCACGATCGCGAACGTCAGCTCCCCCACCTCGCGCACCGCGACGCCGTCGGCGAAGATGCCGACGTGATCGAGATGGACGCGCGTGCCCTTCTCGAGGGATCGATACATCGCATCGGCCTCGAACGGCTCGACGCCGATGATCTTCACGTCGGGGCGCAGCGCCTTGATGTAGCCGGCGATGCCCGCGATCAGGCCGCCGCCGCCGACCGGCACAAATACCGCCGACGGGACATCGGGGCTGTGCCGGAGGATCTCGGCGCCGATCGTCCCCTGGCCGGCGATGACCAGCGGATCGTCGAACGGCGGGATGAACGTCATGCCCGTTTTCGTGACGAGCGTGTCGCAGTGCGCCTTCGCGTCGGCGTACGTATCGCCCGAGAGCACGACCTCGGCGCCCATCGCGCGCACCGCATCCACCTTGATCGTCGGCGTCGTCTGCGGCATCACGATAACGGCGCGCACCGCGAGCTTGCGCGCGGAGAAGGCGACGCCCTGGGCATGGTTGCCGGCGCTTGCGCTGATGATGCCGCGGGCGCGCTCGTCGGCGGTCAGGTGCGCGATCTTGTTGTAGGCGCCGCGCAGCTTGAAGCTGAATACCGGCTGCAGGTCCTCGCGCTTGAGGCGCACGCTGTTGCCAAGACGGCGCGACAGACCCGGCGCGGCGTCGAGCGGCGTCTCACGCGCTACGTCGTAAACGCGGCTCGTGAGGATGTCGTGGAGAAGCGTGGTGAGCGCGTCGGCAGTGACGGGGTTCAACCCACCAAGTCTATACCGGGCGTTCGAATCGGTCGGGGCGTTTGGGCCGTGCCGCTCGTGCTGAACGTGCTCGCAACCAGCTTCGCCATCAGCATTCCCGCATGGAAAAGCGTGTGCGGGGTTGCGACCACCGTGACGCGCCCGGCCTTGACGGCGCTGCAGATGGACGCCGCGTCGGGTGCGGCGTCGACGAGCGAATAGGTCGTGCCGAGCATCTCGAGGCGGTGCACGTCGCCGTTGCCCACCATCGGCTTGCCGTGGCGTCTCGCCCACCGTGCGGCAAGCACGTTGAAGTTCACGATCGGCGTAAACATCGCGTTGTATTCGACCGCATCGAACAGATTCGCGTGCCGCTCCAGATCGCCGAGCAGCGACTTCGACGCGGGGAAGTACGGATGCGGCGCGATCACGAGGCCGCCCGGCTCCGCGCGCTTCAACCGCGCGAGATCGTCGAACGTCGCCACGCCGGCGGCGGCGCGGCTGAAATTGAGCAGCAGCACGTGGCGCCCGGCGACGGTGCGCTCGATGCCGGAAATCAGCACGATGCCGCGGCTGGCGGCGTACGCGCGGTACGCCGCACCCTCGAGCTGTGCGTCGTGCAGCGTGATCGCGATGGCCCCATAGCCGAGCTCGGCCGCGCGATCGATCAGCTCGAACGTCGTGTAGGAAATGGTGTCGGCGGGGTCGTCGCCCGTGTGGATATGAAAATCAGCCTTGATCATCCCGAACCCGGCTATTCAACTCTCTTGCCTGCCCCGAGTGTATCGGGGCCTGCCGCGAGCGTATCGAAGGACCCGGCCATTCGGCCCGGAACTGTAGAGCGCTTCCACTAGCTGGTACACTCGTGTCACTACCAGCTTATCGGAGAGACGCGGGTTGTCCATATCTGCCACCACGCTTCCGCCTGTTCCGAGCGTCGCCGAGGGCCCGCCGACCGCGGTCGCACAGCCGGCCGTCACACCCCGGCAGGCGCTCACCACCCGCTTCCTCGATTTCTGGCTTCTGGGCGGCTTAAGTCTGCTGGTGTGGGTCATCATGTTCGGCACGCAGGGCTTCCGCGCCGCGTGGGCGATCGACCAGCATTTCAAGAACCTGACGATCACGACCGCGTCGCTCTCGCTGATCGTCAATTACCCGCACTTCCTGATCTCATACAAACTGGCGTACAGCCGCGGACGATCGTTCGTCGCCGCGCACGCCTGGCAGCTGATCGTCGTCCCGCTGCTGCTCGTCGCGACGTTCACGTATGCGTTCCTGCAGTTCAACACGCCGGTATCGCAGCTGCCGGTGTTCTCGACGATCGCGCGCGTAATCGCCGGCTTCGGCAACAATGCGCGCGTCATCTCGGGCCCGCGCCTCGGCGACGTGCTGTTCGCGCTGACGTTCAACCTGATGATCTTCACCGTCGGCTGGCACTACACCAAGCAGGTGTTCGGCTGCATGATGGTGTACGCGTTCTTCGACAAGTACCGGTTCACGCCGCGCCAGCGGAACATCACGAAGTACGCGCTGCTCAGCATCTGGTGGCTGAACTTCGCGCAGGGCAACCAGAGCGGCGGGCAGAACACGTTCTCGCAGTTCAGGTACTACTCGTTCGACCTCCCCGACATCCTCGTGCCGATCACGGCCGCGATCGTCGCGATTGGATTCGTCGCGGTGCTCTACGAAGTGTTCTGGAAGAACTACAAGGAGCGCGGGCAGCGGCCGGGCGTGAACATGGTGGTGCCGTTCCTGGCGCTCTACGTGTGGTGGCTGCCGATCACGCGGCAGTACGAGTTCTACTTCCTGCTCACGCCGTTCTTCCACTCGCTGCAGTACCTGGCGTTCGTCTACAAGATGGAAGACACGCGGCTGCGCGGACTTCGGCATCCTGAAGTCCGCGGCTCGCTGATCGCGTTCCTGACGATTGCCGCCGGCTGGCTGGCGTTCGAGTTCGTGCCGAACGAGGTGGACACCGCGCTCGGCACATTCAACGCGTGGCAGATGTTCTTCTTCTTCACCGCGGCGATGTTGTTCATCAACATCCACCACTACTTCATCGACAACGTTCTCTGGAAATTCAGAGACCCGGAAGTTCAGAAATATCTGCTGGCCTGACGGCGCTACACGAAGGTCGCTTACGCGACGGTCACGAAGCACACGAAAACGAGATGGCTCTTCGTGTGGTCCGTGCCTGCCGAACGGCCTTCGCGGTTATTTCCAGGCACCGTAAATCGGTTTGGCGATCAATGTTTCAGGGCGAGCGCCTGCGCGCGGCCTGAACTTCTGCGCGCGGCCGCCCGCAACCTCGGCGACGTAGACGTTCCCCTGCTGATCGACCGACGCGCCGTGCATGTTGAAGAGCGCGCCCGGGTAATCGCCGAGCGCACCCCACGCGTACAGCGGATGCCCCTGCGGGTCGTACTTGATGATGTGCGACGTTGTATCGTCGAACGCCCACACGTTGTGATCCTCGCCGACGTACAGGAAATTTACCGATGACGGCTGCGCGAACGTCCACTGGTCGATGAACTTGCCGTTCTCGTCGAATACCTGCATCCGCCGGTTGCCGCGGTCACTGACATACACGCGCCGCGACTGCGGATCGACCGCGAGGCCGTGCACGACGTTGAAGTAGCCCGGACGCGTGTCCGGCTTCGCGCCGCTGCCCTCGCCCTTCTCGCCCCACGAGAGGAGGAACTTCCCGTCCTTGTCGAACTTCTTCACGCGGTGGCCGTTGTAGCCGTCGGACACGAACATCGTCCCGTCGGGGAGCCACGCGAGGAATGTCGGCCGGTTGAAGTGCGTCGCATCGTCGCCCGCCTTGCTCGGCGTGCCGATCGTCTTCACGAGCTGCTTGCCGTCGTGCGTGAACTCGAGGATGTCCTCGCCGTGATCGTCGACGACCCACACGTGCTTCTGCGCGTCGTACGGGTTCACGTAGACGGCGTGCGGGCGGCGGAACATCTTGTCCCACTGCGTCCACGACTCGACGATGTCGCCGGCGGCATTCACGACGACGAAGTTGTTCTCCCACTTCGCGTCGATCCCCATGCGACCCTTCCACGCCTGCGCGGGATCCTCGGGATCCGCGCCGGGGCCGCCGGCACCGGGCGGGCTCGAGACGACGCCCTGCGATGCGTTGCGCCACGGCACCTGGCCGACGGGAAATGAAAGGCTTGGACCGAGCTGCGGCAGCGCAACCTGCGCGGGCCGCTTGAGGTCAGGCAGCTCACCGCGCTGGATGATGTAGACGCGATCGGGACTCTCGGCGAAGATGCCTTCGACGGCGCCCCACGTCCATCCCTGCTGGCCCGGCAGCGTCGAGAGCGGCTTCGGCCAGTTCGCGACCGGTTCATACGGACCGAAGAGATCCCAGCCGCCCTTCTCACCCGGAATGGCCGCCCAGCCGTTCGCGGGTGCGCCCTGTCCGTGCACCGGCGTCGAACGCGACGCAACGAGGAAGCCCGCCGCGAATGCGACGGCGACCGTCAGTATCGTGAGTACGCGCTTCACAGGCCCTCCTATCGAAACGGTTTTCGAAAAACGCGCGTAGTCTAGACCAATTCGGCTCACGCCGATACGTGGTGCATGGCGAGGATCGTCACGCAGATCGACGGAGGGCGCCTGACAGTCCGCGAAGGCGGAGGCGGCCTCGCGCTGTTCGGCCTGCCATTTCTCGCCGCCGGGCTGTTCCTCGTCCTCGGAATGCTCGACGTCATCCCGATGCAACGAACCGGCGACGTGAACGTCGCGCTCGGCGTGCTTCTCGGCCTCGCGTTCGCGATCGTCGGCGGGATCCTTGTCGCAGGGCGTGCGGTCACGACGATTGACATTACGCAACAGACGGTCGCGAAGGAGTGGCGGTTGCTGCTGCCGCTACGAACCGCGATCTATCAGCTCGCCGATTACCAGGCGGTGACGGTTCGTTTCACGGCCGGCGATTCGGACTCGGCGGATCGCTTTCCCGTCGGCCTCAAGCCGGCCGCCGGTCTCGACCTCTCCATCGCCGCGCCAGGGCAATACGCCGAGGCATGCTCGCTTGCCGCGGCCGTCGCGCGGCATGTCGGCCTGGACGTCGAAGACGACAGCAGCGATCATCCGTCGCGCGTATCGGCAAGCGAGGCGGAGCTGCCGCTGGCGCAGCGTGAGCGTAGCGACGCCGACAGCACGCTGCCGCCGCGACCGGCGGTCATGCGCAGCGAGATCACCGAACAGTCCGGGGAAACGCGCATCTCGATTCCTGCTGCGCCACTCAACCCGTTGGTGATCGTCGCGATGGAGCTGCCGGCGGTGGTCGCGCTCGCGATGCTCTTCTGGCTGCTCGCCCCGATCACGCAGCGACGGCCGCTGAACCCTGCCGACTGGATCTTCTTCACCGTCCTCGTCGTCGGGTTCGTCATGCTGCCGTCGCTCGGCACCGTCAGCGCAATCGTACGAGCCAGAGTTGGCCGGACGATTGTCGCGATCTCGCCGGCCGGCATCCGCATCGACGCGACGCGTCTGCTGATGCCCGGCGCGCGGCACATCGCGACCATCGATACCGCCGACATTCTCGGCGTCGATTTCAGCACCAGGGAATCGTTGCTGGACGCATCGCGGCGCAGCGTCGAGGCGCACACGTCCTCTATGCGCAGCGGTGCATCGACGGCAGGAAGCGCGGGAGCGGAAAAGGTGATCGGCGTGCTCAGCACGTTCGTGAAGGGCCAGGGCGTGATCGTGAAGACGCGGGCGGGCGTGACGAAGTTCGGCGAAGGGCTCGCCGATGAAGAGATCAAGTACCTGCGGACGCTGGTCGTGCGCGCGCTGGTGCGCTAGGTCGACGGCTGGGCGACGAGACCGTTGAGTGCGTCCACCAACGCTTCGATCGTCACCGGCTTGACGAGAAACACCTCGAAGCCCGCGTCGCGCGCGGCAGCCGCATCCTGATCCTGTCCATAGCCGGTGAGCGCCACGAGATGAATGGTGGCGCCGGACCGCCGCAGCATGCGCGCAAGGCGGAACCCGTCGATCGACGGCAGTCCGATGTCGAGCAGCGCGACGTGCGGCTGAAAGCGCGTCGCCAGCGCCAGCGCTTCGACGCCGTCGACCGCGCCGAGCGCATCGAAACCGGCTTCACGCAGCGCCGTCACGACCATCTCGAGCCCGTCGCGGTTGTCCTCGACGACGAGCACGCGCGCGGAGCGCGCAGCGACGCCGGGATTTCGCTTCGACGCGGAGGAACGCGTCTCAAGTGGGCTCACCGGCGCGACCGGAAGGCGTACGGTGAACGTGCTGCCGGTCTCCGGCCCCTCGCTGGCAGCCGTGATGGTGCCGCCGTGGCGCTCGATCAGAGCTCGCGCCAGCGGCAGCCCGAGGCCCAGCCCGCCTTCGCGCCGATCGACGCCGCGTTCACCCTGCACGAACAGCTCGAAGACGTGCGGCAGCAGCTCGCTCGACATGCCCATCCCGTCGTCGCGGCACTGAACGGCGACGAATCCGCCCTCGATCTTCGCGGTGAGGGCGACGTGTCCGCCGGGCGGCGTGTACTTCGCGGCGTTGTTCAGGAGGTTCGCGAACACCTGGGCGATGCGGACCGGATCACCGGTCACCGGTATCCCTTCCGGGACGAGCGTGGTGAGCTCGTGCCGGCGCTCGAGATAGAGCGGCGTCGTCATTTCGACGGCGCGGTCGATCGCCTCGGCGAGGTCGAACGTTTCCCGCCGGAGCGCGATGGCGCCGCGGCGCAGGCGTGACACATCGAGCAGGTCATCGACGAGCCTCGCCATGTGCTGGATCTGGCGCTCGATGATGTCGAGCTCGCGCGTCGCGCTGCCCGGGTTGCGCTGTCGCATCAGCTGCAGCGCGGTCAGCGCCGGCGCAAGGGGATTGCGCAGCTCGTGGCCGAGCATCGCGAGGAAATCGTCCTTGGCGCGGTCCGAGCTTTCCGCGTGACGACGCGCCGCATCGACACGCTGCAGTTCATCGGTGCGCTCGCGATCGTGAATGGCGAGCAGGCCCGCGGATCGACGGAGCGCATCGGACACCTGCGCGACTTCCGCCACGACCGGCGCCGGCATCTCCGGATGTTCGCCGCGGGAGAGCGCTTCGGCCGCGCCGGCGAGCCCGGACATGTCGCGCCCGATCCGCCGCGAGATCACGAAGGCACCAAGCCCGCCGGTGCCGAGCAGCGCCACGCCAAGCAGCACCAGCGCGGCCATCGACTGGTTGAACCCTCGATCGAAGGCCGTCGCCGGCACGCTGACGCCGCCGATCCAGCGCGAATACGGCGCGCGCGCGTATGCGCCGCGGACCGCGGTACCGTCGAGCGACACGTCGCTGTATACACCTTCGTTCGTTTTCTGGTACCGATCGAGGAATGCCTGCGTGCCTTTCTGGCCGACGTATTTTTCCGGGTCGCGCGAGCGCGCCGCGACCACGCCGCTCGTATCGACTACGCCGCGTGTCCACTCGTCCGGCACCTGCACCTGTCGCCGGAGGACGTCGCTGAACCCGCTCGATGTCACGAACGCCGACAGCACGTAGACGATCTCGTCACCGCGCACGACGGGCACGCGGACCGGAAACCCGTACTGCTTGATTGTCTGCGCGAAGTGGACGTCACCGATCTCAGGCTTTCGCGTCGTCAGGATGCGGGCGATCGCCGACGTATCGGCTGCGGGCAGAACGTCCGCCGCGGTGGCATCACCGGTCGCGAACAACTGCTGCCCGTCAGGCTTCGACAGCGCGACGGCATACCACGCCGTCTGATTGCGCAACGCGCGCAGCGCCTGTTCGCGAAATGCCGGCAGATCGTCTTTCGCGAGGCGATCGGAATCGGCCAGGCCCTGCAGCGTACGCACGGTTCCAATCAGTTCCCGATCGATGACGGTCGCCTGCGTGCGCGCGGCGTCGAGCAGCTGCCGATCGACAGCGGCACGGTTGTCGTTGACGACGCGGCGGACGAGCAGGCCCGACACGATGAGCGCGGGCAGCACGATGCCGATGACCAGGCTCAGGAGGTGGATGCGAAGAGGAAGCGGACGCCCGTTCGAGGCCGCGGAGGTCGCCATTGTCCCGCAACAAATTACCACGCGGCCAATTCGTCGCGCTGGGGCCGCAGGCGATATATTGGGCGTTCCGCCGCCATGATGGACGCCGCGCCTTTCCTGCAGCTGCACACAATCGTCAAACGCTTCCCGGGCGTCGTCGCACTGAACGGCGTCGACCTCGAGGTGCGCGCGGGTGAAGTGCTCGCGCTGCTCGGCGAGAACGGCGCCGGCAAGTCGACGCTCATCAAGACCATCTCCGGCGTGCACCCGCCCGACGCCGGCGACATCCGCGTCGACGGCCGGAGCGTCGCGATTCGCAATCCGCACGCGGCGCAGATGCTGGGCATCAGCACCATCTACCAGGAATTCACGCTCGCGCCCGACATGACGGTCGCCGAGAACATCTTCCTCGGCCGCGAGCCGCTCGCGATCCCCGCGCTCTCGATCGTCGATCGCAAGGCGTTGGTGCGACAGACGCGCGCGGCCCTCGCCATGCTCGATCTGCAGATCGATCCCGAGGCGGACGTGAAGGATCTCGGCGTCGCGCAGCAGCAGATGGTGGAGATCGCCAAGGCACTTTCCCTCGATGCGCGGCTGATCATCATGGACGAGCCGACGGCGACGCTCACCGCGCACGAAATCGATCGGCTGTTCGACGCGGTGCGGCGCCTGAAGCAGCGCGGCGTGGCCGTGATTTACGTCTCGCATCGCCTCGACGAAGTGAAGGCGATCTGCGATCGCGCGACGATCCTGCGCGACGGCGCATACGTCGCCACGGTGCCGGTCGCGTCGACGAGCGTCGACGAGATGATCCGGCTGATGGTCGGGCGCGACCTGAAGGACAAGTTCCCGAAAGTGACCGTCGAGCACGGCGAAGAACTCCTGCGCGTCGAGCGCCTCACGCGCCGCGGCGTGCTGCACGACGTGAGCTTCAGCGTGCGCCGCGGCGAGATCGTCGGCATCGCGGGGCTCGTCGGCTCGAAGCGCACCGAAACCGCGCGCGCGATCTTCGGCGCCGACCCGCTCGACAGCGGCCGCGTGTTCGTCCGCGGCACCGAGGTCCGCATCCGCGCCCCGCACGATGCGATCGCCCGCGGCATCGCGCTGATTCCGGAGGATCGGAAGCGCCAGGGAATCTTTCCGCCGCTCTCGGTGCGCGAGAACGTCGTGCTGAGCGCGCTCGAGCGCTTCTCACGCAATGGCCTGCTGGACGTCCGCAAGGAGCGCGAGCGCGCTGAGGGGTTCGTCTCGTCGCTCCGTGTCGCGACGACCGACGTCGAAAAACGGGTCGTCGAGCTGAGCGGCGGCAACCAGCAGAAGGTCGTGATTGCGAAGTGGCTGAACACCGACGCGGAGGTGTTCCTGTTCGACGAGCCGACGCGCGGCATCGACGTCGGCGGCAAGATCGAGGTGTACCGGCTGATGCGCGACCTGCTCACGCGCGGCGCGGGCATCGTCATGATCTCGTCGGAGCTGCCGGAGATTCTCGGCCTCAGCGATCGGATCCTGGTGATGCGCGAGGGTCGCATCTGCGGCGAGTTCGATCGCGCGCAGGCAACCGAAGAGCGCATCCTGAACTGCGCGCTGCGAGGCGCCGCGTAGCCGTGAAGCGCATCAAGTGGAGCCGGCTCGGGATGCCGGCCGTCATCGTCGCGCTCGCCATCGTCTTCGGCGTCCTGAATCCCAACTTCTGGAGCGCGACGAATCTCTCGAACGTCTCGCGCCAGAGCTCGATCCTCGCGCTGCTGGCGATCGGACAGACGTTCGCGATCCTCAGCGGCGGGATCGACCTGTCGGTCGGCTCGCTGCTCGCGCTGGTGAGCGTCGTCTGCGCGCAGCAGATGAAGAACTACGGCCTCGCAGCCGGCATCGTCGCCGGCGTGCTCGCGGGCGGCCTCGCGGGACTCGTCAACGGACTCATCATCGCGAAGGCCAGGGTGCCCGCGTTCATCGTCACGCTCGGGATGCTCGTCGCGGCGCGCGGGCTCGCGCTGACGTTGAGCGGCGGCCTGCCGATCGCAGGGCTGCCGAGCGCGTTTCTCACGCTCGGCGCGGGCTACATCGGCCCCGTTCCCATTCCGACCGTCATTGCGATCGTCGCCTTTGTGCTGGCGCAGGTGATCCTCAGCCGGACGCGCTTCGGCCGCTACGTCTACGCGATGGGCAGCAACGAAGAAGCCGCGGTGCTGTCGGGCATCAACGTCGCGAGCTATAAGATGCTGGTGTACGTCACGAGCGGGCTGTTCGCGGGCGTCGCGGGCGTCATCCTGACCGCGCGCGTGATATCGGGCCAGCCGACGCTCGGCGAGGTGCAGGAGCTCTATTCGATCGCCGCGGTCGTCATCGGCGGCGGCAGGATCAGCGGCGGCGTCGGCGGCATCGGCACGACGCTGATGGGCGTCCTCGTGCTCGGCATCCTCGGCAATGGCCTGAACCTCGTACAGGTCTCGTCGTACATTCAGAACATCGTCATCGGCGCGATCATCGTCGGAGCTGTATGGATCGATTTAGCACGCGAACGTCGTTGAAAGCGGCCGTTGCGGCCGCAGCCATCGTCCTCGCCGCCTGCGGAGGCGGGACACAGAAGCCGGAGACCACGTCGACGACGACGGCGCCAGCCGCGCCGCAACAGGCGGTCACCGAGTACGCGAGGCCGCCGAAGCCGTCGAAGAGCTATCGCATCGGCGTCTCGATCCCGCATCTTGCGAATCCGCACTACGTCGGCCAGGCGTACGGCTACATCGACGAGGCGCAGCAGCTCGGCGCGCAGGTGACGCTGCTCGAAGCGGGCGGCTACGAGCATCTCGACAAGCAGGTCTCGCAGGTCGAAGACCTGATCGCGAGCAAGGTCGACGCGATCATCATCGCGGCGATCAGCGGCCCCGGCACCGTCGGCATCGTCGAGCAGGCAGTCGCGGCGGGCATCCCCGTCATCAACGTGAACGTGATGACCGACAGCGACAAGGTCGTCACACGCATTCGATCGGATGACGATGTCATTGGAACGATGCAGGCCGACGTCATGGGCGACCGTCTGAAGGGCGCCGGCAACGTGGTGATGCTGCGCGGCGCGCCAGGCGCGTCGTGGGCCGAGATCCGCGGCAACGCGTTCAAGAAAGAGATCGCCGCGAAATATCCGAACGTGAAGATCCTCGGCGAGCAGTACTCGCAGTCGACGCCGGCCGATGGCCTGCGGCTGATGGAGGACTTCCTGCAGACGTATCCGCAGATTAGCGGCGTCTACAACGGAGCGGACTCCACGGCGGTCGGCGCGGCGCAGGCAGTGAAGTCTGCCGGCAAGGCCGGCTCGATCGTCATGACCGCGACCGACTTCCAGCTCGACACCGAGAAGTTCATTCGCGAGGGCGTCATCACCGCCAGCGTGCTGCAGCAGCCGGTGACGATGGGTCGCTGGGGCATCCGCGCGGCGATCAGCTACCTGGAGAAGAAGCCGGTGCCGCCGGTAATGTTCACCGGGCTGATGACGGCGACGAAGGACAACATCGACAAGCTGGATCTCTCGACGCTGCGAGCGCCGGCGGGCTGGACGCCGCCCGTCAGATAACGACCAACGTCCAAGGTCCAACTACCGAGCCGCCGCAACGCGCGGAAGCATCACCGTGAACTGCGCGCCACGCCCGACGCCCGCGCTCTCGGCGGTGACGGTGCCGCCGTGCAGTTCCACGAGGTTCTTGACGATGCCCAGCCCGAGTCCCAGGCCTGTCGTGGTGTTCGATTCGCCCTGCCGGAACGGTTGAAACACGTGCGGCAGGAAGTCGGGATGGATCCCGATTCCGGTGTCGCTGACGGTTACGACGGCGGACGTATCGGTGCGGCTGACGGCGACGCGGACATGGCCGCCCGTCGCCGTGAATTTGACGGCGTTGGACAACAGGTTGACCACGACCTGCCGCAGGCGGGCCGCGTCGCCCCGCACGACGCAGGGTTCCGGCGGCACATCGACTGACAAGCCGACGTGCTTCTCCTCGAACTTGAGCTCGATCGTGCGGACGCTGTCGCGCACCACGTCGTTGACGTCCACCTCGCCTTCGGCGAGCCGGATTTTCCCCGTCGCAATGCGGGACAGATCGAGCAGATCTTCGATCAGGCTGGTCAGCGCCTCGGTATTGCGATCGATGGCGGCCCACGCCTTCGGAGCGCCGGCAGCAGACATCACTTCCGGCCGGCGAAGCATGCTCAGCCAACCCACGATCGCATTCAGCGGCGTGCGCAGCTCGTGGGACAGTGTCGCGAGAAAATGATCCTTCGCCGTATTCGCGCGCTGCGCCTCCGCATAGAGATGGCCGTTGTCCATCGCGAGCGCGGCCCACGCAGCCAGGCCGACGGCCAGCCGCTCGTGCCGCTCGGTGAAGACGCCGACGTCGCGGTGTCCCAGGAACAGACCTCCGTGCACGGTGCCTGTTCGCGACATCACGGGAACCGCCAGGTAGCTGCGCACCGGCAGATGCCCTGGCGGCATCCCGTGGTACGGAGGGTTATGGCCGAAGCGGGGATCGGCGGTGACGTCGGCCAGGCGCACGACGGCGGAGCCGTTGAACGTCGGCCCGAAAATGGCCGTGTTGCGCGGCATCGGAAAACGCGAGAACGCATCGCGGGACGCGCCCGCAAGCGTGTAGAGCATGTAGGATTCGCCCGCCGCGTTCACGACGTTGTAAAAGAACGCGCCGAAATTAGCCCCCGTCTGCGCGGTCGCTTCGTCGGTGACGGTCTGGACGACTCTCTCGAGATCGAATTCGGCGGCGACGGCGCTGCCGACCCGCTGCAGCGTATCAGCGATCCGCTCCTCGTCGCGCGCCTTGGCGGCGAGCAAGCCAACCGTCGCCTGGTTGGCTGCCAGGTTCAGAAGAAGCCGATGGATGTCGGTGGGAAACTGCTGAGAGCGGCCCACGGTGACGATGATGCCGTGTTCGCCGCCGATGCCGATCGGGGTGACGACATGGGCATTCGCGATTGACGGCAGATCGATGGTGTTCGGATCCGGATTGGGCCGGCTGCACCACCGGGTTATCGCGGTACAAATCGCATCGCGCAAGCCGTCGGCGCGCGGCGCGTCCGGCCATTCACCCTGACATGCCGGGGCGCTCGTGCCTGCCCGCAACCCCACGCAGACGAGATCGGCCTCGAGCGTGTCATGGAGCACCTGCGCGAGACCCGTGGCAATCGTCGCCCGGTCGGCTCCAACCCACATCGCGGACAACGTCGACAGTGCCACGACGTCGCTGATGCAACGCCGCAACGCCTGCACCTCCGACCGCGCGTCAGCAGCGTTCGCTCCGGTAACCGCAGTCACCGGCGTCTAATGTGCGCGAGACTGTCGCCGCGCCGCCAGTTCCGGCAGCAGCACGTCCGGAGGCGCATAGAACGGATTTTCCTGCATGACTTCACCGACGATCACCATCGGATGGGTACGGAGGATGTCCATCACCGCCGTCGCGCTGAACTTCCCGAGATCGTACGTGCAGACGACGGTGTCGTCGTACTTCGGCAGCACGTAGTTCAGCCGCGATTCGTACTCGACGATGTCGCCGACGCCGGGACGATCCTCGAGCGCCCATTCCATGTTGGCGACGAGGCGGGTCATCGGGAATTTCTGGCGGCGCCCTTCTTCGAGGACCTCCTGAATCAGCGCCAGCATCGCATCCTGATCGAAGTGTCCTTCGCGCAGGTACGCCTCCTCCCACCGCCGCACTTCCAGCTGGCGGGTGTCCTGGCTCTTTTTGGCGTCGATGCCGGCAGACGCCAGAGTCTGCAGGTGCCGTTCGCGTTTCGCGGGATCGACGATATGCACCGCGCGATCGCCGGCCGTGAAGCCTTCCCGGATGAATGGCAGCATCACCTTGTAGAACTGATCGTCGGTGTGAAAGAACGCACACGCATGACAGCTGCAGCCAATTTCCCGGCCGGCCAGCCTAACGGTTCGCGCCGATGGTGTCATTTGATACCCCCCGGTGAATATTACTGTCGCCCACCGTGTGTGAAGCTCGACGGTTCGACGCTACCTCACGTTTGCGACGTGTCGGACCGTCGACGTTAGCTCGACAATGAGTGCGTGCCTGTGCGGCCCATCGCGTTCCTCCCGGCGCGGCCGAATACAATTGCGGGCGAATGACACTGCGACCGCCCGATCCCTCGCTTCGATTAGCCGCGATTGTTGAATCCTCGGACGACGCGATCATCAGCAAGGATTTGAACGGCGTCATCACGTCGTGGAATCGCGGCGCGGAGAAGCTCTTCGGGTACACCGCGGACGAAGCGATCGGGCAGTCGATCACGATGCTGATTCCGCCCGAGCGGCTCGCTGAAGAAGACATGGTGCTCGGGCACATCCGCCGCGGCGAGCGTATCGAACATTTCGACACGATCCGCCGCCGCAAGGACGGCTCGCTGGTCCCGATTTCGCTGACGGTCTCGCCCATCAGGGACGCCGCCGGCACGATCGTCGGGGCATCGAAGATCGCCCGCAACGTCGCCGACCGGAAGCGGATCGAGGACGAGCTGCAGGGGCTCCAGAGCCGGCTGATGACGCTCACGGCCGCGTCGGCGTCCATCCTCGAGTCGCCCGACACCGAATCGGTCCTCACCGCCACGATCGATTTGGCGCGCGATGTCTTCGCCGCCGACGGGTATGCGCTCTGGCGCGTGGACGCGACGGACACCTGGCGGATGGCGCGGTCGTTTGGCGTCTCGGAAGAATTCGCGGGCAGGGTCGTGACGCAGGCGTCGCAACAAGGGCGACCGCTGGTGCCGTTCAGCGAGCCGCAGGTATTTCCCGACGTCGCCCAGGCCGCCATGCTCGCGGAGATGCGCGAGTCGTACGAGCGCGAAGGCATCGCGTCGATGATCGTCTTTCCGCTCACCATTCGCGGCGAGCGCGTGGCGACGATGGTGTTCTATGCGCGTCAGCGCCGCACCTTCGGCGCCGTCGATGTGCAGGTCGGGCGCGCCCTCGCGAATCTTGCGGCCGCGGCGCTCACCACGTCGGCGTTGTATGACGAACAACGCGAGGCGCGTGATGCGGCCGATCACGCGCGGGAGCAAGCCACGTTTCTCGCGCAGGCCGGCGCCGTGCTCGGCGAGTCGCTTGACTACGAAAAGACGCTCACATCGGTTGCCGCATTAGCCGTCCCCAGGATCGCCGATTGGTGCGCGATCGATATGGTCGGCCCCGGCGGCGCCCTCCAGCGCCTTGCCGTGGCGCACGTCGATCCGAAGAAGGTGGAATTCGCGCGCACGCTCGAGGAGCGATACCCCGCCGATCCGAATGCCCCTGGCGGCGTCCACGAAGTATTGAAGACGGGCAGGCCGGCCTACATGTCACGCATTCCGGCGGAGCTTCTCGACGCGTCGGCGCGCGACGAGGAGCATCGCCGCATCATTCGTGAACTGCAGCTGACGTCGTACATGTGCGTGCCACTGATTGCCGGCGGCAAGGCGTTCGGCGCCATCACGTTCGTCAGCGCGGAATCAGGCCGCGAATACAACGAAGACGACTTGCGCTTCGCGCAGGAGCTCGCCGTCCGCGCGTCGCTCGCGGTCGAGAATACGCGGGCGTATGCGCGCGCCAACGAAGCGAGCCGCCTGAAGGACGAGTTCCTGGCGACGCTCTCCCACGAACTGCGCACGCCGCTGAATGCCGTCCTCGGCTACGCGCGGATGCTCCGGCAGCAATCCATCGCGCCCGAAAAGACCCGGTCAGCCCTCGACATCGTCGAGCGAAATGCCACGTCGCTGAAGCAGATCATCGAGGACGTGCTCGACGTCTCGCGGATCGTTGCCGGCCGCGTGCGCTTGAACGTCGAGCCGGTCGATCTCGCGGGAATCCTCCACGATGCCCTCGCCACGGTCCGCCCCGCCGCCGATGCGAAGGGCGTCCGCCTGGAGTCGACGATCGATCCGATGACGACGCCGGTCTCGGGGGATCCCGACCGCCTGCAGCAGATCGTCTGGAATCTCCTGTCGAACGCGATCAAGTTCACGCCGAAGGGCGGCAAGGTGCAGCTGCGGCTGGCGCGCGTCAATTCGCACGTCGAGATCACCGTCAGCGATACCGGCCGCGGGATCGCGGCCGACTTCCTGCCGTTCGTCTTCGAACGCTTCCGCCAGGCGGATTCGTCGTTCTCACGCGAGCACGGCGGCCTCGGGCTCGGCCTCGCCATCGCGAGGAACCTCGCCGAGCTGCATGGCGGCACGATCACTGCCGCGAGCGGCGGCCTCAACAAGGGCGCGACGTTTACGCTGTCGCTGCCGGTGATGATCGTGCACCAGCGGTCCCCGGAACCCGAGGTGCGGGAGCAGCCGCACGCCGACAGGCAGATGCCGCGTCTTGACGCGGTGCCGCGGCTCGACGACCTTCATCTGCTGGCCGTGGACGACGAGCCGGATTCGCTGAATTTATTGCGAACCGTTCTCGAGAGCGCCGGGGCGATCGTCTCGACGGCACGCTCGGGTTCCGAAGCGCTGACGATCGTCGGTGCTCAACGGCTCGACGCGATCATCGCCGACATCGGGATGCCCGGCATGGATGGTCTCGAGTTCATTCGATCGGTGCGGCGACTGGACGAGCCGACCCGCAGCACGCCTGCGGCAGCGCTGACCGCGTATGCGCGGTCACACGATCGGGTGGCCTCACTAGCCAGCGGCTACCACATGCACCTGGTGAAGCCGATCGACCCGATCGAGCTCATCGTGGCGGTCGCCGCCCTTGCCGCGCGTCGCTACGGCGACGCGCGAACGTAAGAACCCGGCCCGAAACCCAAGCTCGGCGGTTGGGTCCTCATCTGTAGCGACTGCGTCGCTCGGACCTGATCAAGAACGGCTACTGCGCCGACGCAGGAAACAGCTGCTTGCCTGTGCTCGCCGCGATGACGATCTGCGCATTCGCGGTGTTGCCGCCATCGCGTGCGCGCTTGGCGTCGATCGTCAGCACGTCGCCGACCTTCATCGTGGTGCTCTTGATGCCTGCGCGCAGCAGCTGCGTCGTCCCCGGCATCTCGAATCCCCAGTTGGTCACCGTGCCATCCGCGTTCTTCACGTCCATGAAGATCCAGATGTGGGGATTGGTCCACTCGACCTTCGTCAGCGTGCCGGTCAGCTTGATCGGCTTGTCGGCGTCGAACTCCGCGGTGAACGAATGGTGCGCGAGCACGCTCGTCGGCGCGCCCAGCGAAAGCAGACAGATCAGAATCGCGAGTCGTCTCGTCATCACTTTTTCCCCGCTGCGGTAGGAGCTGCCTGCTCCTGCGACTTCCAGTACTGCTGAAGACTGGTCAGGTCCCTGTTGTTCTCGCAGAGGTGCTCGAGCAGCTCGGTGTCCGGCTGCAGCAGGAAGTGAATCGTCTGCGACGACCAGGGCTTCGAGTACGCCTTCGGATCGTTGATGTCGACGACGAGATCCATGTGGCCGAAGTCGACGCGATGGAACCGCTCGGTCGTCTTCAACGCGTCGGTATGCGGGTGGCCATTGTTATCGAGCCACGAGCCTTCCTTGAATCCCGACGTCTCGATCACGAACGTGTCGCCATCCCAGTGCCCGATCGAGTAGCCGTACCACGCGGGATCGGGATCTTCGGGAAGCTTCCTGCCGTCGGTGTGAATCTGGCGATACTTGTGGAACTCCTCGAACAGCACGATGGTCTCGCCAGGCGTCTGGATCATCTTGAACGGCATCGGCGGCGTGTACGCGTCGGGCACGCCGTGCGGCATGCAGTAGGTCATCGGCCGCTCGTAGCCCTGCGTCGCCACACGATGCTTGTACACGTCGGCGGCCCACGGCAGCATCGGCGCGTCGGTACCCGGCGCCAGCAGGTTGTCGTTGTATTTCATGCTGTCGGTCTTCCAGATGCCCGACAGGTCCGGTTTGCCGTCTGCCGCGCGCGGCGCCGGTGCCGTCAGATTGGGCTTGCCGTTCGCAGTGCGCGGCGTTCCAGGAAGCGGGATCGACAGCCACTGCGCGGCAGCGGTGCCCGCCATCGCGCAGATGAACGCCGCCGCACAAAGTGCTTTTCGCATGGAAGATCTCCTCGTCATTTCTCGCGCGGGAACTTGTACGGCCCCGAGATGTGAATCTCCACCAGGTCGGTCACGACGCCCTTGTCGTTGACGACGAACTGGAAGCCGAGGCCGAAGGCTTCGAACAGCGTGTCTGATCGCGCCAGCAGCGGCTGCGGATCGTCGGGATTGAGTCCCGCGGTGCCAAGGCCGCCCTCGATGTCGGCAGCGCCGACGATCTTCGCCATCAACTGATCGCCGTTCAGCGTCACGTTGATGATGCGCTTTCTACCTCCGTAGATTCCGCTGTAGGTGCCGACGTATCGCGCGAGGACGTCATGCGGCACCGTGACGGGTGTCGTATCGGAGAGCGTCTTCCAGTGCTCGCTGCTCCGTTCACAGACCTCTTCGAGCATCTCCGTGTCGGCGCCGAGCTCCAGCTCCGTCTTGAACCCCCACGGCTTCACGTACGACTCGGGGTCCGTGTACGTCACCTCGACCTGCATGTGGCCGAAATCTGTGCGCCGGTAGCGCTCCGTCGTCCGCAGAGATTCGGAGTGGGTGATCCCGTAGCGGCTCGTCCACGTCTTGTCGTTGAAGCCGGCGCTGTCGACGACGAGCGTGTCGCCTTCCCAGCGGCCGACCGAATATCCCATGAAGCTGCCGGCCATGTTCTTTTCGAGCTGGCGGCCGTCCATGAAGATCACGCGATACGTGAGGTCTTCGTTCAGGATCGCGATCTCCGTCGGCGTCTGGATGACGCGCTTCCACCCGCCGAAGCGTTCAGCCTCCGGTCCGCTCGGCAGGCAGGTGTAGAGCGGACGCGTCTTGAAGTATTCCTGCTGATACTGCTTCGCGCGCTCGAGAACCTCCGGCTTCAGGTTCGCCGGATCGGGACGCGCGACGACGTTGGGGCCGTTCCACACGCCGGACAGATCCGGCTTTCCGTCAACCGTGCGAGGCGCGGGTGCCTTGAGATTTGGTTTGCCGTCGGCGGTGCGGGGAATGCCCGGCGTCTTCCGATCGAGCCATTGCGCATTCGCCGTCGCCGCAATACAGAGAATCAGCAGGGTCAGGCGAGGAATCCGCATGCGCGAAATCCTACCGCCGACAACGGCCAACCACCAACCCATTAAAGAGAGGCGGTTGTATACTCGCGCACTCTGTGGAGGAGAAACGCGATGAAGAACACTGCCATGACGGTCCTGCTGGCGGCGGCGGTTCTGATTCCCCTGGCGATCTACGCCCAGCCCAGGCCGGGAAACCCGACGACGGCCACCGTGATTACCAAGGCGGAGATCGACAAAATCAGCGCAACCGAACAATCCCAGCGGACGCGTGACGAGAACGCCAGGGTCGTCGACATCGGCGACGGCTGGAGCATGGAGCTGGGCATCATTCATCGCGCGTCCACCCGGACCCCGCCGCCTGCGCCCGCGGCAGCGAATGCAGCGGCGCCCCAGACTGTTCCATGCGGGCAGCAGATGGCGACTCCGCCCAAGGATGCGATTCCGGGCGCCATCACGCACGACAACCAGACTGAAGGCTATTACATCGTCTCCGGCGGCGGCACCGCGTTCATCGATGGCCACGTCGTCAACGGCCGGCGCAACCCGGCGAACCCCGACGGCGGACCGAACGGTCCGGGCTGCGGCGGCCTGGCGGTTGGCTCACGCAAGATCCAGTTGAAGGTCGGAGATGTGCTGATCGTTCCGCCGGGCGTCATTCATGGCTGGTCCGACATTCCCGACCATGTCGACTACATCAGCTTCCGCCCGTCGCACGGCGTGATGAAGAACGGCTGGGTGAACCCCACGATCGCCACGAAGTAGCGTTCGAGATCTACGCGTCCAGCAGACGACCGAGGCCTTGCTCCAACGCGAGCAGCCGCTGCTTGATCGGCAGCCCTCCACCGTAGCCGGTCAGCTTGCCGTTCGCGCCGATCACGCGGTGACACGGAATCACGATCGGGATCGGATTGCTGCCGTTCGCCAGTCCCACGGCGCGCGATGCATTCGGCTGGCCGATACGCGACGCCAGCTCTCCGTAGGAAATCGTCTGTCCGTAAGGAATGTCGAGGAGCGCGGTCCATACGCGCTGCTGGAAGGGCGTACCCTGCGGCGCGAGCGGCAGGTCGAAGGTCCGCCGCCGGCCGTCGAAGTACTCGGTGAGCTGGGTCACCGCATCCGGGAACACGTCATCGCGCGGAGGTGACGGCGGCTTCAGCGATCCGCGCCGGCCGTAGACAAAATCGATCCGCTGCAGCGCGTGGTCATCGCCCACGAGCAACAGCGGACCAATCGGTGAATCGAGTTCCCGGCAGAACATCTTGGTAGTTGGTGATTGGTAGTTGGTAATTGACAGTCAACTACCAAAAGCCAACTTCCAACTACCAACCGGAGTGCCTACTGGCGTCCGCCGCGGCCG
>JADMIO011694165.1_pt1 | contig 34073 bp, 27 predicted proteins | sample 8958161 | NCBI WGS metagenome assembly JADMIO01 (sample SAMN16585339, study PRJNA669376) | soil metagenome | isolation source: Crop rotation soil | place: USA: Cullars Rotation, Alabama | collected 2011 | reverse complement strand
CGCGTCGGCGGTCAGCTGCCGCACCCGCTTGGTGTCCTCTTCGCTCTCTCGAGAGGGAATGAACCCGCCGCCGCCTCCACCACCACCGCCGCCCCCGCGACGTCCACGTCCGCCGCCTCCGCCGCCCGGATTGGCAGCGCCGCGATTGGCTTGCGTGAACCAGTCCGGGGTGAAGCCCATCTCGGGAGGAAACTGACTGGCGTCACGATTGAGTATCCATTGCCCGGCCAGGCTGGTCATCGTCTGCGCTGATGCGGTGCGCGGACCCGTCAGGCTGACCGCCACACCGATCGCCAGTACCGTCAGGCTCGCGAACTTCATCTTCATCACTCGGATCAACCTCGATAGATCTTAGACCATCGATCTTCCCCAACAGTTGGCGCTGAAGGTGATCGCGGTACGCGGATAAGACGGTCTGCTGATAACCGCACTCTCCTCGAATTCGGCCGCCGGGGACCCGAGAACGACGATTATTCCGAGGTGTTCGGACGGTTATTCGTAAAGGATAAGGAAAGCACACGCGACATCGAAAGCGGCTGAGGTCGCTCTAGCGCCGAGCTCGCGAAACCGGGCCTCGCGCTTGCAGAAGAGGGTGCGGGCGGAGGTTTGCTCCGGCCTTCAGAGGGAGAACATTATGAGCGACAGCATGAAAGACAAGGCTCAAGGTGCGGCGCACGAATTAAAAGGCAAGATCAAGGAGAAGATTGGTCAGGCCACCAATAATCCAGACGTCGCTGACGAAGGTACGGGAGAGAAGATCGGCGGCAAGATTCAGAAGAAGGTCGGCGACATCGAAAAGGTGTTCGAGAAATAGCGCGCTATCGGGACAGGCCGGAGTATTGCCGGCCCGTCCATTCGTCTTTTGTAGTCGTCACGTCCGCCGGCGAACCTGCTTTTTTGCCTTCCGTACTGCTTGACGTCCCTTGGTGTTCCTTCGCCGGGACACCGCGCCGCGGCGGGCCATCGTGGCCGGGGTATCGTCGCCGCCGCCTGCGGCATCGACCATCGCGTGTTCGGCGTCCACGGGGATTCCCTCTTTCTTCAGGCTCGCTTTGCGCTCGCGAATTTTCTGGCCGAGCGCTTCGAAGTCGATCTTCATCTCCTTCGCCTTCGGCAGCACCTCGCCCTCTTCTTCCTTGATATGGTGCCGCACGTTTTCGGCCAGCACTGTGAACTTGGCATCGCGATGGTCGTCGTTGGCACGCCCGTCACGATCCAGTTCTGCGATCAGAACCCGCGCCACGTGGTGCTCCTCGTCGGCCTCGTTCATGATGTCCTTGCCGACATGCGCACGGACCGCCGGATAAAAGATTTCCTCTTCGACCACCGCATGAGTCTTCAGCTCCGTGAGGGCCGCGGCGATGATCTTCTCCTTGTCGGCCGCCGATTTCGCTTTTTCGAACTTGTCGAACAGCTCCTTCACGGTGTCGTGGTCCTTCAGAAGAATCGCGATGGCATGCGTTTCCGGCAAAAGCATTCGTTCGAACATCGGCAAGCCTCCTCGCTGGGGCCGATCACCCCAGGTGATATGCGCGAAAGGTGAGCAACACTCGCGCCACAACCAGGCGATCGACCGACTTGGGCGGCCCAAGGAAGAGCTACCGCCGAACAGACGCGACGGTGTAGAGTGCGCTGATGAAAATTGGACACCTGGTCGTCCTGATTGCGGTTGCGACTTCTTTAAGTGGCAACTGCTTCGCCGCTGATTTCTATGTCGTGGCCGGGGCGGCCCCCGGCGGCGACGGCACATCGACGCGACCGTTCGCGCAGCTTGCCGACGCCGAAGCAGTATCCAGGGCAGGAGACCGGATTTTCGTTTCAGCGAAATCGGCCTGGGACAGTCTGCCCGGACCAATCGCGCTCAAGCCGAATCAAAAGTTGATCGGGCTTTCTCCCAACGGGCAGCCGCCGCGCTACGACGCCGAGAAGCCCCACCTCACCAGCAGCATCGTCGAAACCGCTATCTATGACGCGCCGTATAACAACGGGAGTTATAAGCCCACGACGTCAATCGTGATGTTGGCGCGTGGTGTCGAAGTGTCGGGGATTCATTTTGTGGACATGAAAGGCCCGGCGTTGCTCGCCGGCGACCAGGATATTTCGGGTACCCGCATTCATGGGAATACGTTTTCGGGCGTGATGCCGAGGTCGAAAAGCCTGATCTACTCGATAGTCCTCGGCGGCGCAGTAAGCGTGAGCGACGTCCGCGTGACCGATAACTCGTTTCGCGACGGCGTGACGCTTGGCGGGATTACGGTCCAGCAGCGAGGCGAGAGCGCCGGCGAGTATTACTTTCAACACAACGATTTTCGAGATCTCGGCGGCCGTGGTTATTTCATCCACTCGGAGGACACCAGTCGGGTCACCACGACCATTCTCGACTCGGAAGCGAATAACCTCGGTGTACAGCCCGATAGCAACGTGCCGGGGGCCGGAAACACGGACAGCATCATTCCTTATCTCACCGGCCGGTCGCAGCAGCGCATGGTGGTGAAAAATTTCCATTACAAGAACGACAAGCAGGTCGGCGGACTGTCGAACACGGGGTTCGAACTGTTTCTCTATGGCATGCGGAGCGAGGAGGATCGGAAAAACTGGTGTTCGGGCTGCCGGGCTGATATCGAGATCCAGGATAGCGTCTTCGAGCGCCCCTCGACCGATGGAATCCAGCTCGCAAACTACGGCGACCATTCAATCGTGAATCTGGTGATCCGCCGCACGAAAATCATCGGCGCGGCGCCGCGCCAGACCGGCGGCGCTATTTCGATGATGACGCAGATGCAGGGAAATACCGGCAGCAAGCTGACGCTGCTCGTTGAAGAGAGCGAGATCATCGGTTCGAAAGCGTTCGCCTTCGCGAACACGAATGAATCGGGCGAGTCGGCTGCCGTAATCGATATGGGCGGCGGCCCACTGGGCTCGAAGGGGCACAACATCATCATCGCCAATGTGCAGGGTGGCTTTAAGCTCCAGGGCGAGAAGGTGACCGCCAGGAATAATTGGTGGGGCGGCGCGCCGCCGACGGTGACGTTGAACGGCGCGGGCGGCGCAGCAGACATGTCGTCGCCGCTGGCGGCACCGCCGAGTGTGGTTTCGGCGGCGGCGAAATAGGGCCGGCGGCAACGGCCTTGACGTAGTCCGCGTTCCTCGGCTCTCCGAACGGATTGTCGATTCTATCCGGTCGCTGACTGAGGGCGATTGCGGACGTCACTGCCGATTCTGTCGCGGCATCTGCGACAGCGCCCGACGGAACGCCTCCATTGTTTTTGACATGTAGCCCCAGTAGTCCGGGTGCTTGTAAAAAAACTCGCGCGCGACTTTCGCTCGGTCCTGGTTGCGAAGTTCTGGAAAAAATTCAATGATTACTTCGCCGGCGTCTTCCAGATTCATCGGTGCGCAGTATGCGATGAGCGCTCCCCGGCCGCAAGGATCAAAAAAAAGAAATTAAAGGAGTACGTCTATGCCTCGTCTGTGGTACCTGCCAATCGTGATGGCAATCGCGACGCCCGCGTTCGGCCAAGCCCCGGCCGGTTCCTGCAAGGTCGTCTTCGACGCCACGTTGAAGCAAGCGACTACTCCATATCACATGGTGGCGACGAGGGACGGCCGAACGTCGGAGTCGATCACGACCGCCGATGCAACGTACATCCAGGTCAGAGGCACGTGGCGCAAGAGCCGGATGTCGCCCAAGGACATGCTCGCCCAGCAGCAACAAGTGATCCGCAATACCACATTGGCGAACTGCAAGGCGCTGCCCGATGAAATCGTCGACGGTAAGCCGACGTTCGTGTATCAGACGCACTTCGAACAAAAGGATCTTGGAGCGAGCGACGCGAAAATCTGGATTGCGAAGGCCACAGGGCTCCCGGTGCGCACGGAGGTCACGGCGCAAGCCGGCGAGAAGTCCGCATCCGTCACACACTTCGACTACGACAACATCAAAGCGCCGGCCGTGCAATGACGTGCACGTACTTACGTTCTACTTTGGCGGCGCGAGGCGCTTCAGCTCTTCTGTCCAGTTCTGCACCACGACAATTCCAACCTCGGCCGGGCGGGTGAGACCGGACTGGCGGCCGACTGGCTCGAAGTCGCCCTTCAACATCAAGAATCGTTTGCCGTCGGGCGACACATCATACGACCGCGTGGGCTGAGTGATCGCGGCCGTATAGTTCGACGCAAGGTCGAACAGTTTCATCGGTGTGGTCCACGAGCCGCCATTGTCGACGGCGGCGTGCATGAGTGAGCGGCCGGACACGAAAAACAGCTCGTGTCCTTCTCGCGACCATGCCGGCATGACCCCGCCGTTGGTTGACACCTGGATCGTGCGGTTCAACTGAGGGAACGGCCTGACGTACACCTCGTACGATCCCGATTCATTCGACTCATACGCGAGCCATTTCCCGTCGTGCGACACTTCGGCGTTTCGCTCATCGAACCGTGTCGCAACGAGCGGACGGAGGTCTGCACCCTCCGCGAACGGAACAACCATGAGATCGATCGCTCCGGCCGGGTGGGCCGCGCTCGGCGGCGGCGACTCGGCATACCAGGTGAAGGGGAAATGAGGTAAGACATGACTGGAAGCTACCCGTGACTCCATCGAAGCGAGATGCGAATCATGAACAACGGTCAGGCAAGTTCTTCCGACACGATCCTGCAAAAGGTTGATCGTCTACTTCCGGACCTGGAAAACCTCTACAAGGATGTTCATTCACATCCGGAATTATCGATGCAGGAGACGCGCACGGCAGGCATCGCTGCCGATCGTCTTCGTGCGGCCGGCTACGAAGTCACCGCCAGCATCGGAAAAACCGGAGTCGTCGGGCTGCTCCGTAATGGCGACGGACCAACAGTCATGCTCCGAGCCGACATGGACGCCCTGCCCGTGCAGGAAGCGACGGGGTTGCCGTACGCCAGCAAAGTCACGGTGACAAATCGCGCGGGTGAGACGGTGCCGGTCTCGCACATGTGCGGCCATGACATGCACGTGACATGGCTCGTCGGTGCGATCACAGTGCTGGCTGACGCACGCACAAGGTGGCGCGGAACGCTGATGGCCGTTTTTCAACCCGGCGAAGAGACTGCCGAAGGCGCTCAGGCGATGATCGACGACGGCCTGTTCAAACGTTTTCCGAAACCGGATGTCGTGCTCGGCCAGCATGTGATGGTCGGACCGTCCGGCACCGTTGCCGGTCGGCCCGGCGCCATCACGTCGTCGGCCGACAGCTTGCAGATTCGCTTGTTCGGGCGCGGGGCTCATGGTTCGATGCCCCAGGCCAGCATCGATCCGGTGGTCATGGCTGCGGCGACGGTGATGCGCCTTCAGACAATCGTCTCGCGGGAATTGGCTGCCGCCGAGGCGGCCGTGGTTACGGTCGGAGCGTTGCAGGCCGGCACGAAAGAGAATGTCATTCCCGATGACGCGATCATCAAGCTGAATGTGCGGACGTTCGACGAGGGCGTTCGGACTCGGGTGCTCGCCGCGATCGAACGCATCGTGAATGCCGAGGCTGAAGCGTCAGGCGCCCCACGCAAGCCCGAGATCACGACACTGGATCATTACCCGCTTAACGTCAACGATCCGGAAGCGAGCCGGCGGGTCGTCGAGGCATTCAGAGGTCATTTTGGCGCCACGCGCGTTCGTGAGACGGGACCCGCACCAGCCAGCGAGGACTTTGGATCATTCGGTGCCGAGTGGCATGCGCCGTCGGTATTCTGGTTTGTCGGCGGCACAGATCCGGACCTCTACGCGAAAGCGAAGGATGCCAATCGGCTCAACGAACTGCCGGTGAATCACAGTCCGAAGTTCGCACCAGTCCTGCATCCGACGTTGCGCACCGGGGTCGAGGCATTGGTGGTCGCGGCGCGGGCGTGGCTTCGTTAAGGGTGGAGTTGCCATTCTCGTATTCGCAGCACCGTGGCGGCAGCCCAGGAAAGGTCGCGTGACGTCGCTGACGTTTCTACTTGATCTTGCCGGCACGTTCGTCTTCGCACTCAGTGGCGCGATGGCGGGCGTCAAGCGCAGGCTGGATCTGTTTGGAGTCCTGGTGCTGTCGTTTGTGGCGGCAAACACCGGAGGGATCACTCGTGACGTGGTGATTGGAGCGGTGCCGCCGGCGGCGATTCAGGACTGGCGTTACCTGGGTGTGTCGCTCGTGGCCGGCATTGTCACGTTCTACTTTCCTGCCGCGGTGAGGCAGCGGTGGAATCCCGTGCTAGTGTTCGATGCGGCGGGCCTTGCGCTGTTCGCGGTGTCTGGTGCGCACAAGGCTCTGGCGTACGGCCTGAATCCGGTGATGGCAATGTTGCTGGGAATGGTGACCGGGATTGGCGGCGGCATGGCCCGCGATATTCTGCTCAGCGATATTCCCACGGTGCTGCGAGCCGACCTGTACGCCGTGGCCGCCTTGCTCGGCGCGGCAGTCGTCGTCGGCGCAGACGTCCTACAGCTGCCTGCGGTGCCGGCGGCGCTCATGGGAGCGGCGCTCTGTTTTGGGCTTCGCATTCTCGCGATGAAGTATCGCTGGCAACTCCCTATCGCAAGTCCAGGAACGAATGGTCGCGATATTGATTCGCGCGATACTCGGAATTGAACACCGACTGCCGAGTGCCGTGGAACCTCACACCGAACGAGCCGGGTAGGGAAGCGGCCGCGCCTCATGAGTCACGAGCACGGGGCACAGTGATCTGGCAAGCACCGCCTGCGTGGTCGATGTCCACTGGCGCGGCGGCCCGATGACGAGAACCTCGGCGTCAATGCTCTCGGCGATTTTGACGATCTCCGTCGCGGGCATACCTGGCCTAACCACGACTTCAACCTGACACCAGGCTTCGGCGTCCGCGGGCACGGCGTCGAGGATCTGACGCTGAACGTCAGAAGCGGAGGACTGCGGCTCGGTGATCACGCAGAGATACGTCAAATGCGCATGGGTCTCCCAGGCTAGCGCGAGCGCCTGCTTCATGACGCTGAGGGAGGACGGAGCCAAATCGACGGCACAAGCGATCCGCTCGAACAGTCCGGCTCTCGGCGACGTCACCCGCCGTCCGGCCGGCACAATCAGGACCGGACAGTCGGAACGTGCCACCACGGTTGCCGTGATCGATCCCATCGGACGGTCGGGCCGTTCGGCGCCGGCCGCGCCCATTACGATCAAACCCGTCGATCGGGATCTTGCGAATTGGAGAATCTCGCCGCCGCGATCGCCTTGTCGAATCGCGGCGCCGGCGAATCGATTGCCAGGGTCGATTGACGTCAGTGCCTCGCGCAGCGTGGCGATCATTTCGTCACGTTGGCGGAAGCCCAGACCTTCAGACGCGACCATCCCTTCAGACGCGACGACGTGGAGCATTCGCAGTTCGGCGCTCCGAGCGCGCGCGATCGCATTCGCCCATTCCAACGCGTTCATCGAGATCGGCGACAAGTCCATCGGGCATAGGACGTGACGAATCTGGAGGACGCCCATCAACGGCTCCTGTGGTCATCTCCCAATCGAGATTTACTGCGCCATTCTGTCCAACCGATCGGCGCTGCTCAAGCCAACATTGGCGGGCGAACGCCAGGCCAGCAACTCACTCTCGAACGGTGTTGTGCCGGCCGCGCATGAGACGGGAGCTCGCGGCATTCATGTTGCTGCCGTTGGTCAGGTTTGCTTGAGTTGGCCGACCTGCTGAGAAGCCGATGCTCAGAAGGGTTACACAAGATTAGGCGGCGAATGACGGCACAGGAGGTAACAGCATGGCCTCGTTCCACGTCGGTTATTTCGTTGGAAGTCTCGCCAAGGCGTCTATCAACCGGAAGCTGTCACGCGCGCTGATCCAGCTTGCGTCGCAAGAGCTGCAGTTCAGGGAGATCCCGTTCGCCGACCTCCCGTTGTATAGCTACGATTACGACGCAGACTTTCCGCCTGCAGCCAGATCGCTCAAGGACGCCATTGCTGCCGTCGATGCGGTGCTGTTCGTGACACCGGAATACAACCGGTCGATTCCCGGAGGCCTCAAAAATGCGATCGACTGGGCGAGCCGCCCGTACGGGAAGAATTCCTTCACCCGCAAACCGTCGGGTGTCATCGGCACATCTACGGGAAAAATCGGAACGGCGGTTGGCCAGCAGCACCTGCGCAGCATCCTGGCGTTTTGCAATTCACCGTTGATGAATTCGATCGAGGCGTACATTCAGTTCACGCCTGGACTGATCACCGATGATGGTGAAGTCACCGACGACTCGGTGGCCGAGTTTCTCGGCAACTACATGGCGGAGTTCCATGCCTTCATCAGCCGGGTGTACACGGTGTTGCCACGCAGTGCATGATGCGCATGTTCGCAGCATCCAGTCCTGGTGGGACAGCGGCCGCAAGGTCAGCTCCTGGGTGAGACCGCCGGTCCACCGCTGCCCACTGTTCGAGCAGCGCGGGCCAATCGTCCTGCAGCACCGTTGACACTGCCAAACGCACAGGAACGCGCTGACGCAGTTCTACGTCTATTCTGGACGTCACGATGCCTGGTCCCTTTCGAGCGGTTCTGGCACGCCCTCGGGGTGATCGCGGCGGTCGCCGCCAATCAGACGACGACCAGCGGCGCCGGGCGATTTTCACATGTTGTCTTCAGTTTGTCGTCGAATCACCGTCAAATCGTCAAACCTCCTTGGCCACGTTCAAGAAGCACATCGGGAACATGAGCTCGTCACCAACCGAATTCCTGATTCAGGTGTCTAAGTCCCGTAACGCCGGCCCGGTCACGACGATCCGAGCGTGTTGGCCGACGTGTCTCCTGGTACGAAATTGTTGCAAGTTGTAACCGGACGTGTTTCTCAATCGACTCCCAGCTATGGGAATCCTGGCGACATGACGCGCAACGATCAGCCGCGCGTACTCCTGGTGGAGGACGAAGAGGCGATCTCGAATCTGGTCACGTTCCACTTGAGACTGGCCAACTACGCGTGCACTGAGGTCGCGGATGGCGGCGCGGCTCTAAAAATTGCTCAGGAGCAGTCTTTTGATTTGATCATTCTGGATCTCGTGCTCCCGGTCGTCGACGGGGTCACCGTTTGCGAAGCGATCCGCCGGCAAGGACCGAATCGTGAGGTTCCGATTTTGATCCTGACGGCGCGCGCGGCGGAGTCGGATCGGGTCCTCGGCCTCGAGAGCGGTGCAGACGACTATGTGATCAAGCCATTTGGCATCAGAGAGCTGATGGCGCGTGTGAAAGCCCTGATGCGCAGGCCGAAAAGCACCTGGAGAAGTTCCAATCGTTCGGGAGAACAAGTCGTCTCGCATCTCGGCATCACCATCGATCCGACCAGACAACGTGTCACGGTGAACGACGGTGTCGTCGGCCTGACGCGACACGAGTTCAATCTTCTCTACCTGCTGATGTCTCGACCGGGAGTGGTGTTTGACCGCGAGGAAATTCTCGCGCGAGTGTGGAAAGACGACGTGTTCGTGACCGTACGTGGCGTTGACGCGCTCGTCAAACGCCTACGGAGAAAGATCGAGGACGATCCAGCCCAGCCTACCCGCGTTCTGACCGCCTGGGGCACCGGCTACAAGTTTGGGGAGCTTTAGCGGCGGAGGAATCCCGTCATGTTCAGACAACCCTGGCATCAGGGACTGTACCGACGCATGGCCCTTGGCTCGCTGGTTCTGATCACCCTCATCGTCATTGCTGAGACGTGTGTCTTCGTGTCGGTGTTCCGAGTGAGAAACAGGAACTCCGACGACATGCATCAGGCCGGTATCACGTGGTCGCGCGCCATCAGTTACAACATCGGCCGGGATCTCGAAGCCACTCCCCATACTGATGTCGCGCAACGTCTGTTTCGGCTCGATGCCACTCGTCGTGCATTCATTATTTTCAGGGACGGACGTACGGCTGGCTCGCCGCCGGACACCATGGTCCGGGCGATGTTGTTGGACTTCCCGGCGCTGGCTGCCACCGGGCCGGTCCCTCCGGTGTGGGAACGGAGTTCATTCTGCCTGTCTGCGCTGCGCGTTCGAGGCCAATTGGTCGGTGTGGTCGGGATCAGACCGTTGTCGGTCATTCAGCGATCGTGGCCGCTGGTCGGCGCGATCGGCGTCGTCGTGTTGTGCGGCGCCGCGGGCTTGTTCACTTTTGCGATGGTTCGCCCGGTCAGAGCTCGCTTGATTGAATTGCAGGCCGCGGCAAAAACCTTCGGTCAAGGTGATTTCCGCACCCGCGTCACCATCGACGGCAGTGATGAAGTCGCAGAAGTCGCGCGCGCCTTCAACTCAATGGCTGACGAGCTGGAACGACGCACCACCGCGCTCGAAACCTCCGATCGTTTGCGACGGCAGCTGGTTGCTGATGTCTCCCACGAATTGATGACGCCGCTGACGGCGGTGCTGGGCCATTTGGAAACGCTGGACATGGAGGAGGTGGTGCTCTCCGATTCTGAGCGCCGCCGGCATATGGCCATCGCGATGCGGGAGGCCAGTCGCCTGCGACGGGTGATTGGCGATCTTGTGGACAGCGCTCGTCATGAGGCTGGTGGCATTCAGTTCAGGGTCGAGGAAATTTCCACCGCTGAACTGTTCCGACACATCACGATGCGTCGAGAGCGCGAATGCCGGCTTCGTGGTATTACGCTCGAAATGAGGGTTCACACCGACGCCGAAGTCTTCGAAGCGGATCCGTTTCGAGTCGAACAGGCCATCGAGAACGTGGTGGCAAATGCGTTCCGGCATACGCCTGCGGGTGGACGCATTGCAGTGACAGCCCAACGCGTCAACGACAACATTGTCTTTGAGGTCGGCGATTCGGGGGAGGGTATCCCATCCGAGCACCTCCCGCATATCTTCGATCGCTTCTACAAAGTGTCCTCCGCTGAATCTATCGCCTCGCCAGGCAGCGGTCTCGGATTGTCGATCGTCAAGAGCATCGTCACTGGGCATGGCGGCCGCGTCGGTGCGACCAGCGCACCTGGAATCGGCACCATCATCAGCATCGAACTTCCAGTCGTGGCCAGTGCGACAAAATTACGCCCGGTCACGACTCCCGCTTAGCCGATCAACACCAACCTGTTTCACCGCAACAACCCCACTTGGGTTTGCACTGCGCTTCGTGTTGATGTCGCGTGTCTTCGGGTGTCTCGAAGGCTAATCCAGAGAAGCGACTCTGTGACATTCCGAAGACGGCGAAGAACATCGCCACAATGTTTGACACAGTCATATCACCTGATTGTGGCTGGCGTCGTGAGGTGTCTCCCCTGAAGCTTGACGTACGCCGCGGCTGCTGAACGTCAGCTTGCGGCAGGGAGGCCCGCCGTGGCGAACCGTTTTTCTAAGGCTGCCCTCGTGTTCAGTGTCGCGGCGAGCGCCGTGATGCCATTAACCGCACGCGAACGCTCTGTGCTCATCGTCAACGTAGTTGACTACACAAACGCCTCGCCGACGACGCTCGTAAGAGCCGAGCACCATCTGATTCAGGTCTACGGCGCAGCGGGAGTCCTGGTGTTGTGGCGCGAGAACCTGCCGCTGCCAGCAGCGGACAGTCCGGCTCGAGTCGATGTTCACATTCTGTCCGAGTCGATGGTGCGGCAGAAAAGCGCGTCGGAACAGATTCAGGCAACTGTTCTTGGAACGGCGGCCCCCGCCGCTAAACGCGCGTGGATTTTCCTGGGTCGCATCGAAGATGTGGCGCACGATCGAAATATTTCGCCTGGTGTGCTGCTCGGACACGTGATCGCCCACGAGGTGGCCCATGCGGTCGCCAATATTCAGCATTCCAACAGCGGCCTGATGGCTCAGGCCATGGACCTGAAGTTCGACACGTTGCCGGAGTTGACGAAGGCTGACAGTCAGAAGGTCCGCGCTGCTCTCGATCTCGCGCGCAGCGATACGTCTGTCCGACACCGCAGTCAGTAGGTGCGGCTCGCCGGTTGCGGTGATGCCACGCAGCCTCCTCTGAACCAGAGAGCCTGACAGACTCCGCGTCAAGGCTTGGCCCTTGCCATCGGCATCACCACACCGATCAACTTGCCATCCATCACAATCACGATCGGATCGACGTCGTCCTTCACGCGCAGGCGGATCCGGGACGCATTGCTCGCGCGGCGCAGGATGGTGATGTAGTTCCCGTTGAGGAGAAGGCCCGTCGGAGTGGCGAAGGTGTTCTGCATCGAACCCGGCCCCAACTCGCCGAGGCTGACTTCACGGTCGAATTTTGCCGAGACCATGTCGGCATAACGTTTCGACGTCTCATCGGGAACCACGATCGTCGGCAGCGTCGCTGGTTTCGCGATGGCCGCGTCCACAGTGAATCCACCATCGGTGATGAAGGTGCGGCCGTCCGGCATGTGCATGACACGGGTCCATGTCGGCGGCGCCACCACGGTCGGCGAGGATGCCTGAGCCCGCGCCAACACCGGAATCGACGCGAGCATCGCCAGGGCGGTTACGAGAATAGTGGTCAGCTTCATGCGGTGGATTTTACCCGCGCCTTATCGGAGTCTCGCCATGGCCTGTGCCTCGGTCGGTCCGCCTGAATTCCGGCTGTGCCATGAGCCGCGGCGTTACCGCGACCGTACGATACGCACTCTCCCGGTTCGCAGTCACGCGTCCCTCTGCTCGCGATACAATCCCGACCTCCAATTGACACTGAAATCTGGCACGCGCTTCGGTCCGTACGAAATTGTCGCGCCGCTTGGGGTCGGCGGAATGGGGGAGGTGTACCGCGCCACCGATACCAACTTGAAGCGCCAGGTCGCTATCAAGGTGTTACCGGAGGTGGTGGCGGGTGATGCCGATCGCCTGATTCGCTTTCAACGTGAAGCCGAGATTCTTGCGTCGCTGAATCATCCGAACATCGCGCACATTCATGGCCTCGAACGGACGGACTCCGCGATCGCGCTCGCGATGGAACTGGTTGAAGGGCCGACGCTCGCCGACCGAATTGCGCGAGGGCCGCTGCCTATCGAGGAAGTGCTGCCGATCGCAAAGCAGATCGCCGAGGGACTCGAAGCCGCACACGAGCAAGGCATCGTCCATCGCGACCTGAAACCCGCAAACATCAAGCTCCGGCCCGACGGCACTGCAAAGATTCTGGATTTTGGACTGGCCAAGGCGCTGGAGCCGGTCAGTCCCGTGCGGACCAACGTCTCCATGTCGCCGACGATTACATCGCCAGCGATGACGCAGGCCGGCATCATCCTGGGCACGGCTGCGTACATGAGCCCCGAGCAGGCGAGCGGCAAATACGTCGACAAGCGCAGCGACATCTGGGCCTTCGGCGTGGTGCTGATGGAGATGCTGACCGGGCGGCAGCTCTTTGACGGCGAAACGGTGTCGCATGTCCTCGCGGCCGTGCTCACGAAGGACCCCGATTGGTCCACGCTCCCGCCGAACACCCCGCGCAGTGTGCGTGCGCTGTTGCGGCGCTGTCTGGAGCGCGATCCGAAACGGCGGCTCCGCGACATCGGCGAAGCGCGGCTGGCGCTGGAGGACAGTTCGGCGGGGAGCACCGACGACCGGGCAGCAGCGCCGCTGGCTTCGGCGCCGCCGCGCCGCGCTCGCATCTGGCCGTGGCTTGTCGGCGTCGTTGCGGTGGCCATCGCCGGTCTGGCCGTCGGTCGATATGGATTCGCACCGGCACGGGAACAATCACGACCTGTTCGCTTCGAGATTCGCGCGGGCGATGTTTCGTCCGCGGTCTTGTCACCCGATGGCACGCAGTTGGCGATTGTTTCGCAAGGGCAGTTGTGGGTGCGCGACCTCGGACGACTCGAACCCCGTCCGTTCGAGAAAACTGAAGGCGCGGTCAGGCCGTTCTGGTCGCCCGACAGCCGCACCATCGCATATGGTGCGCGCGGAAAGTTGTGGAAGGTCCCGGCCGACGGCGGCGCGCCGGCGGTCATCTGCGATCTGGTCTCGGGCTTGTGGGACGACGACGCGGGCGGGGCGTGGTTAGCCGACGGAAGCATCATCTACAGCGATGGAAACATCGCCATGTGGCGAGTGTCGGCGCAAGGCGGCGATCCGGTACAGCTGATCAAGCCCGATCCCCAGCGTGAGCTGCACTTCCACACGGTCAGCGTTCTGCCCGATGGTCGCAGCGTGATCTACGTGGTTCACAGGGCGGGAGCGGGCGTCGGCGCGAATACGCTGGCGATCTGGTCCAACGGTCAGGCGCGCATTCTGCTCGAGTTGGCCGGTCAAACAGTGGACGATCCGATTTACACGAGCGGCCACATCCTGTTCAGCCGCACGCCATCAAACGCCGGCATCTGGGCGTTGCCGTTTTCATTGAAGACGCTCAAGGCCGATGGCGAACCGTTCCTGGTAGCGCAGGGCATGCGGAGCCCGAGTGCGGCGGGGGACGGCACGCTGGTGATGCTCCCGCCGCGCCGGCAAAGGCCGGTGAGCATCGCGTGGACCGATCGCGCCGGGAATGTCTTGTCGCGAATCGACGAACCGCGACTCAGACAGCCGACGGCGGCCATCTCTCCCGATGGCGAGCGCGTGGCGGTGGCGGAACTCCTGGAGGGCAAGGCGGACATCTGGCAGTACGACCTCGACCGAAAGACACGAACGCGTCTGACCGTGAATGACGCTGCCAGCGACCCCGTGTGGCTTCCCGACGGCCGCAGCCTGTTGGTGACGGCTCGGCCGCCCGGGGCGCCTCCGATCATTCAGCGGGTCGCGGCGGATGGTTCTGGTCGAGTTGAAGAAATCGTGTCCGGCATTCGGCCCGCGGTCTCACATGACGGGGCGACCGTATTCTTCACGCTTTCTGATAAGGATGGTCAGCGTCTCTGGTACCGCTCGCTGACGACCCGCGACGCCAAACCCATGCCCTTCATCGAGCAGTCGTTCTATGCCGCTTTTGCCGCGCCCGCGCCTGACGGTCATCTCGTGGCGTACGAAGCCGAGTCTGTCCCGGGGCAATCGGAAATATTTGTACGACGATTTCCGCCCTCCGAGGGGATGTGGCAGGTATCGAGCGGCGGCGGCACGTCACCGCGATGGTCGCGCGATGGCCATCTCTATTACGCGAAGGGCGCGGAGATTTTCGAAGTCGACATCACAGCCGATCCTGAAGTTCGCGTGGGGACTCCGGTACGGCTGTTCAAACGGACGCCCGCGGGAGGCTCCGCAGTGCCCGCGCCGTTTAACGTCTCACCCGATGGCAAGCGTTTTCTGATTTACGAACCGGTCGGCGACCCCGCGGAACAAGGAATTGCCGTCGTGCAGCATTGGTCCAGCGAGTTTGTGCATTGATCTCGCCCTGGCTCACCGGATGAACCCTTTCCGCACGGCGTAGAGGACGATTTCTGCCGTGTTGTGCAGATTCAGTTTCTGCATCAGATTTCCACGATGCGTTTCGACCGTCGTCAGCCCGACGTCAAGAAGCGTCGCGACTTCCTTGTTCGACCGGCCTTCGGCAAGCAGTTGCAGAACTTCTTTCTCGCGGTTGGTGAGCAGATCGTACGAGTCGGTCAGCCCGCGTTTCTGCAAAGTGCGCATGTAGTCTTCAATCAAGACGCTGCTGACGGCCGCGCTGAAAAACGGTTTGCCTGCGGCAACCGTGCGGATGGCGGGAAGCAGATCTTCGTCGGTCGCGTCTTTCAGCAGGTAGGCGCGCGCGCCCGCCGCGAGTGCCCGCAGGATGTACGATTCGTCTGCGTGCATGCTGAGCACGATGATGTGGGGTGGGCGATCGAGCTGTTGGGCCCGCGCCGCCACTTCGATGCCGTTCAACTTCGGCATGCCGATATCGAGAATCAGAAAATCCGGACGATGCTCTTCGGTGAGGCGAATCGCTTCGAGCCCGTCCGCGGCTTCGGCGACCACTTCGACCGAGCCCTCCTCGAGGAGGCTGCGGAGTCCGCGACGGACGATGGCATGGTCGTCAGCCAGCAGCGCGCGCAAGAGACAGCTCCGAGGCATTGGCGGCCAGCGGCAAGGTAATGTGAATGGACGTGCCCGATCCCGGCGCGCTCACGAGCGAGACCACGCCGTGCAATTCCCGAACACGCTCTTCGATGCCATGCAGTCCCAGTCCCTTATGCTCACGCGTGAGATCAAATCCATTCCCATCGTCGGTGACCAACACATCGAGGTGATCGTCGAAGCACTGGACGGCGACGCGAACATGGCGCGCCTGCGCGTGACGCGCGCAATTGGTGAGCGCTTCTTGAATTGCCCGGTAGACGCACGTTCGCTGGCGATCGGCCAGCGCATCGAAATTTCCCTTCATCACCAGTTCCACATCCATACCCCAGCGGCCGATGGCGTCGCGGATGTGCCATTCGAGCGCGGCCTGCAGTCCGAAGTCGTCAAGCATGCTGGGCCGGAGACCGAGGGCGAGATCGCGCACGATCCGAAACATGCTGTCGACCAGCTTCTTGCATTCCGCGACCGCCGCACCGATGCGCGTGTCGCCTGTCGATCGAGTCCGCTCGATGCGGCCGAGTTCCATACGCAGTGCCGTGAGCATCTGCGCGACGTGATCGTGAAGCTCCCGTGACAGGCGCTTGCGCTCGTCCTCCTGAGCGGCGTCGCGTTCCTGCGCCAACTGACGGACCTGGCGTTCGGCGTCCTCGGCAATCGCACGCTGGTGCTCGGATCGTTGTTCGAGCAGTCGCAGGCGGAACACGAACATCAGCGCGACGGCAGCGCCGAGGACGATCGTCTGCCAGAGCAGCAGCCGCAGGTCGGCGGCAAAAAGATGCTGACGCCGGCTGACGGCCGCCCGCTGCGCGTCGAGATTGGCGTTGTTCAAGTGCTCGATTTCCTGCGCAATCGCCAGAATGGCTTCGCGTCGCGGAATCACCTCGCGGCGCAGGAAACTGGCGCTGCGAAACATTTTTTCCGTGGTGGTCCAGTCGAACAGCGGCTCGAATGTTTCCCAGTAGTCATCGAGCTCATTCTCGAGATCACGGATCTGGTTGGCATGCGGAGGATCAAGGACCAGAAGTTCCGCCGCGTTCGCCTTGTTCGAGCGGCGAAATTCCGCCAGCCGATCGCGATAGTCCTGCGCATGCTCGCGCGAAATATCCAGCAGGTAGTCGCGAACGAAAATGCCCGAGAGGTTGACGTCCGACCGCAGGCGCCGCAGTTTGGTGTCGACTTCCTGGTGGTGGGTATTCAGCTGATCCAGCTCAGCGTAAATCGCCTGCGCCTTGCGCGACAGTGTCAGGGTGGACACGACGATCAGCAGCAGCAGGCTGCCAAGACCGAACGCTGCCACGATCCACGTTCTGAAGCGCATCATCGATCACCTTTTTAGTAAGACGCCATCACAGCGTACTCAGCCTGAGATCGTCGGAACATCCTGTCAACAGGGGAGGCAACGCCGAAGCGTGCTGCCTCCCCCGAAATAGACACCGTTTTCCCCTGTCCACCCGATGGCCGCGTCACCGCGTCACGTTGTCTACTGCGGTCTGAGAGATCGCAGCAGGGCGGATGAGACGGGAATCTCGAGAAGGCGCGCAGCCCATCTGGACGGCAGAACGGCTGCAGAACTGGTTGACGCACCGGTACGGGCGGGAGTCGATCGTCGTGCTCGCGCATCGCGAGCCGATTCGCCACGATCGCACGCCGCGAGGACAGATTGTGGCCAGCCGGCCCGGCGGCGGGCTGGTGACCGTACTGGAGCCGTTGCTGCGCGCCTCATCGGGCACATGGGTGGCACACGGAGCTGGAACCGCTGACCGCGACATGGTAGACAGCGGCGACCGCTTCGACGTGCCACCCGCCACTACCTCGTATCGTCTTCGACGCGTCTGGCTCGACGCGGCCGAGGAGGGCGGCTACTACCGCGGTTTTGCCAACGAAATGCTGTGGCCGCTTTGTCATCGAACCTATGTGCCACCGGTGTTTCGCGCCGAGGACTTCGACGTGTATCGCGCGGTGAATCTGCGGTTTGCCGATGCCGCGTGCGAAGAGGCTCGAAGACCCGACGCACTGATCTTCGTGCACGATTATCATTTCGCGCTCGCGCCACAACGCATTCAGGCGCGCCTTCCGTCGGCGACGATCGTCACCTTCTGGCACATCCCGTGGCCGCACCGAAAGCGGTTTGCGCGCTGCGCGCGAGCCGCACAGCTGTTGGAAGGATTACTCGGCAGCTCGCTCATCGGGATGCAGACGGCCGACGATTGCGATCACTTCATGGACGCCGTGGAGCAGCTGACGGACGCGCGCGTGGACCGGACGCGCAACCTGGTCACGTACAACGGTCACGCGACGATGGTGCGCGCCTATCCCGTGTCGGTGGAGTGGCCGTGCCGGTGGTCGCGTCACGCACCGGGCATTCCGGAATGCCGCGAATCAATTCGCCAACAGCTTGGAGTGCCCGCAGACGTCCAGCTTGGCGTGGGGATCGATCGTCTGGACTACACGAAAGGACTGGTCGAGAAATTTCGCGCCATCGAACGGCTGCTCGCAGTCCACGCGGAACTCCGCGGCCGGTTTGTGTTCGCCCAGGTTGCGGCACCGACGCGAAGCGGTCTCTCCGCCTACGACGAGTGCCGGGCGCGCGTGCTCGCCATCGTCGATCGGATCAACACGCGATTTGGCGGTCGCGGTTACCGTCCGATCATTCTGCTCACAGACCTTTGGGCACCAGCGGATGTAAACCGATTACTGCGGGCAGCCGATGTCTGCTACGTCGGGAGCCTTCACGACGGCATGAATCTGGTCGCCAAAGAATTCGTCGCCGCACGAGACGACGAACGCGGCGTGCTGGTGCTCAGCCGGTTCGCGGGGGCGGCGAGAGAGCTCACAGAGGCGTTGATCGTTAATCCCTACTCGATCGAGAGCGGGGCACGTTCACTGGCGGCGGCTTTATCCATGACGGGTGCGGAACAGAGCGACCGCATGCGCGGTATGCGGACGGTGGTCGCCGAGTGCAACACCTATCGGTGGGCGATCGAAATCTTGGCGGACGCGGCAATCGCGCGCTCACGAGCATCAGCAGCGCTCACCGATGGCGATCGGGGGCTCGCGATCCACGCTCGGGTCTGAGGAGTCGGCAGTCAGCAGTCGGCAGTCGGGCAGTCGTCAGTCTTCAGTCGGCAGTCAACAGTCGGGCAGTCGTCAGTCTCCAGTCCGTCAGTCGGCAGTCGGCAGTCGGAAGTCCAAGCGCCAGGCGGCAGACGCGAGTCGGCAGACGCGAGTCGGGAGTCTCGGCTGCTGACTGGTGCCTGCGCGACTGGTGAACTCGTCGCTCAGTTCACCGGGTTTCCAGATGTAATCGCAGATCGGGATTTGCATCTTCAAAAGAGAAGTTGGAAGGAGCGTCATGAGAACGGGTTTCGTGATGGCGACTGTCATACTCGCGCTCGTGCTGGGCATCGTCGCTGGTGTCTCGGAGAGCCGTCTGTTCACGCGCGCTCTGATTGTCGGGTTCGTTCCAGCGGTCTTGATTGCAGCACGTGTGCTGGAACGTTTGAGAGGCCGTCACATATGGCACTTCACGGCGCCCTACCCGTATCGGTGGATGCGCGAACGAGGGGTAGCCGCATTACCGCCGTCAAAACGGAGCGCCACCGGGAAAACGATCGACAAGCCGTCGAAACCCGGGGATCGATCGACACTCCCGATGGCCGCGTGACCACAGCATCGAAGGATGGTGCGTTCGATCTCGATGGGCTGGTCGCCAGACGGTTGCGCTCACGCTCGAGGATCGCGCCCGGCGACGAGCTGGCGTGTGTGCAGTTAGCTGACTCGAACGCACTGCTCGGTTCCTCACGATCGACCGACCACCTCCAGGCCACCAAAATTCCAACAAAGTTTCGGCCGTAAGGCACCGATATAGACGTGTGATGCGCGAGCACATCGTCATCGGCGCGGCACCGATGACGACGAGTCGTCGCCACCCTCGGTATGCGGTCAGCGGCCGAATCGCCTAGGATCTGCGGGGACGAAATGACTGCCTCCAACGAGGGCGGAAAGAGCCATTGTGAATTGCTCGCTCAATTGGCATCGGTGACACAGCAGCGAGACCGCCTGACCTCGCTGCTGGAGATCATCATGCAGGCCTCATTCGACGTCATCGTCAGCGTCGACGCAAACCACATCGTCACGGGCATCAGCTCAGGTGCGGAACGCGCGTTGGGATACACAGCGCAGGAGATGATCGGACAGCCGGTCGCCAATTACCTCCAGCCGGACCAGCTGGCTGAGTTCAAGCAGAACATGAAAGCCATCGCAGAAGGACGGCTGGTCCAGCGGTACCGCACGCAACGAACCCGCAAAGACGGTACGGCCGTGAATATCCTCTCAACGGTTGGTCCGATCAAGAACGCGGCAAATGAAATTGTCGGAGCAGTGGCCATCGCGCAAGATCTCACGGAGATCCAGCGGCTCGAACAGCAGGTTGTGCTCGCGCAAAAAATGGAGGCCGTCGGTCGGCTGGCGGGCGGTGTGGCTCACGACTTCAACAACTTGCTGACGGTGATTAACGGCTACAGCGAACTGCTGCTGGCCGGCCTGGCTCCTGATGACCCGATTCGCGAGTCACTGTCGGAAATTTACAATGCGGGCGACCGCGCTCACCTCCTGACCCGGCAACTGCTTGCTTTCAGCCGGCAACAGGTACTCGAGCCGGAAGTGCTCGACTTGAACGCGGTGATCAGCGAGACAGAGAAGATGCTGCGGCGTCTCATCGGCGCGGACATTATCCTGACTCACAAGCCTCAGGCCGGCTTAGGGACCGTGAAAGTCGATCGTGGGCAGCTGCAGCAGATCCTGATGAACCTTGTTGTCAACGCCCGAGACGCCATGCCACAGGGCGGCAGCTTGATCATTGAAACCGCAAACGTGCGCTTCAGTGAACGAGATCATCGGGCGCACCCCGGCGCCGAACCCGGAGAATACACAATGCTCGCCGTCACCGATACCGGCGTTGGCATGGACGACACGACGAAGGCGCGCATTTTTGACCCATTCTTCACCACGAAGGAACCTGGCAAGGGAACCGGCCTCGGACTCCCGGTGGTCTACGGCATCGTGAAGCAAAGTGGTGGCTGGATCGATGTGGACACTCAGCCCGGGGTTGGAACGACATTCAAAATCTTTTTGCCGCGTGCCGGCGAGGCCGTGCGGTCGGCCAGGTTGCTCCAACGGCGGCGCACCAGGCCTCACGGTCACGAAACCATCCTTCTGGTTGAGAATGACGACGCGGTGCGTGCGCTGGCCAAGCGTGTTCTGGACCGGTGCGGCTACACGGTGCGAGAAGCGACGAACGGAAAAAGCGCAGTTGAATTCGTCGCAACGTACGAGGGCCCGCTTGATCTGGTCGTATCCGATATGGTCATGCCACACATCGGCGGCCGCGATCTCGCCAACCAACTGAGGACGTTGCGGCCTGGATTGAAGGTGCTGTTCTTTGGGTATGCGGACGACGCGGCCGTACGGCACGGGGTCACCGAATCCGAGGTCGGCTTCCTGCAAAAGCCTTTCACGACCAGCGGCCTGGCGCAAAAAGTCCGCGACCTTCTCGATGCCAGCCACGATCAGTAGTACTACGTTCCGTCAGGTGTCAACACCGCGCGCCCGGTAATCTCACCGCCTCTCAACTTGCGATAGACACCAACAGCCTCGCCAAGAGGCGAGGGTCCCATGATTGTTGGCGAAGGCATTACGACTTGGTTCGGCGATTCGTTGGCGTCTGCAGGCCGCGTCCAGCACTCCAGGAGACGAATCGGTCGCAGGTAGTTCTCAGGTCGTTCGAGCATCTCACGCTGGAGTTGCGAGATGCGATTGTCGTCAACCACGAAGTCGAGTGCGCCCGTGAAAGTTGGTGGACCCATCGCAAACACCCGGGTTCCACAGCAGCCCCCCCTTGCGTGCGTAAGTGGCAACCGACAGCAGGTCTGGCGACCGCCTGCTATGAAACGAATGTGCAGAAAGCGCGCCACGAGCCGGGTGCGAATTCATCGGAATCCATCGAATCGGCCCGAGAGGGCATGGATGCTGTGACGCGCAGGTAGTTGCCCCAGGCTCGCTCGACGCGTTGAGCTTCCCGTCAGATCATCAGGTCCCAAACGCCATCGCCAACAGCGTGCGTTGTTCGATGTCGTGGGCCTTAGATGAACCGGTCGCTGGACTCGCTGAAGGCGACCGCCGCACTGATCTAAGCGGCCGGACGCCAAGCAGTCGTCGGAGACGCGGCACGATGAAGGCTCGGGCGCCCATGTTCGCCGGTTCCTCTTGCACCCACACGAAGTCCTTGGCATCTGCATGGCGATCGAATTCAGCGGTGAGTTCGCGAGCAGGAAACGGAACGAACTGCTCGACTGACACGATGGCCGTTTCTGTGTCGTGCCGCCGGGCTCGCTCGGCGCGGAGTTCGTGTCCAATCTTGCCGCTGCAAATGAGCACCCGCCGGCACGGCACGACAGCGCCGTCGCCCAACACTCTGGAAAACCGCTGCGTGGTCAGGTCCTGAATCGGGGACGAGGAGGAGCCATGACGCAGGAGGCTCTTCGGCGTGAATACAACGAGGGGCGTTCGCCAGAGAGTGAGCGCCTGCCGTCGCAAGAGATGAAAATACTGCGAGGCTGTCGATGGTTGGCAGATTTGAAGGTTGTCCTCGGCGCTCAGTTGGAGGAACCGTTCGATGCGCGCGCTCGAGTGCTCCGGGCCCTGGCCTTCGTAGCCATGCGGGAGGAGCAGCGTCAGGCCCGACAGCCCGCGCCACTTGTCTTCCGCCGACGCGATGAACTGATCGATGATCACCTGCGCGTTGTTGGCGAAGTCGCCGAACTGCGCCTCCCACAACACCAGCGCTTCGGGATAATCACGGCTGTAGCCGTACTCGAAGCCGACGACCGAGGCTTCCGAGAGCGGAGAATTGTAAATCTCGAAGCGCGCCTCGCGGTCAACAGCCTGGTCGAGCGGGCGATACCGCCGTTCGCCGTTGACATCGACGAGCACGGCATGACGGTGAGCGAACGTGCCCCGGATGGAGTCCTGTCCGCTCAGGCGCACCGGGATGCCGTCGGCCAACAGCGTTCCAAATGCCAAGGTCTCCGCCATGCCGAAATCCACGGACCGTGTGCCGGTGGCCATCTCCGAGCGCTGATGCAGCAGCCGGGCGATCTTCGGATGTGGATGGAAATCTGCGGGCAGGCGCGTCACGCGCAGACCGAGCTCTTGCAGGCGAGCGATCGGCACGCCTGTGTCCACATCGTACTCGCTTCGGTAGCATCCGCCTCGATAGCGATGCCAGTACGCAGGCGCCTCGGAGAGGATCGGCCGATCGGGCCGCGTCGCTCCTCTTTCCTGCGCGGCGCGAAGATTGGTTCGTGCTGATTCGACGCGAGGTGCGGCGTCCACACCCAGCTCCGTCGCAAACAGGCGCCAGAGCGGTGGATGCTCCTTAATTCTCGCGTAGAGCGTCGGATGTGTCACGGTCGGATCGTCCACCTCGCTATGTCCGTACCGTCGGTAGCCGATCAGATCAAGAACCACGTCGCTCTTGAAACGACGACGGTACTCCGCGGCGAAGCGCCCGGCCCGGACCACCGCTGACAGATTCTCACCGTTGACGTGAAGGATCGGGATCGGCAGCCGTTTCGCCACGTCGGTCGCAAACGGCGTCGACTGGAGCTCCGCGGGGTCCGTCGTGAATCCGATCAGGTTATTCACGATGATGTGAATGGTGCCGCCGACGACGTACCCGTCTAGCGCGGCGAGGTTAAGTGTTTCGGCCACGATACCCTGGCCGGCGAAAGCCCCATCGCCATGAAGCACCACCGGCAGAATCTGCTGATGGTCGGCGTCGCTAAGCCGGGTCTGCCGCGCTCGAGCGCGGCCGAGGACGACCGGGTAAACCGCCTCGAGGTGACTGGGGTTCGAGACGAGCTGAACGACCAGCGAGAGGTTATCGCGTGTGCGGTAGGCACCGGACGCGCCCTGGTGATACTTCACGTCGCCTCCGCCGAGAACGCTTCGGGGATCCGTATCCTCGAATCCGGCGAAGATATCCGCCGGATCCTTTCCAACGACGTGGACCATCACGTTGAGGCGACCGCGATGGCTCATGCCGAGCATCACCTCGGTCGCGCCGCCGTTCGCCGCGACTGTCAGGATTTCATCGAGCAGCGGGATCAACGCGGTGCTGCCTTCCAATGAAAACCGCTTCGTGCCGGGGTAGCGCGCATGGAGCATGTCTTCGAGGACTTCGGCAGCGATCAGCCGGTCGAGCACAGGTTCACCGTCAAAGGTCGGTGGCTCGGTCTCGATCTGTTCTTGAATCCACCGCCGTTGCAGGGGATCCGGAATGTGCATGAATTCTGCGCCGATCGCGCCGCAGTACCACTCGCGCGCAAACGATCCGGCCGGGCCGGTCTCGTCCAGTTCGAGAACCCGCGTCGGCTTGAACCGCGCCAGAGGATCGATGTCGGCCTGCAGATAGCCCCATCGGCGGAACGCGTTCAGGATCCGGTCGCGGGCGATCTGGTCGTCGAGTGGCGTCGCGGCGGTTTTGGGCAGGCGTGCTTGCGTGTCCATATGTTCTGCGGTGATGGTACGAGAAGATGTCGCCTGTCTGAAATGCACAAGCTCATCGCGAGAATTGCCAGCGCGTCGTCAGCCGGATGACGGTCGCTTTGGCTTGTTCATTGAATGGTGATCGATCATGCGAAGGGTAAACATTGCAACGATCTTGTGCCCTATCGACTTCTCGGAATTTTCACGCCATGCGCTGAATCATGCTGCTGCGCTATCCCGATGGTACAGCGCCAGGCTCACGGTGCTCCACGTCATCGAGATTCCTCTGGTGCCGCTTGACGCATTGGCTGGAGCCTCAGGGACGTTCACTCCGCCGTTGAACCTCGATCGCGACAAGGTGGCCGACGAGGTCCGGGAGTTCGCACGCTCGGCGATCGGAACACCCGACGTGTCACTGGACGTTGTGGTCACGTTCGGACTGCCGGTCCTCGACATCCAACAAAGGGCCGAGCAGATCCACGCCGACGTCGTTGTGATGGGCACACACGGAAGAAGCGGATTTCAGCGGTTCATGCTTGGTTCCGTCACCGAGCGGCTGCTTCGAACGTTGGCGGTGCCAGTTCTCGTCGTGCCACCGCCAGTCACAAAGCCCGAGAATATCGGGTATGCCACGATTCTCTGTCCGATTGATTTTTCTGACGAATCGAGGCGGGCACTCGACTACGCGTTGTCACTCGCTCAGGAAGCGAACGCGCGCATCATTGTGCTGCATGTGTTGGAGGCGCTTCTGGATGAAGTCCCTCAGCGGATTCGCAACGTCAATGTGCTTGAGTATGTGCGCGAACTCGAGGAAGACGCATTGGCGCGGCTGATCGCCGCGGTTCCGGATGAGGCGCGGACGTGGGCGCAGCCCGTCGAGCGGGTTACCAAAGGTCGCGCCTACCGCGAGATCCTGGCGACTGCTGAAGCCGAGCATGTCGAGTTGATCGTCATGGGCGTTCGCGGCAGGGGAGCGGTGGACCGCTGGCTGTTCGGATCCACAACGGAGCACGTCATTCGGCAGGCACACTGTCCCGTGCTGACGCTGCACGCGGAGGCCGCGCCTCATCAGTACGAATCCATGGCCACGGCCGAAGCCCGCGCCGATTCGGCGCCTCGACCAGGATTGAAAAGCAGGTGATTATGGTGGTTTCGATAACTCGCCAGCATCATCGCACTGAAGCTGAGCGTCGCAACCGCGAAGCCGCGCTCGACCGAACTATCGAAGCCTCGTTTCCCGCGAGTGATCCGCCCTCGAGTAATCCCAATCCAAACGCGAACGACGAGCCGCGCGACACCTGGCAAGAGGATCGCCCTGCGCCTGGGCCCTGGACGGTAGGTCCGACGGACCCCACGGAAAAACGTTCCCGCTAAATTCCGTACGTTGGCGAGATTGCTGAATGGAGAAATCGTGCAGGGTGGTGGCGTAAACCGCGAGATCATCAACGAACTCGCCGGGAGGTAAACGATGGCGCAGCATACGACCGATGAATCGATTCAAGCGAAGATTGCCAACCTCGTGAAGGAGGAACAGCGGCTCTACGCTCAGGGAGAGCTGTCGGACGACGATCAAGTACGCCTGGAAAAGATGAAGGTCGAACTCGATCAGTGTTGGGACTTGCTTCGGCAACGCGACGCGAAACGCGAGTTCGGCGACGACCCGGAAACTGCGAAGGTCCGTCCGGCTTCCGTTGTTGAACGTTATAAAGGTTAAAAACTCACGGTCAGAGAAGCTGTCCGTCAAAACGTCTGCTTCTCTGACCGGCCACGTGACTAGTGACGGCCGAGATCGAAGGACAGGCCTGCGCTCAACCGCCAGTAATCAGGCACAAGATCGCCCCCCGAAGAAGTACCGCAAATCGCCGCGAAAACCCATACGGTCGCGAATCCGCCTCTCGACACCGCCGCCGAAATTGACGATCAAGTTCGTCGACGACGTATCGAGCACGATTCCGGAGAGCGGGATCGTTGAGTTAACGTCAACGCTGCCGTGGCCGACGCCGATGCCGAGCAGGGCGTAGGGCACGAATGGCCTCTCGGAAAAGTGATACAGGACGTTGCCTGTGACACTGTACACGTTCGAACTGAGCTCGACGGCGCCGTTGAATTCGCTCGAAGGTAACACATTGAATTCGGCCTCGAGCGCAATGCGCGGATTCAAGGTGTAGCCGGCGGCGACGCCGACGGCGCCGGCGGCGCTATCGAGGTCCCCGCTGAATCCGAGGCCGACGAACGGCGTGACGCTCCAGTGATGGGAATCCGACGTGCCGCCGATCGCGACCAGCGCGTTATCACCGACCTCACATTCGTCGTAGCGGCCGTGAAGCTCGTCGTCTGGGCACTTTCCAACCCACTCAGCATTGTTCTAGGATTCGGAATCCCTTGGCTGCGGATCTAACCTCACCCAATTTATGAAAAAAACGATTCTTGCGTCGGCCGCGGCTCTTCTGACGGCGTTGATGGTGCCGGTGTTGACGCAGCAGGTCAGTGCGCCATTCGAGGTGACGCGCGAACAAGGCGTCATGGTGGCGATGCGCGACGGCGTCAAGCTCTACACCGACATCTATCGGCCGGCCCGGAACGGTGCCGCGCTGACCGACCGTCTGCCAGTCCTGCTTCAGCGCACTCCCTACGGAATCGCTGAGGGCGGTCTGGTCCGCCAGGCGAACTTCTTCGCCTCGCGCGGTTACGTGGTCGCGGTCCAAAACGTGCGCGGACGCTACAAGTCGGAAGGCACGTTCGTGAAGTACGACGCGCACGGGCCCGACGATGCGTTCGACACGATTGCGTACCTGGCGAGTCTGCCATACAGCGACGGGCAGGTCGGCATGTGGGGCACGTCGTACGGCGCGCATACGCAGGCCGAGGCGGCCAAGGCGAACCCGCCGGCCCTCAAGACGGTGCTGCTCAATGAAGGAGGATTGTCGAATGCCTGGGACAACGCCGTCCGAAACGGCGGCGCCTTCGAACTCGGACGTGAGCTGACGTGGGCGTGGGGAGAGATCAGCAATGACGCCCGGGACCCGGTGACGAAGGCGCACATCGACGACGAGAAGGTGACTGACTGGTACGCCGCGATGCCGTTTCGAAAGGGGTTGAATCCGCTGTCGATTGCGCCGGAGTACGAGGGCTACATCCTCGACGAGATGACCAAGTCCGACTACAGCGAGTTCTGGCAGGGCCCCGGATTGAACTGGAAGGAGTACTACGAGAGGACCGCCGACATTTCGATGCTGCACATCGGTGGCTGGTACGACATCTGGCTGCGCACGACCACCGATAACTACATGAATCTCGCGCAGACAAAGAAGTCGCCGATCCACATGATCATCGGGCCGTGGAACCACGGCGGCAACGCTCGCACGTGGACCGGCGAAGTGGAATTCGGTCCCGACTCGGCGATCCGCGATTTCGACACCGAGTTTCAGCTCCGCTGGTTCGACTATCGGTTGAAGGGACGGCAGACCGGTGCGGAGTCGGACGAACCGGTCCGGATTTTCGTGATGGGCACCGGCGACGGTCACAAGGATGCTGCGGGCCATCTGTATCACGGCGGATTCTGGCGCAACGCCAAGACCTGGCCGTTGCCCGAGGCGCGCGTGACGCCCTATTACCTTAAGGCGAATGGCAGTTTGACGACGACGCCCCCAGCCGCGGCCGGCGCGCGTTCCACAACCTTCACCTACGATCCGCACAATCCCGTGCCGACGATCGGGGGCAACGTGTCGGGCCGCTTGAACGATGGTGGATACGATCAGCGTGAACGTCCGGAGGTGTTCGGATCCAAACCGCCGTACCTGCCGCTCAAGACGCGGCGCGATGTCGTGGTGTTCCAAACCGAACCGCTGACGGCTGACGTCACCGTCATCGGACCGATTGTGGTCAAGCTGTTTGGTTCATCAACGGCCGTTGACACCGATTTCACGGCGAAGCTGGTGGACGTGTATCCGCCGAGCGCCGACTTCCCGAGAGGTTTCGATCTAAATCTCACCGACGGCATCATCCGCGCTCGCTACCGAGGCGGACGGCTGAAGCAGGAATTGATCAGGCCAGGTCAGGTCTACGAGTTCGACATCAAGCCGTTCCCGACCGCGAACGTGTTCAAGAAGGGCCACCGGATCCGCCTCGATATCTCGAGCAGCAACTTCCCGCGATTTGACGTCAATCCGAACACCGGCGAGCCGCTCGGCCAGAGCCGCCGCATGATCGACGCGAACAACACGGTGTATCACTCGGCCGCTTATCCGTCGCAGGTGCTGCTGCCCATCGTCCCGATCGGCGGTTCGAACTGATTGTTTTCGCAACGCAGACAATGGATCGAGCTGCGTCGCCGGCCGCGCTCCTCAAGTTGTGTCGCCAGCGTAAACCATGCGTGCGGTTGCTGGCGGCCGCCGTCGTCCTTCTCTGGGCCGCAACCTCACAGCTCACTGCTCAGACGCTCGATCGTGCCGAAATCGGCGGCGTGATTCGCGACGAAACGGGGGCGGCGCTGCCTGGTGTCACCGTGACGCTGCGCGAAACGACCACCGGCGTGGAACGGATTCTGGTGACCCGTGAAGACGGTCGGTACCTGGCGCCGCTGCTGCCACCTGGTGTGTACGTCTTGCAGACGGCGCGTCCCGGCTTTTCAGCCACCACGAACGGTCCCTTGCGCTTGAGCGTCGGACAGGCGCTGGTCGTGAACGTCGTGATGAAGATTGCGGGCGTCACCGAGACGGTATCGATTTCCGCAGCCGGCGACACGGCGCCCGCGCTTGGCGCCGGGTTCGACTCGGCCGCGGTATCGAATCTTCCCGTCAATGGGCGGGACTACCGCGATTTCGCGCTTCTCTCGCCGACGGCGCATTCCATCACGGGCGCGCGGGGCACGTTCCGTGTCGCTGGTCAACCGGGTGACTATCTCGCCTTGAACGTTGATGGTGCCGACTTCACGAACAACTTCTTCGGCGAGTTCTTCGGATCGCTTGAACGGCAGAACTTCACGGTCCCGCTCGAAGCGGTCCTGGAGTTCGAGGTCACGACAGGCGGCCTTGGTGTGCAGGCTGGTCGATCGAACGGTGGCCTCGTGAACGTCGTCACCAAATCGGGAAGCAACGAGCGACGTGGTTCGCTGACCTATTCTCTGCGGCACCACGCGTTAACCGCCGACGATGCCTTTGGCAATGCACCCGTCAACCTGGTGCGCCACATCGCAGGCGGGAGCGTCGGCGGACCGGTGGTGAAGAACCGGACGTTCTACTTTGGCGCGGCAGATATTCAGCGACAGACCACGCCGATCACAGTCAAGTTCGCGCGACCAGTCAGCGGCGTGGCCGTTCCCGAACTCGGAATAACGGATCTCGGCACGCTCGAGGGGCAATATCCGCGGCGCGAGAACGTCAGCGCCGCGCTTGGCAAGATCGACCATGCGATCACGGGCAGCGAGCGACTCAGCATCCGCGGCAACTTCTCGCGCAGCTCTGGCGACAATATCGCGGGCGGTGGAGTTCTTCTGAGCCAGGCGATTTCGAATCTCGAGACCTTTCACAACCAGGGCGTGTCGATGGTCACGAGCCTGAGTAGCTCCATGAGCGCCAGCTTGTTCCTGGAAACCAAGGTGCAGATCTCGGGCGAGACGCGACCGCGGATGCCGCAGTCCCGGATTCCACAAGTACAGATTTCCGATACGGGTACCTTCGGCAGTTCCCTGGCTCTTCCGGCCACGCAGGACATGTACCGCTATCAACTGTCCGAAAGCGCGGTGTATGCCCACCGGCGCCACGATATCCGGTTCGGCGCGGACTACAACGCGTTCAACATGCGGAACAACGCGTTTGCGTTGGGGCTGAACGGCGCTTATGTGTTTCCAACCCTCGAGGCGTTCGTCGCTCGTCAGCCGCTGCTCTACGTGCAGAACTTCGGTCTCAATGGCCATACCGCTCAGGACGCGGCGCTCCTGAAAAGCTTCTGGCAGCGCGAGGCGGCGGCGTACATTGAGGATCGAATCAAGCCGACCTCGCGTCTCACGCTTGCGATCGGTCTTCGTTACGACATGCAGATCAATCCGCAGCCACAGGCGGGAATCGCCGGCGTGCGGGTGCCAGTCGGCGAGCCGCGGATGATTGGAAACCAGATCGACGTGACGTACGCACCGGTGCCGCAAGGGATTCCCAACGACCTCAATAACTGGGGACCACGCGCCGACGTCGCGTATCAATCTCAGGACGAACTGACGACGGTCAAGGGCTCCGCCGGGCTGTACTACGGGCGCACTCCGATGATTTACTTCCCCTTGAGAGGCGCCGGCGTCAGTAACACCACGCTTTTTGCTTTAGCCTCTCGCGTCGGCGTCACGTTCCCCGATGTGCTGCCGTCGACGATCGCGCCCGGGTCCCCCCTCGCGGCGCTTGTCGGACCTCCCGATATTTCGTATGTCGATCCCGGATTCCAAAATCCGCGCGTGCTTCAGATGACCGGCTCTCTGACGAGGCGCGTGGCCGACATGTCGATTGAGGTGGGCTACCTGCTCAGCAAGTCGAACGACCTTCGCATCGGCGGGTTTCGGTCAACGACATGGGACCGCAACCTGGCGCCACCGGCACACTTCGATCAGTTCGGGCGTGGAGTGGACATCCTTGCGGCTGGCCGGCCGGACCCGACCATCGGACAGGCAAACGCGCTCGCGAGCTTCGGCAGCGGCCACTATCAGGCGCTCATGGTCTCCGTGAGCAAACCGCTGACGAAGCATTGGCAGTTCTATGCGAACTACACCCTCGCGAAAAGCATGGGGAACGGTTCGACGGAGCGCGATACCGAAGCGAAGTTCGGTCCATCCGATCCCTTCAATCTCGACGCCGACGACGGGATCAACGAACTCGACGAGAGACATGAACTGAAGTCGTACGTGGTGCTCACGCTTCCGCGTGACGTCACGCTGGCGTCCACGTGGTCGGCCGGTTCAGGACTGGCGTTTCCGGTGTACAGCGCCACCGATCTCAACGGCGACGCGGTGACCAACGACGGCCTGCATCCCGACCGGCCAGTCGTCAACGGCCAGCTGTTGCCGCGGTTTCCGTTTCATCAGCCGGCCTGGGCGACCTGGGACTTCCGGGCTGCGAAGGGAGCGACGCTGGCCACCGGCGTTCGTGTGCAATTTGTCCTCGACGTCTTCAATCTCGTCAACGCCGACAATACCTACGCCGATCCGCGTACACAGGCGATCCTCGGCAGTCCCAACTTCCGGGTGCGCAACCGGACACTAGGCCCGCGTCTGGCGCAACTCGGTATTCGACTCGACTTCTAGAGAACCCTTGTTCGACCGTTCGGAAGAACAAATGCACCACCATGGAGTACACGGCAGCGAACGGAGCGCCACGGCAAAACCTCTGCTAACTCACCGCCCGCCGCGATGAGCACAATCGGCATGCGGAGACCTGCTGAAGCTCACACCATCAAATAAGCCCGGTGTCGCGGACGTCTTCGTTGAGCCATAATCAGCGGCGCGCGATTGGTCATGAGACTGCCGCTGTGATCGGCCAGACGCTAGGCCATTACCGGATCGATGCCAAGCTCGGCGAGGGCGGCATGGGCGTCGTCTATCGTGCATTCGATACCCATCTCGATCGTGCCGTCGCCATCAAGGTGTTACGGCCGGATGCCACTGCCAGCCCCGACCGTAAGCGCCGCTTTGTGCAGGAGGCGAAGTCGGCTTCCGCGCTGAATCACCCCGGCATCGTTCACATCTACGACATCGACAGCGCAAATCTCCCTGACGGTCCGACCGACTTCATCGCCATGGAGTTCGTGCCGGGCAAGACGCTCGACCAGTGCATCGGGAAAAGCGGGCTGAGTCTACAAGATGCATTGAAGTACGGCATTCAGATCGCCGACGCACTGGCGCGCGCCCACACCGCCGGAATCGTCCACCGTGATCTGAAGCCGGCCAACATCATCGTGGCCGACGATGGCCGTGTGAAATTGCTCGACTTCGGCCTGGCCAAGCTGACTGAAGTCATCGACGGCGATCCGGAAGGCGCCACGGCGACCGTCGCGGCGCAGGAAACCCCTCGAACTGAAGAGGGCACCATCCTGGGCACTGTGGCCTACATGTCTCCTGAGCAGGCGGCGGCCAGGAAGGTCGATGGCCGCTCTGACATTTTTTCGTTCGGCTCGGTTCTTTACGAGATGGTCACGGGGCGGCGCGCGTTCGAGGGCACGAACAAAATTTCGACGCTCGGCGCCATTCTGCACACAGAACCAACGGCCGCAAGCGAGATTTCCGCGGGCGTGCCGACGGAACTGGACAAGATCATCGCCCGTTGCCTGCGCAAGGATCCGGAACGCCGGTCCCAGAGCGTGGCCGATATCAAGGTCGCTCTCGAGGAGCTGAAGCAGGAGTCCGAGTCGGCCAGATTCTCGGGGCACGGCGGAGCGGCGACGATAGTTCGCCGGCCCGGGCGGCCGCGTCGACGCTTTGCCGCAATCGCAGCTGGAGTTGTAGCGCTGGTCGTTGCCGCAGCCGGTCTCGCGTGGTCGCTGCTGAAGCGGCCTGCTTCCGCCCCGGCGCGGTCCGAATGGGTGCAAATCACCAACCTGCCCGACTCGGCCGTCCAGCCGGCGCTGTCACCAGACGGCCGCATGCTCACCTTCATCCGCGGGCCTTCGAGCTTTTCCACGACTGGGCAGGTCTACGTGAAGATGCTGCCCAGCGGCGAGCCGGTACAACTCACCCGCGACGATCGCACGAAGATGAGCCCGGTGTTTTCACCGGACGGCTCGCGGATCGCGTACTCCGTTGAAGGCAGGCCTTGGGACATGTGGTCCGTGCCCGTGCTCGGAGGAGAACCGCGTCTGTGGCTGCCGAACGCATCCGGGCTGGTGTGGCTCGACAAATCTAGGCTGCTCTTTTCCGAGATCAAAGATCAGCGTCTGCATATGGCGATCGTGACCTCCGATGAGAGCCGGGTCGGGTCGCGTGATGTCTATGTGCCGCCCCATGAGCGCGGCATGGCCCATCGCTCGTATCCCTCACCCGACGGCAAGTGGATCCTTTTAGTGGAGATGAACGAGCGGGGAAACCTTGTGCGGTGCCGTCTGGCGCCGCTCGACGGCACTTCGACAGGGCAGCAGGTCGGCCCGCCTACCGGCCAATGTACGTTTGCCGCATGGTCGCCCGATGGGGAGTCGATGTATTTCAGCTCGGACTCCGGTGGCGCCTTCCACATCTGGCGTCAGCGCTTTCGCGACGGTCAGCCCGAGCAGATTACGTCGGGGCCGACCGAAGAAGAGGGACTGGCCATGGCGCCCGACGGTCATTCGTTCATCACCGCCGTCGGATTGACGCAGAGTTCCGTCTGGGTGCACGACGCCGCCGGCGATCGGCAAATCTCGCTGGAAGGGTACGCGTTCGCGCCCCGATTCACCCCCGATGGGAAGCGGCTGCTCTACCAGGTGCGAAAGGGCGTTACGAGCGAATTATGGGTGGCCGAACTCGATTCCGGACGCAGCGACCCTTTGCTGCCGGGCGTTGCTGTTGCGCGAGGGGGAAGCGCCCCCAGCTTCCTGGCAGGCTACGACATTTCCCCGGACGGCCGTCAGGTCGTTGTGACCTTACCTGACAACGCCGGGAAGTCTCGCTTGTGGCTC
>JADMIO011711135.1_pt1 | contig 34075 bp, 29 predicted proteins | sample 8958161 | NCBI WGS metagenome assembly JADMIO01 (sample SAMN16585339, study PRJNA669376) | soil metagenome | isolation source: Crop rotation soil | place: USA: Cullars Rotation, Alabama | collected 2011 | reverse complement strand
GATTGGCAAGCGAAACCGGCATGACAGCCCAAGCCCCCGATCCTACGGCCAGACCGGAGGTAAGCACGATGCCCTGCTGTACCCCGGCGGCAACATTGGCCGTTGCACCGGCAACGTTCGGCGCGCTTGCCGCTGCCGTAATCACGGCCGATCCGGCGCCCACCGCGGTAACCGGCACGGCCACAGTAGTCGCGTTTGCGGCAAAGATAACTACTGCCGGAACAGTAGCGACCGCCGGATTGCTGCTGGTTAACCGGACCGTGAGGCCGGCAAACGGAGCCGCGGAGGACAATCGTAGTGTCGTGCTCTGTGTTCCTGGCAGGTTAATCTGTAGGGACGCTGGCGTGAAACTCAGAGATCCGGCCGCCGCTACTTGCTGACTCGCGGAAAGATATCCTGACGCCGAGGCGCCGATAGCTGCCGCTCCGAAGTTGACCCCGGTCACCTGGGGTTGCGAAACCGGAGCCACTGCTCCGGCCGCGATGAAAATACTCGGAGGCGCAACGGAGATGATAGTCGGATCGCTGCTGGTCAGCGTTACGGTCACACCTCCGGAAGGCGCAGGGACACTCAGGGTAACAGGGAATGGAACGGACTGGCCGATTCCAACTGTCAAGTTGCCCGGTGTTCCGATGGTTCCGGTGGTTGCCGCGGTATTCGTCAGCGTAAAGGCGGCGGAACCCACGGATCCCGCAGCGGTTGCAAAAACCTGATAAGATCCCGCAACTCCGTTCGCGGTGAAAGTCTGCGAGGTCGCGATTCCCGCCGGACCGGTGATTGCCGTATTCACTCCGTTCGCAAAAGTTCCACTCGGTCCGGTTGCCGGAGCAGCGAAGGTTACGGTCACGCCGCTAACAGGATTTCCTGTCCCATCGCGGACCATTGCAGAGAGCGGCAGACCAAATGGTGTGTTGGTATTAGTCGTCTGTGGCGCTCCACCGGCTGCGGATATCGACATACCGGAACCGGACGAACCGACCACTACTGTGGCGGTGGTGTCCGGGATGAACGGAGGAGCGCTGGCGTGAATCACGGCGACACCCGGAGCGACACCCGTAACCACGAGTACCACGCTGCTGATGCTGCTTCCGTCCGGATACAACTGCACGCTCGGCTGTAGCGTCGCCACGCGCGGATCCGAAGAGCTGAGTTGCACCGTCACCGCCGGCACGAACCCCTGCGCGCCTCGATCCGGAGTCACCGGCGTGCCGATGGACGGCGCCGCCGCCGATAGCGCCAGCGTCAATAACCGCGTACTCCCCACCGGAATCGGCAATTGCAGGGGAGACAGCGTCATCGTCGCCGTCACGGTTACCTGCTGGCTCGTGCTCTGGTATCCGGACGCCGAGGCCGTGACGGTTACCAGCCCGGGTGTCTCTCCCGTGACCTGCGGCTGCACCGCCGGCACAATCGCTCCCCCCGGAATGAATACGCTGCTCGGAGACACGTTCGCCGTCAGCGAGTCGCTGCTCGCCAGCCCTACGACTACGCCTCCCGCCGGAGCAGGCGTTCCCAATGTCACCGGCAGCGCCGCCGTTTGCCCCAACGGCACGCTGATCCCGCTGCCCAGACTGATCGTTGCCGGGGCCACCACCGTCACGTTCACGAGCGATTCCAGGATGTCCGGCAGCGCGCCTATGTGAATCTTCGTCGCTCCCACCCCGGTTCCCGTTACCGGAATGGTGACGGCCGCCCCGTTGGCCGCAATCGTCGCCGTCGCCGGTACCGCAGCTACCGCCGGGTCATCCGACTTCAACGTCAGAGCAATGGCGGCATGCGTCATCGAAGAGAGCGTGAATGTCAGACTTGCCGTCGAGCCCCGCTGGACGGTTTGCGCCGGCGGCCCGAAAAGCCTCCCGGTTACCTGCACCACTTCGCTGTCGCCGGTAAGCCCGAATGCCGAAGCGGTGATGGACGCGGACCCGAAATCAACTCCGTAGACCTGCGGCGGAACCGCGGGAGAGGTAAGCCCGGGGGCGATATAGACCAGCGACGGGCTGATGGTCACCTTCGAGGGATCGCTGCTGGCCAGCGAAACGGTTACTCCACTCCCCGGAGCGGGATTGGCAAGCGAAACCGGCATGACAGCCCAAGCCCCCGATCCTACGGCCAGACCAGCGCCGACGCTGATATCCGCGGCGTGGACCAGGGGAACGGCGGACGCGGCGAGAAGAACGACGAATGTCAAACGGGCGTGCATAACTTTATAGAAGTAGCCAGGCCGTTTGTGGCACACGCCGGGCTTACAGGGAGAATAATCGGGCAACGCCTTCCGCGCAATGCTCCCGCTCACCTAGCCCTCGACGCTACTTCGATGGGCTAAACATTGAGCAGCAGTGGACTTCCGGGAAGCGGATGGGTCAAATCGCTTTGTTACAATTGGGTAGGGAACTCGGCCGGAACGACGGTTCTGTTCCTTCCTCCTAAGTTGGGGCTTTGCTGTCGGGCTGCAACCGGGTTCTCCCATTCCCTCGACATTTCTAAACGCGCCCCCGGTGTAACAAGGAAAGAACTTCAATCATGACGGCCAGATTCTACCCTCTTGGCCGTGTTTGAATTACCTGCATTCCGCTTCCTCTCACGTCGTTTCAGTAAGATACGGTGGCCAGGAAATTGCATTAGTCCGCCCAACCCAGAGATTAAGTACACCCACCGCCGCCCTGCCGGCGAATAGAATCGGCGCGCGGTGATCGGGTTTTGCACAACGGCTGGTTGTCGCTGAATGCGTGTGAGCTTGGCCGAAAAAGATCGTCTTACTATGATTAATCAATCTAGAAACTCTCGTTATCATACCTATCTTCTAAGTTTTCTAATGGTGCCGCTTGGGTCGCTGTGGGGAGCAGGTCCTATTACTCACCAGATATCCCTTCCCTCCGGAATGACGTGGTGCGACGACACCATGATCAGTGGGTTGTTCACGGAGGTAAATCACTTCCGTTCTCTCAATGGCGTCGCAGCCCTTTCCATGTCTTCCCTCGGAATGAAAGATGCGGAGCTTCGGGCTACTCAGTTTGCCAGCTACATGACAACCCATACCCCCGGAAGTCCTGGCTTCAATCCCCACCAGGGATGGGATACCACTGCAGCCGGCATCGGATATAACGTCGTCGGAGAGAATCTTGCATATATCACCATCGATCCCGTCTACGTCGTTTATGGCGCCTGGAATGATCCCCTGCATATTGCAGCGATGCTCGATAGCTCTGCAACGGTAGCGGGCGTGTCCTGCGTCTTCTATAACGGCACGGCTTACTGGACCTATGAACCGGGGTCGTGTACCGGGACCGCTTGCGGCGGTACGCCCAATCCAGTGCCCCCACCCACAGGCACTCCAACCTTGGACAGCGAAGAATGGGCATTTCTCACGCTCATCAATAACTACCGCTCTAGTAACGGTCTCGGTACGCTCCAAGTCTCCGCAACCCTTGAAAACGCATCGCTATGGATGAGCAACGACATGGCGACGAATAACTATGCGAACCATACGGACAACCTGGGAAGAACCACGGGATCGCGCTTGGCCGCCTTTGGGTATTCCTATAGTCCCTGGGGTGAAAATATCGCAGGCGGCTACCCCGATGCAGCCAGCGCATTCAACCAGTGGCTGACCGCCTGCGACCCCGATCCCTCTGGAACTTGCACCTACGCTCACCGCAAGAATATGCTCAATCCCGCCTTTGCCGCAATCGGTATTGGGCGCGCGTACAGCGCCTCGTCAACTTTCGGGTGGTACTGGGTCACGGATTTCGGCGGGGTGGTCGATACCGTGATCAGCCCGCCCGGAGGTACCCCCGTTCCGGTGATTACGTCGTTCGCCGCTTCGCCGTCGACGAGTCCAGCAGGTCAGTCCTCAACCCTTACCTGGGCGGTTACTGGAGCAACGAGCATCAGGATCGATAACGGCGTCGGTACCGTAACGGGCAAGACATCCGCCGCAGTGTCTCCGGCCAGCACCACCGTCTATACTCTCACCGCTTCGAACGCGGCCGGCAGCGCCACGGCCAAGGTGACCGTGTCTGTCGGAACTGCTGCGGACACCCAGCCTCCCACCGCGCCTGGGCTCTCCTCCGCAATGGCGAACGGCCCAACGGAAGTCGATCTCACGTGGACCCCCAGCACCGATAACGTAGCTGTCGCTGGATACCAGATCCTGCGCAACAGCGTCCCGGTGGCATCTCTTTCCGGCGCAGTACTTTCTTATGCCGATCGTACGGCAACACCGGCTACCACCTATACGTATACAATTCGCGCATTCGACGCCGCAGGAAATTTTTCCAATCCCAGTGCGGCAAAGATGGTGACGACTCCCGCCCCCCCGCCGCCCGCGGGAAATTGTCCCGGACCAACGAATGGAGCGTTTACAGGCTGCTACTACAATAACCTTACGATGACCGGTAACCCGGCGCTGGTCAGGACCGACAGCCAGATCAATTTTGACTGGACCTACGGATCACCCGATCCCTCCATCAGCGCAGGTAATTTTTCCGTGCGCTGGCAGGGCAACTTCACCTTTGCCCAGGGCACGTACACGTTCAGCGTTGTGACTTCAGACGGTATGAGACTCTATATCGACGGAAACGTCGTTCTTGACCGCTGGAGAGACCAGGCGACGACGCTATACCGCACCCAGCAGACGCTCACCGCGGGGACGCACCTGATTACTGTCGAGTACTACGATCACACGGGTTGGCCGACGGCACACCTGGCGTGGCAGAACAACTCGCCAGTCGCGGCGCCGTCCATTTTGTCCTTTTCGGCGGCTCCTGCGGCCATCACTGCCGGCCAGACCTCTTTGTTGTCCTGGAGCGTGAATGGGGCCACGTCCGTTAGCATCGATAACGGCATAGGGGATGTATCCGGGCTCACTTCCCGGCCGGTCTCTCCTGCACTCACCACCACGTACACACTGACGGCCTCAAACTCCGGGGGCAGCGTTACGGCCCGGGCTACCGTCGCCGTGACTGCAACCGCCGATACTCAGCCTCCTACCGCGCCCGTCCTCACCTCGGCCCTTGCACAGACTTCGAACCAGGTTGTTCTCGCCTGGACCAAGAGCACCGATAACGTAGGAGTGGTCGGGTACCGCATCTATCGCAACGGGCTGACGCTGGCGTCCGTTGCCGGTTCGGCACTGTCTTACTCCGATAACGGAGCAAGCCCGAATACCACCTATACGTATGCGGTTCAGGCATACGACGCAGCTGGAAACAATTCGCCGCTCAGCAACAGTGTTCAGGTGGTGACTCCCGTGGCGCCGCCATCCAGCAGTTCTTGCCCCGGACCCGCGAGCAACGGGTTTACAGCGTGCTACTACACGAACACGACGTTGACCGGAAATCCGGCAGTCGTCAGGACCGATTCGCAGATCAACTTCGATTGGGGAAGCGGCTCGCCGGATGCTAAGATCCTCCCCGGTGATTTCTCGGCCCGGTGGGAGGGCTATTTTAACTTCAATCAAGCTACTTATACCTTCACAATCCTCACTTCCGACGGCATGCGAGTATACGTGGATGGAAACCTGATCTTTGACCGGTGGAGGGACCAGGCGGCTACCATGTATACGGTGAGACAGGCACTAAGCGCCGGGCCGCATCTCGTCAGAGTCGAGTATTATGAGCATACAGGCTGGCCCACTGCTCACGTTACGTGGCAGTAAGAACGAGCACCGGTCAAGAGCGAGAGATTTGCCGGTCCGGCATGTCTCTCGCGCGCGATTATCTTGTCACTTCGATGGACAGCGCCGTGGAATTCTCAGCCGTAGTGTAGCCGGCCGGAGTTGCGACCGAGACGAGAGTTTGCCCCGGAGCGGACGGCACAAAATAGGTGTTCGCGATGGATTTTCCATTATGAATCACCAGTTCGGCTGCTTCCAATACTCCGGCGGCGGGATTCGTATTGGTCAGAATCGCCTTCACAGATACGCCGGCACGCACCTGCTGGACAGTAAGGTCGGCCCCTCGCCGCGTTACCGGGTCGAGTTGCACCGTGTAAACGTAGACGATGGTTGGGGCGTTTCCCGAGGCACTTGTGACGAACCCATGTGGCCCTTTGGCGATATCCTCGCGCGTCAATTCCGCCTCATCCGGAGGTCCCTGAGGGCCCCCAAGCACCAGGCCGGACGGGGTGAGCGTCACCACCGCGTCCCGGCTGCGATATCCGGGTACCGCCGCTGAATACGTCACCGTGCCCTCGCCGTCCAGAGCCTGGAGATAGTACGTTGCGGTAATTTCCCCCGCAGGAATCGCAAGCTTCAGAAGTCCCGACCCCGTCTCAACGGGAGAATCGGAAAGAATCAGCTTCTTCGGGTCTCCTGATCGCAGGACCACTTCTGCGCCTCCAGGAGGAGCGGGTTGACCGAGGCTGACGTGGCCGGCTACCTGCAGATTCTTTCCAATGGCGATTTCGTCGGTGATTGCCACGCCGGGGGTGATCACCATTGCAGGGACCGCGCCATATTGCAGGGGCGGGCTGAAGCCGGCGGGAATGCTCACTTGCAGGGTCGTACTTCCATGGCCCACGGGCCGGAACTCGACCTGCGACATAGCGGCGCCTCCGGGAATTGTCACGATCGAGGGCCCGAGCGTGCCGACGTCCGGGTGGGAGCTGGCCACTTCCACCTTCACGGAGTGCCCGCCCGCTACGGGCAGAACTTGCACGAAGCCGCCGCTCTCATCCAGCAGGGCCGTGTAAACACCAAAGACGGTACTTGCAGCTCCGGAAGTGGTCTGCAGTCCCTGCATGCCGATGCCGGCTCGTGCGAAGATCACACCCGAGGGCGCCAGCGTAACCGTCGCCGTCCCGCGCTCAAACCCCGGAGCACTTGCGGTGTAAGTTGCCGTACCCCTGCTTTTTAAACCATGGATGTAGTAATCCGGGCTGCCGCGCAGACCTGGCCGGACCTGAACCGTGATGGACTGTTTCCCAGGTTCGTCCGGAGCCAGCGACAGCTGAACCAGATTGGGATCGTTACTCAGCAGGGTGATTGTAACTCCGCCGGCGGGAGCGGGGCTGTCCAGTGTCACATTCCCATTTACTTGTAGTCTCGGACCCACGGTCACATTCGCAGCCATTATGCCTGCCGCGTGAACGGTGGAACAAAGATAGAGAAAAATAGCGAACAACTCACTCCAGATCTGGCTTCTCATATGAACTCAGAACTCGGTATAGACTATGGATTTTCACTTATCCGGCCGCAAACATCCGGATCGTCTCTTCCCCAGCAACGCGGATCGGTGCCGGCATCGGTCGCGCCACTGCTCTGGAAGACCGGCTTGCCGGAGATAACAGCCGTGCCGGCATGACCCGAACCACAGAAATCTTGCGAACAGACAAAAATGGCTCCGCCCTTTGCAATACCATTTGGGGCGCCCGCGGCGCCCAAACCCGCTGCGGCACTGTTGTTGAGGAAAACTGTGTTATGCAACTGGATGCGCCCTGACCTCACGAAAATGGCGCCTCCCAAGCCGCTGCCGCCCTGTCCACCCCCTCCCGCCATGGCCGTGTTTGCTTCCGGATCCAGAAAACCTCCGCCCCCGCCGCTTCCCCCGCCGAAATCTGTTCCTCCTCCGGGGAATCCATGGCCGCCGGCGCCCTCTAAAATGAATGCGCCTCCTCCACCCCCGGCGCCCCAACCTCCATCGGAACCGGCGCCGTCCAAAACCTCCGGCTTGCCCCCGACGCCACCGATCCCGTAAGCATCTTTAGTAGCGCCCGTAAGATCTCCTCCCGCTCCGGGGCTTCCAGCAATGCTTCCCTCGGCAGAAAAGCTTCCTCCGCCTCCGCCCTGCCCCGGAGCAAAGCCTCCGCCTCCGCTTCCCCCGTTGCCCCCCACCGCTCGATTTCCGGTGAACACTACGTCGTCCAGCAGCAGCGAGCCATGGTTCAGGAACACAGCGCCTCCCATCCCCGCGCTACCTCCTCCACCTCCTCCTCCCCCAAACCCGGTGCTTCCGTCGCCTCCCTTTCCGAGCCCGTTGGCAAGAGTTACGCCGTGTATTCGCACGTTCGCTGCGTCAACGAAAAAGATGCGGGTAGCATTTTCTCCGCTGATCGTCAGTGCATTCGACCCAAGTCCTTGAACGGTGACGTTCTTAGCTAGTTTCAAGTGATTGCCGGGTGCCCGCCCGTCCAGCACGATCGTCTGCCCCTTGAGAGCGGGATCGAAAACAATAGTGGCGCCGTCATTTGCAGCCCGCACCGCATAGCGCAACATCCCCGGCACCGGGCTCGCCCGGTTATCGTCCGTCCTGCTGACGCAGAAAGGGGGGATGCATGTGCCCCCCTCCTGACCGCAAACGGGTCCACCGCACGCCAACAGCGGTATCACTAACCTGGTCCACGTTCGCAGCATGGCACCTTCGTCGTCACACCTGCGTTCGGCTAGAAGATAAACACCGACATGGACGCCTTGTCGGACGTCGTATACCCCGTTGGAGTCGTCGCGGTGACCATCGCGGTCGCCCCCGAGCTGCCTGTGAGTTGGGCCACTGAGTGGTCGGTTCCGCCGGAGATCGTTACGGAGGGAGTAATTGTTCCTCCCAATGCGCTTAGTGGCACGGTTACCGGCGTGGCACCAGCGGCTAGGTCCTGTATCTGCACGAAAGATCCGGTGGTATCCAGTTGGGCCATGTAAACAAAGACTGGAAACGGCGCAGTTCCGAAGGTGGTGCCGGAGGGGCCGCCCCCGATCGCCCCGGAGATTTCAATCGTGACGGCAACACGGACCTGGCGGTGGCCAACTCTTCCCTCAATACCATCACTGTTTTCCTGGGTGATGGCCGGGGAAGGTTCACGCCCACCGGGCAGTTACTACTCACGGCGAGTCTCCCGACCTTCCTCGTAGCCGACGATTTCGACGGAGACGGGAACCTCGACCTGGCAGCCGCAGCCTCCGGCGTAAGGTTCGTGACTGTGCTTATGGGCGATGGGAGCGGAAGGTTCGTGCATTCCCCGGACGACCCGGTAGAAGTGGGCTTCCTGCCGGTCTCGCTGGCGGGCGGCGATTTCAACGGGGACGGCTTGCCGGACCTGGCTGTAGCCAGTTCTTTCGGTGACGGCGTCACGATCTTGTTAGCGACCCGGAGCACTTCATCAGGGCAGTTCCTGGGCTTTGTTCGTTCCCCGGAGAGCCCCATCGCCGTAGGGGGGTTTCCGCTTTATAACGTGAGTGCCGACTTCGACGGCGACGGCAGAACCGATTTTGCCACGGCGAATCCGGACACCAACAACGTCAGCGTCCTTCTGGGGACGTTCGGCGTGCGAATCTCACAAACCGCCGCTGCATTTCTGGTGAATCAGACCGGGACCTACGCCTTGGCCGTGAGCAACATGACGGGGAACGACATAACGGGAACAATAAAAGTGCTGGACGTTCTGCCCCCGGGCTTCACGCCTATCAGCGCGGCGGGGCCGGGATGGCAGTGCACGACGTCGGGCCAGAACGTGTCCTGCGTCCGCGCCGACGGGTTAGCGGCTCGAAACGAATACCCGGCCATCACCATTGCCGCCCGGACGGCGCCCTCCGCCTGCCCGAGTTCTCCCAACCTGGCCAGGGTGTCGGTCAACGATGAGATCTCAGAGACTAACCTCGAGCTGACGCCCGTATTGAGTTGTCTTACGATTTCACAGCAACACCCACCGAAGCTCGTGGTCAGCCGCAGCAGCACTTACACGCTCCTCGTCGAACGCGCGCGCGACGCGGCACTTCCCGGCGGACTAAACATGATTGTGACCGACACGTTCCCCCCCGGGCTGACTCCGCAGGCGTGGAGTGGAGCCGGATGGAACTGCACCATCACACAACAGGAAGTACGTTGCACGCGGCCGGCGGATTCCACGGGAGCGCTGGAATATCCCCCGATCAACATTTCGGTAAGCGTCTCTCCGCAGGCTTGCCCCAATTCCATCAACGTGGCGCAAGTGCAGCTTGCCGAATCGTTCCAGGCCTTTAGCGCGCCTGAGTCCGTAGACGCCGCGGGGTGCCTGACGGTGAACCCGGAGTTGGATTTCGGTTCCTTCCGGACGCAGAATGTTGCGCTGCTGAATACAGCCCAACCCCGCATCCTGACGATCACCTCTACGGACAACCAGAGACTGACGCTCGGCGTGAGCCTGGGCTCCGGCCAATTCGTCCTGGTAAACCCGCGGATCGGGCTCTGTAACCTGAATCCCGGCGACTCCTGTGCCCTGTTGTTGGGCTTCGCGCCGGTCTGCCTGGGAGAGCAGTCCGTGCCGCTCAGAATCGAGACCGATTCCGGCGCAGCCTACGACGTCCGGCTGCATGGAGTGGGCGTGCCGAACAAACTCGCGTTTGGCGGGCTGCCGGACAGCGTAACGCCCGGCGAGCGATATCCCGTGATCCTGAACGTCGACCCGGCGCCGAATTGCGGAGAGCAGCCGTCCCTCTCCTTGAGCTTCTCGCCGGCCGCCCCCGACGGTTCGAGCTTCGATGTCCGGTTCGATGCCGGAACTTCCTCCCTTCAAGTGGGAACCGTGGCCGGAACCATCACCCTGCAGGCACAGTTGGGCGGGACAAACCTGGTCGCGAGCGACGGTAGCGGTGCCAAAACGCTGACCGTTCCCGAATTGCCGGGAGTCATCCGGAACGCGACTGTATCCCGGCGGACCGGCTCCACCCTGGAAGTGGATGTCACCGGATTTTCAACCCCTAGAGACCCCTCGACCGAGGTTTGCCTGACCTTTATTGCCGCCGCCGGCGCCCGGCTGCAGAGCGGCGGCGAAACGTGCGCGCTCAAGGACGACCTCCGGATCTGGTACGAACGAAGCAGTTCCTGGCCTACCGGAAGCCAATTCCGCGCCGGTATGAGCGTCTCTTTTTCCGGAGACCTGGAAGCCATTGGAGGCGTCAAACTCGTCTTAAAAAACAAGGTGGGACTTTCCGCGCCTTATTGTGTAGATGTAAAGTCAGGGAGCAAACTGGACCAGTGCCCATAAGCGGGCAGCCGGGAGAAAGGAGAACCGCCGTCAGGGATACCAGCATATTTTGGGATCAACTGCTGGAGTTGATCGAGGAAGGACGGGTCGTTCCGGTCGTAGGGCAGGACCTTCTCACCGTGCCCGGCGCAGGCGGGCGCACGCTACTCTACCCGTACCTGGCCGAACGTCTGACCACTTACCTGGGCGTGACGCCCGGCGATCTGCCTCAAGGCAACGAACTGGACGCCGTGGCGTGCCGTTATCTCGCGGAGAGCAGCGAAAACCCGGCGCCGCGCATTTACACCGCGCTCAAGAAGATCGCCGGCGAAACGGATTCGCTTCCCGTCCCCGAGCCGCTGCTGCAACTCGCCGCCATCGAACCGTTCCGCCTGTTCGTCACGACTACCTTCGATTCTTTTCTCTGCCGGGCGTTGAACGAGGTGCGGTTTGGAGGGGCCCCGAAGACCCGGGTTCTGACATACTCGCCCGGAAAGAAAGAGGATCTGCCGGGAACACCCGAGGCGAGCGGAGTTCCGACGGTCTATCACCTCTTGGGAAAATTATCGGCCACTCCAAACTACGCAGTCACTCAATGGGACCTGGTGGAATTTTTCCACGCGATGCAATCGGAAACTCGACGCCCCGACACGCTGTTCGACGAGCTTTCCCGGCATAGCCTGCTGATTGTGGGGAGTAGCCTGGCCGGATGGCTGGCGCGCTTCTTCATGCGGATGGCGAAGGGGCAGTTCACCGCCGGGGGGCAGACCGCCGACTACATCGCCGATGCGCAGATGAGCGGTGACAGCACCCTGCTGTTGTTTCTTCAGCGGGGTTTCAACCGCAGCGTCGAAATCTTCCGGGAGGGAGGCGCCGTCGAATTCGTGGGCGAACTGTACCAGCGGTGGAGTGCATCGCACCCGGTTCGCATGGCGGGCCCCAGGGCGCCCAAAACCGCCCCGGCCCAGACCACATCCGGCGCGGTGTTCCTGAGCTATGCCAGCGAGGACCGCCCGGCGGTGGAAAAGATCAAAACCGCACTCGAAGCGGCGGGCGTGGACGTCTTCTTCGACAAAGACGATCTGCGGGCCGGCGAACTGTGGGAATCGAAGCTGCGGCGCAGCATTCGCGATTGTTCCCTGTTCATCCCGGTAGTCTCGAGGCAGGCGATGGCGCCCGGGAGGCGTTTTTTCCGGGTGGAATGGAACATGGCTCTCGAAGAGGCGCAGATGGCGGGGTTCTCGGCCGAGGACGCTTTCTTGCTCCCCGTGGTCATCGACGATACCCGGGTGGATGACCCCGGGGTTCCGGAAAGATTCCGATTCGTGCAGTGGCAGTCATTGCAGGGAGGCGAAGCCAGCGCCGAATTCGTTGCGCAAGTCCAGCAACTCTACCGGAAATATCAGAAATCCATGGCCGCGGGGTCGCGATGAGCGCGGCGGAAGACGCTCTCGGCGCCCCTGCCGGCGGGACGGTCGATCCCGACAACCCGTGGCCGGGGCTGCTGCCGTTCCGCGAGGCGGATCAGGCCTGGTTCCAGGGGCGGCGCGCGGAGACGGCGGAATTGCTGCGCCGCGTCCTCCGCGAACGGTTGACGGTTCTGTTCGGCCTCTCCGGGCTGGGTAAGTCGTCCCTGCTGCAAGCGGGGCTGTTCCCTGCCCTCCGGCAGGAAAACGTGCTGCCCGTTTACATCCGGCTCGATTTCTCGCAGCCCGAACCCGACCTTGTGGCCCAGGTGAAAACGGCCATCCTCCAACAAGCCGCTGCCGCCGGCGTAGAGGCGCCCGCCGGAGCGGATGGGACCCTCTGGGAGTACTTCCATCGCCGCAATGCCGACTTCTGGAATCCCCGCAACCGGCCGGTGGTGCCGCTGCTCGCCTTCGACCAGTTTGAAGAATTGTTCACGCTGGGGCGCCGCGACGTGGGACGCGCAAAAGCCACTGAGCGATTTCTCGCCGAACTCGGGCACCTGGTTGAGGGAAGCCTACCGGAAACGGTGGAGGACCGGCTGAACGACCACCCCGATGAAGCCGAGGAATTCACTTTCGGGGTGCATCGCTACAAGGTGCTGCTCGCAATCCGCGAAGACTTTCTGCCGGATCTCGAAGGCCTCCGCTCCACCATGAGTTCCATCGCCTTGAACCGGTTCCGGCTATGCCGGATGGACGGCAATGCGGCACTGCTTGCGGTCAGCCAGGCATCTCACCTGGTCGATCCTCCGGTTGCGGAACAGGTGGTCCGGTTCGTTGCAGCGGCCAAGCGCAGGGGCACACCTCTGAAGGACCTCGAAGTGGAGCCCGCGCTGCTCAGCGTGGTTTGCCGGGAGCTGAACAACAAGCGGCGCCATCTTGGGCAGCCGAAGATTACGACGTTCCTCTTGGAAGGCAGCCAGGAGCAGGTCCTGGCGGCTTTCTACGAACGCAGCGCCGGCGACCTGCCTCACGAGGTCCGGACGTTCATCGAGGAGCGCCTGCTGACGGTTTCCGGCTACCGCGACAGCGTGGCCCTGGAAAACGCATTGACGATGCCCGGGATCACCCGCGAGGCAATCAACCGTCTGGTGGAGCGCAGGCTGGTGCGCATCGAGGACCGGGGCGGCCAACGCCTGGAGTTGACGCACGACTTGCTCACCGGCGTCATCCGTGCCAGCCGCGACCGCCGCAGAATGGCGGAAGCGGGCGAGCGGGAACGGCTGGCGCGCGAAGAGGCAGAGGACCGGGAGCGGATCGCGCTGCGCCAGTTGCGGCACAGCCGTGCCATGGCCGCCGGCTTCCTGCTGCTCGCCCTGGTCGCTGTGGCGGCCGCCGTTCTGGCTTACTTCGCGCAACAGCGCGCTGTCCAGGCCCAGGTGGAAGAGCGGAGGGCGCGTGAGCAGGCCGGCAGCGCACGGCAGGAGGCAGAGCGCCAGCGGGCACAAGCGGACCAAACCGCCCGCGAACGGGAGATTGCGGCCAGGCAAGCGGAAGAGGCGACGGCGGCGGCAAAGCTCTCCGCGGCCGCCGCCCAGCAGGCACAAGCCAACGCGCTCGATCAGGCCAACCGCGCCGAGGCGGCGGCGAAAGACGAAGCCGCCGCCAGAAAATCGGCTCAGGAAGCGGCAGACATTGCCGCGGAAAACGCCAGGAAGGCGGACGAGCAGACGGAAGTGGCGCGCAAGCAAACGGAAGTGGCGCTAGCAGCCGAGAGGAGGGAGAAAGATCAGCGCGAGGAAGTCGGACGGGCGCTGGCGCGCTCCGACGTGCTTGACGCGGCTCGTCAAGCGGAACTCCAGCATAATCAACAGGCATTCTCCTACCTGGCGCGGGCGTTACGCGCCGACCCCACTTCCATGGCGGCGGCAAGCTGGATCTTCGATCTCCTGCTTCGCGGCAGCGGGCCTCTGCCCTCCGGGGCGTTGCGCGTAAACGGGCAGGATTACCCGGTAACGCACGCAGCGCTGCAACCGAAAGCGCGAGTACTGTCAGCGGCCTTCAGCCCGGATGCCGAGCGGGTGGTGACTTCCTTGTGGAACAACATGGCGGAAATCTGGAATTGGAAGGGCGGCGCGCGCACCGGTTCGCCTCTTGCGCAGAAGGGGCTTGTGAACATGGCCGTGTTCGACCGGACGGGCCGCTACGTGCTCACCGCTTCCCACGACGGGACAGCGCAGGTCTGGGACGCGCAAACCGGCGCCAAGGCCGGCATGCCGATGACGCACAAGCTGCCCGTGAACGCCGCGGCGTTCAGTTCCGACGGACAGCGAGTGGTCACCGCTTCCCAGGACAATACCGCCGTCGTCTGGAACTGGCAAACGGGTCAACAAATCTGGGTTCTGCGGCACGACCGGCCCGTAACTTCCGCCGCCTTCAGTCCGGACGGCCGGCTGGTAGTGACGGGCTCCTGGAACGGTGCCGCCGAGATTTGGAACGTAACTGAGCGAATCCGGCCGGGCTCGGTGATGCGTCATGCCGGCCAGGTGAACTCGGTGGCGTTCAGCCCCGACGGGCGGCGGATCGTGACTGCCTCCTCTGACGGCACGGCACAGGTCTGGGAAAATGGAAACCCAGTCGGGGAGCAGATGCGGCACCGACGGGGGGTCAACTCCGCGGCATTCAGCCCCGACGGGCGGCGGGTCGTGACTGCTTCGGACGACAACACCGCACGTTTGTGGGAGGCCAATACGGGAAGCCCGATCGGCGCTCCGCTACGCCACACGGAACGGGTTACTTCCGCCGCGTTCAGCCCGGACGGGCGGCGGGTCATCACGTCCTCCTACGACCAGACGGCCCAGGTTTGGGAGGTGTGGTTCGACTTCGACGATCCCGCGCTCCTGGCAGAACTGGCGGAACTGGTGGGCGGCTATGACTTGAACGCGCTGCCCAATTTCATGCAACTCCAATCCGACAGCGCCCGGCGGAATGCGTTACGCGAGCGAGTCCGGCAATTGCATGGCGCCACGGCGGAGTTCGTGCGCTGGATCCTGACGCGTCCGGATCCGGTCTAATGCTTTTCCCGTTCGCCGAGCCTTCAAAGTTGGTTACAGCTTATCGCTGTTCGTGCCGACCAAGGATTCCTTAGCGTCCCGCGGCACGCGGCATGCGGACCGATTCCTTCTGCGCCAATTGCCAATTGCCGTTGTTTTCCGTGTAAACTTCCAGCGTCCTCACGCGGTACGGGTCGCCCTTCGGAACCACGATATCAACGAATCCGGTCAGCACCGCCGTCTTGCCGTAGACCCGGATTTTGGTGCCGCTCTCCGTCATCGAGACGTAGTGCGCCGGACCGTGCGTCACGTCGGCGATGTACTCCGCCTTGGTCTGCGTCTTCCCGCCGCCATGTTCGTAAACGAGGTCTCCGGCGAGGTAACGGTCGAGCAGCGCTTTGTCCTGTTTGATCGCGCCGTCCCGCCAGCCGCGGGCAGCCTCGCGGATTCCATCGGCCGGATCGCTCGCTACCAGCGACGCGGCGAAGCCGACAAGTACCAGGATTCTGAGCATCTCGCGCATGATGGCAAAGGATATCACAGGCGGTAACAGCCGGCGAATACGAGCAACACAGCCGCGATCGACAGGAGGTTCCAGCGCATCCCTCGTCCCGCGGCCGAGCGGCGGAGACGGGCGCGAAGGCGCGCCTCCAATCCATCGGGGATCGGAGTCAACCGGACTGCGGCCTTCACCCGCGCCCGAATCTCGCGACGCGCAGCGGCCTCATGCGCGCAATCGGCACAACGTTCGAAGTGCCGTGCTCCCACCCTGTGGAGCGCTCTTCAAGATTCCGTACGACCGCGCCACTTCCGAAAGCCGCTTGCGCAGCATTGCCCTTCCGCGGCTCAAACGCGACATGACCGTGCCGATCGGGATCGACAGGATCTGGGCGACCTCCTTATATGCGAACTCCTCCACATCCACCAGCACCACCACCGAGCGGAACTCCTGCGCGATCCCGTCGAGCGCCGCCAGGATCTCTTCATCGGCCAAGTGCTGCGGCACGGACGCCGGCTGCGCCAGGTTCGCCTCCAGAACGTCCTCCGTCTGTTTGAGCTGAGGAAAGCGGAACCGTTTCCGCCTCTGGTGGCTGATGCAGTGGAACAGGATCTTGTACAGCCACGCGCGGCAATTCGTGCCCTCCTCGAAACGATCGAACGACCGCCACGCCTGGAGATAGACCTCCTGAATGACGTCCTCGGCCGCGCCGCGATCGCCGGTGACGCGCATCGCCGTGCGGAAGAGGTCATTCATGTGGGGCATCGCTTCCGACTCGAACCGCTCCTCCGCGGAGCGCCGCGGCGCCGGCGAAACTCCGTGAAACGCCGGCTCCGTACCGTCGCCCGGATGGAATGCGTGTAGCGCTTGCATATGCCTAAAAAAGGCGGCTTCCGCCTGGTTTATTCCGTCATCCAGAGACAAAAGACAGGCGTGGATCGCTCCACGCCCCGACCGGAAAGAAGCGCGCGGCGAACCTACTTGACGGCTTGCGAGAAACTCGCTTCGCCGAGCAGCACTTCCGCCCACGCGCAGTACACCTGGACCTTCGCGACGTTGGGCACGTACGCCGGCACTACCACCTCTCGCTTCTCGGCGTTACCGCCCAGAGTGCCCTTGATTTTGAACGCGTCGAGCGTGTAGATGTTGCCCTTGCTGTCCACGACGCGCCATGTCGGCGCCGGCGTGTCAGGAACTTTGAAGTCGTCCGAGACCCTCAGCATGCTCTTGCCGTTCTCGTTGAAATGCATGACGGTGCCGGTGTTCGCCTTCGCTCCTGCGAACTTGGACGACGTGTGGGCATCCATCCTGGCGGCGAACGAGTTGGCGGTGACCAGCAGTGCGGCCACAGCGAAAAGAGACAGTACGCGATTGAGTTGCTTCATCTACCTTCTCCTGAATTAGTGAACTGAGATTGGTGAACTGAGATCTACTTCTCCGCGATCTGGATGGCATGTCCATCCGGATCGCGGACCGTGAGAGCTTTCCGGAACCCCGCCTTGCCGTCCGGCAGGTCGACGGCTCCGGCGGACACGAAAGCGGACCGGCCGTCCCGGAGCGTTCGCGCCGCGTCGCCGGCGTTCGAGCCCAGGAACCGGGTCTGCCAGTGGATCAGGTCATTCGCCTTCTCCTCCGGCGGATAGGGGCGGCCGTCGCGCGGCGCCAGATATTCGAGAAACCCGATGCCCGGCCCCGACGCGGCGCGCAGAGCGGTAATGCGCAGCCTCGCCCCGAAGACGTTATTGAGGCGCTCCTGCTCCGGCCCGTAGTTTTCGCTCTCGCCCGCCACTTCCATGCCGAGGCGGTCGCGATAGAACCGCAGGCTGGCCTCCGTATCGGATATGACGATCGCCGTGTGATCTATTCCGAGAAAGAGGCGCGCGGTGGAAGCATGCCACTTCGCCGAGCCTTTGTCCTGGGGAAACCACAGGATCTCAAGCGGATGGCCGTCCGGGTCGTGGAAATAGAACGCGCGGATGCCGCCGGCGTTCGGATTCCACGCGGGGAGCAACTGCGGCCCCGGCGAGGCGTGGTGCACCTTGTGCTCGCGCAACCACCGGTAGGCGCGATCCATGTCGCTGACGATGACGGCGATGTGCTGGAACCAACGATCATTGCTCCGCGCATCCACCGGGGCGGGCCGGCCGCGCGGCGCCAGGAACTCCGTCAACTCGATGCTTTCGTCGCCGAGCTTCATGCGCGCAATGCGCATGCGCAATCCGAAGACACCGGTCAGGCGCTCGTAACCGTCACCCTCCACTTCGATTTCCGACACCTTCTCGAAGCGCAGCACCTTGTTGTAGAACTCGACGGAGCGGTCCAGGTCCGAAACCGTCAGCCCGATCGAATCCACCGCCGTGACGATCCTCCCCGGCTCGCCCGCGATGGCGAGACCGGCAGCCAGCAGCAGGATCCAGCGCTTCATGACAGCCTCCCCCCCAGGTGATCGCCGACGCGCAGGGCATTCGCCATAATCGTCAGCGCCGGATTGACCGCCCCGCTCGACGGGAAGAAACTCCCATCGACCACGTACAGGTTATCGACCTCGTGCGCTTTACAATTCCGGTCCAGCGCGGACGTTTTTGGATCGGCCCCGAACCGGACCGTGCCGTTCTGGTGAGCGACGCCCGCCAGGGGAATGCGTTGTCCAACGAAGAGATTGCGCGAGAACAACCCCTGTTAGCACTCGTGCCCGTGGACCGCGCACTTCGTTTGCCGCTTCATCATCTCTTTCAACTTCGCGGTCAGACGGAGGTGACCTTCGCCGTTGTTGGGCTGGTAGCTGAGGACGATATTCCCCTCCCGGTCGAGCGTGACGCGATTATCGGGATCGGGTAGGTCCTCCGAGGTGAGCCAGAAATCGAGCGAATGGTTCGCCATCAGGTCGAGCGTGAACCCGGGGGCGATTGCCGGCGCCCCGGCGCTGAGCGTAACCCCGTCCAGTTTGCCGACGAATGAGATGTGACCCATGGGGTACTCCCACTCGCCGGAGCCGAAATAGAAGTCGTTCACCGAGAGGGTTTTCTGAAAGACGACCGGGTTGGGCATTTCGACACGGCCATGAAGATCGAGTTGATGTGCCCCATGTAGTGACGGCCGACGACGTCCGACCCGTTGGCGAGCCCGCGCGGATGGCGCTCGTTCGCCGAGCGCAGCAGCAGCGCCGCGGAATTGATCGCACCGCAGGACACCGCGACGATGTCCGCCGAATACGTCGCGGTGGCGCCGTTCTGCCGTACCACCACCCCTGTCACTTCGCGCCCTGACTCACTCGTTTCGAGCCGCTCGACATATGCGTTCGTCATCAGGGCAACGTTCGGGTACTCGAGGGCCGGATCGACCCCCAGCACCTGCGCATCCGACTTGGCGTACACCAGGCAGGGGAAGCCATCGCACGTGTTGCACCGGATGCACTTGCTTCCGCGCGGATTGCGCTCGTCGAGCTGGACGCCAAGCGGCGTGTGGAACGGCCGCAACCCGGCCGCGGCGAAATCGTCGGCGAGTTGCCGGATGCGAGGCTCGTGGCTGATCGCCGGATGGGGGTACGGTCCGCTGGCGGGCGGATCGGTCGGGTCCTCGCCGCGCTCGCCGTGGACGTGATACAGATGCTCGGCCTGTGTGTAGTACGGCTCCAGCTCGTCATACGAGATGGGCCAGGCGGGCGAAATGCCGCCGTGGTGCCGAACCGGGCAAAAGTCCTCACGCCGCAGCCGGAAAAGCGCAGCCCCGTAGAACTTGGTGTTGCCGCCGACACAGTAGTTCGTGTGCGGATGAAGCGGTTTGCCGCCGCGGTCCCGCCACACGTCCCTGGTCTGATACTTCCCTTGCACGTTGACCGCGCGGCTGCTCCAGTTGTCCTTCTCGCGCGGGACGTAGTCGCCGCGCTCGAGAAGCAGGACCCGTTTGCCGGCGGGCGCGAGTTTCCGCGCCAGCGTCCCGCCTCCGGCCCCGGTGCCGATGAGAATTACGTCGTAATGCCGGTCATTCATTCTCGAGTGCTCCGAAGCTGCAGCGGAAGATGCACCGCTGGTTGTTGTGGTGGTGAATCTTGGCGCAGAGTACGGGCCCGCAATAGAAGCGCGCCGCGATCAGCATGGCGAGCGGGGGCGCGGTCACGTAAACCCAGAAAGCCGTCCAGATTCCGGACGGCGCGGCCGACGCGATTGTTCGCGCCGGATTCATGCTCATTCCAGAGAGAGGCGATTCGAACGTGATGAAGGCCGCGACCAGGATTCCCGCGACCATCGGCGTGTATCGGGACCACCGGCGCGAGTTCGACACGCGCAACACCGCCGACATCATCAGGCACGAGATCGCGAACTCGGCAGCGAAGGCGACCCACGCGCCCCGCGGTCCCGGCGCCGTAACCACATAGTCCACGTCACGCAGGGCGGGGCCGGCGATCAGGCCACCAAGCCCGACTCCGGCGATGCCTCCCAACACCTGGGCGGCTATATAAAAGGAGGCGTCGCGGCCGGAAATCTTGCCGAGTGTCCAGAACGCCAGCGTGACGGCGGGATTCATGTGCGCGCCCGACCGCTTGCCGAACGGCGAGCAGATGATCGCGACTGCCGTGAGCCCCATAGCGAGGCCGCCAGCCAGACGGCGCGCGAACTCGCCGGGAATGTCCCGCAGCAGCACCGCGAACACGCACGCCGATACCATAAAGGTCCCGAGCGCCGCTCCTTCGCTCAAGTACTCCGGCCAGTGCGTCCGATTCGTTTCGATTGCCTGCACGCCGTCAAAAGGACGCGCGATGGCGCAAATATTCCGTGGAATATTTCGCGCCCGCCGGCGGATGTTCCAGCAGAATGAAGCGACGCAACGCCCTGATCAAAGTCAACATCCGCCGGCTTCGCCAGGCGCTCTGTCTCCTGGAGCGGATCGACGACACGTCTTATGCGGCTACACCCGCGGGTATGGAGCCACACCGCGCCGGGGCCCACCTCCGGCACATCATCGAGTTTTACCAGGCGTTCCTTGAAGGCGTCGCGTCCCATCACATCGACTACGACGCGCGACGCCGCGACCGCGAGATCGAACGCTCCCGCGCCGCCGCGGCACACGCCATCAACGGCATCATCCGGGAACTGCGCTCCCGCCCCGAACTGTGCTTCGACGCAATCGTCCGGGTTCGTATGGAGGACGCTCCTCCCGCTGCCGGCGAGTTTTTCATGGAGTCTTCCATCGACCGCGAGTTGCAGGCACTGAGCAGTCACACGATTCATCACTTTGCGCTGATCTCGATGACACTCCGACGGCACGGACTCCAGATGCCGGCCGAGTTCGGCCTGGCGCCTTCGACGCTGCGGTACCGGGCGAGGCGGATCGTGGAGGCGGCCTGATGTGCACCGTCAGTTGGACTCATCAGGCAAACGGATACCATCTACTCTGCAACCGCGACGAGCAGCGCTCCCGGGGAATCGCGGCCGCCCCGGTCATCCTGGAACATGGCTGTACCCGATTCATTGCGCCCACCGATACCGACCACGGCGGAACGTGGATCGCCGTGAACGAGCACGGTATCGGGCTGTGCCTGCTTAACGATCCCCGCGAACCGGCCAGGGGAAGCCGCAGCCGCGGCTTCGTGATCCCGGAGTTGATCTGGCTCCGGTCGGTGGATGACTGTGCGTTCGTCATTAAAGAACTGGACCTGTCTTCCTTTGCGCCATTCACTCTTCTCCTGATCGAGCCAGATCAACCCGCAGCCGTTGCGCACTGGGACGCGGCCTCGCTCGTCATCGATCGCGAGGCGGATAGGCGAGCACCGCTCGTCTCCTCCTCCTTCGACCCGGAAGGTGTCCGGCTCAGCCGCGTCCGCGAGTTCGCCCGGCACGGGGCCGGCGACCCCGCTTCTCTCTACCGCTTTCACAGCAGCCACGGCGGGGCCGCCGGTCCCTATTCGCCCTGCATGCACCGGCCAGATGCGGAGACCGTCAGCTTCAGTTGGATCGCGGTCACTCGTGACGAGGTCCGTTTCCTCTATCTGCCGACCGCTCCCTGCCGCTGCGCGCCCGGCGAACAGAGCATTCTGCCGCGCGCAGCATAGCTTCCGGAGATCCATGGGACAACTCATCGCACTCGCGCTGGCCACATTCGCCAGCGAAGATCTCGCCTGCCTGGCCGCCGGCACACTGATCGCGGACGGACAGATTGGACTGCTGGCCGGCATCGTCGCGTGCGCGCTCGGAATCTACCTGGGAGACCTGTCGCTGTACTTCGCCGGACGCTCCGGCGCGCGGATGGCCCGCCGCATCGCGTCCGCCGAGAGGCTCGACGCCGCCGCGCGCTGGATGACCGAGCGCGGCGCCGCGGTTGTCCTCCTGAGCCGCTTCACTCCCGGCCTGCGGCTTCCCACGTACCTGGTGGCCGGCATCCTGCGGACCAACTACCGGACCTTCAACTTGTATTTCCTGATCGCCGCCATAATATGGACGCCGCTGTTGGTGGGGAGCGCCGCATTCCTAGGGCGCGTCTCCCCGGCAGCGCCGTATGTCATGGGTGCCGCGATGCTGCTCTGGCACACGCGCCGCCGCCTGATGCGCTATTCCCGCTGGGAATTCTGGCCGCCGTGGCTGGCGTATCTGCCGGTCCTCCCTTACCTGCTCTGGCTCGCGATCAAACATCGCTCGATCACGCTGTTCACGGCGGCCAATCCCGGAATTCCGTCCGGCGGCTTCGCCGGGGAGTCCAAGTCGAGGATTCTCGCCCATCTGCCTCATGTGCCCGAGTTCCGGGTCCTCCCGCCGGGCGAGTCGATCCTGGTGGAGAGTTTCCCGGTTGTGCTCAAGCCTGACGTGGGGGAGCGCGGCGCGGGAGTCGCAATTGCCCGAACCCCCGAGGACGTACGACGTTATCTGGAGCAGGCGCGCGTCCCGACCATCGTCCAGCAGTATGTGGAAGGCCTGGAATTCGGAGTCTTCTACATCCGCCAGCCCCACGAGGCCGCGGGCAGAATTTTCTCCATCACCGAAAAGCGATTCCCTGAAGTGACGGGCGATGGCCGCTCTACTCTACGACAGCTCGTGCTGCGCAACCGCCGGGCGGCCCGTATCGCGCACGTCTACCTTCGCCGCGACGCCGATCGCATTCCCGCGGCGGGCGAGCGGGTCCAACTGGTCGAAATCGGTTCGCACTGCCGCGGTGCTATTTTCCTCGACGGCTCCCTCTACGAAACGCCGGAACTGAGCGCCGCGATCGACGCGGCCGCCCGATGTCATCCGGGGTTCTACTTCGGGCGTTTCGACCTCCGTGCGCCATCCCTCGCCGATTTTCAGGCCGGACGCTTCTCCATCCTCGAACTGAACGGCGTCTCCGCCGAAGCGACTCACATCTACGACCCGGCGATCAGCGTCCGGGAGGCGTACCGCGTGCTGTTCCGGCAATGGAAGCTGGCCTTCGAGATCGGCGCCGCCAACCGCGCGGCGGGCGCGCGCCCGACGACCGCCGCCGAGCTCGCGGGAATAGTGCGCCGCAGGCGCCGCATTCCCCGGCATGAGGATCAACTTTCGACATCGACTCGCGCTCGCGGCACTGGCATGCCTGCCGGCCGACGCGCAGAAACTGAACTACACGTTCCTGCCGACCGGCGCGCCTGCGCCGGCGCCGCGCGTTGACGGCACGATCGCTTACGACCCCGCGGAGCGCCAGCTCTGGATGTTCGGCGGCCAGGACACCGGGCCGCTGAACGATCTTTGGGCGTACCCGCTCCGCACCCGGCAGTGGCGCGACGTCGAAACCACCTTCCCGCCGCCCGCGCGCTTCGGCCACACTTTGCTCTTCGACCCGGAGAGCCGCCGCCTGATCGTGGGGCGTTCGACACGCCCGCCAATCGCCTGCGCCTCTTCGGCGGCGCCGGCCCCGGGCTGCTCAACGACGCGTGGGAGTTCGACCCCGTGCGAACCACCTGGCAGGCGACACCGCTCGCCGACTCCTCTCCGGTGCAGCGCAGCCGTCATGAGGCAACCTACGCTTCCTACCTCAATGCGACGTTCTTCTTCGGAGGCGTCACGCCGGAACGTTCCACGAACGAGTTGTGGATGCCGGCGCCGCCCCGTTTCCTGGACACGGTCTCGATCGGAAACGCCTTCAGCTACCATGGCGGAGCAGTCGCCCCGGGCGGGATCGTCTCCATCACCGTGAACGTCAGCAGCCCTTCGGTGACGATAGCAATCCGGTGAAGCGGGTTGGGAGAGCCCGGACCCCGTAACCGGCGTCCGGTTCGTAAGGAAGAACTTCAGGCAAAACGACGGGCAAGGGCGGGCAATTCCTGGCGATGCATGACGAATAAAGCAGCGGCACAGAGCGTCACCACGATGGCGAGAGTAAACAGCTCCCCGTGATCGCCCACCGGCGTCAAGGCGATCCCGAGCGTGGTCAGGTGGAAGAAGATGGCGCCGCCGGTGGCCGCCATCGCCAGCGCGGCGCCTAACAGCACGGTCGAAGGGATCAACAGGAGCATGGAGGCGACTAACTCAAACAGGCCCGAGCCGATCCGCCCCCAGGGCTCCATCCCGAGCGTCGAGAATATGTAAACCGACTCGGGCGCGGCCGTGAACTTAAAGAAGAGCGTCTGCAAGAGAATGATCGCGACGATCAGGCGCAGCGCCCAACTGATCCGGAGAAATGCTTTCGTATGTTCCATTCGTTCCTTTCTTGCCGAGATACCGCTCGAGCAGCTTCGGCTCCGTCTTGGTGAGGTCTACGAGAATCAATCCGTCGAGGGCGTTGGCGAACTTCGGGTCCACGTTGAATCCCAGGAGTTTTCCGCCCAACCGGAGGTACTGCCGCAGCAGCACGGGCACGCCGGTGCGCTTCTCCTCGATGTCGCCCAGAATCGCGCCGAGGTCGTCCACGTCCATGCCAGTGGCCGGCAGGGTTCCAAACGCCGGAGCGCGGCGGAAGGGCGTGCGCCCGCGGACCATCCCGGCCCAGCCGCGGAGCATCGCGTATTTTTCGAGGAAGCCGACCATCAATTCCCTCGACGCGGCGGCGTACTGATTGCTGATGCTGACCGGCCCGAACAGAATCGTGTACCGCGGGTTACGCCGCAGATACGCGCCGATGCCCTTCCAGAGCAGCAACAACGGCGCGAACCCCTTCTGATACTCCGCTCGCACGAACGAGCGCCCGAGCTCCACCGCAGGTCCGAGGCGGTCCAGGAAGCCGGCGCGATAGTGGAAAAGCGTCTCCGTGTACAGCCCGTGCCGGCGCGCCGAGTCCGCCGGCGCGAGGCGGTACGCGCCGACGATCTCGCGCCGGCGGGAGTGCCACACGAAGAGGTGCAGGTAGTGGCGATCGAAGCGGTCGAGGTCAAGCGGCTTGCCGGTGCCCTCGCCCGCGGCCCGGAAGGTTACCTCGCGCAGTCGCGCAATCTCCAGCAGCGTGTGCGGGATCTGGGCAGCGGTCGCGAGGTACACTTCCAATTCGCCCGCGCGGTCGAGCGGCGCCAGGGGCTCGATCTCCCGGGCGAGCCACGCGGGGTCCACCGCTTTGGCAAGGGGGGCTGCTTGGCGGGTTCGCGGTTGCCGCCGCTCGCGGCAGCCGAGCAGGTACGTGCGGCAGCGAAGATAGTCGACCTGTTCGCGAGCGGACGGAATCGCCGCGAGTTTTTCCGGCTCCACCGGGGTGCCGATCCGCACCTCGACCGTTCGCCCGCGCTTGTTCAGCAGTTCGCGCGCGAGCAGAGCCGTGCGCAGCCTCGAATGAACGCAACCCGCCGCCTGGAACGAGGCGCTGTTTGCGCCGGCGACATAGACCGGGACGACGGGCGCGCGCGCCATCCGTGCGATCCGCGCCGCCGCCGGGTTCCACTCCGGGTCGGCGATCGCGCGGTCGCGCCAGCGCCAATGGGAAACCGCGCCCGCCGGGAAAATCACCAGCGCTCCGCCCGCCCGGAGATGCTCCAGCGAGCGCCGCAGTCCGCTGCTGTTGCCTCGGGCCGCGGCGCGTCCGGTCATCGGGTCCACCGGGATCACGAGGCCGCTCAGTTCCGGGATCGCCGACAGGATGCCGTTCGCCAGAAAGCGGACGTCCGGCCGGATGCGGCCGATCACCGACGCGAGCACCGCGCCTTCGAGAATCCCGAACGGGTGATTGGCAGTCACGATCAGCGGGCCTGCGCGGGGGACGCGGTCGAGGTCGGCACAGGCCACCGAGCAGCGCACCGAGAGGAAGTCGAGGAGCCGCTCGGCGATCGGACGATCGCCCATAGCCCGCAGGGCAGCGTAAACGCGCTCGATTTCGCCGAGACCGGTGACGCGAGCGAGCAGTTCGCGCAGCGCCTCAGGCAGGGAAACCGGAACGATCCGGGGAAGAATGGAGTCGAAAACCGCGGTTGCCATCATTCTGGAAATCCACGCGGCGAGTCTTTTATTCCGTGTACAGAATCAGCCGGCCGGCCGATCGCGCCAGCCGCCCGTGCAAGGTTACCGGCTCGGCGACGTGATCCAGCAGTTCGCGCCGGAAGTTCGCGATGAGTACCGTCGCCGCGATTCCGGACGCGTCGCGGACCACGAGCGCCGGCGGAATTCCTCCGCTCAGGCAGCGGGCCGCGCAATCGCGGTGGACTTTGCCGCGGCCCGGGTTCATGACGCCGAAGTAGCACTTGCTGTCGACGATTTCTCCGGTCAGCTCGACCCGGCCCAGATCGACCTCCCCCGGAAGGCTGCCGGGACCCGCATCGGACATCGCGCCGCCAAGGACTTCGAGCATGCGGTCGGGTCCGTTCTGGATGCGCTCGCCGCGCAAGCGAACGATGCGGCCGTCGAGCGCAGCCGGCGGGATGAACCCGCGCTTGCCGGGACCCGCCAGGAGCCACGGCGTTCCGCCGGGAACGACCAGCGCGGGGTACGGCCTGGTCAGCAGCACGCCCTGGAAGTCGCGATAGTCGCGGTAGTCGAAGGCGCCCGGCGTAAACGGGTTTTGTCCCAGTACGAGCAATGTTCCGACGCCCCCCGCGACGATACCCAGCGCCGCGGCGACGCGCCGCGCAAAGCGTTTCAATCCTGGTGGGACGGGCAGATATCCGACGTAGAATTCGTTCATGGGATCTCCGACGGCGGGACGCGCGTTGCCGGCGGCAGCGGCTGCGGGTCCAGGTAGACCTGCCGTCCGACAATCATCGTCCGGTACGTCGCCACTTTCTCGGTGAACGGGGGCGGGGAGGCGCCGGTCTGGGGCAGATATTGATAACCGTGCCAGGGGCACGTAATGCAGCCGTCGATTATCTTGCCTTCGCCGAGCGGTCCGTTCTGATGCCGGCAGACGTTCGAGATGGCCGACACCTTGCCGCCGTATTTGAACACCGCGACCCGCTCGCCGCCGCACGACACTACGCAGGCGCGATTCTCCGGGATCGCGCCGATCTCGCAAGCGGCGACGTACGCATCCCTGCGCCGCTCGAGTGTTCCCGCCGCCAGGTGGAGCGCGCCGACGAACGTGATCCCGAGCCCGAGCACGACGGCGAGCACCGCGCTGGTTTCGGATTGCAGGGCCCCGAGCGTCACATGCGCGATCAGGAGCGCGTAGGCGAGGTACACCATCATGTGCAGCCGCTTCCACACGGGCGCCGAGAGTGTGTTCAACCAGAAGTCATGGCTGTCGCCGCCATCAGAAACAGGATCACGAGCGCGATAAAGCCGAGCGATTGAAAAGGAAAATCGGCGACACTGCCGTAGCGCGTATTGCTGGTGAAGAGACTCACCAGCGGATGGACGTCGCCCAAGGCGTGGAATTGAACCAACGAGAAGAGCCCATGCGCGAGCGCAAGGACGAACATCGTCACACCGAGATGCCGCCGGTTGTATAGCAACGGCAGGAAGCGGTGGTCCAGGCGGCAGAGCGGACCGATGGCGAGGACGATGTGCAACAGCAGCAGCGCCGCCGTGCCAAGCCCGCGAATCAGCAGCGTCTCGACGGTCGCCTTCGGATGGACGATTGCGCCGGCTCCGACGAATACCGCGAGGTACACCGCCACTCCGGAGGCCAGGATGGCGTCGTAGATCTTCTTCGCGCGGTTCCAGCCGACCGCCTGATAGGTGACACTCATGGCAACCGCTCCCAACGAAGATTCGGATTCGGTGGCGTGCTCGACCGGCGCGCCAGCAACCCGGCGGCGAACACCGCGTACAGGATGACCGTCAGAGCCAGCCAGATCCGGAGATGCGCCTTGCGCAGCGGTTGAATCATCGGGCCCTCATCCAGCGCCGGAGCAGCACCGGCCACAGCGCCGCGCAACCCGGCAGAATCAGCAGGCGGAATCCCAGCGGCGCGCCGCGCGCCGCCGGGTCCACCCGTTGGACACCCCACGTAACGAACGCGGCGGCGAATCCTACGCCCGCAGCCGCATACGCGCCCGCCAGCCAGATCACGCCTGTTCTCCGTGGATCGGAAGGGCCGCCCCGGCCACCTGCGTTTTTCCCCCTAGCTCGCGCATCGCTATTCTCCCGACGACCAGGCCACCCGAAATTCCGGATACAGCGTCAGTCCGCCGCAGGCGAAGATGGTCTGCCCCGTGACGTACGACGCCTCATCGGAGGCGAGAAACGCGAATACCGAGGCGATCTCGTCCGCCGCTGCCGCATGCCCCACGGGGATGTGGCTCTCCACCTCGCCGCGAGCCTTCGGATTATCGATCCACGCCTTGTTGATGGGCGTCACGACGGCGCCGGGCCCGACCGCGTTCACGCGGATACCGCGATCAGCATATTCCAACGCGAGCGACTTGGTCAGATTCTCCATGCCGCCTTTGCTCACCGAATAGGGCAGGTACTTCGGCTTCGGGATGATCTCGTGGACACTCGAGTTGTTCAGGATGACGCCGCCGCCCGGCCGGGAGAGAAAGTGACGGATCGCCTCGCGCGAGCAGAGGAAGGGCCCGCGCAGGTTCACCGAGAGGATGCGGTCGAAATCGGCCGCCTCGATCTCATGGCTTGGCGCGGGCTTCTGGATCCCCGCGTTATTAATGAGGACATCGAGGCGCCCGAACGCCGCGACCGTCGTGTCCATCATCTGCCGGACCTGCTGCTCGTCCGAGACATCGGCCTGGACGATGATCTCCCGGCCATGTCCGTTCGACCGCCCGGCCTTCGCCAGAACGCGCGTCGCGTCGGCCTGTTCAGCGCCGCTCCGGTAATTGATCGCGACATTCGCGCCCTCGCGCGCAAAGCGGATCGCGATCGCCTGACCGATGCCCGACGACGCGCCGGTGATCAGGACATTCTTTCCTTTGAGTCGCTCCATCGTTGCTCCTTGCGCCTGTTTGATCCGCCGCCGCGGCGCGGTTATTCCCGGGAATATCCGGGAGGCCGGCGGCATACACGGACTGGAAACGCAAGGAGTACTCGCGAAGCTATTACGTAAAATTAATCAGTTACGGGTTGAACGGCCAAGCAGACCGCGCTCTTCAAAAATCCCGGCCCATCCGGGAATAAACTGACGGGTGAGCTGGATTACAGGAACAGGATGTTTTTCTCGCACAGGCCGCGCACGGATGAGTTCGAGGTCGCGGCCATGCCGTTCATGCCCGATCTCTACCGGACGGCCGCGCGGCTGCTCGGCACGGGAGCGGGAGCCGACGACGTGGTGCAGGACGTCTACCTGCGAGCCTGGAAGTCTTTCGGCCAGTTCGAGCCGGGGACGAATTGCCGCGCCTGGCTCTTCAAAATCCTGTTCAATACGCTCCACCATTACCGGCGCAAGTGGCTGCACCACCGGATGGTCAACGAGCCCGGCGAGGCGCTCGACCGGGCCGCCGCGGCCGCTCCGCCGATTCCGCAGCACATCACCGACGAGGAGATGCTGGCCGCTCTCAACGAGGTGCCGCAGGAATACCGCGCCGTCGTGCTGCTGGTGGATGTGGAAGAGTTTTCTTATAAGGAAGCTGCCGGTATCTTAAATGTGCCCATCGGGACGGTGATGTCCCGATTGAGCCGGGGGCGTCGCCTGCTGCGAGAGGGACTGGCCCGTCTGGCGGAATCGTTTGGCATCGGGCAGGCGAAAGGGGAAGGAAAGACCGCATGAACCGCGTTTCATTCGGAGAGAGCGCCTGCGAGCGGACTCGCAAGTACCTCGACTCCTACATCAGCAATGAGCTTCCGGTGGAGACCAATCACGAAGTACTGCGACACCTGGAGTATTGCTCCGCCTGCTCGGCCGAAGCCGACACCCGCCAGCAACTCCGCGCGCGCGTGAAGTCCGCTGCTCGGACGCAGCCGGTCCCGCCCGAGCTCTCCGCGCTGGTGAAGGAGCGGATCCGGGCCGAAGAATCGCGCAAAACCTCGAACTGGCGTTCGATGCGCTGGCAGGCCGCGGCCGCCGCGAGCGCCGCGCTGTGCATCGCCTTGTACATCCAGAACCGTGCCGAGCATCTCCCGGCGATTGGCGACCGATCCGCCCAGAACGCGTACATCCAGAAGATCTCGGCCACCGTGGCGACCGTACTGAAGATCGGCCTCGGCGACCATCTGCACTGCGCGGTATTCCGCAAGAAGTCCAAGGACGTTCCGGCGGCCGCGGAAATGGAGAAGGAGCTCGGACCCGAGTACCAGGGTCTCCTTCCCGCCATCGGCGCCGCCGCGCCCGAAGGCTACAAGGTTATCCTCGCTCACCATTGCACCTACTTGAAGCGCAACTTCGTCCATTTGACGCTCGAGAAGGACGGCAGCCTGATGTCCCTCGTGGTCACCCGCAAGCAGGACGGCGAGTCGTTCACGAACGTGCCGTCCGCGACGGAGCATGGAGCGCCGCTCTACCAAACGAAGGCCGGCCGCTACCAGGTCACGGCATTCGATGCCGGGCAGTTCTTCGCGTACGTCGTGTCGGATCTGAACGGCAAGACCAACCTCCGGGTGGCCGAAGCCGCAGCTCCGGCGATCCGCGAAGTACTGGCGAAGTTGACGGCGTAATCCGAACCGGGAATAAAACGGGGCTGCTCCCATCCTCCAGCAACAAATGAAACTCTCGCATCCTCCGCGACTCTGGACGCGCGAGCCGCCGGGCACCGGCGCGTCACCTGGCTCGAGCTGTTCTTCGATTTGATCTTCGTCGCCGCGGTGGCGCAGGTCGGCCAACCCCTGGCGAACGATTACTCCGCCGCGGGGCTGGTCCGGCACGCCTTCCTCTTCGTGCTGATCTGGCTGGCCTGGACCGGCTACACCGCCTTCGTCACCCGCTTCGATCATGACGATGCGGCAAACCGAGTCCCGCTGCTGGCGCAGTGTTTCATCGCCGCGGTGATGGCAGCCAACGCCAAGGAGGGTCTCGACAGCGCCTCGGCGGCGGGTTTTGGCGCGGCATATGCCGGCATCCGGGTCGCGCTGGTGATGCAGTATCTGCGGGTCCGAGCCGTGGCGGAGACGCGCGAGCTGACGACGCGCTACGCGGCCGGTTTCGGACTGGCCGCCATCATCTGGATCGCCTCGGCTTTTCTGAACGCTCCGGCCCGTTACCGGGCGTGGGGACTTGCGCTCGCCATCGACCTCTCCACTCCGTGGATCGCCGCAAAGCATGGCGCGCGCTTCCCGCCGGATGCGGCGCATTATCCCGAGCGCTTCGGATTGTTCACCATCATTTTGCTCGGGGAGTTCGTCGCATCCGTGATGCGCGGCATCGAGAGCCAGGAGGGCTGGAGCCTCTCCGCCGCCGGCACGGCGTTCTCCGGAATGGCATTCGGCTTCCTATTGAGATGGTGGTACTTCGACGTGGCGCGCGGCGCCGACGAGCGCCACATCCGCGGCGAACGTCAGGCGCGCCGCTTCGACGTGTGGCAGTATGCGCACCTCCCTCTGTTCCTCGGACTCGCGGTGGCAGGTGTGGGCTTCGAGCGCATGATTTCGCACGAGCACGGGTCGTGGATCCTGTGCGCCGCCGCGGGGATGTCAAGCGGTACGCTGGCAATCATCGGGGCCACCCGCCACGGCGCGGCGCCCCGGCTATGGGCGCAACTCGGACTCAGGGTCGCATCGACCGTGTTGTACTCGGGCTCTGGTCCGACGTCGGGGAAGCGATTCGGCAGCATCCCGCCGCCGACACTCGCCGCGAAGGCGCGGAGGATCCCTCGCGCGTCCTCGAAGCGGCCGGTCGAGAGCGTCAGGCCGGGCAGTGCGATCATCGTGTCGCGGCCCCAATCGCTGAACCAGTGTTACCCGGCGATGATTGTTTGGCCGCCGCCGCGCTTGATGACGAACTGCGCCGCCGCGCGCAGCAGCGCCCTTTCGAAGGGGTCAACCACACCGGCCGCCTCCGCCGGGCGCGTCTGCGCGGAACGCAAGGAGAGGCGCAAGCTCCAGCCGGGCACGGGGGCCCGCGCGGTACTCGATGACCGTGATATCCTCGCCCGCGACCATCGACACCGAGTACGTCAGCTCCAGCCCGCCGACGTCAAATACCGCCGTGGCGCAGGGAGTATGCCGGAACTCGTTGAGGTGGCGGAACCCCTGCGGGTGCGTCACGCCCGGGTATCGATTCGTGCCCAACTCGACGCGCCGGCCGTCAATCCCAATCGTCTCCTCGAGTTTCGAAAGCAGCACCATCCGGCCGACCGGCGGTTGAGTCGCCGCCACGAGCAGGCCATGGTACCGGCGCGTGTTCATACCGCTCCCGGAGGAAGACGCGAAGCCGCCGATCCCGTTCGTCCCCAGCCATTCGCGATTCATCGTGCTACCGCCCGCGCGGTGAGTTCCGGCTCCTCGCCGGCAACGGAGCCGCCGGTTTGTTGCAGCAGTTTCGCCACGAGTCCGGTCCATCCAGTCTGGTGACTTGCTCCGACGCCCGCTCCCGTATCCCCGTGAAAATACTCATAGAACAGAATGAGCTCCTGCCAGTGCGGATCGTCGCGGTACAAAGCGTTCTCGCCGTGCACCGGACGCCGGCCACTTTCGTCGCGAAGGAAGATGCGGGTCATTCGCCGCGAAATCTCGGACGCGACCTCCCACAGGGTGAGCATCCGGCCGGACCCGGCCGGACATTCGACTTTGAAGCCGTCGCCGAAATAGTGATGGAACTTCTGGAGCGACTCGACCAACAGGAAGTTCACCGGGAACCAGACCGGGCCGCGCCAATTCGAGTTGCCGCCGAACAGGCCCGTGGACGATTCTCCGGGCTCGTAGCCGACGCGGTACTCGGCGCCGTCCGCGCCGAAGACATACGGATGGTCACGGTGGACTTGCGATACGGCACGGATTCCGTAGGGGGAGAGGAACTCGCGCTCGTCGAGCATGATGCGCAGGATTCGCCGCAATTGTTCGGCTCCGGCGATGGACAGGAGCCGCCGCTTCCCTTCCCCCGGCGTTTCCATGCACGCGACGTTTCGAGTCAGGTCGGGCCGATGCTCGATGAACCAGTCCAACCTCCGCCCGAATGCCTGGAGCTTCGCGGTCGTCTCCGGTTCCAGCGTCTCGACCGCGAATAGCGGAATCAGTCCGACCATGGACCGGACCTTGAGCGGCACATGGCGATCGTTGGGCAGATGCAAGACATCGTAGAAGAAGCCATCCTCGTCGTTCCAGAGCTCCACGCCGTCGCCACCGAGGTGATTCATCGCGTTGGCTATGTAGAGGAAGTGCTCCCAGAACTTGCTGGCCATGTCCTCGTATGCGGGGTCTTCCGCCGCCAGTTCCAGGGCGATGGCCAGAAGGTTGAGGCAATACATCGCCATCCAACCGGTGCCGTCGGCCTGCTCGATGAAACCACCGGTCGGGAGGGGAGCGCTGCGATCGAAACAGCCGATGTTGTCGAGACCGAGGAAGCCGCCCTGGAAAATGTTGCGGCCTTCACTGTCCTTGCGGTTGACCCACCAGGTAAAGTTCAGCAGAAGCTTCTGGAAGATGCGCGCGAGGAAAGCGCGGTCGCCGGCGCCGCGGCGTTTCTTTTCGATCTTGTATACGCGCCACGCCGCCCAGGCGTGGACGGGCGGGTTGACGTCACCGAACGCCCACTCATACGCCGGGAGCTGACCATTGGGATGCATATACCATTCGCGGGTCATCAGGAGGAGCTGCTGCTTGGCGAACTCGCTGTCGATCAGCGCCAGCGGAACACAGTGGAAGGCGAGGTCCCATGCGGCGTACCAAGGATACTCCCATTTGTCCGGCATCGAGATCACGTCCGCGTTGTAGAGGTGGGTCCATTGCGAGTTGCGGCCCGACCGGCGATCGGCAGGAGGCGGACCGGCCGGGTCGCCC
>JADMIO012771003.1_pt1 | contig 34076 bp, 37 predicted proteins | sample 8958161 | NCBI WGS metagenome assembly JADMIO01 (sample SAMN16585339, study PRJNA669376) | soil metagenome | isolation source: Crop rotation soil | place: USA: Cullars Rotation, Alabama | collected 2011 | reverse complement strand
CGCGACAACTTGTCCACGTGGAATTCTAAGCTTAGGATCCCAATGTGCTGGAAAGGATGCGGCCGGGCCGCGCACCGAGTGGACCTTGCGTGGCGCTTCCGCGGGCCCGTTGGCGATTGTGTCGACTGCGACCGGGCGACAACTTTCGGTGTCGTCGTCGGGCGCGCTGGTCCAGACCGATGCGGATACCAGCGGCGCCGACGCGCAGTTCGCACTCGATGCGCGCGAGGGTTGCGCGCCATTTCCCGAAGCGGAAGTTGGCGCGAGCGGCACGCCGTTCGCCGGAACAAATCCCGACGGTACCGTGCGCGGCTTCGTCGATCTGCACCTGCACATCGCTGCCGAGCTGCGCGCCGGCGGCGAGGTCATCTACGGCGAGCCCTTCGATCGCTTCGGCGTGGCGCAGGCGCTCGGCCACGACGCCGACGTGCACGGCCCCGACGGCAGTCTCGACATCACCGGAAATCTGCTGCGCTCCGGCTTGCCGGTCGGCACGCACGACACGCATGGCTGGCCCACGTTCGCGGGCTGGCCGGTGTCCGACACACTCACGCATCAGCAGACCTACTACGTCTGGCTGCAGCGCGCGTGGATGGCCGGCGAGCGTCTGGTCGTCGCGCAGACCGTCGAGGATGAGCCGCTGTGCAAGATCGAGCCGCTGCGCGCGCATTCCTGCGACGAGACCGCGACCGTCGCGCTCGAAGTCGCGCAGCTGCGCGCGATGCAGGACTACGTCGATGCGCAGAGCGGTGGTCAGGGCCGCGGATGGTTCCGGCTCGTCTACGATCCGCAATCCGCGCGGCATGCGATCGAGCAGGGACAGATGGCGGTCGTGATCGGCGTCGAATCCTCCGATCCGTTCGGCTGCAGCGAATTGCTGGGCCTGCCGCAGTGCACGCGCGATGACGTCGATCGCGGCATCACGCAGTTCGTGAAACTCGGCGTGCGCAGCGTGTTTCCCGCGCACTGGGTCGACAACGCCTTCGCCGGCGCGGCGCTCGAAGGCGGAAGCAAGGGCCTGTTCATCGGCGCGATGGAGGTCGCGCAAACCGGGCACCCGTTCAGCACCGGGCCGTGCCCCGATCCGGTTCAGGGCGAGTCTGATCCCGTCGGGCCGCGCGTGTGCAACAGCAAGGGCCTCACCGAGCTCGGCGAGTATCTGATCCAGAAGTTGATCGACAACCACATCCTCATCGAGGTCGATCACATGAGCGAGCTCGCGCGCGAGCGGGTGCTCGCGATCGCGGAGGCGCAGCGCTATCCGCTCGTCTCGAGCCACACCAACACCGGCGGCACCTGGAGCGATTCGGAGCTGGACCGTCTCTTCGCGCTCGGCGGTGTAGCGACCGCGCGGGTCGACACGGCGCCGGCCTTCGGCGCGAGGATTCTCGAGCTGCAGAAGCATCGCGACGCGCGCTACTACTTCGGCGTCGGCTTCGGCACCGATACCGGCGGCTTTGCGTCCCTGCCCGCTCCGCGCAACGCCGCGAAAAAGGCACCGCTCATCTACCCGTTCACTTCATTCCTCGGCGACGTGGGCTTCGAGCGCCAGCGCAGCGGCGAGCGCATCTACGACCTCAACGATGACGGCGTGGCGCACTATGGACTGGTCGCTGATCTCGTCGCGGACCTGCAACAGCAAGCCGGCGCCGCGGCGATGGAGCCGCTGTTTCGTTCCGCCGAGGCGTACCTGCAGATGTGGCAGCGGGCCATCGATCATCGTTGAGGACGTGCGATGGCAGAGGATGAGATTGGCCCTAAGCCGGCGCCGTGGCTCCTGTCAGGAGCTTTACATCCATCGTGATTTTCGCCTTCAGCACCTTGGACACCGGACAGCCGACCTTGGCCTGGTTGGCGATCTCCTCGAACTTGTCCCGCTCCACGCCCGGAACGCGAGCGGTGACGATGAGATGGCTCGCCGTGATCTCGAAGCCCTCGCCCACCTTTTCCAGCGTGACTTCAGCGCTGGTGCGAATCTCTTCGGCGGTGAGGCCCGCCTGGCCGAGCATGTTTGACAAGGCCATCGAGAAACAGCCGGCGTGCGCGGCGCCGATCAGTTCCTCGGGGTTGGTGCCTTTGCCGCCTTCGAAGCGCGACTTGAATCCATAGGGCGCTTCCTTCAGCACGCCGGTTTCGGTGGAGATGCTGCCGATGCCATCCTTGAGTCCGCCCTTCCAGACGGCCCACGCTGTTTTCTTCATGAGATGCTCCTGATTGACCAGCCGCCGCGAATGCGGCGACGCGCCTTGGACCTGCGATTTGAGTAAAAGTGGCAGGGCGCGTGGCGCGGCTGAACCTCCCCAGGCGCCGGCACTCCAACGTCAGGAGGCAACTGATCCTCGGAGAACGTCATGACATGGTGGTGGTGCCTCGATCACAAGCGCGTTGAACAAAACGGCGGCTGCGGCAGCACGACCCGTGTGGGCCCGTACGACACGGAGCAGCAGGCCGCATCAGCGATGGATCGCGTTCGCGAACGCTCAGCCAAGGAAGCCGAGCGCGACCAGGACGAGAAGTAGCCTCGCTTAACCAGCAAACGCAAGTATCCAGAGAACAATACCGGCCGCTGCCGATGTGGCCGCGAGAGCGAACAGCCAGCGGCGGCGCGTCAGCGCGGTGATCGAAGCCGCCGAGATGGCGATCTGGATCAGGGTCATCGCCATTGCCAGCTTTTCGTGCGGGTGCAGCGCGTGCTCGGATTGCTGATTGGCACGCTCCGCGGCCTTCTCGAAGTCTTCGGCTTTCTTCTTGATCTCTTCTTTTTCCCGGACGTACTTCTCGATCTTTTCGGCGAGCGCGGCCTTGTGCGCGGGATCGGTCGCGGTTTCGGCCTGGCTCTGCGCGAGCTGCTCCTTGATCGCCTTGGCCTGGTAAAACGCCCATTGGTCGGAAGCGAGCGTGCGGTTCAGCACCGCATCGTTCTTGTAATACAGCGCCTCATTCTGCGTATGGCCGCCGAGGTAGCTGACGATGGCGCCGAGTGTCGCCAGGATCGCGGTGAAAATGGCGATCTGCTGACTCAGCCCGACACCGTGCTGCGCTTCGTGCTCGACGTGATGTTCGTGCGGAGCGGGCACTTCGTATTCTTCAGCCATGGGATTCCTCGGCGGGCAGCGTATGGTGGAGTTGAAGCAAATTGCAGCGGCTCACATTGTCAGGCAAACGACGAGCTCCTGAGAGCTCCGCCATCTAGCCTGCCGCCGTCTCCTCGATCGTGCCCATGGCTGGATCGCTGATCGACGGCTTGCCGGTTTCCAGGTGACCGGCGAAGCGGCGAGTGACTGAGTCCGCGCCGTCGGCGATCACGGTGACGTCGTACCAATGGCCGCTATCCCACACGGCCCAACGGACTTCGCCCTCGCCGCCCGCTCGCACGGTGACGATTTGCGGCGGTCCGGAGTGGTAGGCGTTCTGGATGACCGTGAACGGGCGCGTGCCGGTTCCGGGATTCTTCAGCGTCAGAAATACGCTGCTCGCACCGGAATCGTAGTGAAGCTCCGCTTCTGGTGAGCCGATGGCAATCGCCGCGCTCGCGGCCCCCTGGAACTGGCGATGAAATCCGTTGGGCGCGACTACCCATAGATCGTAGCCATCGGCGTTGAATGCCCACACGTCCGACAGCGATTTGCTGGCCTCCACCGTGTAGCGTCGCGGGACCGCGGCGAGGTCGAGAAGGTTGTAGACGTGAAACACCGCGCCCGCAGCGCCGCTGTTCACGAACTGCAGTCGGATGCGGCCATTCGCTGGCTCGGCGAAGCTGAGCACGTGCAGCTCGTACGGCAACGCACGCGCCAACCTCAGGCCGCGAGGCTGCCTCGGCAGCATATTTTCCGATACAGGCACCTGCGGAGATTGTTCCTGCTCGCGTCGATGCGAGTCCGCCGCTACCTTGCTCGGCGCCGGCAACGCGGGAAGAACGTCGGCGTTGGGTTCGGCGAAGTTGAATGCCGACGTCAAATCGCCGCAGACGGCGCGCCGCCACGGACTGATGTTGGGCTCGTGCACGCCAAAGCGCTTTTCCAGAAAGCGGATGATCGACGTGTGGTCGAACACCTGCGAGTTGACCCAGCCGCCGCGGCTCCACGGCGAGATCACATACATCGGCACGCGCGGGCCGAGACCGCTGATCCAATCACTATCTCTCCATCCCCCACCCGCGTGCCGCTCTGACGTGTCGTCCACCGTGGATGCGCCCGCGAGCGAACCGTCCGGATTCCGCGACGGCGGACAAGGCGGCGGGACGTGATCGAAGAATCCATCGTTCTCGTCGAACATCACGAGCAACACCGTTCTGCTCCATACCGCCGGATCGGCAGCCAGCGACTCGATCACTTGGTGCACGTACCAGGCAGCCTGCACCGGGCTCGACGGCTCCGGATGCTCGCAGTACTCCGCGGGTGCGATCAGGTACGAGACGTGCGGCAGCTTGCCCGCAAGCACGTCGTTGCGCAGACCGTCGAGCGAGCTGTTGCGCAGCGTGCTGGTGAGACCCTTGAGCACCAAAGGCGATGACGGATCGTTCTCGTACGCGTCGCGAAAGGTCCGGAAGCCCTCGAGCGGGTTGTCGGTGAAGTTGTCGTCCATGTCCTGGTAGACCTTCCAGCTGACGCCGGCCCGCTCGAGACGCTCGGCGTAAGTCGTCCAGCGGAAACCACTCGACGGTGAACCAAGATCGTCATTGGTGTTGTCGATAGCCGGGCCGCCGGCGATTCCCAAAGGATCGTTGGTGCCCGTGAACATGAAGAGGCGATTCGGATTGGTGCTGCTCTGGATCGAGCAGTGATACGCTTCGCAGATCGTGAAAGCATTGGCGAGCGCGAACTGGAACGGCAGCTCCTGCTCCTTGTAGTAGCCCATCGAGTGCGGCTTCTTGAAAGCGGGCCAGTAACCGGTGCGGCCTTCGTCCCAGGCGTGGTGCGCGCTCGCCCAATCGTGCGGCGCACCGTCGACGCGTTGCGCGTTACCGAGTGTGCCGTCGAGATGATACGGTAGGATTTCGCGGCCGCCGCGGCCGCGCTGGAACCACACGGGCTTGCCGGTGGCGAGCGGGATCGGAAAGCGATCGCCGAACCCGCGCACGCCGGGCAGCGTGCCGAAGTAGTGGTCGAACGAGCGGTTTTCCTGCATCAGGATCACGACGTGCTCGACGTCCATGATCGTGCCGCTGCGCACGTCCGCGGGAATCGCCAGTGCCTCGCGAATCGAGGCCGGCATGGACGCCGTCGCCAGCGCTCCGCCCGCGAAGCGCAGGAAGGTGCGGCGATCCAGCTTGGCCATCCATGTCCTCCGATCCGCGCGGCAATACCGCGCGTTCGGGCGGAAACTCTACGTTAGAATCTGCGACAACTTTATGTCGTAAGTGCTTTGTTTTTATTGCACTCATACATAAAATTGAAACGTCGATGCCGTAGGGTGTACGGCCCACGCGAGCGCTGCGGCTCGACGATCATCTCGTCAGCGCAATCGAGGTTCGCGCGACGCGCTCAGGGTCGGCGATGACTTCGATGCCGATGATCTTGCCGCCAGCGATCTCGAAGGCGAAGGCGACACGCGGTGTACCAGCGGGGGCCCACGCGGCGCCAGGGACGCCGTCGATAAGCGCAGGCCGCGCGGCCTTTGCGCGGCCTGAGAACGTCTCGGCAACCCGCGCCGCTCCGCGAATCTCCGGCGCAAGGTTCGGCGCTCCCGGCTTGGAAGAGTTGAGCACCGCAACCGGATCAGCGCGCAGCACGACGTCAGGATCAAGCACGGCGAGCAGCGCGGCGAAGTCACCATTGCGCGAGGCAGCGAGGAAGGCGTCGACGATCTGGCGCTGACGTGGCAGATCGGGATTCCCGGACGCAGTCGTACCTTGCACACGGCGCCGCGCCCGGCTGGCGAGCTGGCGCGCGGCCATGGCATTGCGACCCACGATGGTCGCAATCTCCTCGAACGATACTCCGAACAGGTCGTGCAGCACGAACGACAGTCGCTCCGCGGGCGCGAGCGTGTCCAGCACGACAAGCAGCGCCGGCCCGAGGGAATCGGCAAGCAGCGCTTCGTGCTCGGGGCCGGGCATCTCCGATGCTGCCGTTTCAATTTCAGATGCGTCGTCGAGCGGTTCTTCGCCCCGCGTGTCGCGCGAGCGCAACTGATCCAGGCACAGCCGCGCCACGACTGTCGTCAGCCAGCCGCCGAGGTTCTCGACGCCACCGGCGTCGGCACGGCTGAGCCGCAGCCAGGCTTCCTGCACGGCGTCGTCGGCTTCGGCAACCGAACCGAGCATGCGATAGGCCACTGCGTGCAGGCGCTTGCGATTGGCCTCGAATTGCGCCGCCAGCCAGTCTTGATTCGTCATCGGTCACATTTTCCTTGCGTCGTTCGTCATACCCATGACGGACCAACCCTCAACAATGTGACAAGGAGACTGTACTCATGCAAACGCAAGCCCGGATGAACAACCCCGCCGTGATCCTCCCCGATGCGATGAAGGCGCTGATGGCGCTGAAGTCGTCGGCGGAAAAAAGTGGAGTGCCTTCGAAAACGCTGGACCTGATCGACCTGCGCGCCAGCCAGATCAACGGCTGCGGCGCGTGCCTCGACGTGCACGCTCGCACCGCCAAGAAGAAAGGCGAAACCGACGACCGCCTGTTCGCGCTCGCCGTGTGGCGCGACGCGCCCTACTTCACCGACAGCGAGCGCGCGGCCCTGGCGCTGACCGAGGCGGTGACGCGCATCGGCGATGGGCCGGACGCGGTTTCGGATGAAGTGTGGAGCGAAGCCGCACGCCATTTCGACGAGACCGCGCTTGCCGCGCTGATCGTCGCCATCGCCAACATCAATGTCTGGAACCGCCTCAACATCACGGTGAAGCAGCCGATTGGCGTCTGGAAAGGATGATCGTCCGTCGGGGGCGGTGACCGATCCAGCGTCACGAGGCGGACTCGCGTTACGATGGTCCGATCTTGAGATGAGATTTGCAGCGTGGAAGGTCTACTGCCCCTGATCCCGAGCACGCTGGTGGCGATCGTGGCCATCGGCATGGCGATCGCGTTCTATGGCGCGGATCGGGCGTCGCCCATCAGCCGCGTGTTGGCGCTCGCGCTGATCAGCCTCGGGCTCGGCGTCGGCTTCGAAGTGCCGATTCGCTCGATGAACACCGTGCCGGAATGGGGCCGCTGGATGGCGCTCGTCGATTCGCTCTCGTTCTGGGCCTTCCTCGAATGGATTTTCCGCGTGCGTCAGACCGTTCCTGCCGACAATCTCAACACGAAGTTCGGCGACTACACGGTTCGCGTCGGCCAGGGCGCGGCGGTGCTCTACGGCATCGCCGGCCTGCTCGCGCCGGAAGTGAAGTACCGCGAATTTCTCGGCAGCTTCGCCATCGGCGGCGAAGCGCTCCTACATCCGGGGTTCTGGCTGTTCGGCGCACCGGCGTTGTTCGCGACGCTGTGCGGCGTCTACGGCGCGACGCTATTCCTCCGGCGGCGCCCTGATCCAGCCGAGAGCGCCCGCGTGCTGGGTGTGATCATCGCCGCGGGGCCGCTGGTCGTCGCGCTTGTGCTACCGATTGATACGGCATCACCTGTCGCGATGCTTGGACTGATCGTTTTCCTGATCGGCGCCGTGCGCTATCACGTGCTGCAAGGCAAGCGCGGTGAGTTCATGGCGCGCTTCCTGTCGCCGAAGGTCGCCGACGTGGTACGCCGTCGCGGCATGCAACTCGCGATGCAGGAGACCACGCTCGATCTCACCGCAGTCTGTATCGACCTGCGCGGCTTCACCGCGTATGCGCAAGCGCTCGGCTCGGCGAAGGTCGTGCACGTGCTGCGCGAGTACTACCATCTCGCTGGTGAAGTGATCGCGCGCTTCGACGGCACGATCAAGGACCTCGTCGGCGACGGCATCCTCGTACTGGTCGGCGCGCCGCTACCGATTGCGGATCACGCACACCGCGCCATCGAGATGGCGCACGCGTTGCGCACCGCGATCGTGACTGCGGCGGCAGGCTGGTCAGAAGGTCCGCATCGCCTGGGCCTGGGCATCGGTGTCGCAAGCGGCGAAGTGATCGTCGGCGCGATCGAAGCAGGTGAGCGCTACGAATACACCGCCGTCGGCCTGGCGGTAAACCTCGCCTCGCGCTTATGTGAAGAAGCAGCCGATGGTGAGATCCTCGTCGCGCAACGCACGATCGAGCTGTGCGCGCAAAAAGCCGCGTCTCAGCAACTGGAAGCGCGCGTGCCGCTCAGCGTGAAAGGCTTCCCCGAGCCGGTCGCGCATCACAACTTGCGCCCTGCGGCGCAAGCAATCTGAAGCCGCGGCTTACGCTGCCTTCGGCAGCATCTGCGCGATGAAGGCCTCGCACTCGGGACGATCCATGTAGCGCGGCACGGCGTAGTACAAGTGCGCTTCGAACAGCGCCTTGCCGGTGATCTCCGGAATGTCACTCTGCTTGAGCTTCTCGACCTGCGTCGGGATGCCGTACTCCGCATTCATCGCGCGCACCTGCGCGATGAACTTGTCGGCGAGCTCCGCGTCGCTCTCGTTGCCCTTCTTCAGCCCGCTGACTTCCGCCAGCCTGGCCAGGCGCGCGGTGCAATTCGGCTTTGAGAAATCGAGCACGCGCGGAAGGATGATGGCGTTGGCCAGTCCATGCGGCACGTGGTAATAGGCGCCGAAGTTGTGCGCGATCGCATGAACATAGCCGACACCCGCGGTGGTGAATGCAACACCGGCCTTGAATGAAGCGAGCGCCATGTTCTGCCGCGCTTCGACGTTCGTGCCGTTCTTCACGGCTGTCGTCAGGTTTTTCATGATGAGGCTCGTCGCTTCGAGCGCTTCCTGGTCGGTCATCCGCGTCTGATTGCGCGAGATGTAGGCCTCGACCGCATGCGTGAGCGCATCCATGCCGGTAGCAGCGGTGATCGGCGCCGGCAAACCGGTCATCAAGGCACCGTCGAGCGCGGCGGCGAGCGGGACGAGCCGCGGCGACATGATCGCGAACTTGCGCGTCGTTGACGGATCCGACACGACCGCGGCAATCGTGACTTCCGAGCCGGTGCCGGCGGTCGTGGGCACGGCGTACATCGGCAGAAGCTTGAACAGCACGCGCATCAGCCCGGACATGTGGACGATCTTGTAAGGATTCGTCGCGCGCGCGGCGATGACCTTCGCCGCATCGATGGACGAGCCGCCACCGATCGCCAGGATCGCGGTGCAGCCTTCCTTCTTGAGCATCGTCAGCCCGTTCTCGATCTGCTCGATCGTCGGATTCGGCAGCACGCCGTCGTAGACGAAGTAGCTCACGCCGAGCTGCTGGAGCTTGTCCTGCATCGGCTTGAGCAATCCGATCTTCACCAGCATGGCGTCGGTGACGATCAGCAGTTTCTTCACGCCGGTCCCGGCGATGTGCTCGCACAGCTGCAGAGACGAGCCCGGGCCGGTGAACAGCTGCGGTTTCTGGAAGAACAGCAGCGGCGTGCTGATCTTCAGCAGGAACTGCCATATTTTGAAAATGATGACCTTGATCGAGAATGGAATCATTGGTGCTCCCCGTGGCCAAGCGTGGCGAATTGTTCTGCTTGCGACCGCGTCCGTCAATCCGGGGTTTACGGGGGCGGCGAAACCGGCGCACGATGGACCTCATGCCGGTCCAGCCCTGCCCGCTTCCCGAAGGCGCCCTGCTCGAAGCCTATTCGCGCCGCGGAGCGTACACGGATTGCTACGCCGTCGACGTGCCGAAGCGGATATCGCTCGAGCAGTACGTGGAGGCGTTCTACACCTCTTTCGTGTTCAAAACCGAGCGGTTCATTCTGAAATGGGCAGTTTCAAAACCTTCGACGGATGATCAGGCCAGGGCGCTGGCGGCCGGAACACGCGATGAATTTGCCGCCTGGCGAGTCGAGAAGCGCAACGGCCAGCAACTCCTGCTCAGCGACTATCGTGGCAGCACGCGGTCGTGGCTGATGGTTGCGAGCAGCGGACCGGGCACGCGTCTGTACTTCGGGTCAGCCGTCGTCGCATCAGGCAAATCGAGATCTGGAAAGCCCACGATGGGTTTTGTTTTCCGCGCGCTGCTGGGATTCCACAAAATCTATTCGCAGGTTCTTCTGCACTCGGCGAAGTCTCGGCTGGTGTAACGCGAGGGTGTCCGCTTTCGGAGACAGTTCTGCGTCGAACGCACTTCCTCAAGCCGCGTCTAAATTGCATAGGAGGTACGTCCAATGCGCAGAAGAACACAGCTTGCAGGCCTGTTGCTCACGCTCGGTGTTGCGGGAAGCATCGCTCCCGCCTCGGCCGGGATCGGAATTTCAGTCGATATCGCTCCGCCGCCGCCACGGGTCGTAGAGGCGCCGCCGCCGAGGCCCGGCTACGTCTGGGCACCCGGCTATTGGGACTGGGACGGACGCGGCTATGTCTGGGTCGACGGCCGCTGGGAAGCAGCACGTCGCGGCCATCGGTGGCATGAGCGCCGCTGGGTCGAGCGCGATCATCATTGGTATGCCGAAGGCGGTGTGTGGGAAGACGACTGAAGCGGGCAATTTCATTCACGGTGCCGGCACAAACCCACCCGGGAACGGCTGCGGGCGATGCCAGCGGAGTTTCGGCCGCGCAGGAATCACGCCCTGCTTACATAGGTTGCGGTACGAGTCGTAATAGAGCGTGAGCGTTTCATCCGGACTGCTGGAAGCCGGCTCGAAATCGGTGTACGCGACTTCGGAGTATTCGCTCCGGCCGTAACCCGTACCTACGCGCTCGTCCTTTTGCGCAAGCGCGCCGGCTTCGCTCGCCGCCGGTGCGGCGTTGCGCGCATCCGATTCCTCGCGCGCTTTCTTCTCTACGTCGTTGCCGCGCCAGAACGCGCAGCAATGGCTTTTCTCGCGGAACAAGGCGAAACCGATGACACCCAGATCATCCGGCCGGCCGGTACGGGCCGCGTACGAATCGGCCACGGTAGTGAAATAAAACGCCGCGGTCTCCTGCAGGCTCGTGCGCCAGCCATTGATGGCCATTTGCTGCCGCGGCGCAAGCACATAGCCATTCTGATTCACGGCCGCGGTTTCGCCGCTGACGATATTGACGCCGTCGACGCTGCCGACCGCCATCAGGCGCCCGCCCTCGCGATTGGTCAGCGCCACCTGATACTCGTGCCCGGGCTCGCCGACGATGTAGCGGCGGCCGTCGTGCAGATAGACCTGCAAGGTCTCGCCCGTCGTGCGATCCAGCACCTGGATGTCAGCCATCCGGCCGAAGGCCATGGCCCGACTGCTGAAGGCGGCTACAGCGAGAAACAGCATTGCGGTTTTCATCGTCTTCTCCGTCCGAGGCACGTGCCCCGCTCCCGGTAAACGGCGGAGAAACCAGAATGGGGTTAAGAGTCGAAAACTTTTCCCCGCTCCTCGCTGAACAGCCGCAATGCGAACTCGCCCGCCGGATGGCTGCGAAAGCGCTGGATATCCGCGCGCGCAGGCTCGGGCGCCTCGTCGGGCGTCGGCAAGCGGATTCCGTACTCCGGCGGCAGCAGAATAGGCGCGGCCATGCAGGCGAACGTCAGATCGGCGGCGGTGAAGCGGTCGCCAAGCAGATAGCGGCGGCCGTCGCCAAGCCGCGCGGCGACGTCGTCGAAGCTCGCGGAAATCGTGCGCAACCCCTGCTCGACGTTCTCGCGCGTGATCCTGAGATGCCGATTTAGATACATGCGCATCATCGGCAGCAACAGCGGGGCGACGATGCGTTGCCAGCGCGGCGTTCCCTGCGCCGCCGTCCGCAAGACTTCGCGCATCGGCGCCTTCATGTACTGAAAGTAAACCCACCGGCGCGTTTCGATGCCCAGCGTTTCGTCGAACTGCTCTTCCAGCTGCTCGATTTCCGCCCGCAGCGAATCCGGATAGAGCTTGCGCGGATCAGGCAGCTGCTGATCCAGGAACTTGAGGATGGCGGTGGAATCGGCGATCGCGCAGCTGTTGCTGATCAGCACCGGCACCATGCCAAGCTGACTGTACCGGCGCACTGCGCGGTAGTGGAAAACTTGCAGGTGCGCTTCTTCCACGTAGCGGACACCTGCGTGCGTCAGGCCCCAACGCGCCTTCTCGCAGTAGTGACTCATGGGGATGGTGATCAGGCGCATGCCAGCGGCGTCGGGGAGGAACTGCATCAGCATAAGCTGCCCGGCATGGCCGGCGCACCGTGACGCCGGCAACTCCGTCCGTCACAATGCGTCCCGGCGCCGTTCTGCGCTTCGACTCCAAATCCGGAATGACGCTCGACCTTTCGAACTCGGTGGCTGGCCTGCTCGTGGGTGTCATCGTCGGCCTGACCGGCGTAGGCGGCGGCTCGCTGATGGCGCCCATCATGGTCCTGATCTTTGGCGTGGCGCCGTCCACGGCGGTGGGCACGGACCTCTGGTTCGCGGCGATCACCAAGATTTTCGGCGGCTGGGTTCATGGCAAGAAGGGCACCATCGACTGGCAGATCCTGCGCCGCATGTACCTGGGCAGCCTGCCGGCCGCTTTGCTGACCTTGTTCTGGCTCTACGAGAGCGGCGGCAGCCAGGCCAAGAGCGGGCTGATGATGAAGCTGCTCGGCGCCACGCTGATCCTCAGTTCCGGGGCGGCGCTGTTCCGCGCGCGTTTCCACGCCATCGGCGAAAAGGTGCGCGGCACGAAGCCGGTTCCGTTCAAGGCGATGCAGCCGGCGCTGACGGTGGTGGCCGGCGTGATCCTCGGCGTACTGGTAACGCTCACCTCCATCGGCGCGGGAGCGCTCGGCGCGGTCATGCTGCTGTATCTCTACCCGCGGCGGCTCACACCGAGTTCGCTCGTCGGGACAGACATCGTCCACGCCATCCCGCTGACGATCCTCGCGGGCACCGGACATTTGCTCATGGGCAACGTCAACGGCGTGCTGCTGGTCAATCTTCTGATCGGTTCAATCCCCGGAATCGTCGCCGGCTCGCTCGTTGCGGTATATGCGCCGGCAGCCATCATCCGTACGGCCATCGCGATCGTCCTGGCCCTGGTTGGATTGAAGATGCTCGCGGGGTAGTCCCGATGAACGAGGCCATCGCCCTGCCCGTTCGATAATTTAGGCTGCATGGACGCCCGTTCGAACAAGAAACTGGTCGAGGATTTTTTCGACACGCTCAACCGCGGCGATGTACCCGCGCTGGTGGCGGCGTACGCCGAGGATGGCGGGCTGACGACGATGGGCAACACGCTCATCTCCGGCACCTACACGCGTGCGCAAATTCAACAGGCCGCTGGCGGCATTTTCGACGTATTCCCGAAAGGCCTGCGCTTCACCATCAAGGCGATGACGGCGGAGGGCGAGCGCGTCGCGGTCGAAGCGGAGTCGGAAGGTTTGCACGTCTCGGGCCAGCGTTACAGCAACCAGTATCACTTCCTGTTCCGCTTCCGCGACGGCAAGGTGGTCGAGCTGAAGGAATACATGGACACCGAGCGCGTCACCGATATTCTCTGCGGCGGCCAACGGCGGCCTTAGGATGATTGCGGCCAAGGCCGCTCTAACGTCCCTCGCCCGCTTGCGGGAGAGGGGAGGGCCGCCGGCGGAGCCGGTGGCGGGGTGAGGGAGTGATGTTATGAAAATCCTCGTCGTCGGCGGCACCGGCCTGATCGGCGGACATGCCGCAATGCACCTGGCCGCCCAGGGCCACGCCGTCAGCATCGCCGCGCGCAAGCCGGCGTCCGACACCACGCCGATGGCGAAACTTCCGCTGATCCCAGGCGACTACCTCGCCGGTGACTTCACGGCGAAGACGCTCGCGCCCTTCGACGCGCTGGTGTTCGCCGCGGGCAATGACATCCGCCACGTGCCGCCGGGCACTGACGAAGCAGCGCACTGGCAGCGTGCGAATGTCGAAGGCGTACCACGCTTCTTTCGCATCGCGCGCGAGGCGGGCATCGGGCGCGCCGTGCTGGTCGGCAGCTTCTATCCGCAAGCGGTGCCTCAAGCGGTGGAAAAAAGCAGCTACGTGCGTGGACGCAAGCTGGCCGACGAAGGCGCGCGCGCTCTGAACGCGCGGGGCTTCGCTGTGTGCAGCGTGAATGCGCCCTTTGTCACCGGCACTGTACCGGGCCTGATCGTGCCGGGACTGGCGGCACATGTCAGCTACGCGCGCGGGCTGATTCCACAGATCCCGCCGTTCGCGATGCCAGGCGGTGTCAACTTCATGTCCACCACGAGCCTGTCGGAAGCCATCGCCGGAGCGCTGGCGCGCGGCGAGCCGGGCAAGGCGTATCTAGTCGGGGACGAGAATCTTTCGTTCGCGAACTATTTTGGAGAGCTGTTCCGCGCCGCAGGCCGCAAGGAGCCGCTCGAAGTCATCGATCGCGAGCATCCGATGCTGCCCGACGCCATCCTCTACGCGGGCCGCGGCGGCACCGTGTACTACGAGCCCGACGCCGCGGAGACCGCCCTGCTTCAGTACCGGCGCAATGACGTGCGCCGCACGCTGCGTGAAGTAGTCGAGTTCTACCGGCAATAATTCAATAGCGGTACTCGAGCCCGACCGAGATGAGATCGGCGTGATCGGAGGCGAGACGAAAGCGTTCCCATTCCATGCGCGCACCAAAGCCCTGGACGCCACCGAACCGCAAGCCGACGCCGTAGGTGAGCCCATAGTGCTTGGATTCGTCGGTGAAAGAGGTGCCGTTGACGCGTGAATACGCGAGGCCCACCTTTCCGAAAGGTGTCACCATCGAAATCGGATAGCCGACGGTAATTGCGGAGCCAAAGGCCTGTGCGCGCGGACCGTCGCCGCCGACCTTGCGAAAGTCGACAAACTCGAATTCGCCGCCCAGCACGGTGCCATAAGTTCCGAGGAAGAACTTGTAGCCAGTGCCAGTTCCCTCGAAAGGCCCACCACTCTGGTGCCCTCGCGCGAAGCTGCCGCCAATCACGGAATCGGCGCTCGCTGACATTGGAGCGAGCGCCACCATCGCCAGTGCGATCATGGCGAACATCGAAAAGGGAGCTTTCATGGAGCGCATTGTGGCTCATCGCCGCCAGCTGTGCGGCGCCGACGGCAGAACAACTGGGCACTAGGTCACAACCCGCCGGGCCTGGCGCGGCACCGTCTATTGGTCGACGAGCAGCAGCACTACGGTTTTCTGGTTGCCGGGCGTGACGCGCGACGACGGCTGCAGATCAATCTGGATGGTCTTTGGTATTTCGTTTGCCGGATTCTTTCTGATCCGCACGACAAGGTCGCCACCGTTCGCTCCGGGGACAAGCGTGAGCGGCTGGATCGTGTAGTCGTAACCGTAGATCGCCGTGCCACTATGCTTGTACGGCACCGTGATCTCATATCCGCTGAACGCCGATAACGTCACTGGTAACACGATGTCGGTCGCCGCCTCGAGGACGGTCATCACCGACGACGGCACATTGAAGTTCACCTTGGGCGGCGGGTCGTTGTCACGGATCGTCAGCGTATGAATGTCGTAGGCCCCGACGACGGCGCCGGCGGCGGGCGACAGCAATATGGTGGCGACTTGGTCTGGCTCGTCGTTGGCATCGTCGATCGCCTTGACGTCGATCTGCGCCTCGGTTGCGCCAGCCGGGACCAGCAGGGGCAACGCCGTCAGCCGTGTGTAGTCGTCCTGCGGACCTCCCAGGAACGTCGCGCGCAGCATCATCGGCTCACGCCGCGGCGGAGAAATCTGCACCACCAGCGAAGTCGCGGGCCCGGACTCGCTGCGGTCCGTGGCCGCGCTGGCAAAGTTCAGAGTCGAGGGTGGGTCGCATACCGCTGCCCGCGTCCCGATGCAGTTGTTCGTGGGAGCGGCGTCGTACTCACGCGCGGCGACGGCGGCTGACGGACTGAAGGATGTACCGGCCGACGACGAAACCAGCGCCTTGACGACGGACGACGCGCCGGCGTCGAGGCCGGTGCGTGTGCAATGCACGCTGTGGGCGGCGAAGCTGCAAGCCCAGCCCGGCGCGTCGACGCCGACGACGGTGGCCACGGCGGGCAAGGTGTCGTCGAGCGACAGGCCGGTGGCAAGGCCCAGGCCCGCGGCGCCCGATGGGTGCGTATTCGTCACGGTCAGGGAGTGAGCGACGTTGGATCCACCCGGACCGCTGGATGCAGCGACGCTGCTGACCAGGCGCACGTCGACATTTTCGGAGCCGGTGAATCGTTGGGCGAAGATGCCGCTGCCGTTATAGCCGGACCCGGCTTCATGCAGCAGGCTGTCCCAGCTGATGAGCGCAGTGCCGTTCGCGGCAAGCGCGGCAGAGGTGAAGACGGGATAGCCCCGGTCCTGCGAAATGGTATCGACCTGGAAAGGACGCGACGAGGCGGAGTCGTCGGCGTTGTACCAGCGCGCATAGTTGGCATACCCCTGCGCCGGGGAGTCCGGATCCACGTCGGTCCAGGTCGCGATCCATCTTCCGGCGGCGTCCATCGCCAGGTCAGTCAGTACACTGCTTGTGCCACCGTCGCTGATATGAATGACCGGGCCAGCCTGGGATCCGTCGGCGCCGAAGCGTTGAGCATAGACGGACTGATAGTCCCACCTGCCGACCAGAAACCCGCCGGTCTGATCCATCACCGCACGGCCCGCTCCGACCCCCGCAGGAAAGGCGGAGTCCGGACTGGTCGCGTTGCCCGACGCATCGTAGCGGCGCACATGCCGCGTGCAGACAGAGTCACACATTACCCAGGTGGTGGTGTATCCGCCTGCCGGCCCCTTGAACAACTGCAGGGAAGAAGCGAAACCTGCGCTGCTGACGACAACCTCCGGGCCGAGCGCCGAGCCATCCGCTGCGAATCGGCGGCTCATCACGCCGCTCACGTTGCTCGAATCGAGCCCGTACCAGAAGACGACGAGCGTGCCGTCATTGCCGATCAGAACCTGCGGCACAGGATCGTTACCGAGGAGCACACTGTTCACGCGCACCGCCGGCCCCAAGGCGTTCCCGTTTGCGGCGTAACGCCTTACGAATACGCCACTGCCACCGCTGGCGTTCGAAGACCAGACCGCCGCGAACGAGCCGTCCTCGGCGACCGCGACCGCGGGACTGCCGCCGGTGCCGTCGCCGGTGCCGAGGTGGTCAGCGATCTGGAACTCGCCGCCAACCACCGCGCCGCTTTCGTCGTAGCGTTGCGCCATGAGCAATTCGGGAGCGCCGGAGTTGTAGCCCTGCACGCTGATCCATGCAATGAGCCCGGCGCCCTTCGAATTGATCGCGACCACCGGACGCAGCTGATCGTACTGCACCGTTGTGTTCACCTGGAATTCCTGCCCCAGGGCGGCACCCGGCACCTGCATGGCGGCTGCGGCGGCTGGAATGACGAAAGCTAACGCAAGGACTGAGCGCGCGACCGCCACCGTAGTCCTGCGCGGATCGCGCGTGCGACTTTTGTTCATGGTGCCCCCTTATTCCCCGCCTCGCAGGCTACTCGTGCTCCGGACAACCGGCAACAGCGCCGCTTGTTCCGCCCAGCCTGCATCAACCTGATGTCAGAATGTCCGCGTGAACGACACCACCGCGCCACGCACGCTCGACAGTCTTCGCCACCCGCCAGGCCTTCCCTGGCTCGGCAACGCGCTGCAGCTCGACCCGCCGCGTCTGCATCTGCAGCTGGAAAAATGGGCGGCGGAGTTTGGCAAGTTCTTCAACGTCAGGATTCTGGGCCGGCGCCTGCTCGTCGTGAACGACTACGCCCTGGCGCAGCAGATGCTGAAGGACCGGCCCGAAGGCTTCCGCCGCATCCGCCAGCTGGAGCCGGTGGCGAACGGCCTGATGATGAATGGGCTGTTCTCGTCCGAAGGCGAGCGCTGGCGCAATCAAAGGCGCGTGTGGCTGGCCACGCTCAACGCGCAGCAGCTAAAAACTTTCCACGACAAGCTGCTGCTGATCACGCGCACGCTGCTGCGGCGCTGGCAGCGAGCGGCGGATCGCGGCGACGCGGTGGATGTGGCATCCGATCTCATGCGCTACACCGTGGACGTGACGATGCAGTTCGCGCTCGGACACGAAGCGAACACGCTCGAGATGGGCGACGACGTGATCCAGCGGCACCTCGACAAGATTTTTCCGGCGCTCTCGCGGCGTGTGCGCGGCGCATTCCCGTACTGGCGGTACTTCAAGCTGCCGCAGGACCGACGGCTGGATCGCTCGCTTGCGGCCCTGCGCGTCGAGGTTGGGCGGTTGATCGACAGCGCACGCGAACGGTTGCGGAACAATCCGAAGCTGCGCGAGTCGCCGTCGTGCTTTCTGGAAGCGATCCTGCTGGAGAACGAACGCGACGGCGCGGCGATCAGCGACGAGGACGTGTTCGCCAACACGATGACGGTGCTGCTGGGGGGCGAGGACACGACGGCCAACACGATGGCGTGGCTGATTCACTGCGTAAGCGATCATCCCGACGTATACACGGCGTTGCGGGCTGAGGCCGATGCGCTGCTCGACGAGCCGTCATCGCCGGACGCGGAGGTGCCGCGCGCCGATCGCTTCCCTCACCTTCTGAAGTACACCGACGCCGTGATCAACGAAACGTTGAAACTGCATCCGGTCGCGCCGATGTTTTTCCTGGAAGCGCTACGCGATACGACGCTGCACGATCTCGCTGTGCCCGCCGGCACCCAGGTCATGCTGCTGACGCGCGCAGCCGGTGGCTGCTCGCCGCATTCCAATCCGCCGCCGCACTTCGATCCCGCGGCTGACGCGGCGAAACCCGATGCCGGGCCCGGGCGTGCGGCATCCCTGCCCTTCGGCTACGGCCCGCGCATGTGCCCCGGCCGCAATCTCGCACTGGCGGAACTGCGCAGCGCGACGCTGATGCTCGCGCGCAATTTCGATATCGAAGCGGTGCCGCTGGCGCAGCCGGTTGCGGAGAAATTCAGCTTCACGCTCGTGCCGGAACACTTGCGCGTGCGATTCCATCGGCGAAAACCGGGGATTACCTGATGCGATTCCTGTCCTGCGGTCTGGCGGTGCTGTCGGCGTTTGCAACCTTCACCGCGGCGCACGCAAAGGTGCTCGACAGCCGCCCGACGGGTTTCACCATCGAGAACTCGGTGATGGTGGCCGCCGACAGCGATGCGGTGTGGAATGCGCTTGTGAAACACGTCGACGAGTGGTGGCCCAAGGAGCACTCCTGGTTCGGCAAGGAAGGAAAATTCCGCATCGATCCCCACGCGGGCGGCTGCCTCTGCGAGACCTCAGGCCCGCGTGAAGCGTTGCACATGACGGTGAGCTTCGCCGATCCAGGACACCTGCTGCGCATGCTCGGCGGGCTCGGGCCGCTGCAGGGTATGGGACTTTCCGGCGTGATGGAGTGGCGCTTGCAACCGGCCGAAGGCGGCACACGCATCACCCTGCACTACGTCGCCGGCGGCTATACGACCGAAGATCTGGTCAAGTTCGCACCCATCGTGGATCAGGTGCAGGGCATCCAGCTCGGCGGCCTCGCCGACTACCTGTCAAAGCACGGCGCCGCCAAAAAATAGCTGGCGAACGTCACTTAATCAGGCAGAGCACTCCCGCGGTCGCCAGGACCAGCAGCGTCACCGCGGCGCCAAACGTTCTTCCAAACGGGGAGTCATCGAGGTAGGCAAAGGTGTAGCCGTGCGCGACGCGCGCGGCAAGCAGCGAGCCGCCCAGGCCATGCAGGACCATCGCAGATGTGCCCTGCGATTCCAGCAGCGCCATCATGACGAGGATGAGCGGCACGTACTCCGCGAAATTGCCGTGCCCGCGGATGCGGCGAAGCATGCCCTTGCTGCCGCCGTCGCCCAGACTGGGACCGTCCTTGCCTGTGCGGCCCTGAATCACGCGGACGGAGAGAACGAGGAAGACCAGCGCCAGCGCGCCGGCATAGTGCATGGTGATCGGCATCGTCATGACTCCAAGTGGTAAGCGCTTGAACTCTGAACCTACCATGCAGGCGATCAACAGCGCACAGCAATCGACATGACCAGGCCTGAACTATTTTCCTGAATGATGTCGAATGGGCTCCCCCTGGTTCGTCGTATGGATGAAGGCCGCGAATTCACGTGGCCAACATGACAGGCAAAAGTAACAAGGAAGAATGCAATGACACCCCCGTTCGACGAACGCCGCCGCTGGCTGGCTCTCTACGTCCTCTGCCTTGGCGTGCTCATGATCGTGCTCGACACCACCATCGTGAACGTCGCCCTGCCCTCAATCCGCGAGGACTTGAAATTTACTGAAACGTCACTCGTATGGGTCGTGAACGCATACATGCTGACCTTCGGCGGCTTCCTGTTGCTGGGCGGGCGGCTGGGCGACCTTTACGGTCACCGGCGGCTGTTCCTCATCGGGCTCACGGTTTTCACAGGCGCGTCCCTGGCCTGCGGGCTTTCGACCGCGCAGGTTCCGCTGATCGCCGCGCGCGCCGTGCAGGGTGTGGGCGGCGCGATCGTCACGGCCGTGGCGCTGTCGCTGATCATGGACCTGTTCACCGCGGACGCGGACCGCGCGAAGGCGATGGCGATCTACGGCTTCGTCTGCTCCGGCGGCGGCGCGCTTGGCGCGCTGCTGGGCGGCGTGTTGACCAATGCGCTCAACTGGCACTGGATCTTTCTCGTCAACATCCCGATTGGCATCGCGGTCTATGCAGCCTGCCTGCGCCTCATTCCGCTGGACCACGTCAAAGCCGGCGAAACCCGGCTCGACTTCACAGGCGCGGCGACGGTAACGACGTCGCTGATGCTCGCGGTCTACGCTGTGGTCAACGGCAATGAAGCGGGCTGGACGTCGACGCAGACGCTCGCCTTGCTCGGCGCATCTGTCGTGTTGCTCACGATATTCCTGGCCGTTGAAGCTCGCGTGCGCGATCCGCTGATGCCGCTCGCCATGTTCCGGCTGCGCAACGTGGTGATCTCCAACATCGTCGGCGTGTTATGGGCGGCGGGGATGTTCGCGTGGTTCTTCATCTCCGCGCTGTATCTGCAGCTCGTGCTCGGCTACGACCCGCTGAAAGTCGGGCTAGCCTTCATACCCGCCGACCTCGTCATGGCTGCGTTCTCGGTTAGCTGGTCGGCGAAGATCGTCACGCGCTTCGGCATCCGCAGCCCCGCTGTCGTGGGCCTGCTGATGGCCGCCGCTGGCCTTGCGCTCTTCGCGCGTGCGCCGGTGGACGGCACCTACTTGATCGACGTGCTGCCGGGCATGCTGCTGCTGGGACTGGGCGCCGGCATCGCATTCAACCCGGTGCTGCTCGCGGCGATGAACGATGTACCGCAGAAGGATTCCGGGCTCGCGTCCGGCGTTGTCAACACTTCTTTCATGCTCGGCGGGTCGCTGGGACTCGCGGTACTGGCGAGTGTCGCAGCGGCGCGCACAGGAGGATCGACCGACTTGACAGCGCTCGCGTCCGGATACCACCTGGCGTTTGTGGTCGGCGCGATCTTTGTCGCGGTCGGCGCCGCACTGGCCGGACTCATTCGCGCACGGATGGCGGAAAGCAACGCTCAGGGCGCGAACGTGCCGGAGCCATGCTCCACCTGAGAGGAACAATATTTCTTCGACGGCTGTCGATTTCCAGCCTCGCCATTCGTCTTTATTACGAGGGCGGCCGATTCCGGACCACCCGACTACCGAAACAGCAGCTGAAAGGAGACGATGATGCCCAAAGTTAAAGCAATTCCCGAAGGATTCCGCACGGTCACGCCACACCTGGTCTGTGCCGGCGCAGCCAATGCGATCGAGTTCTACAAGAAAGCGTTCAACGCGGTGGAAGTGCTCCGTCTGCCCGGGCCCGGCGGCAAGCTCATGCACGCGCAGATCCGGATCGGCGATTCGCCGGTCATGCTGGTCGACGAAATGCTGGAGCACGGCGCGCACGGACCGAAATCGCTCAAGGGCTCCCCGGTCACGATCCATCTCTACGTCGACGACGTAGACGCGTTCACCAAGCGTGCGATCGCGGCGGGCGCGAAGGTCAAGATGCCGGTCGCCGACATGTTCTGGGGCGACCGCTACGGGATGCTCGAAGATCCTTTCGGCCACCACTGGTCGGTGGCGACGCACAAGCGCGACGTCACACCGGACGAGATGCGCAAGGCCATGGAGCAGATGGCTGCGTCCGGAGCCAAGGCATGAGTCAGAAGATCACGCCCTTCCTCTGGTTCGACAATCAGGCGGAGCAGGCAGCGAAGTTCTACACGTCGATCTTCAAGAAGTCGAAGATCCAAAAAATTGCCCGCTATGGCGAGGAAGGCCCGGGGCCCAAGGGCCAGGTGATGACGGTCGAGTTCCAGCTCGAGGGACAGAAATTCGTCGCGCTCAACGGCGGACCGGAGTTCCCGTTCACGAATGCCGTCTCGTTCGTCGTCAACTGCAAAACGCAGGCGGAGATCGACTACTACTGGAAGAAGCTCACCAAGGGCGGCTCGGAAATCCAATGCGGGTGGCTCAAGGACAAGTTCGGACTGTCCTGGCAGATCGTGCCTGCGATCTTGCTCGAACTGGTGACGGGCAAGGACGCTGAGCGGGCGCGGCGGGTGACGAAGGCCTTCATGAAGATGAAGAAGTTCGACATCAAGAAGCTGAAGGAAGCGTAGGCCCTGATCAAAACTCTCCGTTCGTGGTGAGCCCCTCGACAAGCTCGGGACAGGCTTGTCGAACCATGAACGGAGAGCTTGGCCCCTCAGGCGGTCGTGGATGCGCCCTTCGGCAAGCTCAGGGCGAACGGGACTTTTTCTGCGCTCTTCTAGAACGCAACCATCGCCGCTCGAAAGACCAGCGCGATCAGCATCAGCGACGAAAGAGCGAAGACCGAGAAGCGCACCTCGATCTTGTTCCACGTCGCCTGCACGAAGCTGTGCACCACGCGCAGCGCGACGTAGGCCCACGCCAACTCGAGGTTGAAGCCGCCGCCCTGCTCCAGCAGCGCGAGCGCGAGTGCGATGGCGTAGAAGATCGTCGGTTGCTCCATCAGATGGTTGTAGTTATCGGCCTTCCAGCGCACGTTCGGCGGCAGCTGGTTCATCTGCTCGCCGCGCGGCGCGTTGGGATCGAGCCGCATCCTCATCCTCTGGATGGCGGGAATGCGCGTGATGTACATCCACGTCCACATGATCATCGACCAGGCCACAAGCGCGACGACGGGCGCAAGAATCGGGCTATGCATTTTTTTAGCTCCCTGTAGGTTCGGACCAACGGCGTCTAGGCTGGCATGAAAGCCGATCGCCTCGCCAGTGCGGACTGATTGGGAGTATCCCCGGGCCCGCGCGCATACTGCGGCACAGCAAGTAGAGAGGACGACAATTGTGACCGCATGGACATGCCCAACCTGCAATGTGACGGTCGCCTCGGAGTATTGCCCGACGTGCGGTGAGAACGCGCTGGACACGCACGATCTTGGGTTGCGCGGTCTGCTCAGCAAGATTTTCCACGCACTCACCGACATCGATGGCCGCCTCCTGAGGAGTTTTCGCAGCCTGTTGATTCACCCTGGAGAGCTGACGGTCGCGTACGTGCAGGGACGACGGATGCCTTACATCGGGCCGTTCCAGATTTTCCTGCTGGCCAACGTGCTGTTCTTCGCGATGCAGTCGCTGACGAACACGAATGTCGTTTCGTCCACGCTCGATTCCCATCTTCACCGGCAGGACTGGAGCCCCGTCGCCCAGCGTCTGGTCGCGCATCGGCTGGAGAAACCGGCGACGACGCTCGAACAGTACGCGCCGCTTTTCGACCAGGCAATCGTGGTGAATGCGAAGTCGCTCATCATCCTGATGGTGCTGCCCTTCGCGCTTCTGCTACCCATCCTTTTCCATCGGAACGGCCAGTCCTTCGGGGCGCACCTCGTGTTCTCACTTCACTTCTACGCTTTCCTGCTGCTGCTGTTCTGCGCGTCGCTGACGATAGTCGCCGTCGACGTGAAGCTTGGTGGCACGGGACTGGCTTCCAATCTTGTGGATGACGTGATGTCCATCATCAACCTGACCGCCTGCATCGCGTATTTGCACCTGGCAATCGGCAGGGTCTACGGCGCTCGCGGCGCATTGCGCGGTGGCAAGGCCTTGATGCTCGGCATCGCCGCGTCTGCAATCTTGCTGGGTTATCGGTTCACGCTGCTGATAATCACACTGCACACCACCTAGTACGGCGCAGCTACCGGACCGCGTTTCCGTTCAACACCAAGCCGATCAGCGCCGCATGCCCGGCACGCACGCGCACCTCGGCATAAGTGTTCTCGCGAGCGCCGCGCGCCGCCTCTGCGTATTCGCGTTCGACAGCCTGGGCGCGGTCTTCGGGAAGGTAGTAGCGATCGAACGGTAAACGCACGAACGCCGCTGCAGGCTGGCCCTTGTCCTTGCGATCGTCCGGCGTCCGCATGTTCCGCACGAACACGTCCAGGTAGTCGCCACTCGCAGGGCGCTCTTCATGCAGGCGCACCAGGTGCGCAAAGCCATCGGGACCCGAGGCGAGTTCGGCGTACATGCGCGTGTCCGGAGCGATATAGATCATGCCGGTGTTTGCCATCGGGATCGCGTCGCGCGCCGCGGCGAATCCCAGGCGCACGTAGCGGCCGCGAAACGGGTCGTTGGGATCAACAGGCGCTGCCTGGAAGCGCCACGGCGTTCCACCGGCGATCGTCCGCTGGTGCTCAACCACCATGGTCGCGGGCACGGCAATCTGTAGCACACACAACAGGCTGAAAAAGACGTATCGAAGGTGCTGGCTCATGTCGTCGCTCCGCGCACGTACCGGCGCAGCCACAGATTGGTTGCGAAGAATCCGGCGCCGGTGACGATGAAGCCGACACCGCGCACGACGTAGCTCAGATCACTATCGAAGAAACGTAGCAGCACCAAGACGGCGATAAGGCCGGCGCCCTCGTTCGCAAGACCCAGACGGCCATCGCGAAGGCCGGTGCGAATCAGCGCCGCGGCCAGCGTCAGCACATAGACGTGTGCAAGCACGATGACCATCGAAGGCTGTTGTGGCGCTAGTGCATCGAGCAGAAAGACCATGGGCGTCAGCGCTGCGATCGCGAACGGCAGCAGAACGCCTTCGCTGCGCATGAGTTGCGCGGCGAACCACACGGCCAGCAGCCCGAGCACGCACGGAATCAGCAGCAGCGCGGAGTGTGGCGCATGCACCTCGCGCCAGACGTCGTGCACCGTCATCAAGAGGGCGATAGCGAGAACGCCAAGGTGTCCGGCGCCCAGCAGCGGGTTACCCCACAGTCCTCGCACGCCGGAAAAATAAAGGCTCCCGGCAAGCGCGGCGGCGGTTGCCATGCCGGCGTAGACGAAGAGCAACTCGTTCCATTGCCGATAGTCCGGGGCAACCGCGATGCCCGCGACGATGACGATCAGTGCGACGCGCAGCAGCCACGCCACGCGCGAACTGCCGCGATCGACGCGGATGTGGCGCATCAGATGCGGCAGCGGCAGGCTCGCGAGCAGCAGAAATGCCGGCAGGCGAATGACGTCTTGCGCAGACTCTCCCCACCAGCCTTCGTGCCGGCTGGCGAGCGTCCAGGCCAACGCGCCAATCCAGCACAGGGCCGCGGTCGCGCTGGAGTCGAGCAGATAAACCAGCGGCAGCGCGAGCAGCGTCCACGTCAACAGGAAGCGTGGAAGATCGCCGCCGAACTGGTAGGTCTGCGCGATCAGCGCGATGCTCGCGCCGATGGCGATCGCGGTGAACACCCCCGCACCTTCGCTCCACAAACGGCTGCGATTGCGCAGCGCCTGCAGGGCCGCGAGCTGGCCCAGCAACAACGGTGCGAGTGAGAAAGCGACGCGCACCTCGGGTGTCCAGTCCTCCCAGTTGTGGGCAAAGATCAGGATCACGCCCAAGCCCACCAGCGCCGCGCCGCCGATGGCGAGAAGAATCGTTCCCCATCCCGGTCCCTGCGCGGCGGCAGCTTGCGCGTAGTGCTCGCGAAGACGCGCCGCGCTTTTGTCGTCAAGCACTCCCCTGCCCACGAGGTCGGTCAATTCACGCAGCAGCCAGGCGGCTTCTTTTTGCACGATGTCCGGATTCTACGGGTATGTGTGCACGAACCAAATCCGCACCACGGCCTCTAAATTCCAGGTCCGCGCATTTTGCGGTGGGTTTTTATTGCCGTTGCGAGGAGAACTGACATGAACGAAGAAGACAGTCGCGAAAAAACCGGGAACACCGCCATCGTCGCCGTCGTGGTGATTTTTATCGTCGCCGCGGTACTGGCCTTCCTTGCCTGGGAAAACGGGATGTTCGGCGGCAAGTCGTCGACCGAAACCAAGATGGACGTGGAGCTGCATAACCCGGCGAACCCGCCGACACCTGCTCCACCTGTGGCAAACCCGGCTCCAGCCGCGCCAGCCCCGGCCAATCCGTCTTCTTCCGACAACTCTGCGCCGACAACCCCCGCCCCGCAGAGCAATCAGCCCGAGCAGCCGGCGCCTCAATAAGCAAACGGCGAGGAGCCGACTTAATTTGTCATGCCCCTTCGCGGGCATGACAAATTCTTTTCGCGCGCGGCGCACCTTGATCGGCTGTACGATGCTACGTCTCTGCCCGTCAACGAACTGCTAGAAAAACATGGGAGCACCTGCTACAGCGCGCACGTTAAAAAAAATCGCGATCGGTTTGCTGGTGGCGTTCGCGCTTTTCAACTTGCTGGGCTTCTTTGGCGTACCGCTGACGCTCCGCTACGTCATGGAGCATCAGGTGAGCCGGGCCCTGTCGCGGCCGGTGACAGTGGGTGGCGCTTCGTTCAATCCTTACACGCTGAGGCTTGAAGTCACTCAGCTTCATATTGGTGAGCACGGTGGTGCGGAGAGCTTCGTCGATCTCGGCCGATTGATCGTGGACGCTGCCTGGGCTTCGCTGTTCAAGCTCGCGCCGAACATCGAGGAACTTGTCTTGGAATCACCGCGCGTGCAGATCGCACGCGAGCCGTCGAAGCGCTTCAATTTTTCCGACCTGATCCCTCCGCCATCGCCCGACAAGCCCAAGGCGGGCAACTCTTCATTCCGGTTTCGCGTCGATAGCATCGCCATCACCGGTGGCACAATCGCCTACGCAGACGAAACAGGCGCCAAAGAAATCGCATTGCGCCTGTCGCCATTGCAGCTGACGGTTGATGACATCAGCCAGGACTTAACCAAGCCGTGGAAGCTCGCCGCGTCCGGCGCACTGAACGGCAAGGGCAACTTCAGCCTCGCCGGCACCGTGACGCTGGCGCCGCTGAACGTCTTGATGAAACTGAATAGCCGCGATCTCGACGTCGCCGTGGCCGAGCCCTACTTCAGTCAGCAATTGAATGCTTCCATCAAGAGCGCGCTGCTCAGCGCCAACGGTGAAATCTCACTTGCGGGCGAAGGCGCGGCGATGAAAGCGGGTTATGCAGGCGACGCGACCCTGGGCGATGTCAAGATGCTCGACAAGGCCACCGGCGATCTCTTCGCCGGCTGGAAGACGCTCAACATCTCGCAGATCAAGGCCGGTTACGAGCAAGGCCGCACTGATGTTGAGCTCGGTACGATCACGTTGAACGAGTTCTACGCGCGCGTCATCCTCGATAAGCAGGGCGAGCTCAACTTGAGTCATGTCGTCAAGACACAAGGCGCCCCGCAAACCAAATCACTCACGCGCGCCGATGAAACTGCTGCCGCGCCGGCATCGAAACCTGCCACACCTGAACCAGCCAAGGAGGTGACAACCGCCAGTCCGTTCAACCTGCGTTTCGGCCAAGTCGCTCTTGAACGCGGCCACGTGAACTACACCGACAACTTCATCAAACCCAATTTCACCGCGGACCTCACCGACATCGACGGCAAGATCGGCGCCTTCGGCAATCACTCCGAACGACCGGCGCCGCTGGAGTTGCAGGGCAAGCTCAACGGCACCGACCCGGTGACGATGAAGGGCTCGCTCAATCCGCTGGTGCAGCCGCCGTTTCTAGACTTGGCCGCAAACGCACGCAACGTGGTGCTGACCAATTTCGCGCCCTACTCGACCAAGTACCTGGGCTATCCGATCGTCAAGGGCACGCTCACGGTGGATGTTCACTACCTGCTCGACAAAGGCCGGCTCACCGCAAGCAACCATATATTCATCGACCAACTCACCTTCGGCGATCACGTCGACAGCCCCACCGCAACCAACCTGCCGGTGCGGCTCGCCATCTCGCTACTGAAGGATTCGCACGGACGGATCAATATCGATCTTCCCGTCTCCGGCTCGCTGTCCGATCCTCAGTTCAGCGTCGGCGCTCTGGTCTGGCATGCCTTCCTCAACGTCATCGAAAAGGCGATCACCTCGCCGTTCACGCTGCTCGCCAGTGCCTTCGGCGGCGGCGACGAACTCGGCTACGTCGAATTCGCTCCCGGCTCGTCGCAGCTTTCGCAGCCGTCGCTGGACAAACTCGGCAAGGTCGCCAAGGCGCTCGCCGACCGCCCCTCCATCCAGCTCCAGCTCACCGGCCGCGCCGACCCCGCGCTCGACGAGCCCGCGCTGCGCACCGCCTATGTCGATCGCCAGATCAAACGTCAGAAACTAAAAGCCGAACCCGGCAAACACGAGGACGACGACCCTGACAGCGTGACCATCGCGCCGGACGAATACGAGAAATACCTGACGGCCGCTTACAAGGCCGGAGACTTCAAGAAGCAGCGCAACCTCATCGGTCTGACCAAGACGCTGCCCACCGACCAGATGAAGGCGCTGCTCCTGGCGAACATCCCCGCTCCCGAGCTCGACCTCCGCCAACTGGCGCAGCGCCGCGCCGTTGCTGTGCAAAGCTGGTTCGACGGCAAGATCGCTTCAGATCGCGTACACGTCTCTGCTCCGAAGACCGACTCCAGCGGGATCAAGGGCAAGGGGCCGACGACGGGCGTCGAATTTGACCTGAAGTGATGCGATTCAAAACCAGGAGCTCGACGTAAATGAAAGTCATCCTGTTCGGCGCCACCGGCATGGTCGGGGCGGGCGTGCTGCGCGAATGCCTGCTCGATTCGGACGTGCAGAGCGTGCTCAGCATCGGGCGCAGCGCGACCGCGCAAAGGCATGCGAAGCTGCACGAACTCGTTCACGAAGACTTTTCCGACTTCTCGGCGATCGAGAACCGGATGACGGAATACGACGCCTGCTTTTTCTGCCTCGGCGTTTCATCCGCCGGCATGACCGAAGCGCGCTATCGGCAGGTCACATACGACTACACGCTGAACGCGGCGCGGACGCTCGTGAAGCTGAATCCCGGGATGACCTTCATCTACGTGTCGGGTGCAGGCACCGACAGTACCGAGCAAGGCCGCAGCATGTGGGCGCGGGTGAAAGGCGAGGCCGAGAACGCGCTGCTGCGCCTGCCGTTCAAGGCCGCGTACATGTTCCGGCCCGGGCTGATCCAACCGCTGCACGGGATCAAATCCAAGACAGCTTCTTACCGCGTTCTCTACAGCTTGACGAGTCCGCTGCTGCCGGTTTTGAAAGCAGCGTTTCCGAGCCAGGTGACGACCACGGAACAAGTGGGTCGCGCAATGATCGCCGTCGCCAGGCACGGCGCTTCCAAGCCGCTGCTCGAATCGAAGGACATCAATAGCATCGGGAAATAGCGAGCGGCGCTACTTGCTATGAGGATCGGGAGCGCGCTCGAACTTCAGGGCTTTCGGAAATAGCTTCGACTCATCAGTCGACTTGATGTACGACAGCAGCTCCTTGCCGCTCGCAGTGATCGTGGTGTCGCCGTACGCTCCGGGTTCGACTTTCCCTTTCAGCTTTCCATTCTTGATGTCCTGCTTCAGCACATCCTCGGACATCAGCGCCAGGCTCAACGTGTTGCCGTCGATGTGGTACCGCATGATGTCGTAGCCCTTCGTACCCTTGTGGTCTTCGGACGAGATGACATTCAGCAGTGTCATTCCCTCGAATCGAGTGGGAAACGCGGTGTAGCGAGAAATCTTGTACGTGCCGTCGCTACCATGCTCCACCATCATCGCCTCGGTCATGCCCTTCTTTCCGCGCCCGACATGCAGATAGGTGAGATCCTCGCCCTCGTCGTGGGCATACCAGACACCAAACAAGTCCTCATCAGGCGCGGCCTGGGCCTGACTGGATAGCGGGTGCAGCGCCACCGGGCATCCGCAAAGCAGCGCGCATAGCGCCAGGATCGCGTAGACAGTCGACCTGCGAATCATCTTGGTTCTCGAATGAGGTAGGCGGCGGACAACGCACGATACACCCGTCTGCCACAATCGCCGCCCGAACGAAGCCGCGCACTACGCATGGCCCTCACCGCCACGCTCTACAATTTTTCGATCCAGCTCGCCGACATGGATCGCGGCGTCTATGCGACGTTCGAGCTTCGCATTGCGCGGCAGCCTTCGGAGACCGCGGAATTCCTGCTGACGCGCGTGCTCGCGTATTGCCTGGAATACCAAGACGGCATCGCGCTGACCGAGGGCGTGGCGGCGGTGGATGAGCCAGCGGTGCTGGTGCGCGATCTGACCGGGCGCATCACGGCGTGGATCGAAGTCGGCGCGCCAGACCCGGACCGGCTGCATCGTGGAAGCAAGCTGGCAGGGCGCGCGGCCTTGTACACCCATCGCGATCCGGCGCCGCTGCTGGCGCAATTCGCCGGGCGCAAGATCCATCGCGCGGCGGAGATCCCGGTGTTCGCCTTCGCGCGGGAATTCATCGCCGACGCCGCGGCGCGGCTGCAGCGCCGCTCGACTCTCTCGGTGTCGGTGACGGAACGGCAGCTCTATCTCGAGATCGACGGGCACCATTTCTCGACGACGATCGCGGAGCATCATGCGGGCTAGGCAGTAGGAAAGGTCCCTTGCCAAAGTGGTCTGAAACTTGCTACTTGTGCGGTGAGAGGCCACGCCGCCTCGTCGCAAGTGGAGGCTTTGGATGCAAACGCCCGACTTCGCCCGCCTGGAACCGCCACGACTGGAGCAACGCGACCTGCTGTTTCTGTTCGAGCACTTTCCCGTCGCCGGCGTAGATGCGGTGGAAGCGGCGCGCCGGGTGCTGGAGCAACCCAATACGCTCGAATCATTGCTGGAAAGCCGCTACGTGGGTGACGCGATCCTGGACCGGCGCGTCGTCTGGCTCGAAGTATCGCCACGGTTGTTCTTCAACGTGCTGCTGCGGCGTACATTACGCGGACGGCGGGACAGCGAGGAACGCAATGCCATCCATTACCTCGCCAACCTGCTGGGACTGTTCGTGCAGACCGAGCGTCTTTATCAAGTCGACGCTGGTGACAGCCGGAGCTACGAATACCTGGTGGACTTGGTCGCCGAAGCGGCGCAGGCCAGTGGCGACCGCCGCTTCATGATCCAGTCGCACATCGGCAACTACACGCTGTTCCTCTCCGGCATCTTCGCCGCGTGGATCGAGCATCGCTACCGCTACCGGCGTCGGCCGGTCAATCTGGACTACTACACGCGCATGGGACGCGCCCACTACGCCGCAGCCTCAGGTCACTGGCTCGCGCGGCGTTTCAATGTCCATCACGTGTTCGGCCAGCTTGCGCGGCGTTTCGACTACTATCGGGATGGACTCGAACACATCGCAGAGGAATACCTGCAGCCGCAAGGCCCGCTAGCGGCTTGAGCTGGCGACAGCAGCTACCGCCCGGATGTCGCTAAACACCCGGGCTGCTTTCCGTATTACTGCGAAGCCGGAACAATCACCGTAGTGGTGCTGCCACTGCCTTTCTTTCCCTTGTCACCCGTGCGGCCGGTTGCGCCCGTGTCTCCGGTCGCTCCTGTGGCGCCGGTGTATCCGGTGTCGCCCTTGCTGCCGGTATCGCCGCTTGCGCCCTGCGCGCCGGTGTATCCGGTTGCTCCCTGCGCGCCAGTTGCACCTGCCGGGCCCGGCGGGCCGCGTTGCGCCGACGGAACAATCACTGTCGTCGGAGCAGGACTTCTGCAGGCGCCCAAGCTGAGCGCCATGGCGAGAATTGCGAATGGAATTGAATATTTCATGTCTGCACCTGTTTGCGTGTTGCGGCCAATGAGGCCGCATCCGGCATTGTGTGCAGACGGGAAAGCTTTCTCTGTTCGGTAGGGCACGCAACAAGCAACCAGCCGCGTGATACCGCCCCTGCTCCACTACGCTAATGAATAATGCCGAGGCCCATCACGCCAACCAAAATGAGATAAGCGGCTACAACATAGTTGAGGATCTTCGGCATCACCAGGATCACGATGCCGGCGATGATGGATACGACGGGCACGATTTGCAGGTGGATGTTCATTGTTCTGTCTCCAATGGCGCAAAGAAAAAATCGATACGACGGATCAAACGCGCTGCCTTTCCTGACAAACTGCCGACCTGGACCTGGAGCGCGGTATTCATCGTGATGGGCTGCTGATGCCGGCGGGTGCCGTCAGCCCATTGGACGCGTATCTACGGAAAAAGTTACGACAAGGCGCATCACCGATCCGGTTCGGCCGGATTCCGGAACGGTACAGGGCTACGCTCGTGATTGAACGGCTCGACGCCGGTGAGGAGAAGCCTCAGTCTGCCAGCGCCGCTTCTTCGCGTCCGCGCTGACGGATTTCAGCTTCTTTGCGCGCTTCCTCGATCTGCTGCATCACGCCATCGACGTCAGCCGGTGCCTGATCGTGTACGAAGCGGCCGGTCAGCTCGGTGTCCGGGCGCAGCTCGCTGGCCTGGAACAGCTTCCAGATCTCATGCGCGTACTCGGTGGTCAGGAGCTCCGGCGCGAAGCGGCCGCAATACGCGGTGATGTTATGCACATCGCGCTCCAGCATCCGGAACGCATTGTTGTTGCCCGAGGCGTCGACTGCCTGCGGCAAGTCGATGATCACGGGACCGTCCGTGCCGAGCAGCACGTTGAATTCGGAAAGATCGCCATGAATCAGGCCGGCGCAGAGCATGCGCACAACCTGCGACATCAGGAAGCGGTGCCATTCGCGCGCCTGCTCGGCGGTGGCCTCGACATCGTTGAGTCTCGGCGCCGGGTTGCCCTGCGCGTCGGCGACCAGTTCCATCAGCAGGACGCCGTCGTGAAAATCATGCGGCCGCGGCACGCGCACGCCGACTGCGATCAGACGATATAGCGCGTCGACCTCGGCGTTTTTCCACGCCTTTCCAGCACAGTGGGATCCGAAGCTTGGAATTCACGTGACTTGAAGTCGCGGCCGCACTGACCCTATAGTGAGTCGTATTAATTTAAATCATACCAACATGGTCAAATAAAACGAAAGGCTCAGTCGAAAGACTGGGCCTTTCGTTTTAATCTGATCGGCACGTAAGAGGTTCCAACTTTCACCATAATGAAATAAGATCACTACCGGGCGTATTTTTTGAGTTATCGAGATTTTCAGGAGCTAAGGAAGCTAAAATGGAGAAAAAAATCACTGGATATACCACCGTTGATATATCCCAATGGCATCGTAAAGAACATTTTGAGGCATTTCAGTCAGTTGCTCAATGTACCTATAACCAGACCGTTCAGCTGGATATTACGGCCTTTTTAAAGACCGTAAAGAAAAATAAGCACAAGTTTTATCCGGCCTTTATTCACATTCTTGCCCGCCTGATGAATGCTCATCCGGAATTTCGTATGGCAATGAAAGACGGTGAGCTGGTGATATGGGATAGTGTTCACCCTTGTTACACCGTTTTCCATGAGCAAACTGAAACGTTTTCATCGCTCTGGAGTGAATACCACGACGATTTCCGGCAGTTTCTACACATATATTCGCAAGATGTGGCGTGTTACGGTGAAAACCTGGCCTATTTCCCTAAAGGGTTTATTGAGAATATGTTTTTCGTCTCAGCCAATCCCTGGGTGAGTTTCACCAGTTTTGATTTAAACGTGGCCAATATGGACAACTTCTTCGCCCCCGTTTTCACCATGGGCAAATATTATACGCAAGGCGACAAGGTGCTGATGCCGCTGGCGATTCAGGTTCATCATGCCGTTTGTGATGGCTTCCATGTCGGCAGAATGCTTAATGAATTACAACAGTACTGCGATGAGTGGCAGGGCGGGGCGTAACCTAGGTGACAGAAGTTAAAAGCCTCCGGTCGGAGGCTTTTGACTTTCTGCTAGATCGGCCGCATCGAATATAACTTCGTATAATGTATAATGTATATTGATTTAAATTGCAATAATAAAT
>JADMIO011227220.1_pt1 | contig 34076 bp, 31 predicted proteins | sample 8958161 | NCBI WGS metagenome assembly JADMIO01 (sample SAMN16585339, study PRJNA669376) | soil metagenome | isolation source: Crop rotation soil | place: USA: Cullars Rotation, Alabama | collected 2011 | reverse complement strand
CAGGTCGAACTGGTGGACGATCTGACAGACCTGCTCCGCGATGCCGACTTCATCACACTGCACACGCCTCTCACCCCGGAAACCCATCATCTTCTCGGTCCGCAGCGACTGAGCCAGACGAAACGCGGTGTCCGCATCATCAATTGCGCGCGCGGTGGATTGATCGACGAAGCGGCATTGGCTGATGCTCTCCGCACCGGTCAGGTGGCGGCGGCCGCGCTGGATGTTTTCGAAACCGAACCGCTCCCGGCCGATTCCCCGCTGCGCGACCTGCCGAACCTCGTCCTCACTCCGCACCTCGGCGCCTCTACCGCGGAGGCGCAGGAAAGCGTGGGGATCGAGATTGCGCAATCGATCCGTTCCGCACTGCTCGATGGCACCATCCGCAACGCGGTCAACATGCCGAACCTCGATGCGAAGACTTTGGCCATCGTCGGCCCGCATCTTCGTTTCGGCGAAAAGCTCGGACGCTTCCTTTCCCAGCTCGCACCGAATCGAGTCGAGCATCTCAACATCAACTACAGCGGCAAGGTCAACGAAGTCGACACCGCCGCCATCACCCGCTCCGTTTTGAAAGGCTTCCTGCGAAAAGCGGGCGGAATCGAAGTGAACGAAGTCAACGCGCCCGCCTACGCCGAAAGCCTCGGCCTCCGCATCACCGAGACGCGCCTGAGCGCAGTCGGCGACTACACCGATCTGCTCGAACTTTCGGTCGCCGCCGAAGGCAAGAATGTCTCCGTGGCAGGTGCGTTCTTCGGCGTGACTCCGCGCATCGTCAGCGTCAACAACCGTCCGGTCGAAGCCCGTCCTCAAGGCGTCGTGTTGGTCCTCGAGAACAGCGATCGCCCCGGCATCGTGGGCCGCATCGGGACCTTGCTCGGCGATCATGGCGTGAACATCGCCACCATGTCCCTGAGCCGAAATCAAGCCGGCGGAACCGCCCTCACCGTCCTTAACCTGGACACAGCCCCTGACGAGGAACTGCTCGCACTCATCCGCGGCAGCGAAGATATCAAAGCCGCGCAGGTGATCGAGCTATAGTGTCCGGACTGTCGCCGCTCTCCGTCTTTCGTCGCCCGCGCTCCCTCTTTCCTCGAATTGGGCACATGTCACGCCGCCGTCTTTTCCCTCAGCATCCCCAAATGAAAGGACGCTGGGGCGTGGGGTTCGATGCTTGTTGATATCGCACGGCATGCCTCCAAGGCGTACGCGAGCGAGGGCCAGGATCCGGAGGTCGTCCTGGCCCGCATCCGTGAGTTTTTTGACGCAGAATGGGAGAAACCGAGATGACTTCCACATTTTCACTCCGAGCCACACGCCCCTTCGCCTCCCCTCGCTCATCTTGTTCTCGCTAGGCCTCATGGAAGCGTCGATGATCCGAGTTCTATTCGCGCTGTGCGTTCTCCTGCTATGGGAGTCTCGTCACAGTCTACGGCTACTCTCTCGTTTGGCTCGCAGATGCCGATCCCGGGCTATCCGGCACTCCGGCTCTACACGCGTGGGCGTATGTATGTATCGCCGCGTTTTTCGTTGGACCGCTGATGTTCTTTTGGTGGATCGCGCGGAGGACTAGACGCGGCGCGCGCTCACTTCCCGAAGACGACGAACGCAAAAAGGCCTAACTAGGCGATGCAGCCAACGACTCTTTCGAGGAGTTGAAGGTCCAGTTGTAAATCGGAACGGCCAACACCCGCCGGCGAGCGATTTAGATTCCGAAATTAATCGCCGCCTTGTAGCCTCGCCCACATGACAGCACTCCTCTGGACCATTCTCATCGGCGCCGTCATCGGCGTTGTCGCCAAACTCCTCATGCCTGGACGCGACCCGGGCGGTTGCATCATCACCATCCTCCTTGGTATCGCCGGCTCGTTTGTGGCGGGGTATCTCGGGAAAATGATGGGGTGGTATGCGGAGGGAGAGCCCGCTGGATTCATCTTTTCGGTGATCGGTGCAATGATCCTGCTCCTGATCTACCGGATGATTTTCGGCAAGCGGGCCTAGCTGTGCTGTAGCCACGGTTCCGGCAACTGCCGGATCGCCGTGCCAACGACGTGAGAACGCCCCGACAAGCGGGGCGGCTACAGTTTAGCGCACGGGCCGCGCGACGAGGATGCCGGTATGGCTTCCGTAGCGGTAGAGATACTTGGAGAGCTCCGAGTCGATCGTGACCCTGCCGTAGTTGGACGGCGAGGAGGCGTGCATGAAATGGAGCACGCCATCCGAGCCGCGTAGCGCCAGGCCGACGTGCGACGTGCCGACCATGTGGCCGTCGCGTGAGATGATCCCGATGATGTCGCCGCTCTGCAGGCGAGATTCGATCGCGGCCACACGACTCTTCGGAATCTGGTAGAGCGTCCGGCTGGAGACACGTGCCTCCATTTGCCGCAACGGGCCGAGCAGCGCGCGGTTGTTGCGAAGGTAACGATAATTTTTCCAACCCAGTGTCATTTCCCGGGCGGCGTGGGGGGCCGGCACTCCGCCGAGACTTCGCGTCAGGTCGTTGACCAATCCGCGGCTGTCGTTGTCTGCCAGCCAATCCTCCAGGTAATGCAGGCGCGAAAGGTAATCGCCGGTGCATCGTCCGCCACGATAGCGATCGAGTTCGATGTAATGAAGGAGCCGCTCGGGCGTCCAATTCTCCGGCGGGTCATTCAGCATCCGCGCGAACGCGAGGGAGATCTCGAAGAACGTCCAGCAATCCTGGCCGTCGAAATTAACCGACGGCGCCTCGACGTGATCGTCGATCTCCAGGGTGTAGCTCTTATAGCGTGTCCCGACCATTGCCTTCCCGACCGTGGCGACGCGCTCACCGATGGGCAGCGCTGCCCAGTTGCCCTCCCGTGCCTCACTCACGAGGCGATCGAACTTGGCGCGTCCTTTGAAGACGGTCGAAAACGGCAAGGCCGCGTCGACCGAAGTAGTGGCGGCCACGATGAAAACAAGAAATGGAAGGAGGATTTTTCCAGAACGCATCTTTGCACCTTTCCGGCAGGATTCTTGATTCGCAAGCGACCCGGGACGCATGTGCCGATTCTGACGCCAGTTACCTCCCGAGCAGACGCCGGACTTCCGCCAGCGTTTTCTGGGCTTGAGCGAAATCGGGCGCCTGTGTCACCGCCAGCAGCAGGGCGGGCTCGGCCCTGGCGAATTCCCGCATGTCGGCCAGCGCCTGGCCCACATGAAAATGCGCGCGCGGAAAGAAGTGCGCCAGTTCTGTGGCGCGCAGCGCATGGCGTAATCCGTCCTGCGGACGGCCCAGCGCGATCGCGGCTGCGGCCAGGCCATCGTGAATCGGCGCGAGGTCGCCGCGCAGCGCGACGGCGCGATTCAAGACACGCGTGGCATCGGTGAATTGTCGTGCCTGCAGATGAACCTCGCCGAGACGCAACAAAACCTCGGCATCATTCGGTGAGTGTTCTTCCGCCTGGGAAAACCAACTCGCCGCCGCGGCGATGTTCCGTTCCGCCAATTCAATCCGACCGAGAAGCAGCCAGGCGCGCGGACAGGGCGGATTATCCTTCCGAGCGAGCGGCTCGATCAAGGCGCGCGCTTCCCAGCCGTCGCCGGCCGCGGCGTGCGCGAGCGCCAGTTGCAATCTCAGATCGTCGTCCTCCGGCGCACGCGCCGACAATTTGCGCAGGAGAATCACCGCGGCCGCCGGTTCGCGGGCATCGAGGTGCGCGATGGCGAGATGAAGTTCGGCTTGCGCCGTCGCGGATTCTGCGGCTTCCCGCCCATTCGCCGGAGGCTGCTCGAGATAACCGAGTGCGATTAACTGCGCCGTCGTCGCGGAAGCATCGTATGGGTCGACCCGCGCATCGGATGGATGCTGACCGTCAAAGCCTTCGATCTTTTCCCACGATTCAATCCGCGGTGGCGGAACGAAGGAGAAAATCTCGTTCCATGGACGGCCATCCATGTCACGCGCGGCCGGCAGACCGAGGAGACTCAAAACGCTCGGAGTGACATCGAGCACGCTGCCGCCGAAGAGCCGCGTGCCGGATTGAATGCCCGGACCGGCGAGACATGCCACGCCCATCGAGCGGTGCCATTCGAGCGGACCGGCGTCGAGCGCGGGTCGATTCTCGTCCTGATGATAACCGTGATCACTCACCAGGATGACGGTGGTTTCGGGACCAGCGAGGTCGAGCAAACGTTCCAGCATCATGTCATGAAAACGGTAGAACCCCGTCATGACTTCTCCGTAGAGTTCGGCGTCGCGCGCCGTGATTCCTGCCGAAATCGGCGGATGAAACGGCATGAAGTGATGTCCCGCCCGATCGACTCCTTCGTAGTAAACCGCGGTTAAATCCCACTCCGTTTTCTCAACCAGGTGAGTTGCGATGGCGTGGATGGAAATCGTCTGCGCGAGCAGGAAAGCCAATTGCCGCAATCGCGGATCCTGGCTCGCATCGATCTCCGCCGCCCGCGGGACAAACGGAAGCAAGGCGCCGGCGTCCAGCTCGGTCGGATGCACCCGCAAATTCGCTAACGTCTCCGCCAATCCAGGCGGATGGATCGAGCCTGGCGGGGTCGGGAACGGCTCTCCGCGGGGCGCGACCGGCGTTTCAAAACTGTTGGCCACCATCGTGCCCGCGATCGCTTCGGCCGGATGCGTGGCGAACCAGCCGACGACATTCGAGCGCAGATCGTTTTGCGTCAGGATATTCCAGAGCGCTTTGACCCGGCGGCTCAAACTGGACGCTGGCCGCGCGCCACTTCCATCCGGCATCGGCTCGATGAAGCCGAGGATGCCATGCTTGGTTGGCCGATGACCGGTGGCGATGCTGGTCCAAAGCATGGGCGAAAGGGGCGGTCGCAGAGTTGCAAGATTTCCCCATGCTCCTCGTTTCCGAAGGCTCGCCAGCGTTGGCATCAGTCCACGCTCGATCAACGGATCGATGAAGTGCCAGTCGGCCGCGTCCCAGCCGATGAGGAGAACGCGAACGGCCGGGCGCGGGACCGGCGGCGGAGAAGACATTGGTCCGCCTAACGACCCGCGCTAAGACTGCCGACGGCGGCGGTAACAGGCGAGGCCCGCGGCGCCCAAGGCGAGGAGTCCGAGCGAGGAGGGTTCTGGAATGGCGCCCGCCTGAATCCCAGTGCCCGGCGTCGATTCATAAGCCCAGTCCCGGATCGTGAAGGTGCCGGCGGTGTTGTTTATATCGACTCGCATCCACGCGAACAAAGTGTTCCCTCCGGAGGGGAAGGAGAACCCGAGAAACGCACCCATCACATTGTTGAATTGGGCGTTGGGATTGTTGGCGCCATAAGCCATCGATCCAAAGAAACTGGGACCGATGTTACTGGAACTGATCAACGTGCCGGCAGCCAGGTTTGAGACGTAGGTCAAGCCATTCGTGAAGCCCACGAGCTGGCCCGGCGCAAAAAGAACCGTCGCGCCTTGATAAGGGCCCCCGCTGAAACTGTAGTTTTTCAGCCGGATGTCGTTGAACGCATCTCCGTCCAAATTGACCAGCTGCGAATTCCCCAGCGTGATGCTGAGGTTCTGGGTTCCGCTGTAAACAATCGAGCCTTGGGCCGTGGAAACGGCGGCCGTGGCGGCAGCGGTGTAGGCGGAGAGGCGCGAGATCGAGAGCTTCATTGCGCGGGAAGATGGCAGAGAAGAAATGCAGGGCCAAGGTCAATCTTTCCGTCCGCGAAAGCAGATGCGGCATGGGTGCGCCTCCGTATTTTCCAGCGTGCAGGACTTGTTTGAAACGGAAACAACCAAGGCGGTCAAATCGCCCACCGCCGCCTCGCCCCTCGCTGCACGGATGCGGCCGCAATCATTGGAGGAATTCGTCGGGCAGCAGCACATCCTCGCGCCGGGAAAGCTACTCCGCCGCGCGATCGAAGCCGACCGCCTGCCATCCGTGATTCTGTCAGGCCCGCCCGGCACCGGAAAGACGACGCTGGCGCAAATCATCGCCGCCATGACGCAGGCGAAGTTCGAGCGCCTGAGCGGGGTCGAGAGCAACGTCGCCGACATGCGCAGGGTGGTCGCCGCCGCCGCCAATCGCATCCGAACCTCCGGCCAGAAAACGATCCTCTTCGTCGACGAGATTCATCACTTCAACAAAGCCCAGCAGGACATCCTGCTGCCCGATGTGGAGAGCGGGAATCTGCGCCTGATCGGGGCGACGACATACAATCCGTTCTTCTACGTGAACAGCGCGCTCGTTTCGCGCTCACAGGTCTTTCAGCTCGAGTCCCTCAAGGTCGAGCAACTCGAAGAGCTGATCGATCGTGCGCTCGCGGACAAAGAACGCGGCCTCGGAAAATACAATGTTCGGATCGACCCTGAGGCAAGAAAGCACCTGGCGAAAATTAGCGATGGTGATGCGCGAAAGTGCCTGAACGCGCTCGAGATTGGCGTCCTGACGACCGCACCGGACAAGGCCGGTGCGGTTCATTTCACGCTCACCGTCGCGGAACAGAGCATCCAGCAGAAGGCAATCGTCTACGACCGGGCGGGCGATGCGCATTACGATACCATCAGTGCCTTCATCAAGAGCATGCGCGCCTCGGATGAAAAAGGCGCGATCTATTGGCTCGCGAAAATGTTGCACGCCGGGGAGGACTTTCGCTTCATCGCGCGGCGCATCGTGATTTTCGCGAGTGAAGATGTCGGGTTAGCCGACGCCGAAGCCTTGCCCCTCGCCATCGCTACGCAACAGGCGGTCGAATTTGTCGGAATGCCGGAAGCGCGCATTCCCCTCGCCCATGCCGTCTGCTACATGTGCCGCGCGAAAAAGAACCGTGAAGCCTACGAGGCTCTTGGCGCCGCCACGGAAGAAATTGAATCCGAGCAAACCGAGCGCGTCCCCGAGCGCCTGAAGAACAAACACTTCCCGGTCAATCCCGGAAGCTGAAGTTATCGCAACGTCGCCATATCGATGACGAAGCGGTATTTCACGTCGCTCTTCAGCATCCGTTCGTAGGCGACGTTGATCTGGTCGATCGCGATCTTCTCGATTTCGCAGACGATGTTATTTTCACCGCAGTAATCGAGCATCTCCTGGGTCTCGGCGATTCCACCAATGAGCGACCCGGCCAGCTTGCGCCGCGGAATAATGAGATCGAACGCCGCCACCGGCACCGGTTTCGGCGGCACCCCCACCAGGACCAGCGTGCCGTCGCGCCGCAAGAGATCGAGGTACGGCTGCAATTCGTGCTGTGCCGAGACAGTGTCGATGACGAAGTGAAACGTGCGCATGCGCCGTTTCATCTCGTCTTCGTTTTTCGAGAGCACGACTTCATCCGCGCCGAGCTTGCGCGCGTCCGCTTCTTTTCCGGGCGAAGTAGTGAAGAGGACAACGTGGGCGCCAAAGGCATGCGCAAATTTCACCGCCATGTGACCAAGCCCACCGAGCCCGACCACGCCGACTGTCTGGCCCTTGCCCACTTTCCACTGCCGCATCGGTGAGTAAGTGGTGATGCCGGCGCAAAGGAGCGGCGCGGTCGCGGCCAGGTCGAGGTTCTTCGGCACGCGCAGCACGAAATCCTGGTCGACCACGATGCTCTTCGAGTAACCGCCAAAGGTGTGACCGCCGGTGTTTTTGTCTTCGCTGTTATAGGTGAACGTCGCGACGCGTTCGCAAAATTGCTCGAGGTCAGCGCGGCAACTTTCGCATTCGCCGCAGGAGTCGACCATGCAACCGACCGCGGCCAAGTCGCCTTCCCGGAAGTTTTTCACATTGCTGCCGACCTTCGCTACGCGTCCGACGATTTCGTGACCCGGCACGCACGGATAGTTGCTCGGTCCCCATTCGCTTCGCGCGGTGTGCAGATCGGAATGGCAGACCCCGCAAAAATCGATTTCGATTTGGACATCGTCCGGCAAAGGATCGCGGCGATCGAAAGAAAATGGCGCGAGCGGTGAACTGGCGGACTTGGCTGCGTAGGCCTTGGTCGGATACATCGGCCGAACGTCGGCGCGGTGCCTGAAAGCGCAAACCGTTCGCACGGCATCGCTCCCTCCGGCAAATTCGAAGCATGGCGAACACGTTACGCGCGCGGCTGCATCCGCGATTGGCAAAATGGTTCTTCGCCAACTATCGCGATTTTACCGAGGCCCAGCGACTCTGCGTTCCCGCCATCCTTGATCGCAAATCGATCCTGCTCACATCACCCACGGGCAGCGGGAAGACGCTGGCCGGATTCCTCGGCGTCTTCGATTTCCTCCTGCGCAAGCTGGACGCCGCAGCGCTGCCCCGCGCGGTCCAATGCATTTACATCTCGCCGCTGCGCGCACTCGCGTATGACATCGGCAAGAATCTCAACGCGCCGATCGTCGGAATGGGCCTGGAGAAAGACCTGCTCGTGCACGCGCGCACCGGAGACACCAAGGCTTCTGATCGCGCGAAGTTTCGGCGCAAGGCATCCCACATTCTGGTCACGACCCCGGAGAGCCTCGCGGTCATGCTTGCTCAGGAAAGCTACGCGGCTCATCTCGCCACATGCCAATTCGTCATCATCGATGAGTTGCATTCTTTTGCCGGTAACAAACGTGGCGCCGACTTGAGCATCTCGCTCGAGCGACTCGAACGGCTTCGAGCGCTCACCTACCCACAGGTCGACGCGCTGTGTCGCGTGGGTCTTTCGGCAACGGCCGCCCCGCTCGACCAGCTCGCGCGTTTCCTGGTTGGGGACCGGCGGAAATGTCTCGTCGCAGAAGCGAAGATCGAAAAACGGCAGATCGTGGAGGTCTTTTCCCCGATCCGACGGAATCCGTATCCGCCCGCCGGATATACGGGCGCGCGCCTTTATGCGGAGCTGGCTGAACTGATCCGCACGCGCCGTTCGGTTATTGTCTTCACGAACGTGCGTTCGGCGGCTGAGCAACTTGGTTTGAAGCTGCGGGAACTCTTACCCGACCTGGCCAAGGGAATCGAAGTTCATCACGCTTCCCTCGATCGCAGCGTTCGCCTCAACGTGGAAGATCGGCTGAAAAAGGGCGAGCTGCGCGCGGTTGTTTGCTCCACCAGTCTGGAGTTGGGGATCGATATCGGCGCGGTCGATCTTGTCGTGATGGTGGCGACGCCGAAGGGTGTTTCCCGCGCGATCCAACGCATCGGCCGCTCCGGGCATTCTTTGAATCGCAATAGTCACGGCATCCTCGTGGCGACCAACATCAACGATTTGGTCGAAGCCACTGTCACCGCGAAGCGGGTCCGGGAACGCGCGCTCGATCCGATTCGGATCCAGCAAAAACCGGCCGACGTCATCGCGCAGCAGATCGTGGGACTGGCCGCGCTCGCTCCGATCCCCGCGAAGGAAGTCTTCGACCTAATTCGGCGCGCATACCCATTTCACGATCTCTCCCGCGCAGAATTCGACCAAATCGTGGAGTATTTGGAGGGCGGTGGAGCTTCCCTCCGGAAACAATACGCCGGATTATTCGGGAAAATCCGGATGGATGACGGAGTCATCTCGCTTTCGCATCCGCGAGTCGCACGCGATTTCCTGGTCAATATCGGCACCATCGTGTCGGAGAGTTTCGTTGATGTTTTCCTCCGACGTCGTCGCCTCGGTTCGGTCGAGGAGAATTTTATCAAGCAACTACAGGTTGGTGATCTCTTTGTCCTGAGCGGTCGCATTGTCCGCCTCGTCGAGACCGCGTTGCAGGCTGCCTACGTCGAACGCGCCGATGGAGAACTGCCGACCGTGCCGCGCTGGAACGCAGCCAAAATGCCCCTCACCTCGGGACTGGCCAAGGGTGTCCGAAATCTCCGCGCTGAAATCGCGGATCGCCTCGCCGTGGAGAACAACAGCGCGGCAACGCTCGATTGGTTAGTCGAGAACTATGATATCTCGATCGCGAATGCCGAAGCGATTCTCGAACAATTTCGAGCGCAGCTCAGCGTTTCTGAATTGCCTGTCGGCCGGAAAATGTTGATCGAGCTCTACCGCGACGGCGATCACTCGCATTATTTTTTCCATTCCCTGATTGGCCGCAGCGCGAATGACGCGCTTTCGCGCATCGTCGCATGGCGCGTGAAAAAACGGATCGGCGGAAACGCGCTGGTCACGATCGACGATTATGGCTTCCTGCTCACGCTCCGCCCGTTTCAGGAAATGCCGCTCGAAGATTGGCGGCTCTGTTTCGAACGCGAGGGGGCTGAGGATGATCTCTTGCTCGCCCTGCGCGGATCGGAATTGGTGAAATGGCAATTCCGCGGTGTCGCTCAGACCGGCCTGATGGTGCCGCGTCATCTGCCCGGACGCGAACGCCGCCCGAAGCAGCTCACCTGGAGTTCCGAAGTTCTCTTCCGCGTGCTCGAACAACACGAGCCTGAGCACCCGTTGTTAAAAGAAGCCTACCGCCAGGCGATGCACACTTTTCTCGATGCGGACGAAGCGTTCTCCTATCTCGAGCAAGTGCAGGATTTCCGCTGGGTGCTCCGCGAATTGCCTGTCGTCTCGCCCTTCTCATTCGCCATCTATGCCAGCAAGATCAAGGAGAGCATGATGCTGGAAGATCCCGGTGCGGCCATCGAACGGATTTATCACGAAATGTATGCACGCGTGCAAGATGTCGCTATTTCCCATTAGTCCTACTTTTGACCTACACTACGGCTCGGATAACGCTCCGTTTACTCAAGGCTTTAGCAAGCTCCAGCCAACGGGAAGCGTAGGACCGAAAGCACTTCCCACAAAAACTTTGTCGTTCAGATACCACACCGCTGTCAGCCGGGTGTTCGCGTTGGAAAGCACATAATCTGGCTTAGAATTACCGTCGAAATCCGCCGCCCCGATCAGATCATATCCCGCCGCAATCGCAGGCCCATCCGCTCTGCGGGTTAGCGTGGTTCCAGATAGATAATAGATCTGAGAGGTATGCTCGCCTTGATTGAACAAGAGATAATCGGGGTTTCCATCCCGGTTGAAATCGGCAACTCCGACCAGATTCCAACCCACAGCAAGAGTCGGCCCATAGTTCTGCCCGAGATAGACAGTATTGTTTAGGTACCAGACCAATGTCCGACGGATGCTCGCGTTGTAGAGAATGTAGTCCGGCTTTCCATCGCGGTTAAGATCCGCGGTTGCTACCAAAGTCCACCCGCTCGGTAAAGATGGACCGTAGGCACTTTTCACGTGCATGGTCCTCGAAAAATACCAGATCCCGGTCCGGCCAGTACTGGAGTTGCACAGGGCGTAATCGTTGTTGCCATCGCCATCAAAATCCGCCACATCGATTACCTCCCAACCAATCGGCAGAGATGTAGTGTAAGCACCGCCAGCGTGAACGTTGTTGTTCATATACCAGACTGCCATTTGTCGAGTACTGGCGTTCTTGAGGATGTAATCGGGTCGACCATCCCGATTGAAATCATACAACGGAGGTGCCCCCACAAATGGCGCACAATAACTCCCGCCATTGTTCAGAGAACCAAACGGATAGAGCCCAGCCCACACGATCATTTCGCGGCCAGTCCACACTGCGGTGTGACCGCCTCTGTTCCCGGGTGTGTTGTTACCGACACTCGTAGATGTCCAATTGTCTGTGGCCGGATTATATCTTCCGCCGGTGTTCAAGTAGCCAAAGTGGCCACTAAAGCCACCCCAGATGATCATTTCATTGCCGGTCCACACCGCGGTGTGACCCTCGCGACTTACCGGGGCGTTGCTGATGCTTGTCGGAGTCCAAATATCCGCACCCGGTTGGTATCTGCCGCCGCTGCTGTCCACAGCGCCTCCCCACACGATCATTTCACTGCCGGTCCACACGGCTGTGTGTCCCGATCGGGCGAGCGCGTTGGCTGTGCTTGTACTTGTCCACGTGTTCGTGCTGGGTTTGTACCTTCCGCCGGTATTCAGTATCTCACCCGAGGCATTGCCGCCTCCAAAGACAATCATTTCTGTGCCAGACCATACAGCCGTGTGTCTTGATCGGACAGTCGGCGCGTTGGCGGTGCTGATGGTCGTCCACGTGTTCGTGCCGGGTTTGTATCTGCCGCCTGTATTAAGGACATGTCCAGAGCTATCACCGCCCCCCCAGACAATCATTTCGCTACCGGACCACACGGCCGTGTGAAAAGATCGCCCTGATGGGGCATTAGCGGTGCTCGTAGTTATCCAGCTATTCGTCCCTGGATTGTACCTCCCGCCGGTATTTGCGTTCTGGCTGTCATCCAATCCACCCCAGATAATCATTTCGCTCCCACTCCAGACTGCGGTGTGGAAAATTCGGCCAACGGGCGCATTCGTCGTGTTCGTGACTATCCAGGTGTCCGTGCTGGGATTGTACTTGCCGCCGGTCGGTTGTTTGCCAAATCCATTCTCTCCTCCCCAGACGATCATTTCACTTCCGGTCCAGACCGCCGTATGAAGGTTTCGGTCGGCTGGCCCGTTGCTAGTCGGTGCCCATTTATCCGTAGTAGGATTGTACCGGCCGCCGGTATTCAACGGGATTTGATCATCGCCGCGGCCGCCCCAGACAATCATTTCAGTGCCGGTCCACACCGCCTTATGCGCCCATCGGCTCGGGGCCGCATTCGTGGTGCTGGTAGCAATCCAGCTGTCGTTACCCGGATTGTATCTCCCGCCGCTATTCATAAACCCGAGGACGTTATTAATCCCACCCCAGATGATCATCTCGCGGCCGGTCCACACCGCTGTATGGGAGTCCCGGGCCGTTGGCGCGTTGTTCGTGCTGGTCGCCGTCCAGCTATTTGTTCCCGGGTTGTATCTCGCGCCAGTGTTGAATTGGCCGGAAGCCTCTCCTCCGAACACAATCATCTGGCTTCCTGTCCACACTGCCGTGTGCAGCGATCGGGCCGTTGGCGCGTTGTTCGTGTTGGTGGCTGCCCAGCTATTTGTGCTGATATTGTAGCGTCCGCCGGTATTTAACCCGGCCCCACCATTTCTCCCTCCCCACACGATCATTTCCGTACTGGTCAATACGGCCGTGTGATAAAGTCGAGGGCTCGGCGCGTTAGCAGTACTGATAGGTGTCCAACTGTCCGTGCCGGGATTGAATTTTGCGCCCGTATTAAAAGCGGTCTGGCTGTCAACTCCGCCCCAGACAATCATTTGCGTCCCGGTCCACACAGCGGTGTGGCCTGAGCGGGCTGTCGGCGCGTTGGTGGTGCTGGTGGGGATCCAACTGTCCGTGCTGGGATTGTACCTGCCTCCAGTGTTCAACCAGCCGCCGCCCCAGATTATCATTTCACGGCCAGTCCACACTGCCGAATGACCCCCGCGGATAGCGGGTTCGTTTGCCGTGCCCACGGTTGTCCAAACGTCCGTGCTAGGATTGTATTTACTCCCGCCCTGGACGCCCGTTGCCGGACTCCCCGGCCCTCCGCCCCAGATGATCATTTCAGTGCCAGTCCAGACTGCCGTGTGAGTCACGCGCCCAGTGGGTGTGTTAAGGGAGCTAGCCGCCCAGGTATTGTCGATACATTGACCTGCCCCGTCCGATACTGTTGGAACCGCGTAGTCGGCACTCGCTGTCGTCACGGCCATCGGCATCCGGGTTTCAGCTCGGTTTATCCAGGACGCGAGAGGCTCTTTTCGCCATTCGAGCGTGGCGATTTTCAGGCGGTCATTGGTTTTCTCGATGATTGCTATCGCGTAGTAACGATCGTCGTCTTCCTGCAACGGGGATACGACTCCCGTCTTGATCTGCGTTATCGCCGTCTCCCGAAAGATTGATCCCAGGCGCTGTGTGTTTTGGGCCCACTCGTGATTGTCCATTCTCACGCGGGTTTCCTCGCCGCGTTGATCCTCGGCACTATCCTTGCGAACCAATTCCACTTCGCTGTAGTGCCCGCTGGTCTGCGCCAGCTGCTCGATAGAGCGATGCGTTCGTAGCTCAGCCTCCGCGCGTTGTTTTAGCTCGCCGTGAAATCTTTGGTCACGCGCATACAAGCTTGTCGCGAAGCGTTCAGACAACGCCGCTCGGGCCAGACACTCCGCAATGACAAAGGGATCGTTCCCGAGTGCGGCAAAGAGTTCGCGGAGCACCTCGGGTTGACGCGTATAGCGTGCCATGCGCTCCATTTCATCCTGCAACTGCTCAGCACGGATCGGCTGTTGCCAGTGATCCTCCATCGCCTGGGATTTGCGCAGATAGTCTTCGACTTTCTTTTCTAGCTGGGCGGCGGGCATCACTTCGTCGAGCGATGGCTTGGGATCAGGGCTCTCGCTGGGCCAGATCCGGTGGCGCCAATAGACTTCCTCAATCGCTCGTTGATAAGCGACACGATCAGCCAGAGTCAGCTCTGTGTGTTGTGCCTGCGCAGGCGATCCGCCCCACGAATCAAAAATCGACACAAAATTAGTAAGACCGGCGATAAAAAAGACGGTGGTTCGTGCGCCTCGGAGTCTGTTCGTCATGAGAATGGCACTGTGTTCACGATGTTATTACTTGTCGAGCCGACAAACCTTACGCCGTTCGCGTCAAAGATGAATAAGAGAAGTGCGGAATTGGAGTTCGCCTAAAAAACAAGAAGGGGCAGGTCTTGCGACCCACCCCTTCAGGCTACCGAGCGAAAGCTTCTCCCTAGCTTTTGCTCTGTGAAACTACTTCGTTGAGTTTGAAGATCGGCAGGAACATCGCGATCACGATGCCGCCAACGATGACTCCGAGGAAAACGATGAGCATGGGCTCGATGAGTGACGTTAATGCGTCGAGCATGGCCTCGATTTCTTCGTCCCAGAAATCGGCCATTTTCTCGAGCATGGTGTCGATCTTACCGGTGGCTTCACCGGCCGAGACCATGCGCAGCATCATCGGTGGGAAGATCGGTTTCTTGGAAAGTGCGACCGAGAGGTTGTCGCCGCGCTCCACGTCTTCGCCCACTCCCTTGATGCTGGTCTCGACGACGTGATTGCCAGACGCGCCGGCAACGATGTCGAGCACTTCGAGGATCGGGACACCACTGCGGATGAGCTGAGCAAACGTGCGAGCGAAGCGCGACATGCAAATCTTATGCATGAGCGGACCGAAGACCGGCAACTTCAGCTTCCAGCGATCCCAGAGTTGCTTGCCGCGTTTCGAGCGCAGGAAGGTGCGGATGCTAAAGAAGATGGCCAGGATTCCGCCGACGAGGTAATACCACTCGCCGCGCATGAATTCGCTGACATCGATGAGGAACTGCGTCGGGGCCGGCAGGTTGGCGCCGAAGTCTTTGAAGATTTCGCCGAAAATCGGGACAACCTTCACAATGAGGAATGTAGTGATCGCCATCGCAATGCAGATGACGATAACGGGATAGGTCATGGCCGACTTGACCTTCTTGCGCAACCGGGCGCTCGCTTCGAGGAAACCCGCGAGCCTGTCCAGGATTTCCGCAAGCAATCCGCCGTGTTCGCCTGCTTTCACCATGCTCACGAACAGTCGATCGAACACGCGCGGATGCTTGACGAGCGCTTCGTGGAAAGTTTCGCCTCCCTGAACACGCGTGGTCACATCGCTGATGACTTCGCGCAGGGCGCGCTGACGCTTGGGATCGGATTGATCGTAAAGGGCGGTCAGCGCCTGGACGAGCGAGATGCCGGCTTCGATCATGGTCGAAAGCTGCCGGGTAAAGAGAACGATATCGGTTTCCTTAACCGTCCAAGTCTTCTTGCGTGAGCGCGCCGTGACGGACTTTTGCTGGAGGGACAGAACCATCAGTCCGCGGCTCATCAGACTAGTAACGGCGTTGTCCTCGTTTAGGGCGTCCTGTATTCCGGAAACGATCTTGCCGGAGCTATCACGGGCTTGGTAGGAGAAGGTGATCATACTATGGTAATTATAGTTCACATAGCAGCTATGGTGCCACCGCCAGGCTAAGCGACGCTTCTCAGCAGCAGGGGCAGCGCAACGGTGGCTTCCTTGCGAAAACCTTCCGGTCGCCAATGACACCGGGCGTCAAGCAATCCAGATTTGCCGCCAGATGACGCACGAGGTCGAAACCCACCAGCTTTCGCCCGACCTCGCGGTGTGGCATCGCTACGACGCGATAATCAAAGCTGACTTATTCTCGGCCGGACTCCGCACAGATTCCGGCTTCTACCTGGTCGACGCCATCTCGATCGAGCAAAACGTCCTCGGGACTCTCCTCGGCTCAAACACCGTCGCGGGCCTGATTGTCACAAACGCTAACCACCGGCGTGTGACACCCGAGTTTTCACAACGGTTCGCTGCACCCGTTTTCGCACATCCCGATGCGAAGGACGATCTCGACCAATGCGAAAAAATGATCGAACTGAGCAATGGATCGACGATCGCGCCGGGACTCACAGCGTTGACCATTGATGGCGCCGCGCCCGGCGAAATTGCGCTGCATTGGGCGCCGGAAGGCGGCACGCTGATCTTTGGCGATGCGCTGATTAATATGGGTTCGGGTGGTTTCAGCTTCCTGCCCGACAAATACTGCCTCAATCCAAAGCTGATGCGCCGATCACTCGAAAGGGTTCTCGATTACCCGTGCGAACGCATCCTATTCGCACACGGAACGCCCATCGTGTCGAAAGCGCAGCAACGTCTCACCGAGCTTCTGCGCGCATGTTCTTGAGTGGAGTTCCCATGACAACTCCCGATCAACAAAAGGACAGAAATCCGATCTCGCGTTTTCTGGAGCTCATCCGTTTCTCGCACACCATTTTCGCCCTGCCTTTTGCGCTCGGCGCGCTCTTGGTCGCAGCGCACGGCGCCCCGAAACTGCGAACCCTGATCCTGGTGCTGGTCTGCATGGTTCTGGCGCGCACTGCGGCGATGCTTTTCAATCGGCTCGTCGATTGGTCACTCGATCAACGCAACCCGCGCACTGCTTCGCGGCATCTCCTCGCCTCTCGCGGCGTCGCCATTGCGCTGCTCGTGGCGTGTTCCGTTGGATTCATCTTTGCTGCCGCTGCCATCAACCGGCTGGCTGCCATGCTTTCACCCGTCGCGCTCGGGCTAATATTCTTCTACTCCCTGACGAAGCGCTTCACGGACGCGACGCACTTTTTCCTTGGCCTGGCCCTGGCGATTGCGCCGGCCGGAGCCTGGATCGCGGAAACAGGCCGGCTGGAGTTCCCACCCATTATCCTCGGCGCGGGGGTCATGTGCTGGGTGGCGGGGTTCGATCTGATCTACGCGACACAGGATTACGAATTCGACCGCGCTGAAGGCCTGCGTTCTCTGGTGGTAAAGCTCGGCATTGCGCGCTCGCTTCAGGTAGCGCAATGGCTGCACTTTCTCATGTTTGGGGCGCTGATCGCTTTCGGGATTATCGCGCACCTTGGCATCATCTACTTCTGCGTTATGCCCCTTATCGCCGGCGCGCTTTTCTACGAACACCGCTCCGCGGCCCGTCTTGATCTGGCAGCAATCAACCGCGCATTTTTCCGTAGCAACGCGTTTGTCAGCGCCGTCTTCCTGATCGCCATTTGGGCCGATCTGGCCGTTCGCGGCTGAGTTTCGCGCTACGGCTGGTCGAGCTGCGCGATGCGTCGCGCGTGGCGGCCGCCTTCGAACTCCGTCGTCAACCAAACGCGCACGATCGCGAGCGCCAGGTCTTGTGGAATCAAACGCTGGCCGAGCGAAAGGACATTGGCGTCGTTATGTTGTCGGGAAAGACGCGCACATTCCTCGCTCCAGCAAAGCGCGCAACGAACACCGCGCACCTTGTTGGCGCTCATCGCTTCACCGTTTCCCGATCCTCCGAAGACAACCCCGCGTTCGCACTCACCGCGGGCGACCGCTTCCGCCGCCGGCCGAACGAATTTCGGATAATCGACCGGCTCCTCGCTGAAGGTTCCGAAGTCGACCGGTTCATGCCCGAGCGTGACGAGGAGCGCCTTCACCGCCTCCTTGAGTTGATAACCAGCATGGTCAGTTCCGAGCGCAACTTTCATGGGTCTTTGCTACGGAATGGCTGCTGGGATGTCGACTAGCTTTCGTGAAGATCAGCCAGCTGCTTCCAGAGATTGCGCTCGGCATCGCCCACATCCCGCGGAATGCGGATACCGATGACGACATACAAATCTCCACGCGCGCCGGAGGAAGCGGGCAAGCCGCGTTCGCGCAACCGGAATCGCTGCCCCGCCTGAGTGCCAGGAGGAATCTTGAGGCGACCTGGCTTCTCCAAGGTCGGCACCTCCAATTCCGTCCCGAGGACCGCTTGCCATGGATCGAGCTCGACCTCGTGTAGCAAATCGCTTCCCTCCACCAAAAAATCAGGATGCCGGGCCAGACGGACACGGAGAAACAGATCGCCGCTTTTGCCGCCACCCGCGCCCGCTTCACCCTGTCCCGCGAGTCGGATCCGCTGCCCCTCATGAACGCCGCGCGGAATTTTCACCTGATAGGTTTCCAGTTTGCTCGAGGAACTTCGGCGCAGGGAAACGGTCCGCTTCGAGCCGTGTAAAGCTTCTTCCAGCGTTACCATGATGTCGGCTTCGACGTCGCTCCCACGAGCCGCGCCGCTCGGTCGCTGGCCAAAGCCCGCGCCTCCGCCGAAAGCCGATTGCCCGCGGCCTCCGCCGAAAAAGGCCTCAAAGAAATCGCTGAAACCCGTCCCACCGAATTCAAACTCGACGTCGCCGTTTCCACCACCAAATGGATTCGGCCCCCTTCCGCCGCCCGCTCGTTGACCCCAACCGGGAGGCGGCTGCCCTCCTCCGGGTTGATTCCAATCCGCGCCGAGCTGGTCGTAGCGACTCCGTTTCTCGGGATCGCTCAGGACCTCGTAGGCCTCATTGATCTGCTTAAATTTTTCCTCCGCGCCCTTCTTATCCTTGGCCACATCAGGGTGATGTTTTCGGGCCAGCTTGCGGAAAGCCGATTTGATTTCCGCCTCGGTGGAAGTCTTGGAGACACCCAGAGTCTCGTAGTAATCGCGAAATTGAACAGCCATCTTGCCTGCCCGATTCTCCCCGCTTCCCACGCGCTACGCAACCAACCAAAGACCGGAAGGAAAGACAGGATTCACAAGATTTTCAGGATTGACCTCCTCATGCGCCTCCAAAAAATTCCTGTGAATCCTGTTAATCCTGTCTAAAGAAATTCATGCAGGAAATCGGCAAACTGCTCGCGATCGGCGGAGTCGTGATCGCCCTGCTCGGGGTCCTGCTCTGGAGCGGAGTGGGTAACGGCTGGCTCGGTCGCTTACCGGGCGACGTCCGGATCGAACGCGGCCAAACCAGTTTCTATTTTCCAGTTGTTACCTGCATCATCATCAGTCTGCTCCTCAGCCTGATCATGTCGTTTTTCCGCCGGTAGAGCGCCCGCTCTCAGATGGCTTCGCAAAGCGCCCGCCAGATCCGGTTGAATCAGCACGTCGCTGCGCTTCTGCAATGCCGGCGCTGTCCGCGCATGTTACCGCCACCGGTTTCGGGCGGACCGGTCTTGAGCCGCGTCATGCTGGTCGGGCAAGCGCCGGGGGTGAAGGAACCGATCCTGGCGCGTCCGTTCGCCTGGACCGCTGGCAAAACTTTGTTCGGATGGTTCACAGAATTCTGTGGCATGACGGAGGAGGAGGTTCGCAAGCGAATCTACTTCGCCGCTGTTTGTCGCTGTTTCCCCGGCAAGACCCCCGCTGGCGGCGACCGCGTGCCGGCCCCGGATGAGATTCGGAATTGCTCCACCTGGATGAACGATGAAATGGAAATCCTCCAACCGCAGTTGGTCATTCCGGTGGGGAAATTGGCTATCAGCCAGTTCATGGTCGTCGGGAAACTCGACGAAGTCATCGGCCGCGTCTTTCCGATGCGAAGGAATCGCCACGCCTTCGATCTCCTGCCGCTACCCCATCCCTCGGGCGCATCACCGTGGCATCGGATCCCTCCAGGGAAGGCCCTGCTCGGGAAGGCGATGAAATTGATCGCGAACCATCCGGCGCTGGCCGCTTCAGCGAACCATGGACCAAAAAAAATCTGAACTTGTAGCCAAGGTCCCGCGGGTCACCCTTCTCTTCTGGGTCATTAAGATCCTGGCGACCACGCTCGGCGAGACGGGCGGCGACGCCGTCACCATGTCGTGGCTGGGCGAAACGACGGCCGAAGCCAAGGGCACCGGCTACCTGATCGGAACGGGCATCTTCGGAGTCATTTTTGTCGCTGCGGTGCTGGTGCAAATCAGGGCGAAAAAATTCCAGCCGTTCCTCTATTGGCTTACCATCGTCGCCACGACAACGGTCGGGACCACCCTGGCCGATTATTGCACCCGTTCGCTCGGCATCGGTTACACCGGCGGTTCGGCGATCTTGCTGATCTTCGTGATGGCGTCGCTGTTGATCTGGCGTTGGTCGACCGGAAGCATCTCGATCGAAACCGTGAATGCCCCGGAGATCGAGGTGTTCTACTGGGTGACGATCATGTTTTCGCAGACACTCGGGACGGCATTGGGCGACTGGGTCGCCGATACGAACGAGATGGGCTATGTCGGCGCAGCTGCCGTGTTCGGCGGTCTTCTACTCGTCACCGCGCTGCTCTATTACTTCACGAGCCTCTCTCGCGCTGTTTTGTTCTGGGCGGCGTTCATTCTGACTCGTCCGCTCGGTGCGGTGGTAGGCGACTTTCTCGATAAACCGCTCGCACAAGGCGGTCTGGCTTTAAGCCGCTACACGGCGTCGTTCGCAATCCTAATCGCGATCATCGCCTTGCTTTTCATTTTCCCGCAGAAGCCCGCTTCGCAGACGCATTAAGTTCTCGACGCGTTGCAGCTATCGAGCCGGTGTCGTATAGCAGCCGCTCATCATGATTGAGACATCGACCCCGACGCGTGCAGAGATCGCCGAAGCCGACACGTGGGATCTGACGCACCTCTTCACCGAAATCGGCAAGTGGGAGGAAAATTTCGCCTGGATTCAGCGCACATATCCGCAAATCACGGATTGGAAAGGCCGCCTCGGGGAATCCGCAGCCACGCTCGCAGAATGTCTCGAGTTCGATAAGACGCTCGACCTCAAGATCGAGCGCGTCGCGCACTTCGCTTCGCTCCAGCTCGCGGAGGATAGCGCGAATCCGGAATACCTGGCGCGGATGGGCCAGCTCCAAAATCTCCTGACCCAAATCGGAGAAGCCGCCGCCTTCGTTAGTCCCGAAATTCAGGCAATCAGCGACGAGCGGTTCGCGCAGTTCCTGAAAGATCCTGTTCTCTCAGAATGGGTCATCACGCTGCGCAAGATTCGGCGGAACAAACCACACGTACTCTCCGAGCCGGAAGAACGATTGCTCGCTCTCGGGAGCGCCGCGCTTAACGGCTACGACGACACGTTTTCGCAGCTCACCGACGTCGACATGAAGTTCGGTGTTCTCGCGGACGCGGAAGGACACGAGCATCCTTTGACGCAGACTTCGTTCGGCTCGTTCCTCGTCAAGCGCGACCCCAATCTCCGCCAGCGCGCTTTTCATCAGTTTTACCAGGAGTTCGAGGATCACCAATTCACCCTCGCCGCCGCGCTCTCGTATTCGGTCAAAGCCGACGTCTTTCGCGCCCGCGCGCGTCATCACTCTTCCGCGCTCGCGGCTTCGCTCTTTCGGGATGATGTCCCCGTGGCGGTTTACGAAGGCTTGATCGGCGCCGTGCGCGGCAACCTCGCACCGCTCTTTCGCTATTATGAACTGCGCCGTCGGGTTCTCGGGCTCGACGAGCTTCATCAATACGACACCTATGTGCCGTTAGTCGCGGAGATCGAAACGCAGGTCAGTTTCGATGAGGCGATTGAGAAAGTGCTGACTTCGCTCGCCCCGCTCGGTGACGAATACACGCGTCCGCTCGCCGACGGTCTGCGCGGACGCTGGTGCGACCGCTATGAGGCGAAAGGGAAACGGAGCGGCGCGTTCTCCTCGGGAAGCTACGGCGCCCCGCCCTACATCCTGATGAACTACAAGAGCGATGTCTTCTCGGACATCTACACGCTCGCACACGAGGCCGGGCACTCGATGCACACCTGGTTCTCGCAAAGCACCCAGCGCTACCAGGATTACAACTACCCGATCTTCCTCGCGGAAGTCGCCTCGACCTTTAACGAAGAGCTGCTCACCCATTCATTGCTCGCGCAGACGGACGATCCGAAGATGCGCGCCTACATCATTAACCGACAGATCGACGACATCCGCGGCACCCTTTTCCGCCAAACGATGTTTGCCGAATTCGAAAAGATCATCCACGAGATCGAGGAGAGTGGAGAGGGGCTGACGTTGGATGTTTTCAAAAAGGAATACCGCTCGCTCCTGACCGCTTATTTCGGCAGCGGAGTCGTCCTCGACCCGGCGCTCGATTTGGAATGCCTGCGCATCCCGCATTTCTACAGCGCCTTTTACGTCTACAAATATGCGACTGGCATTTCGGCTGCGGTCGCACTTTCCGAGAAGCTTCTCGCGGGTGACAAGAGCGCCGTCGAAGCCTATCTCCGCTTCCTCCGGTCCGGCGGCTCGAAGTTCCCGCTCGAGACCTTGCAGGAGGCTGGCGTCGATATGACCACGCCGGCCCCGATCGAGAGCACGCTGCGCCTGTTCGAGCGACGCCTGGGCGAACTCGAAGCTCTGTTGCTCTGATTTCCGCGGCCAGCTATCGCAAACGACGACAGCCTCTTGGCAAGCCGCCTGCTTGAGATAGAGGCGTGGAATTTGAATGGCATGTCCGGGCCGCGTGCGGCTACGCCGAGCTGGGAATGTTTCGCGAATCAATCGCGGAACTCGATGCCATTCCGCCCCGGCAACAAAATCGGCCCGAGGTTTTGCAGGTCCGCCTCCATCACCTCATGCGGACGAAGCGCTGGGGCGAAGCTTTGCGCGTGAGCAAAATCCTCTGCCGCGTGGCGCCGGATTGCGGCACCGGATTTCTGCACGCCGGTTTTTGTCTGCATCAGCTCGGCAAGACGGCGGAAGCGAAAAACCTGCTCGTCACCGGACCGGTCGCGCTCCTGAAGGAGCCGATCTACTACTACAACATGGGTTGCTACGAGGCGCTCCTCGGCAACATGCACGGCGCCAAGGAAAATCTTCATATCAGCTTCAAGATGGACGCTAGCTTCCGGGAAGTCGCGAAGAAGGATCCTGATTTGCAGGCGCTCCACGCGCTGATCTAGCAATCGAGTCAATGCGCCGATCGCGCCAATTGTAGCGACGCCGCTCTGTCGGCGTTTTCACGCGGGCCACAGCGACAGAGCGCCGTCGCTACAACTCCTCTTCTCCCTGGTGTGCGCATGGGCTACTCGGATGTTACCCTCGGATTCGATGCGACTCGATCCCGTCCAATTACAGGAGCGCATCACCCCGCTCTTCCAGGAAAATTTCGATCGCTTCGGCGAACTCGGCGCCGCCGTCTCCGTTTGGCAAGACGGACGACTCTTGCTCGATCTCCACGGCGGTTTCCGAGATGCGCGCCGCGAAACGCCGTGGACCAACGACACGATTGTCCTTTTTTGGTCCGCCACCAAAGGGCTGGGCAGTGCGTGTCTTTTGCACGCGCTCCAGGAACGCGCGATCGCGCTGGATCGAACGGTCGGGGAGTTTTGGCCGGAATTCGCCGAAGTCGGAAAGGAACAGATCACGCTTGCTCAACTCCTCTCGCATCAAGCCGGACTCGCCGCTCTCAATGAACGTGTCGACGTCCTCGACTATCCCGCCGTCATTTCCGCGCTGGAACGGCAGGCGCCGCTTTGGCCGCCCGGAACTGCGCACGGTTATCACGCGCGCACGTTCGGATTTCTGGTGGAGGAATTAGTGAGACGACTAACCGCGAAGACGGTTGGCGACTACTGGCGAGAAACATTCGCCGAGCCGATGGGTCTCGATATCTGGATTGGCCTCCCGGACTCCGAGCACCCGCGAGTAGCCACGATCTATCCCGCGAAAGCGGGCCGTCCGCCTTCGCCCGAGCAATTCTACCGCGACCTCGCGACGCCCGGGACCTTAGCCCGCAAGGTCTTCACCTCGCCAGCAGGCCTGCATTACGTCAGCGGGATGAACGCATCGGCGGTCCGCTCGCTCTCGTTCGTTTCGTTCAGTGGCATCGGCAGCGCATCTTCGCTCGCGAAGTTCTACGCCATGCTCGCCACCGGTGGTGAACAGCACGAGCGCCGCTATTTCCGTGACGAGACGATCCGCCAGATGACTACGACACTCGCCTCAGGCATCGATCGCGTCTTTCAAATCCCGACCGCCTTCTCCGCTGGCTTCATGAAAGATCCGCCTGGTGCTCAGCCACGCCTTTTCGGTCCGTCGCCGCTCGCTTTCGGTCATCCCGGCGCCGGCGGCAGCCACGCTTTCGCCGATCCCGAGAACGGAATCTCCTTCGCCTACGTCATGAACCAGATGGAGCAATCGGTCCTGCCTAACGACAAATCCTTGCGCCTCGTCGACGCGATCTACTCCTGAACGGCTGACGATTCCGTGCGACTACGCTAGCGTCCCCCATGCAAGCGCACGCCGGGACAATCGAGGTTCGGACGAAGGGAAAAGGCACCTACGAAATCACGCGCGACGTCGCGGAAATCGTCGCGGCCAGCGGCGTCCGCACCGGCACCGCGACCGTCTTCATCAAACACACCAGCGCCAGCCTCGTCCTTTTCGAAAACGCCGACCGCTCCGCGCGCGTTGATCTGCACGAATTCTTCGAGCGCCTCGTCCCGGAAGAAACCGACTACTTCACCCACACCGCCGAAGGCCCGGATGATTCCACTTCACACATTCGGATGGTGCTCACGCGTTCCAGCGAAGTCATCCCGATCATCAACGGCGCCCTCCAACTCGGCACCTGGCAGGGCATCTTCCTCTTCGAACATCGCCGCGCCCCGCATCGACGGAGCGTGGCCGTCAGTGTCATCGGGGAATTAGAGCAAATAAAGACGGGGAGGAATTGAATTCGGAAACCAGAAATCCAGAAAGAGATTCTGAATCAGGAAAGTAGGAATGGAGGAACGGAACGAATCGAAAACTCGAAAGGTGAGATTTTCGCCCCTCCTTTTCTGGCTTTTTTGCTTCTAGATTGACCTCTGCTTCCTGCTTTCCTCGTTTCCTAATTCAACCTTCTCTTTGCTCGCGGTTGCCGAGATCGCCGAACCTGATAAATACCCCGGTGCTTTCGCGTCGCCCCACCGTCCGCCGTGTTTTCCGGTGCTGGTCCGTCGCGGCCGTTTTGGTCGCGAGCGCGCTCATCAGCCGCGCTGACGAACCGCCCGGCTACTACAATTCTGCCGCCGGCCTGACGGGTACCGCGTTGCGCAATGCCCTCCACAACATCATCGACAACCAGACCGCGGTTAGCTACGCGGATGCGCGTTTCGCCCTCGAAGCGCTCGACGAAGATCCGGCCAACACCGCCAACCTCATCCTCCTCTACGAGCGCACCTCGTATCCGAAAGCATGGTGGATTAATAATCACGCCAACGGCTGGAACCGCGAGCATTGCTGGCCGAACTCGCTCGGCATCGATGACCAACTGCCGGCCTATTCCGATCTGTTCAACCTCCGCGCCGCGGGCGAGCCGGCCAATTCCGACCGCGGTAATCTCTATTACGACGAAAGCACCGTTGGCGCCGCCGACTACGAACGCCCGGCCGGACCAACCACCTCGGCTTGCAGTCAGGACTTCGACTCGTGGGAACCCCCGCTCGAGGTCAAGGGCGACCTCGCCCGCGCGATGTTTTACATGGACGTGCGCTACGAAGGCGGCGCGGGCGAACCAAATCTCACTCTGACCGATAACGTCGCGTCGATCACGACCAACAACAGCAACATGGGCCGGCTTTCCACCCTGCTCATTTGGAATTTTCTCGATCCAGTGAGCGCGGCCGAACGCGAACGTCTCGAGCGCACCTACAAGATTCAAGGCAACCGCAACCCGTTCGTCGATCACCCGGAGTACATCGAGCAGGTTTATGGTGCCGTCCTCGATCTCCGGGTCACGAAAGAGAGCAGCACCATGATGGTTCTCTCCTGGCCGGCCATTCTCCCGGCTGATCTCGGCTTCATCGAAACCAGCACCGATCTAAAAAACTGGACGCCCGCCAGCCTGACAATCACCGACCAGTCCGGACGACATACCGCACGCGTTCCCGTCACCGCGACGCCGCGCTTTTACCGCCTGAAGCTCGTCGAGCGCGCCGGCTGATTACGTTTGTGCGATCACGCGCGGGCGTGATGTCACTAACCACCCGCCCTCGTTAGGGCAGCGCAGTTCCGGAGCTCGCCTTCACCACAGCGATGTCGGTGGCGTTAATCGTACCGCCGCTGAAATTGAAATCGCGCCGGAAATCCGAAGCATCCACCGGCTGACCGGACGCACTCTTGGTTTGCGCGATGTCGGTCGTATTCACGCTCCCCGAGCTGTTGGCATCGCCTAGGAGGACATCCATCGTGATCGGCACCGCGCTGGAGTTGCCTCCCGCGGAATCCGTCACATTGGCCAGCGTGACCGTCACTCGTTGCGCGTTGCTCACGCCAGTCAGGTTGACGATGTAGTTGTGCGCATCGCCGCCATCGATTGCGCTGCTGCTGACCGATCCGGTGCCGCTCGTCACGCTCGCTCCTCCCACACCCGTCAGCGTGTTCGCAAAACTGAAGACGAGCGTGTGGTTGCCGTTCGCCCCGCCGCTGCGGCATTCGACGGAGGGAGCGCTCACGAGATTGATATCGAACGTCCCGGCCGCGCCATGCACCTTGCGCGAAACCACGCCCGCGACGGCCACCGGATGCGCGGTCGCCACGACATTTCCGGTAAACCGAATCGACGAATCGTTCGGGTTTATGGCCGTGAAGACCAATGTGACATCCACCGGGATGGTCAATGTCTGCACGCCGCCCGCGGTCGAGAAGCTCCCCGGGGTCGCGGCTGTATTCGCGGTCGTACCCGTGAGCGTGGTCGTGCCACCGGTATTGATGATTGTGACCAGGTAATCGCCGGTCCCAGCGGTGGCTGAGAACATCAGTTGCGTCGCATCAAAGTTGCCGCCCGTCAGAGGGATCGAATTACTCGTTAGGGACGCAACCAGGCCGCGGATGGCGAAGAATCCCGGGAAAATTCCGCTGACCGTGAACCGGCCGCCGTAATCACCGGGAGCCGACCCCGCCGTGCCGCCGGGTGCTGGTTGGTAAGTGCCGCCCGCATTCGCGTCGGCAGCCGCGCTGTTGAACTGGATCGACCCGCCGCTCACCGTCGCGTCGATCGTGCCGGTGTAGCTGGTGGCAAACCCCGTGGTTCCCTGCTGCGTCGCCGTGTTTCCAGCCGCATTCGCCGAGGCGATGGTCAGAATGCTCTGCGCTGGGTTAATCGTGAAGGTTTCGGCATGAACAGCTGCCACCGATGCGACCCAAGCTCCCAAGAAAATGGCCAGACCCTTATGCATGGCCGAATTTTGCGGGAATCCCGATTGGGGAAGCAAGACGCAATTTGCCATCAAACCCGCCGCGTCTGTTGGCCGTTGGCTGAATCGCTTGCCAATAAAAGCGACGATCGCTAGTGGTTCCCGATGCTTTATTCCACACCTCTCTGGTCGGCTCTGCTCTCGCTTTTTGCTCCTGTAGGACGTTCGCGCTGGCTTGTGACGACCGTCTTATGCGGCCTTCTCCTGGGTTGCTCAGCGAACTCCCGGGCCGACGCCCCACCCACGGAGGCCGAGGTCAAGGCCAGCATCGAAAAGAGCTTCAAGGAAACCTACGGCGTCGACTACGGCATGGCGAAGTTCGACAAATGCACCATCACCTTTACCGGCCCGGCACAGATCGGGACCGTCGTTAACAAACAGACCGGCCGCGGCGAAGAGGCGAAACCGGTTTGGCCGGTCAAGATCCCGGTGAAAATCAAGGTAACCTATTCCAATAACGCCACCGTGCGCGACCTCGAGCGGGGCGTGAAATCGGACGACGTCTTCTTCTTCTATAAAGACGCCTTCAACGCCTGGAATTTCCGCACCGGCTCGCTCTAGCGCCGCGCCTAGCGGCTCGGCCAGCATGAACTTCCAACTTCGCGCCGGAAGTCTCACCGGTTGAGAACGGATTCAGGCACCGCCGGCACGATGCCGTGAATCCCAGATGGCGAATCAACAACTCCCGACGTTGAGCCAACTGCCATTGTAGCACCTTAGCCGCGAGCCCGCGGAACAGAGTTCAGCGCCATGACCGTATTGCTGCCCGTTCCAATAACATGTCTGGGCTTTTCCCTCCTCGGTCGAGCCTTCCGCGGCTTCTGGGAGTATTTGCGAAGTTCTCTTCGTTGGGTCAACGGGACCAACATTCTCTAGTTCACTCATAGTTAACCTCCTGCGTTGCAGTCATGGTTTCGTAAAAGGCGCAGGTCTATCAAGAAAAAAGCCGCGCTGAGGGAGCGTGCAGGAAACCAGCGCGCGCCTTCTCGTTTCCTCCTTCATCATTCTTCCTTCATCCTTCAGTGCTAGCGAGACGCAGCAGCGGAAGTGAGTGGAAACTTGGACTGGCTCCCAGGCGGCAGCGGGAGAGTCCCGATCACCGCCTTCCGGATCTCGAGCTTCTGCGTCCGGAGCACCTGCGCGAATGGTTTATCGCCCCAGCGCTGCAACAAACCAAACAGGATGGCGGAGTGCGCCTCGCCCGATGCGCCGTCCATCTCACCGATAACGGTGTAGCGAAATAATTCTGCCAACCCGGCCGGCTCCCGGCGAATCGCGCGCTCCAGCGCACCGCGGTAGTCGATGCCCACGTGCTTTCCAGAGCTCACGCACTTGTCGCCGATCCACTCGCGGAGCTGCGCCGCGCTCGGTGGCGTATCGACCGGCTGCGCCGGGAGAGACGCCGCGAAGAACATGCTCAGGACAACTCCGTCGAACTTCATCCGCCTAACGAAGCTCCAGGACAACTTCTTCGCCATCATCGCCGTGGCGCACATATTCGGTCGCCAGTTGGAATCCGCATTTTTGCAGGACACGGATCGAAGCGACATTGTGCCGCGCCACATGCGCGTAAACTGGCCGCGTCTCGATCGTGCTCAAGAATTGCGCCACGGCGGCACTGGCGATCCCCTTCCCCCAATGGCTCCGGCCCAGCCAGTAACCGATGTTCGGTTCCCCCGCCGCTTCCCAATAGACCACGTTCCCCGCCACCATCCCGTCCGCGAGGATGGTCCGGACGATCCCGGTCGGGTTCGTCTCCTTGTTCATGATCTTGGCCCAGTGCGCCATGAAAGCCTCGCGGTCGCGGCTGGGAAACGCCGCCATCCGCGTCGCCTCCGCATCCAGTTGATCTTCAAAAAAGATCGGCAAGTCCTCCTGGATCACGTCGCGAAGTGTCACATTCATCGGATCAGGCCTAACGAGACTCAAAGCGAGCAATTCCCGATGTTTTCATACGTGATGGGTTAACCAGCATAGAACCGCATCCAAAGAACATAGACAGCCACCAGGGCAATGATGATGGCGCGAGTCGCGGCTGCCGGCGTCTGTGGAAAGAACGACAGCACGGCAGGTCTGCCGCGTGCCCACCATACGCAAAAGCAGAGCAGCGCCCCGCCAGCTAAACCGACAAGGTAACTGGCTCCGTGCGCAAACCAAACCGCCATGAAGCGATCATGCTGTTCGGCGCGAATCACCCCAGCCAACCCGGCCGGCATCGAGATCAAGCCACGCCGTGACAATTCATAGCCGACGACACCCGCGCCGCACGCCGAGACAGCCATGACCGCGAGCAGAACAAGAATCGATCGCCCGAGGCGGGAGACCGAATAGGGAGCCGCGCCACGCGACTGCGAGACCAAGGCCAGGACGAGTCCCAGGACAGCACCGATCCCTGCCGTGGCCGCCACTCCCCAGCACAACGCCAGGAGAGTGGGTGAAGCCGTATGGAATAATGGCGGATGAGCCACCGTGAAATACTCCAGGCAAAGCCGCACCGTAATCTGGTCGTGCACCACGCCATACGTGCACGCCGCGAGAATGCTCAGAAGAATGATTTGCGCGTTCTTCACGGGACTCTGTTTCGACGCCTAACGAAACACGAGATCAGCGATCCGGCAGCTGCCGGATTCGCTCCATCGCATGGTTAGATGCATTCAGTAGGGATAACGGTCGGATAGGAATAGTTTCTTCAGCTCCTCTGTGCGCTGCTTCGTGAGGCCCTCGCAACAGCGGAGGTACATGTAGCCCTCGAGCGAGCCGCCTTCCTCACCGGTGCCATATGCCTCGCAAGTGCCATCACGATACGTGATCCACGCGCGCTGGCCCTCTTGCAGGGCCGCGGCTCCCTTCTCGCTCCGCGTCGCCAGCGCTTGCTTGTATACGGCGTTGAGTTTGACCTCGGCGGCGTCGAGGTCTTTCTGCGCCCGATCCTTCATCGTGCCCATCGACTGAGCAGCGAGGGATAACCCCATGAGAAGGAGCAAGAACGCGCTGGATAGACGAGTGAACGTGAGCATCTAACGAGAACAAGATGAACGATCCGGCCGCCGCCGGATTCGCTCCAGCGCTTGGTTAGACTTCATGTGCTGCAAAGTCACAAAAGGGTCCCTCCACCATATTCTTCCGCCGGCGGTTCTTTGTGGGCAGGAGACGTGCGCGAAAAGATGAAGCTGATCAGGAAAAAGCACGCGAATAAGAATGCCGAAAGCCACCACCGTTCGAAGAAGGCCAAGAAGATCGAGAAACCGAGGCAGATCGTTAGAACAATCGCACGCCAAAAAACGCCCCAGACTGCACCAAGATTCAACTTCTGTTGCCGTATGTCTGGAGGAGACATGATAGCGGTCTAACGAGAACAAGAGGAGCGGCGGCCACCGAGAGCGAGCGTGGACCGAAGCAAAAAGATTGAAGTGATGGAAAACGCGAACGCACAACGGGTGGACGTTCGCTTCATCGCATGGTTAGACCCTACGCATAGCATCAGGGAGTGATAATGTGCTCTTCCTCGATCGGGGAATCAATGATCCACTTGCCATGCTGCTTCGCCACGGTGAATTGGCTCCCGCTGCCCGCCCGGTGCGTCAATGTGCCTGAGTTGATCCGAGCATGATTCGGGCGATCGGCATAGATGGACTGAAGCGGCTTTGCTATGTCGCTACGAGCGGCCACAAGCTCTTCGATCGCCCGAACGTCGGTCGGAACGAGGCGATAATCGCCAAACACCGAGACATGGTGCGGACTCCTCGTCGTCGAGCAACCGACGCCGATGCGGGCCGCGATGCTTAGCAATCGATTCATTGACAGGCCTAACGAGAATTAGACTGCAACTTGCCATCTATTTCGGGCGCCAGCGGTGATACTGCGGGAAAAGGCGGATGGGTGACAAGTGCCCACTGCGCGCCAGGGCAAAGAAGAAGCCCGGGCCACGAGACGCGAGTGGTCTTCGTTGCCGGGCCTGGCACCTCAACACTAATTCTGGTTAGGCGACGTGGGCCGCGATTGGGGATCTGGCGGCCTCGGGCGCGTTTATGGGGTGGGAGGTGGCTCGGGTTTGTCTTCGGTGCCGGGGCTTTCGAGGATGGATTGGTCGAAGTAGGCGAGGCCGCCCTGGGGGTCGCCGATGTGATCGAGGGCGATGGCGAGGAGGTTTTTCATGAGCTGGATTTCGACGGCGTCGCGGCTGGTGGCGGTGGTGGCTTTGCCGGCGGCGACTTCGCCTTTGGTGCCGAGCTGGGCGTTGCGCGCGGTGGTGAATGCGGTGTGCAATTGATTGAATTGGGTGTTGAGGCCGGTGAGCTCGGCTTTGTGCGCTTCGGCGGCATTGGCGAAGCGGACGACGAGGGTCTCGATGTTGGCGAGGGTGGCGTCGGCGTATTCGCTCACGCCTTGGGGGAGGAATTCTTGATACTCGGGTGAATCTTTCCCGTACTTAGCCCGGATGAGGCCTTCCTGCTGGCTGACGGCATTCTTGATGGCCTTGACCGCGGCCTCGACGGCTTTGGTCTGGCCCTCGCGGATGGCGGTCTTGGTCGCCTCGTCGGTGATGGCGCCGAAGTAACCGGTGTAAACGGCTTGCGTCTCGGTGACCAGGTTCGGGTAGGTGCCGAGCTCGGCCGTCCGTTGCAGATGATCTTCGGTGAATTTGCGGAGGCGATTGTCGCTGATCCGGTCGGTATCGTAGTGGTTGGTGAAGAATGTTTTTAGGTTTTGCATGGGGGTGAACTCCTTGGTGGATGTTTCTGCTTCGCACCTCGCAGCGGGAAATCCGCGGGCCTGGTCAAAGGCCGGGGATTTGGGCCGATGGGAGGGGTGCTTACTGGTGACTACGGGACCTGGCGGGCGAAGTTTTCGGAAAACGTCAAAAACCGCAGATTTTTCCAAATTTGTCTGCGGCGGCTGATATTTTCCGCGCTTCCCGTGGGTTAGTGAGCCCTATTGCCAATATTTACAGGCCTCCTCCGCCTTGTCGGGATCGCCTTGTAAATGTTTGCAGGCCTCCTCCGTCACTTCAGGGTCGCCCTGTAAATGTTTGCAGGCCTCCTCCGTCACTTCAGGATCGCATTGTAAATGTTTGCAAGCCTCCTCCGTCGCTTCAGGGTCGCATTGTAAATGTTTACAGGCCTCCCCTGTCGCTTCCGGATCGCATTGCAAATGTTTGCAGGCCTCCCCTGTCGCTTCAGGGTCGCTTTGTAAATGTTTGCAGGCCTCCCCCGTCACTTCAGGGGCGCTTTGTAAATGCTTGCAGGCGAATCCACACCGCGGATAGCGCGGATGAAGGGATACCTCACGCGAAGTCGCCAAGGCGCGAAGGAGAAGAATGAATTTGGAATCCAGGAAACCAGAAACGAGAAGGGATTTTTGAATCAGGAAATGAGGAATGGAGGGAATTCTTTGGACCGCGGATTACGCGGATGTCGCGGATGAAGGAATTACCTCACGCAATTGGAAACTTTAAGCCTGCACTTTCACTTACACTTACTCTCTCTCTGGGCTCGGTCCGACCGCGGATTACGCGGATATCGCGGATAGGAAGAGGGGAAGGAATGAATTTGAAAACCATAAAACCAGAAATGGGGAGCCTACCTTCTTCTTTATTTCTGGCTTTCTGGCTTCCAAATTTAATTCCTCCCGATCCTTCCGGTCCGCTGAACTGATTGCTTTTGCGGGCGCGGGCGGGTAGCAATCACCCGTGGACGTTTTCATCGCGCGCGACGGAGAGACGATCGGCGATTACCCGCGCGAGCAGCTGGAGGAGATGGCCCAAAAGGGGGAGCTGCAACTGGACGATCACTACTGGATGGATGGGATGACGGATTGGCTCCCGCTCCCCGACCTGCTCGGCCCGGAAGCCTTCGAGCCCCCGCCGCCGCCCGAGCCTCCTCCGCCTCCCCCACCCCCGCCAAATTATCGGCTCATGGTCGGGATCGGTGCGGGCGTGGTGGGTGCGGTGTTGCTGATTGGGTTTCTGATCGTCAGGCCGGATCGGGCTCATAGCCTGATCACAACTCCTATGAGTAATGCGTCTCCGACGCCGGAGCCTTTGCCAGCTAATGAGGTAAGGGATCGCGCTGCAGCGGAATTACAGGCAATGCAAGACCGGCTGCCGACACACGCCCAGCCGCCTCTGAATACTCTTTACTACGACGTAACACTGAACATGAATCGCGAACTCTCCCGACGCGCGCCGTGGAGCGCAATCATCCGCGGACGCGAAGACACCGTCGATCCGCAAACTGGCGTAGCCGTGTCGCAAGCCGAATTTACCGTGACGGCTGAGTATCAGGACGGCGAATGGCTTTACACTGGATATCGCGCGAGTGTCTCGGGGATCGCCGAGCCTGTCACGCTTGGCGCGGATGTCGCACCTCCAATAGTTGGACTCCTAGGGCTGAAAACTTCGAAGGGTAACGTCGGATCGATTTCAATTAAGAATCTTCCGAACTGAGGGCGTGGTTTTGGCCTAACCTCGTCTTTAGGAGTAGGACCGTTTCGTTCGGGCGTCACGACGGTGAGACCGCGCACTCAAGTCAGCCTGACTCGCAAAAAGCAAAAGAGCCACGCGCCCAAGGGACGCGTGGCTCTTAAAGACAGAAGCGAAGAATTATTTCCTGCTTCTCGCGCGACGGAAGCGTTGCGCGCATGCGAGAAGACCAACTCCGAACAACATATAAGTTGCTGGCTCAGGAATCGCCGCCATCGGCGTCGGCGGGTTACTGACTGAGAAATCGACATTGTTGTTATTGGTGTCGAGCCCGGCAGTGCGGGAGACCGAAGTGGTGTTGCTCG
>JADMIO011367126.1_pt1 | contig 34080 bp, 36 predicted proteins | sample 8958161 | NCBI WGS metagenome assembly JADMIO01 (sample SAMN16585339, study PRJNA669376) | soil metagenome | isolation source: Crop rotation soil | place: USA: Cullars Rotation, Alabama | collected 2011 | reverse complement strand
ATGGACGGTTTCACGCTGGCGCGGCTCGTGGCCGCCCGATGGCCGCAGATTGGGATTCTTATGACCTCGGGCAAAGTCGCGCCGAGCGCTGGCGAACTGCCCGCGCGGGCGCGCTTCCTGCCGAAGCCGTATAACGCCTCAGCGCTTGTAAGCGAGATCAGAGGCGTTCTCGACGTGCTCCAAGTTGCCGAGCGGTTCGGACGAACGCTGCAACAGATGCACTGACCGGAGGCAATCTGCTGAAGGGGCTGGCCGCTGAAGTGTGACTGCGAGAGGGTGCCTCCGGTAGGCCGGCGGACCTAGCCGGAACGGCAGAGGGACGAATTCTCTCAACGGCCCGCGACCAACCGGAACCTTAGCCGCCCTTCCGCTTTGTAGCGGCAGAACGCACATGGCGTTGATGGAGGGTCCCATGGACCCGGTAACGGCACTTGGCGTTTGGTCGCTCAGTTTGGTTGGCCTTGGGGCAGTGATCTACGTCGCGCGAGCCGAGGCGCATCGCCATCGAAAGCTGAGGTTCGACGAGCCTGATGGCGACGAACATTCGCGTGGTCAGCCGACCATGTCGTGAGACGCGGTCACAGCGCCTCGGTAGCGAGTGCGAGCGTTCAGCATGCTGCCCGGTCCAGAGCTTGCGGCGCGCATGGAGCGCTCGAAACGCGAGCCGTGCGAGGATCGCAGTGCCAGCCCTCATAGCTCGCGAGCTTTTGTTCGAGCTTCGCCTCACCATCGCCTGCCAGCCAGTAGTCCACGTGGTATGGTCGCTCCGATGTATCCCTTGATGCGGCTCGAATGGACGCGGCCGGCGCTGACCGTGTTGCTCTGCGCCTTAGCCGTTGCGGCGCTGTGGTATGGCGCGGGTGTGTTATTTGATGGCGATCCAGGGGCGCAGACCGGAGCCCTCGCGGAGTAGTCAATTACTCGGCCGGTCCGCCGAATTTCCCGAGCAGCATGGCTGGCGCAATCCGAACCCGTACGACGGACGCCTGCTGGCAGGCATTCCGCGCGTCGTCAGAAGGACCGACGCAGGACCACTACGACGTGGTTGCCTGTGGCGATAGTTCCGAGATGAACACCGAACTTGCCAAGTTGATCGTTGCCGGCGCGAAACGCGCTACAGCGAGCCTTGCGCGCCAATTTGCACCCGGTGGCGAGGCCGCGCCGGTCGTTGGTGGTTATGTCGTAGTTGTGGATGGCGACGGAGGACCTCGGGCGATCTGGCAAACCACCGAAGTTCGAACGGGACCTCTGAACTCCGTGGACGCGAAGTTCGCCTGGGATGAGGGAGAGGGCGAGCGGACGCGGGAGTGGAGGCTCGATGCTCATCGACGGTATTTCGAGCGAAAAGCTGCGGCCGAGGGCTTCGCGATGCATGACGAGATCGAGACCGTGTTTGAGCGATTCGAGGTGGTTTGGCCTCCGGACATTGCAGACAGCAGGTAACAGCCCGCAGGTCGGGCCACGTGCACTAGCCTTTGCCTACCATTCCCATGAGGGGCAGCGTCGTGGTGCGCTTGAACTCTTCTTTGGCGGCGGGGTCGGTCGGGTCGATGGGCTTGCCTTCGGGCTCAGCCTGCGGCTCGGATGCGACCGGCTTCTGTGGGCGAAGGAACCGCACCAAAGGCAGTTCCGACAAGCGACGCCAGAGCTTTTGCATGTGGTCCGCTCCTGGTGCTTACAACAGCATATAGGGGCGAGGAGCGCGAAGCGAACGGATTCAGGCGGTTGTGACCTCGCGTCCGCGCGCGTCGAGGTCCGCACCGCAGTTGGGGCAGGTGTAGCCGCCCCACAGACCCTGTTTCATGTTCTTGGGCTTACGAAACATCGGCATCTCGGTGCCACACCGCTCGCAAAGCACGGGCTGACCTACTGGGTATCCCGCCATCCTCGCGAGCCAGATCGAGGGGATCGGAATGACAGCCGCGACGATTACGGCCGGCACAATCACAGAAGCGTGCAACCTCCCACTGCTCAACGCAAATTGGAAAGCGACGGCCGAGATCGCGATGACGAACAACAGGCCATACCATAGCGCGTATTGTTTGGAGACCATGGGTCGTGAGCCGTGTTGTGGAGATCAACGTTCGCCAGTGTCGCTAAGGGTATCAGAGCGACGGCCACGGCGCGAGCAGCGCGACCGTGGCCTTTGCATATGTCGGCGCGGGAAAGGAGCCCGGTTCGCTAGGACGGCCACAGGTTGAGCCGAGCGAACCCTTCCGATCTCTTGAACCCGTGTCGCGGGTCGGCTACCCGTATGCGGAAACCAAGTAGATCGGGGGCATTACAGAATGAAAGCGCGGGCACTCGCAACCACGAACGAAGTAAATGGCCAAGCTTCGGCTACGAGCACCTCATTCGGCAACATTTATCTCAACGCTCTCCTCTGGCTCACGCCAACCAATCCGTTTGGCACGACGAACGGCACAACTATCGACTTCTCGTTCGGGTCGGCCGGCGGATACACAATCTATGACCCCGAAAGCAGCGTCGATTTCCTGAACGCGACGAACTGGAATTCGGCGCTCGGCCCGCAGGGCTCGGTCACGCTGCTGAATGCGGATGTGATCGCGATCCCGAACGGCTGGGCCGGAGAACAGGCCGCGACCTACGTGGCGCTGAAGGCGTGGGGGAACGTCGCCAATATCACGCTGAACTACACGCCGGACACCCAGAACGCCGACTTCAAGTTCCTCGTCACGGATGGGACCGGGATGCAGAACTTCTGGAGCGGCGAGCGCGGCGTGCTCGGGTTTTCCGAGCTTCCGAACGACTACGGTCCAAACTACGGCGTGCCTACCAGCGATGGTTACAAGGCTCATGGGGCCGGCTACGCCGTGTTCAATCAGGATGGCTATGGCTGGACATCAACGGGCCTTTTGCCGGGCGGCTACGGATACGTGACGATCCTGCACGAGATCGGTCACCTCTTCGGCCTTGACCATCCGTGGGATGAGGGCGGCTTCTATGTCAACGCGGATGGGACGCGGGGAGCGCCAGAACCCTATTTCCCCGGCGCAACCGCCACCTACAAAACCGGCGTGAACGATCTGAACCAGGGCGTCTTCACGACGATGACCTACAACGACGGCTGGAAGGGGCAGCCGTCCAAGAGCCTCGATTGGGGTTACCAGATGGGTCCGGGGGCGTTCGACATCGCCGCGATCCAGAAGCTCTATGGCGCGAACACGAGTTATCATAAGGCCGCAGACACCTACACCCTTCCTGGCGCGAACGTCTCCGGCACGGGCTGGTTCACGCTCTGGGACGCCGGGGGTGACGACACGATCAAGGTGCCGGACGGAGCCGCGAGCGCGACGATTGATCTAAGGGCGGCTACCCTCGTCGAGGGCGACCCAGGTGCCGGCGGCTACGTGTCCTGGGTCAAAGGCATCGCGGGCGGGTTCACCATCGCGAACGGTGTTATGATCGAGAATGCCATCGGCGGCACGGGCAACGACACGATTGTCGGGAACGCCGCCAAGAACCACCTCACCGGAGGTGGCGGCCAGGACGTTCTCACAGGCGGCGGTGACAGTGATACCTTCCTGTTCGTCCGCCTCTCCGATTCTACGGCGGGGTCCAAGCGCGACGTGATCGCCGACTTCCAGCACGGCGTGGACATCATCGACCTGAGCGACATCGACATCAGTTCAGCGTCCGGTGACCAGCACTTCCATCATGTCGATGGCGCATTCACCGGAACGGCGGGCGACCTGCGCTTCAGCAATGGCCTCCTCTCGGGCGATGCGAATGGTGATCGCAAGGCCGACTTCGAGATCGGGCTCACAGGGGTCACGGCTCTGAACTGGAACCATGACGTGCTGCTCGCGTAAGGGGCTTTAACGACGCCGTGCGCAAAAAAGGGAAAAGGGGGCGGCGGGTCCGCCCCCTTCCCCTGGGAGTGTCGAATGAAGTAAGCGCGCCCGTCGCCGCATCACGACAAGCCTACCAATTTAATACCTTCCGACCGGAGAGCGCAAGGAACGGTTACACGGGGGCTTAAGGGCTGCCGCGCTAGAACAGGGCGCATGAGCATTTCGCAGCGCCTCATCCCCATTGGCCAAGCGTTCAGCGCCGGCCTGCTCGTCGCAGCCACGATCCTCGTGCTGTACTATTACGCTGGCCCATTCGTAGGCGGGCCGCTGCCTCGGTGAATAATGGAGGCGGCAGACATGCCGCCGCGCCCCCTTAGTGGATCGCAACCCAAGCCGCCCAGCCGATAATCAGCCATAGCGCGAGGGCTATGGGGATGATCGGCCACATCGGAACGGCTCAGCCGGCTTAGCGCCAGCCCTTGTCGTGGCCCTTGTGGCCGCCCTTCCCGGCGTTCGTGATCGTCGGGCCGAGGTTCTGGTTGCCGATGCCGACGATGTTGCCGGCGTAGTCGCCCGAGACCGTGCAGCGGTTGTTGCAGAGCCTGATGTTGTTCGCGTGCGGGTGGCTCTTTTCGCCAAACGTGTTCGTCTGGATGACGCCGTTGTTGACCGCCTTCGACCCGTGGCCGCCGCCGGCTTGTGCGCCGAAGATGCCGAGCGCCAGCGCGAACGCCAGCGCGGAGCCGGCGAGAACGTACTTCTTCATGTGGGCTTTCCTTGATGCTGGATGAAGCCTCCTCGCCGCTACCCTATGGCCAGGGTTAACAAATCGTGACTCGAAACCCGGCAAATGGTTAACAGTGTTGGCGCTCGGCCTCTATCTTTAGCGGCGCGATGCAGACCGCTGCAAGAAGGGCTTACTGCTTGAAGTCTGTCGGGCGCGTCGAAAGCAATATGTGCCGGGAACCTGAGTGTCGCGCTACGTAATCAGGGCGCGCTTCCAGCTTTCGCGTGCCACTTCCTGGCTTCGGGCGCTTCGCGCCACTCCCTCTTTAGAGCGCGTTTGAGAAGGGGATTCCCAGCCTGACTTGGTTCTGATTCATGGAGCGTCGGCTTGATTCTGGACCGACGCCGATGCCGAGACGACGCGCTGCCCGCCGGGGTTATTGGACCGATCTGACCGAGACGCAATGGGCGGTGATCGCCGCGCTCGTTCCGGATGCGAAGCCTGGAGGTCGTCCCCGCAAGGCGTCGTCGCGCGAACTCGTCAACGCGATCCTTTATGCGCTGCGGGCCGGGTGCTCGTGGCGGCTTCTCCCGGCCGACTTTCCGCCATGGCAGACGGTCTACTACTATTTCCAGCGCTGGCGACGCGAAGGCGTGTGGGCGCGCATTCATCACCTCGTGCTCATGAACGACCGCGAGCGGGCAGGCCGGGAGGCGAGCCCAACAGCGGCGATCATCGACAGCCAGTCGGTGCGCACCGCCGATCAAAAGGGGGTGCACGGGGCTACGACGCCGCCAAGAAGATCACCGGTCGCAAGCGCCACATCCTGACCGACACGGACGGGCGGCTGCTCGCAGTCCGGGTTCACGCCGCCAATGTCCAGGATCGTGACGGGGCCAAGCTCGCCCTCAAGGCCTCACGCGCGCGCTTCCCCTTCATCGAGACCGTGTTCGCGGACGGCGGCTATGCCGGTCGGTTGGAAACCTGGGCACGGGCGAACGCCAACGTCGCGCTCTCAATTGTCCGACGGCCCCAGGCCCTCACAGGCTTCCAGCCCTTGCCGCGCCGCTGGGTGATCGAGCGCTCGTTCGCTTGGCTGATCAAGAACCGCCGCCTCGTGCGCGATTTCGAGCAGCGCGCCGAGACCTCCGAAACGCTCATCACAATCGCCGCTGCCACAACCCTCATCCGGCGATTGTCGTGAGCCTTCTCAAACGCGCTCTTAGCGCAGTTCCGCAGTCTCAGGGGCACGTGCGCTCGAACCAGCGTCGGTCGAGCCGCGCCGTCGCCCAGCTATTGCGCGTGAAATTTGCTTCACAATTTCGCGCGGGTCTCACCTTCGTCACAACCCGGCGCTAATGTCGATCCTGGGCGACGGGAAGGACGGGCGATGGACGAAGATGAATTGCCGTCCCTCAACGGCGCTCGCGTCCTCGTTGTTCAGGGCGACCCGTTCATCGCGGCCGATCTGGACCTGATGATCGAGGACGCCGGAGGCGAGGTCGTTGCCCTCGCTGCCACCTTGCAGGACGTGGTCGGAGTGCTCGCTCAGGAGCGGATCGACGCGGCTGTGGTCGATCCTGATCTCGACGAAGGCGCGCTCGTGATCGAGGAATTGAAGCGGCGCGGTATGCCCTTTGTGTCGTTTCGTCGAGATGCCGATACCGAGCATCCGGCCCGGCCCTCCGTCCCGCTCGCCCTAGCGACAGCCCTTGCCGTGGCGCTGAAGCTTTTGCCGGCCCTCGAACAGGCGCAGACGCTGATCTAATCGACAGCCTGAAAACCGCTTTGGCCAGGGAGGCGCTGCGCCCGATCATTCGGGATGCTGTGCGCAATTTGGATGAGTGCGCTGCCCGAAGTCGAAGTTGCCAAAACGAGACATTGGCGGGCTGCCATGATCGTAGCTGAAGGATACCGGCGGTCGGCAGAAACTAAGTACCTCCAGCAACGTTGTTCGATGCCTAGGCTCAAGGCGTCGCACCGGAGGAGGACGAGGGATGTTGGACTTGATCGCAGGGATTGCGCCGAGCCGAGCGCCTGACAAACAGGTCTGGGATGTCCTTCGAGAATTAGCGGGCCACAAAAGCTGTCTCGTGCGGGGGCTTGCGAGCCGCACCGGCCTCTCTGAGGAGGAGGCGCTGGAAGCCCTCTCGGTCCTGGAGGAGCGCGGGCTGGCGCGGGTCAGCCAAGACAAAGGGAGCGTTCACGAGCGCCTTGCAGCAGTCACCCGGCGCGGTCGCGATGAGGTCCGAGAGGCGGGTGCTGCGACGAGAGCGCACGCGTCTCTTCACGTGGCAGCCGCGATCTGAAGCGGCTGCTCTGAGCCCTGACGTGCGGACGCGCACCGCAGACCGCCTCGGTTGGCGCGATCTTTGCGGTCCACCCGGCTTTGCTCGGGCTGGAGTGGCCGTTCTTATGCCGATCTACGCCTCGTGGCGCGATCCGGACACCTGTTCCGCAGGTGTAGGTCTCGCGCGCGATCTGCGCGCTGGGCTTTGCGAATGCTATAGCGACACCTTCGAGGCCGCGCTCCCATCCGAGATGTCGGCGCTCGTCGAATCGCTGCGGTCGCGAGAGGAAGCCCAGGAAATCCGGCAAGGGGAACCCGAGCCCGGCTCGGCGACCAGCGGTCCACTTCCTCTCGGGCCGCGATCTCCTACCTGATGATGCACCCTCGGCCGCATCGTCGAACGGCCGAAAGGGTTGCTTCGGCAACTTCGGGGGTTGGACGAAAATCGTTTTAGGGCCACGGGCGAGACGGGGCCGCTTCAGGGACGCTTTCGTACGCATCGCGTGCTCGACGCCGTACGGCGTTGCCCGACACCGCCCCGCGCCGCTATGTCCCAGGCGCATGTCCGCCGAGGAGTTCCGCGCCGCTCTGAACGAGTTCGGTCTGTCGCAGTTGGCGGCGGCTCATCACCTGAGCTTGTCAGAGCGCGACGTGAGCCGGATGATAACGGGGCGATTGCGGGTCACGCGGGAGGTCGTCCAGAAGCTCGAAGGGCTCAATCGCATGCCGGAGAACGAGCGCGCCATCCTCGTCGAGAGGCTCCGGTGGGCGGCCTACGAGCGGGAGGGGTAAGCCGGCTCGTTAGCCTCCGGCCGGCGCACTCATCTCTGGTCCGACCCGGAAAATGAGCTTCGATGGCGCGCCCGAGTAAGGCTCGGACGGGATCATGTTCCGTAGTGCGACGCCTTGCCGGGGGCGCTGCTAACCGTCCGCTCACCACGTCCCACGGCTCGCGTTGCTGCGCGCCTCCGAATCTCGCAGCCTTCTCGCGGTCGTGTTGACCCGGAGGAAACCATGAGCGGACCGGATGGCGTTGCAGGCGGTCAATTGCGTGCGTTCGTCGAGCGGATCGAGCGGATCGAGGAGGAGATCAAAGGGCTCACGGACGACAAGAAGGACATCTTCGCGGAAGCCAAGGGCCAGGGCTTCGACGTGAAAATTCTCCGCGAGGTCATCAGGATTCGGAAGAAGGACCAGGACGAGCGGAACGAAGAGGAGTCGCTGCTGGAGGCGTACCTGAACGTGCTCGCGACTGCGCCGCCGCCGATGGCGAAAGCCGCGTGAGGGTACCGGCGAGGGCGGGCGTCAAGCCGCCCTTTCTATTTCGCCTCTTATACCCCACAAGATGCGGCCTCGGCCGGCGACGCCCACTGAAATAAGGCCCTCACGGCAAGCACCCTGAAAACGCAGCGTGAACACGGAACGGCGACACAGTCCGACTCGTTGAGTCGCGACTCGGCCGGCAACTACTGCTAAGCTGGCCATTCCCGACGTAAGGAGTACCGCGTCATGGCTGCCGCCCGCGCCAATTGGAAGGGCTACCTACGTCTCTCGCTCGTGTCCTGCCCCATCGCCGTTTATCCCGCGACGAGCGAGAGCGAAAAAATCCGCTTCAACCAGCTTAACAAGAACACCGGCAATCGTATTCGCCTTCAGAAAGTGGACGCCGAAACAGGCGAGGAGGTCGAGAGCGAGGACATCATCAAAGGCTATCAGGTCTCGAAAGGCCAGTATCTGGAAATCACCGATGAAGACCTCGAAGCCGTAGCGGTCGAGTCCACTCGCACCATCGACATCGATCAGTTCGTGCCCCGCGACGAGATCGACGACCTTTACAACGTCCGACCTTACTTCATCGCGCCGGAAGGCAAGGTCGGTGCCGAGGCGTTCGTCACCATCCGCGAGGCGATTGAGGCGACCGGCAAAGTCGCGCTCGGCCGCATCGTGTTATCCACGCGCGAGCACGTGATCATGCTCGAACCGCGCGGCAAAGGGCTCATGGGCACCCTCCTGCGGTACCCTTATGAGGTGCGCAGCGAGGAGGACTACTTCGAGGACATCCCCGACATAAAGCTCGACAAAGAGATGATCGACCTCGCCAAGCACATCGTGCAGACCAAGTCAGGCCACTTCGACCCCGAGAAGTTCGAGGACCATTACGAGCAGGCGCTGCGCGAGATCATCGACAAGAAGTCCAAGGGTCAAAAGATCGAACCGAAGAAGGCGGAGCGGCCGAGCAACGTGATCAACCTCATGGACGCCCTGAAACGCAGCCTCGATGTCGAGCGAGGGGGCGGAAAGAGCACGGCGGAGGAGCCTGCTGCTGGCCGACGCACGGCATCGACGAAGCGCGCGAGCGCGAAGAAACCGGCGGCTCGAAAACCCGCAAAGAAGGCGCGAAAGGCTGGGTAGCGGGGCTCAGGCGAGCCCGCCCTGGATGACCCGCAGTTGCGGCCGGGTCACAGGAGGGCGCGCCTGGAGGATTTCGACGGGCGGGCCTGAGAGCATCGCCACGGCTGCCCTGAGTTCAACCAGGATCAGGGTGGGCGAGCGAATAGCAGCGAGCGTGTTCCGGCAGTGGTCCGCGAGAGAGGCGAGGACGCCGCCAACCTCCTCGCCGGGTGTGCGCTCCAATTCCTCCCTCAGGCCCTCGTAGAGCCGCGAGGCGAGAAGCTGAAGGTGAACGAGCCGCCCGCCGGTCGCAACTTCCTGGGCCGCCTTTTCGACGACCTCCTGGCCCAAATCGATAAGCTCCCGCGAAATCATACCCGTACCTATCCACAAAACCGGCTTGATGTTTATCTGAGTCGCGCCTCGTGCAACGCCGCGCCCTCGCTTTTCGTTTGCAATCGTTGTTGAAAACGAGCTTTCGACGAGGGGCGGCCCCATGATCCGCTGGGAGCGCGAGGGAAACGACGACTGGCGCGGCTACAGCGGCGAGGTGCCCGTCGCGACGGTCTCGAAGGACACTGAGGCGGAACGCGAACGCTGGGCCTGGAAGCTGCGCGGCATCAAGCGGCCGAAGGGGTGGCGCAGGCCGGTCGGGCATCGCACGGCGTGGCTCGATGCGCGCCGCGCTGCCGAAAGCTACTGGGGGAAATGGCTCAGCGCGGCCGGGCTTGAACCCGATCTCGCCCAACTGGCGAGACAGAGCCTGCCGCCCGAGGAGCGGCCGAGGAGGCGTCGACGGCAGGCGAAGGAGCCTACGCCTGCTGCGACAACCACTCGATCACGTCGTCCGCGCTCCGATCCGGGGGAAACACCGGGTAAAAAACGTGCCTCACAATCCCGTCCTCGACGACGAGGGTGAAGCGCTTCAGGAGCGTCATTCCGCTCGTCTCAAAGGTCGGCAGGTTCATCGCCCGCGTGAGCGTCAGGTGCTCGTCCGAGAGGATGGCAAACGGCAGATGCAGGCGCTCGGCCGCCTCCCGCTGGTAGTCCGGGTCCTGGGTCGAGATGCCGAATAGGTGGTCAACACCGAGGGCCTTGAGTTCAGCGAAGTGGTCGCGGAAGGAACAGGATTGAGGCGTGCAGCCCCGAGCGCCTGGGATCATGTCCCAACCCTCAGGGTTCTCGACGCCCGGCTTTCCCGTGCGCGGATAGGCGTAAACGACGACGCGGCCGGCGAGCGAGGATAGGTCCACGTTTTCGCCGCTGGTCGTTTGGAGGGGCACCGAAGCCATCCGCGCGCCCACGAGGTGGCTTGTAGCGCCATCATCGGGAGGTGCCGGAATCGTTGACCAGTCCGGTGCGTCCACGGTGCCTTTCATATTCGATCCTCCTCTCTTGGGCCGCAACGACGGGCTTGAGTTCGAGCGCCTCGATCACCTCCGCCCGCCGCGCCTCGACCGCCCTGATCGCCACCAGCGTCTCATCGAGCGTGCGCCGGTTCGACCCGAGTAGGGCAAAACCGCCGAGAGTCAGGGCGACCCCGACGAGGAGGGCCAGCGGCTCCGGCCGGAGGACCGCCAGGATCAGGAGCGCGCCTCCAGCCCCGGTTGCGGCCCTTGCGAGGATCGCAATCCTGCGGCAACGCTCTGCGGCGTCGACGAAGCTCGCGATCTCGGCTTCGAGGTCGGCAAACCAGCGTCAAGCTCGTCGCGCATCTATGCGCCCCTGGCAATCCTCACCTGAGGCGGAGCCTGCAACGAGATCGGCTCCGAGGACTTACCAACGCAGTCCACAAGTTCCCGGTGTCAGATGAACCTCACATCCAAGCGGAAAACCGTTTTATCGCCGCCCGGCCTGATCCTACCGGAGCGCAAGCCGCAGGTGACCGGCGGGCGGCCTGCATCCGAGCCGCGATCCCCTGCCCGATAGGCGCAGGTCCGACGTATTCGACGGCGCTGGAGGCGTGGCGCGTCGAACATGACGGTCAGAGCCCAAGTGCGAACTCCACCCGCACCTGCCCAGACTTGTCGCTCCGCCGAAACGTCATGTCGCCAATGAGGGTCGTGAGGCCGATCTGAGGCGATCATCCGCCAGCCACGTGACCTTCGTGTCGAAATCCTGGATCGTCACGCAATCACCCTCAAAGACTGTGAACTCAGACCGAGGCGACATCTCGGTGCTCGGCTGCACGTAGACCAACACGTTGCAGTAAGGCGCGAACCCGCCACCGCCCGCGCGCACAACCACGGTCGCCTTCAACGAACCATTCGGGGAGATAAACTCCCTCTTGGGCTGGTCGGGATAAAAGGTGAAGACGAGCACGCGCCAACTCCAAGCGAAGACGACTGCTACGCCGATCAGCAAGAACCCCCAGCGGAGTAATCGAACAGGAAGCCTCCACATGCACCGTTCGCCCGCGATAAGATGATGGACCGTGCTAGAGCGCCCGTCCTGCCCGGCGCAATCCTCACCGCACGTACCCGAACATGAGAAGGTGTTGCTGGGGCTGGACGCGCCGATCTGCGCTCGTGAGCGAGATGTGGAGCTTCCGCCCGCTTTCCGGAATCGAGTAGGACATATAAGTGAGCTTGGTGTCACCCTCAGACGTGACGCGCGGCTGTCTCGTTTCGACCGGAGCACCCACCTTCTTGCCCAGTGCATCGGTGAGGACCATTGACAAGGTCCGTACCGAGGCCAAATCCGCTTCCAAGATGCGGACCATATCGCGCGCAAAACGAGAGCCCCGCCAGCGGGGGCGGATCGCATGTTACAGAAGAGGCCACCGGCAGGCGCTAAGGCCCGCCCTGTCCCTGTGGCCACACGCGGGTAGCCATCCCATCATGTTCCTCGCGAGCGATACGCCAGTCGAGCTATCACGACGTTGGTAGCCCAAACCGCATAGATGACGGCGAGAGCGGCGGCAGTCGCAGCCACTGCGGCCGACGCGATGGCCTCTTTGGTGCACTCTTCGGGCAGGTCGTCTCCAACGGAGCACCCGAAGACCCTAAGCCACGTCCAAAATACGCCGAACCCGATTGCGAGCACGAAACGAAAAAGATGAGCCAGCACGCGCGCCAGCGACAACAACACGCCAAGCGGACATCTTAGCATTGTTCCACGATCCAAATGCCGTCGCTTCGCTCGTGCGCGCGGGCCTGCCCGGCATAAGCGCCACGCTCGTCTTGCAATCTCACCCTCATCCACCGCCGATCCGCAAGCCCTACCCCCGCCTTGCGCCGTCGCACCTCGCGGACGCGCTCGCTGCTGTCCCATGTGGCGGCCGGACAGGAGCCGCCGATGGCCTCAACGAAATGCCCAAAGTGCGAGAGCCACGCCTTCGAAGTCGTACCTTTCACGCCAGTCGGTCAGATGTATCGGATGGCAATGATCCAATGAGCGAATTGCGGCACGGCGGTCGGGACGCTCGATCCCGACATGCAGATTCTGCGCTCGCAGGTGACGGCCATGCACGAGGGGATCACGAGGATCGCCCAGGCGCTCGCCGGGTTGAAAGACTGACCACAATCGTTTGGCGCGCCTCGCCCAGGTGACCATGTTGAGCCGAGCGGCAGGCGAAGGCCGAGCGCCTTCGCCCTCGCGATGTGTTTGTGATAGGGCAGCCGAAGGGCGGCTCGGTGCAGCAGGTTGGTGGCGAGGTTTGTGGAGACGATGAGGAAGATCGTGAGGGCGGGGCCGCAGCACAGGCCGATCCGCAAATCCAGGGCCGGCAAACAGTCCGAGCCGTAGGCGCGGTGCTGCCGTCGCGCAGACATCTCCTTGGGGGCGGCGCGGTCGGCGCACTCGTCGCGACGCTCTACTTCTGGACGGAAATTCAGAAGCCGATCACCAACGAACGTCGGCGGGAGCTATGTGGAACCGGGACCTTCGAAGCCGAGAACCTATGCATCACGGGTTTTGGTTTCGCGGTTTGGATGCTCGGTTGTGGCGTCTTGGCACTGTGCTTGGCTGTGGTGTGGTGGGTCAGCCGGAAACGTTAGTCAGGGCTACGCAACCACCAAAGATTTAGGGGTCGAGCGTGGCCCGCGCTATTTCGGGGAAGCGGAGCCGCAGCTAACGCACGCATTCGAAAAATCGTTTTCCCGCGCCCGCTCCGGTCGCACGGTCGGGAAACGGCTTTCAGGGGATTTGGACTCCCTCGAAGGGAAAGGTCTCGACAATCCCTATCGTCGATTTGTTGCGGGAGTTGGCCGATGATTCGGCGCTCGTTGGGACAGCTTTTGTCGGGCCGCGCCAACCTCATCCACCCTCGTTCCGTCAAATTGAAGCTGGTGAAATCTGGTGCCAACGCCGCTTGGTTTCGAGCCGAGGATCACCGTCCGGGTGCTGCACCCCGATGGGTCCGGAATGTGCTCGCCACCCCCATCGGAATGGGTATTTCGTGAGCCATTGGAAGCCAAGGATGACGGCCATTACGCTGAGAGAGGCGGCAACGGCGGCACCAAGCGTGAAGCCGACCATCGTGCAGAGCATGGGAGCCTCCGGGTATAAATCGAAGCCTAGCACATCGGGGTCATGCCGCCGAATCTCAACGTGAGCGAGATCGCCAACTGGAACGTCATTCGTACTGTGCAAACCTGCCGGTTCAACTGCGGCCAAGCCCGTAGAACTCCTCGTTTGGGCGTAGGCTGGTGAAGTTGGCCAGACGGTTCGACATCCCGAAGAAAGCCGAGATGGCCGCGATGTCCCAAATGTCATCATCGCTGAAGCCGTGCTGGCGCAGGATCACACTATCAGCCTCGCCAACCTCCTGAGCCTGTTGCGACACCTTCATGGCGAAGTCGAGCATCGCCCGCTGTCGGCTCGTAATGTCCGCCTTGCGGTAGTTGCCCGCGACCTGATCGGCGATCAGAGGGTTTTTGGCGCGGATGCGCAGGATCGCACCGTGGGCAATGATGCAATACTGGCACTGGTTCGCCGCCGAGGTTGCGACCACAATCATCTCGCGTTCGGCTTGGGTGAGCCCGCTCGGCTTGTCCATCAGGGCGTCGTGGTAGGCCAGGAACGCGCGAAATTCGTCTGGCCGGTAGGCGAGCATCAGGAACACGTTCGGGATGAAGCCTGACTTCTCCTGCACCTTCAGAATGCGCGCACGGATGTCCTCTGGCATCTTGTCTAACGACGGCACGGGGTAGCGGCTGACCGGGGCTTCGGTCGCTTGGGGCATGGGGCGCACTCCAGTTCAACACGGGCCAGTGTAAACAACCTCGACCTCTTCCCGCCAGAAACCGCGCGCAGCGATGTCCTCGGCCGTGCTCCGCTGCCCGACGCATCCGCAAAATCGTTTTCCGCTCCTGCGCTGGCCGCACGGCGCGCCTGAAGCCGTCGCAGGAAGTCGCCCCGACCACCCTCCACGTCACCCGGCCGAGACCCCGGATTCGTGTACCGCCGCAAATGGTGCTCAGACCGGGCGAAATGCTCAGGATCGTTGACCGACCGATATTGGGCGGCCCTGGAAACGGCGAGTGGAAGGGTCGTTTTGGCGGGCTCTCGGAGGACCGGTGGGATCGGGCGGCATCGGGCCGAGCGCTACCCTCAGCCCTCAGGGTCAGGAGCACCCTCCGGCGAGCATCGCAGCGTCTCGCCCACTTTCTTTGGGTCGTGTCTGGCCGGGGGTTCCAACGTGAGCTTTTCCTGCCCTAAGCTGTAACTCACCCTGCGTTGGAGTTGGCATGAGGCGACGGGACTTCCTGGGCGTGGTTGGCACAGCGGCCTTCGCGGGCGATCTCAAGGCCCAGCCCAGGCGCGTACGACGGATCGCAATTATCCATCTCGCTGAGACAAATGATTCGGTTTCCGAGGCAGGGGCGGACTCGTGGCGCGCCTTCTTCACGGAACTGCGCTATCGCGGGTATGTCGAGGGCCAGAATCTCCAGATCGAGCGGTACGCCATCGAGAGCGGGTTTTGGAGAAGCGTTCCCCAGGGCTTATCCGATCTCTTGGCGCGAGAGCCTGAGGTCATCGTCGCTGAATCGTCGCCCTGGGTGCGCGGGATCAGCGCGATCCGCCCCGACATTGCTCTCGTGGCCTTGGTGACGGACCCTCTCGCGGAGGACGTGGCATCGAGCCTTGCGAAGCCGGGCCGGAATATGACCGGGGTATCTGCCGATACGGGCGAAGCCCTGCTGGCCAAACACCTTGAACTCCTGCTTGAGGCGGCTCCGAGCCGGCGCACGGTCGCGTGCCTCGGAGCCTCGTGGCCCAACCCCGGCATGCGACCTTTGTGGAGGGACGCCCAGAAGCGCGGCGTCCGTGTGCAGGAATACCTTGTGCACACGCAGTTCCGTCAGGACGGTCCGGCGGGCCGCTATGCTGACGCGTTCCAAACCCTTCTGCGGGAGGGGTCGGATGCCGTCCTGGTGCTCGCTGATCCAGAGCACTTCCGCCACGCCTCCGTCATCGGGAAGCTCGCCTTGGAGCATCGAGTGCCGGTGATCAGCCCTTTCCGCAGCCTCACGGAAGCCGGCGGCCTGTTGTCTTATGGCCCGGACTGGTTGGAGTTGGAGCGGAGACGGGCCGAATACGTCGCCCGCATTCTCGACGGAGCCAGGGCCGGGGAGCTTCCTATCCAGCAACCGGCGAAGTTCGAACTCGTTCTGAGCATGCAGACGGCGAGGGAGATCAAGACGGACCTCGGGCAATCGCTCCTCGCGCGCGCTGACGACGTGATCGAGTGATCGGACCTGTTAGCCTCATAGCGTCGATGAGCGGTCGCAACGCGTTCGCAAAGTTCCTTCGCGCCCCTCCGGCCGCACGGTCCTAGAGCGGTCTCAGGCGATTCCGCCCCCCTCGCCGCGAGAGGTTCCTACGACCAGAATCGTCGATTCCTGTCCGGCATCGGACAGCGTGGTTGGCGGCGCGAGATGCGAGAAAGAAACAGACGAGGGCTGGCGCAATGATCCAGGGCCGCCAGAGCACGGTCCCTCCGAACGGGGCTAAGGCTTCGGGATTACGACAACGTAGCAAGGCGTAGTCGCGCTCCACCCGCTGTAGTAACCGGTCGACGCTGCGGCCCGATGCGCATTGGCAGAATGCCGAGTGCTATCAGAACAACCGCAACTGCGATGACGGTCAGCATCACCCTCGCATACCAATCCTTCATGGGAGCCCTCTCGCCCGAAACCGGGGAGGGCTATCTCTCAGCGCGGCACCTTTGCAAGCGAGGCATCGCCAAAGCTTGCGGGTACCGAAAACGTGCCCCCACGCATTTTCCGCGCCCGCCCGGCCGCCCGGCCGAAAGCGATTCCGCCACGTGAAAGGTGTCGACGATGCGAATCGTCGATTTGTGGCGGGTGGGCCAGCGCTGGCGGTGGGAAGTTGAGGCGCGGTTCACGCGCCGCGACGCGCGCGAAAGTCGACCGCGACTGGATCATAATAGCAAAGAGCCGCCCCGGTCTCCCGAAGCGGCCCTTGCCGGTTGCAACTCAACAGGCCCCTTGCGGGGACCCGAGAGGGCCAATGGCCCTGAGCGGTCGCGGCGACTGCCAGTTACCGTTGCCCGTCACCAATGGCTTGAGCTTCGGTGTTGGCCGTGCCTTCGACTGTTTCGTTTCAACTCACAGGCCCTGGCGAGGGCCTGAGCCCGATGGCACGCTTTCCGCGATCCGCTCGGCGCGAATACGCCCCGAAAGGGAGTTTTGATCGCTTCGGACCCGATGCCAAACGGGTCGCCGCCGTCGATGCGTCTGGTATATTCGGGGCCGACGCGACGCCGCAATATCGGCGCGGACACTGTCCCCGCTATCCCCGAATTCCCGCGCCCGCCGCCCACGTTCGGGTAGTGCATCATTTTGAATGTGGCGGCTGATGCACGTTGCTGGGCCACGTTGGCTCCGGGTCAACCCGATCAACGGCCAACGTCACGGTCGCGGTGATGACGCGCTGTCCGTGTTGGTTCCTGACCTCGACGGTGATGGATCGAGCAACGCCTTTCGGGAGCAAATCTCGGCCGATTTCGGCGGCTGTGATCGCGGCTTCGCGCTCGGCTGTATCGAGGTCGGGAAAGTCCAGTCCCTCGTCGTCAAACACGAACCGGACACCTTCCCGAGTGTCGAAAAAGAAGCGAGGCATCGGGCGTTGATGCCCGAAGCCGTACCGGGGTGCATTCACATGCGAAAGGCCCCGCCGGGGCACAGGAACCGTTGGCGGGGCCTCACAACCCGAGGACTGTCTGACCGTTACAGCCCCTCACGCGCGATCTGAGGCTTGGTTCCGGGTTATCCACGTTGCGCGTAAAGCGCGGGCATGGTGGCGATCTTCTTGCCATCGCGTCAAGGAGGCTCCGGGCGCGGCTCCGCCCGCGCTCCGAGCGCGGCGGCGGCTTCGTTCTTCTCAGGCTTCGCGACGTACTCTTCCTCTTCCTCTCCGGTCGCGATCCTGGCGACGCCGACGCGGATGGCGTTCGACACTACGTCGGCGGGGCGCTTCTGGCCCTTAGGTCCGCTCGGCATCTGGCTCTCTTCGCATAGTGCTGACGACCATCCCGAAGCGGTCGATGTCGTAGGACTCGCCCTTCGGATTGACGATTGTGATGCCGGTAACGCCCTGCTCAGCCCATTCACGAGCGAAGCCAAGCGCATCGACCGCGTTGTTGGCTTGGGTGCGGATGAACGCACCCTCTAGCCTAGGCTTGTGACCTGTGATTTCGAAGCGCATGTGGCGGCTCCTGCTTGCCGCCAAGCATATAGGAAGCCGGGGTCGCGGGCGACGGCGGTCTAACGCCCATCAAGCCCTCCGCCACATTCAAACTGAGACACTACCCTGCGCAGGCCGCGCCCTGTGGATTGTGGGGAGATCGGGGAGTGGCCTTCGCGCGTGCGATTTCCGCTTCGGAGCGCCCCGCTGCGAAATAGGCTCTGCCGTCCGGTATTGAGCCGTAACCGGGGGCGGCTCCAAGGTGTTTGGGAAGTTCGGCCCTGAGGCTCCGGCCGCCGAAATTGACCAGGAGCGCTCCCCACCCCTCAATGAGGCTCAGGCTCGTGCGCCGAAAATCCTGCCGAGCTTGATCCGCCTCGCCCGTGAGCAGGAGCGGATCGAGAGCGCGGGGCAGGGAGCACCGTGTAGCGAGGCGCGGGCCGAACGCCTCGACCGCAAAGCAGCGAAGGAACATGGGCGACCTGCATCAGGAGCGTTCGCTAGGGCCAGCGGCGGACCAGCCCCTGCTCGCACCTGCGGCGACGCCGACCGAGACGGAAGCTGCCTTGCAGGTGAGGCGCAGACCTGTCCGGAACGGCCGCAAGCTTCCACGTTCCGAGCGATGGAAGGAGCGGCGGCTCCCGAGGGTGTGCTGGCGACGCCGCAAATAGACTTGCGCCAGCGAGGCCCACAGGCAGCACGAAAGGCATTGGCGCAACCTGCGTGCGCGGTACCACCTGCCTCCGTGGACCTGTCCGCGAATGGTGCAAAACCGCACATCCGAGATGGCATGGAGTTGGCACCTTCTCCCCGGCATTCAGGCGAGCGGGAGCCGCAGGTGTCAGAACTGGACAGGGCGTTGGTCATTGGTCGCGCCACGTATGAGCGGTGGCTCGGAACCGAGCCGGCCGAGATCGTCGCGGCTGCCGAGGCTCTCAGGCGCATGGACGCCAAGCATCCGACGCTGCGGGAGCTTGAGATCAGGCTGCGACACGCGCGTCGTTTGAAGGCTATGCTGTGTCGCGCGGCGCTGAGCGCTGAACGCGCTCGGCAGGACCCGCATCGCTGATCTGGAGCATTCGGTGCAAACCCGCAGCAGCCGGCCGGCTCACTTGTTCTCGGCGTCGACGTTCAGCAGCCTCAAGCCGTCAATCATTTCCGCCCGACGCGCCTCGGCCGCCCGGATGGCCGCGAGCGTCTCATCGAGCGTTCGCTGATTTGAACCGAGGAGGGCAAGGCCGCCTAGGACCAGCGCGAGCCCGACGATGAGGGCCAGCGGCTGCGGCCGGAGCAATGCAAGGATGAGTAGCACCCCTCCAGCGCCGATCCCGGTCTGCGGAGGAGCGCGATCTTGCGGCAGCGCTCGACAGCTTCCGAGAGGGGAGCGTCGGCCGCGTACCGTCATGTCCCGGCCACACGCCGAGTTTTCCGCTCTTAACGTGTGTAAAGTATTTTCAGCCTCGCTGAAACGTCCTAAGCCGCCTGCGTTCGCCGTGCATGGAACAGCGACTATCGAATGCCTCTGCAGGTGAGCGGTCAGACCATATCCTAAAGCTGGCGCTCGCTCGTGACCTCCAGCGCCTGTACGCAGCGCCCTGGACTGAACCAATCCCACTACGCTTACGGGCATACATCGAGGAGATTGAGCGTGTTCTTGATGAAAGGCACGCCGATCAGCGGCGCGCCGCATGACTTTCGGACGTATTGAGCCTCCTACTGGCGGGGCCTTTATCTGTGGACCGTTGACCTTACGAGATGGCCCTGCGCCGCCGTATGGCGCAGAGTCACCCTCGTTCCTCCCGTGGGGCAACTCACCACCTTAGCGGCGGCTTCGGCCGCCTCTTTCTTTGGTCCGGATGTGGCGAAGAAAAGGGCCGCCCGGAGGCGGCCTGTGGGAGGTTCGCCGGGTTGGGGGGCACAAGGTTGTGCGCCCGACGATGTTCCTTGGATAGCGGGTTCGCATCGCCCTCCCATTCACATAGATTGGGCCGGAGCCGGGAATGTGGAGCGTGGCTAGAGAAAAGCCCCGCCAGCGGTAGAGACCGACCGAGATACCAGGATGTGAAGCTGCCCCAGGTTCTACGTCGAGCTATGGGCCGTACCTCTTGGACCTGCGGGGCTTTGATGGCCGATGCTTCGGCACGCTTTTGATTGCGGCGTGCCTTGCAACCGGAGACCCCGGATTCCTTGACTGACGCGAGCGCTCCTTCACGGGCGAAATGCTCAGATTCGTTGACCAACCCGAAATGGCGCGGCCCCCGGAAAGGGCGCGTAGCAAAATCGTTTTAGCGAGGCTCTCGGGATCGGCGTGGCCGTCCGGATCGCGCGCGTTAGGTCGCCAGGATCAGGAGCACCCTCCGGCGAGCATATCGGCGCGGGCGAAAGAGGCAGTCTTGCTGCACCTTCATGGGCATCGGGGTCGTCGGCACGCGTGGGAGCCCTAAGCCCTCGCGCGCAGCCTTTGGGGGCGGGCTGCCGGCATCCCGAAAATCATTTTCCGCGCCGGCCTCGGTCGCACGGTCGAAACGTGGCTTCCAGGCGATTTCGCCCCCCTCTCGCGTGGAAAGGTTCGGACGACCGGAGTCGTCGATTCCGTCACTCATCAGCCGGGCGCTCACCGAACGAGGTGAGCGTCAGACCGTTCTGGTGAACGCCTGTCACGACGTTCCGGCCGCGCATTACACCGAGTTTGCCGTCGAGACGAACGGCAGTTCTCATGGATTTGGTAGCCCGGCTGGTGCTGGCTGAGGTCACGCAAACCGAAGCCTCGCGAAAATGAGATCATTAAGACGGTCGCTGAGTATGTACGCCTTCGGATAGGCCGCCTTGAAACACCACGTCCCGTGGAACTGCTGGCTTTCGGCCTGCACCTCGGCTTCGTCGAGCCAATCCCGAACTTCAACGAAGGGCAGCAGGAGCGTCTTGATTGCCAGGAAGGCTTCGCCCGTGACATGGTTATGATCGTCCGGAGCGACATCGATGAGCTTGGTCGTGCTCTGTTGGAGCAGTTCGTAGGCTGCCTCGTTATCGTGGATATGTCCACCAGCAATCCTAAAATAGCTGACATAACGGCAGCCCCAATAAAGCCTCCGCATGCGCCCCTCATACTGCACATGTGCGCGGTTCATACAATTCAAGTCCGTGACGGCCTTGTACTCGGAGGTTGTCGCCACCCCTGCTCGGGTTACCCGAGACACCTCGGCGACCCGCATTGTCTTTGATCTCATCTCGCTAATATACGCGCTCCCCCTGCCCAAGTCGAAATTCGCGTACGGCTGCGTTCTCTCCTTTTCCGGAATCTGCGTCCTCTGCCTGTCTCGACGGGGGCGGCTCCGCCGCCCAAGAACCTCTTCATTTCGAGGGCCTGAGGAACACGATTTCTCGTCTGGAAAATGACCACGCGAGCGAAGGGACGTGGTCGCGCCAAAGCGCGAGCGCGGCACGTCGCTGCGGGGTTCGTCGGTCGCGGGCGAGCGGCTTGACGCGAGCGCGCGGCCGAGGAGCGAAGGTATGTCGATCAAACTGCCGGAGGGGGCGAGCCGCTGAAGCCGCCTCGCCCCAGCGACCGTCATCGGGAATCGTGAGACCAGCGCCCTCCCAAGAGGTCGGGCGCTGATCACTCGCTCCCTCGCCGGTCGCTTTTCAATTTCGACTCGGGGAGCCCGAATGAGATACAAATAATTCCGTCCTCCTGTGTTTTATTAGACAGGCAGCGGACGCATTTTTTGAGTACCTCATTCCAGAGATCGATGACAGAGAAGATTATTCAAATCTACAAAGGCCCGCCTGGGTGCGGTAAAACCGAGCGCCTTCACAGCGAGATGCTCGCGGCACCCGCGAAATACCTTCTCGCGGTGCCTCGCGCCGACCTCGTCGATGAGCAGGCGGCGCGCCTTCGGGCGAAAGCGGCCGAACAGAGCATTAGCGTCGACATCCTGACCGTCCACTCGAAGCAGCGGGTGCGCGGCTCGGTGCCAAGGCGGATCGCGGAAGCTGCCGCAGAGCACACCGAGGCCGAGCACGTCATCGTCCTCGTCACGCACGAGGGTCTCCAACGGAGCGACCTTTCGGGCTACGCGGGCTGGGATTGTAGAATCGATGAGACTCCGCAAGCCGTGGTCTCAGGCGTCATTCGGGGATCGGTGCTCGTGCCTGCCCTGGAGCGCGCCTTCGATCTAAAGGAAGTCGAGGCCGGCAAATGGTGGACCCTCGTCGAGCGGCCGGACGCTCCTGCGATCACGCCGTCTGCGGTGGACGACGCCGGTCGCGAGCTTGCCGCTATCCGAAAATACGCTCGGCGCGGGTGGGGCGTCCTCGTCAACATCGGCAAATGGGCGGACGCACAGCATGGACGCGCGCGTGTCCAATGGTGGTCGGCTTGGACCCCTGCGCTCCTCTGCCAGTTTGACACGGTCGTAATCGCGAGTGCCGGTTTCTCGACCAGCTTGTGCCATCTCGTTTCGGCGCGGTGGGATGCCGACACGGTGCGCTATGACGAGGTTGCGGTGAGCGACGGCCGCTCCCGAGGTCGGCGACACGTTCGAATCGGGTACTTCACTCGCTCCCACGTGGGTTCCACGGCCTTCTGGGAGACGGTGGACGGAAAGCTCGCGCTTCATCGCATTTGTGAGTTCTGGAGGGATCGCAAAAGCCCTGGGTACTGGTCCGGGAACGAGGTCGTGCTCGGGTATTGCGTGCACCGAATACCCGGCGAGATGGTGCGGCCCAAACAAGAAGGAACGAACGAACTTCGGCACCACGCATCCTGCGCCTTCCTCTACAGCAACAAGGCGCAGGAGCGGGACGAGCCCATCCTGGAGCAGTTCGGGATCAGCCGCGACGAGATTAGGCGGGCGCGGGAGGTCGAGGACATCCTCCAGTTCGTGATGCGGGGTGCCGTGCGCTGCCCCGATTTCGCGGGCACCTACACGATCTGGCTTTACGACGTGTGGCAGGCCGAGGCCGTCGCCGCCTACTTGCAAGAGAACGGACTCGCGAACGAGATTGAACTCGTAGCCGTCGAGCAGGCCGGCATCATGGACATGACCCGGCCAGACCAGTTCGCGGCCGAGCGGCCTGAGGCGCTCGATCCGAAGGAGATCGCAACCAAGCAGGCGCGCGAGCGTGCCAAAGATGCCGACCGGAAGCGGCGGCAGAGGGCGCGGGAGAGGGAGGCGAGAAAGGCGAGCGGAACGTATCGGCTGCGAGGACGCCCGAAAGGCACCGGAAGTTCGGAACAAGCCACGTCGGCTCCGGAGTGATTCTCGATGGCGAACGTGTCGTCGACCGCGCAGCCCCGACGCGTTCGCCTTTGTTCGCGCCAGAGGCACCGGACCGGCTACGCGGCCTCGGTGATCGCATCGGGAGCACGCCTGGGCGGGAGGAAGATCGTGGGAGCAAACGGCGCGGGCTTGTCGATGACCGGCTCGCCAAACACGAACTGAGCCAAATCCTCCCCAAGCGCATGTGGATCATATTGGCGCTTGGACCCTTTGCGCTGGGCGCGCGCCTGCGCCGCTACATCGAGCATCATCACGCCTGCGATCTTCACTAGCCGCCGAGGACTCAACTCGGTTTGCTGCCAAGCGGTCTGAGCGAACCACTGAATCGCACGATTCTGGACCTGCACGGGCACCATTTGTTGCTTATCCTCAGTCTGTCGCAGCAAACCCTTTCGCACCGCGAGGTATGTGGCGTATTCCCAGCAAGCTTCTGGCGCGCCGCTAATGTAGAGAGGTGCTTCGCGACTGCGGAGAGCATGGATGTGAGGAATACACTCCTTTGGCCATTCATGATCAACGGAGAGGTTGCCGTTGAGCGCAAAGCAGACGGGCGCAGTAAGCGAGACGGTCCGATAGTAACCATCCTCGGTCTTTCGCTTCGGGGCAGTGTAGACTTTGATTTTCTGTGTTCCTGCCGTATCGGTCGCGAGCTTCAAAATGTTCAAGCACCTGACTGACCGGAACAATTGGTCGCACTCCTCGAAAACCAGCGGTTTTCGCCCTCCAGAATTTTCGAAGGCTCTCAACAAATCGCGGTAGTTATCTGGAATTGTGCGGATAACCTCTCCTCCGTTCTTGTGGACGGCCTCCGTGATTAGGCGTGACTTGCCGAACCCAGTGCCGCCGCAACAGTAACTGACACGGACTAAGCCTTGGATCGTCAGACCGATCTTGCGTTTGGCCGTCCGCATCTGCTTGGCGATGGGATTTTCGTTCTCAACGGCATCCCAGTCCTCAGCGGTGCTCCTGATCTTAAGCTCGTAGGCCATTTGGTACCCTGTAAAAAAAGTGCGAGAGCGCTCCCGACTTCCCCGCTTTGTGGGCGCGCATATGCGCGCCCACAAAACTGCCGAGCGCAGTGTCCCGGCGTGGGTAGGCCCGTCAGTGACGGGCCATCAGGCGTGTGTTGAGCCGAAGCTCGGAGCCCGAGACTAGCCCGTGGGCTCATCTCGGGGCTGGGGAGAGGGTATCCCCCCGGTGATCCTGGCCCACATTGGGGCCGGGATCGGCGACGCTGGCCAGCGATGGCCCTGCATAGAGCGGGCCGATCCGGGGCGCAACACATTTTTTGACCATCAGCCAATGGTTGACCGATTATCAACCTTTCCAACAGCGGTTGAGCGCGGCAGGCTCAGAGCCGCCCCCAGCCCGCCCCCAACCGAAGGGGGTAGCGTAGGCGCGCAACTTGTGATTATCTGCGCTTTGATCAATTTTTGATGCATTTTCGAGTTCGAAGGAGTTACCGTGGCACGGTCCGCCCAGCAGGCTCGGCATGTCGAGGCGTTCATGACATTGCATGAGAGCCTCAAAGCGGCCCGCGAAATTGCGGACCGTTCAAAGCTCTCGACGCTCCAATTGGCCACCTTGGCATGTATTGTGATCAAACCTGGAATAACGCCATCAGAATTGTCAGGGGAGCTTCAAATCGAGCCGGAAGTCTCGTCACGAATATTAAAAGCTTTGATAAGCGCCAAATTGATCCAATTCCAAACTAATGATCAAGATGGCAGAAAGCGACATTTCTATTTGACAGTGTTTGGAAGGAACATTGTCATTGAATACCTGAAAGCTAGAAAAATTACCGTTGAGCCGAATGAAATACCGATCATCAAGATTTTGCAACGAACCAGGATCGAAGGCGGTTTAGTGCCGAATACCCGCACGCGATCACGGGCACGCGTCCCGGAGGCACCGATCAACGCAAAGCCAGCGTCAATCAGCGGTGAAGCGCCGCTCAGAGGCTCGAACTGAGCCGCTGAGGCGCAAATCGTGATGAGCAGATGACGGCGCTGGACGCCTAAGCCGACGAGAAGCGAGAGAGGACGAGGCTTGGCCTTGCCTAAGCTCCCTCGACCCTTCTCCCAACCCGACCTGCCTGCCGCAGCCCCGCGTTGGCAACTGACGCGCCATGCCTACTGGCGCGCCACGCGGAGCGGGCTCCTGCACCCACGTCCGTGCCCAACCACGTGAATAATGCGCTCGCACGGGGTGCTCTGGTACGCCTGAGATCGTTCATTCTCAGGGAATTTTCCAAGTGCTCAATTTGACCGACGCCGCCCGCAATCGTTTGCTCGACCTTCTTCGCATGCGCGATGAGACGACCGCCTATTTCACCCGAACGACGGCCGGGAGCTACGCGCTCGGCTTGCTGGACCCGGCCGAGGTCGAGGAAGGTGACATCGTCGTCCCGCTCGACGACGACCGCCTCCTTGTTATCGACGGCGAGGTGAGGGTTGATCTCACCGTGGACTACGAGCCGGACGCCTTCCGGTTCAACTGACTGGACCCGACAAAGGAAGGGGGCGGCTGAGGAGCCGCCCCCTTCTGGTTTTAGACCGTCTCAGCGGCAGGCACCGAAGCCAAGGTGCCGCCGCCTCGATGCTCCCGGCGCGTTCGGGTCCGGGAGAAGTCCCACACGCTCTTGAGGACGAAGCTGCGGCAGCGACCGTCCCAACTCGGCTCGAAATGGTACTGGCCCAATCCGTCCTTCAGGTGTGCGACCGCGCCGCCGTCCGGCAGGAACTCGATTTGGCTGACAACCTCCCGGAGGGCCTGCGCGACCTTGGCGCGGACCGCGTACAGGTCGGCCCCCTGAACCTCCCGCATCGACTCGCGGAACTGCTGGATGGCCTCGGCTCGGCCGGTCGGATCGCTGCTGGCCTTGCGCCCGTCGAGTTTGCGCCGGAGATCAGCGATCTCCGCTTCCACCGCTTCAACGTCGGTTTGAACTTGGCCCAATTCCGCGAGAAGGTAACGGTTGCCGCCGCTCTCCCTCACGTCCTTCGCGAGGGACCGGCCTCTCAGGTCAAGGTCGCCCTTACGGATCGTCGCCGTCGCGATGGCTCTCTCAAGTTCCTCAACCTCGTTCGTCGCCGTGAGGCCGAGGTCCAGGTCGCGCACCCAATCCAGGACGGCCTTTTCAAGCGGTTCGTAGGTGTATTGGCGCGTGTTGTCGCAGGTGCCGGTGCCGGTGCACCGGACATATCCGCTCAACCCGTCGCGCTTGCCTCGGCCATGGTATTTGAGCGCGCTGCCGCAACCCGAGCATCGGCAGAAGCCGGAAAACAGGTTGCTGTACTTGGTCCCTTTCCGGCCTCCGGCATTGGCGACGCCCTGCGTCGTCTTTCGGCTCTCTCTCGCCCTTTGAGCGCGAAGCCACAGGTCATCGCTGATTACGGGCGGGTAGTAGTCCGGAATCGGGTCGCCCTCGGGCACCCGGACTTGCCTCTTGATCTTGCCCCTCAGCGTTTCGACCTCTTCCAGGGTCAGCCGACGCGGCTGAAACCACCCGAGCACGGCGCGGTTCGTAAGGATGACCCTTTCAACCGTGCCGGCGTGCCAGCGGTGGTTCTTTTTGCTGTGCCCCCAAGGCGCGATCCCTTCCTGGTTCAGACGCTTCGCGATCACGCCGGCTCCGATGCCAGCGACGCACTCCTGGAAGATGCGAACCACGATCTTCGCGGCTTCATCGATGATCTCGAACCCGGTCCGGTCCGCGTTGAGCCTGAGCCATCCCGGACATTTCCGCGTGAGCTTTTCCTTGCCGATGTCCCGGCGCTTCTGCTCCCACGTTTTCCGCAACCGGTCGGCCTTGCGCTTCGATTCCTCGTGCGCCCGCGACATGATCGCGAGGCTGATGATCAACTGGGTCCAGTTAGCCTCGATGGTCTCTTGGCTGTAGATGTAGCCGTCGCCGAGCGTGGCGATCACGACGCCGGCATCGATCATGTCCTGGAAGATGCGGAAAGCTTTCAGCACACGATCCCGGCTGAGGCGGTCGAGCGATTCGACGATCAAAACGGAACCGCGCTTGATCGCACCGCTCCTGACCTTGCCCAAGAACCCGGCCAGCGCGCCGATATCGGCGTTGGACCCGTCGTAGGCCGAGACGCCGAGGTCGCACAACGTGTGATCCAAATTGAGCCTGTGAAAATCGGCGAAGGCTTGGCCGTCTTCGTCCTGACGGCGAACACCGTCGCCCTGAAGCTGTTTCGCGGAAGAGACGCGGAGATACGAGTACGCCGGGGTACCCGGCTCGAACTGGTAATTCATTTCGGGGGAAAGCCTTTGGTAGGAAAGGCCAAACCGTACCATCCGGGCGGTCTAACCGCCTAAATCATTACGATGTGATAGATGCCCGCCCCGCGCAGGACCTGGTTCGTCTCCTCGTCGATCAGCCCGCGCTTGCCGGTCACGAGCGCGGCGGCGACCGCGCCTGGCTGGCCGCCGATCACGTCAGCGATGCGCCGCGTCAGCGCGTTGCGGGCGCGGTCGATGGTGGCGCTCACCTCGGTCGAGAAGCCCGGCGGCGCGGGCGGCGGGCCGATCTCGATCTTGCCGCTGAGCGAGCCGACCGCGCCGATGCCGTTGAAATAGGCGTCGCGGGCGAAGTCGTAGCCGCCCGGCCGAGCCGCTTCCGGCAACGGCAGCAAACGGGCCTGCGCCAGGATGAAGTCGCCCGGCTTCAGTCCCTGGAGGTCGCGGACGGTGACGCGGATGCGGCGCGGCCGTTGCGCCGACGCGAGAGTGCCGATTTCCGTCGGCAGGATCGCCAAACGCCCACCCTTCGAGCGCTCATCCACGGTCTCGACGAATCCAGCGACCGGGCCCACCGCCATCCGGGAGATGACGGGGGCCTCGACGCGCCGCTCGCGCCATACGCCTGCGGCAAAGCCGGCGAACACCGCCGTCGCCGCAAGGGAGACCGCGAATCCGACCGGGCGAGCCCGCGTCAGAACCGCCGCCGTGACCCCACCGGCAGCGCCGATAACCGGCGCCCACAGGCCCGGCCGCGCCTCAGCGGCGAAATAAAGCAGCACGCCGCAGCCGAAGGCGACCGCGAGCCAGGAGAACAAGCGCCGCTGCTCGACCTCTTCGGCGATGCAGGCCTTCAGCCATACCCGCCAATCGAGCGGTCGGAAGGCGCCTTGCGGGCGGAAAGCGCCGGCGAGCGGGAACCCCGCGGACCGGGCCGCCACGCCAGCGCTCGCTCGACCGACCACCCTTCCGGCCATCGCCTCGACTTCGCGGGATGCAGACCCTAAATGCTACACGCAAAGGCGGAGGCCGCGAACCGTCCGCTCCTTTCCCCTCAGCAGCCCAGCTCATGGCCGACACCGTCGTCACCCGTTTCGCCCCCTCGCCCACCGGTTTCCTCCATATCGGCGGGGCCCGGACAGCGCTGTTCAACTGGCTCTTCGCCAGGAAGCACGGCGGCACGATGCTGCTGCGGATCGAGGACACCGACCGCGAGCGCTCGACCGACGCCGCGATCGGCGCGATCCTCGACGGGCTCTCCTGGCTCGGCATCGGCTGGGACGGCGAGGCGGTCCACCAATTCGCCCGCGCGGCCCGGCATCGCGAGGTCGCGGAAAACCTGCTTGCCGCCGGCAACGCCTATCGCTGCTATGCGAGCCCGCAGGAGCTCGAGGCGATGCGCGAGGCGGCCCGAGCCGAGGGACGGCCGCTGCGCTATGACGGGCGCTGGCGCGACCGCGACCCGTTCGAGGCGCCGGCCGGCGTGAAGCCCGTGATCCGTCTGCGGGCGCCCACCGAGGGCGAGACCGTCGTCGAGGACAAGGTGCAGGGCCGGGTCGTCTGGCAGAACAAGGACCTCGACGATCTCGTGCTGCTGCGCTCCGACGGGACCCCGACCTACATGCTCGCGGTGGTCGTCGACGACCACGACATGGGCGTGACGCATATCATCCGCGGCGACGACCATCTAACGAACGCCGCGCGGCAAACGCAAATCTATAACGCCATGGGCTGGACCGCGCCTGAGATGGCCCATATCCCGCTCATCCACGGGCCGGACGGCGCCAAGCTCTCGAAGCGCCACGGCGCGCTCGGGGTCGATGCCTACCGGACCCTAGGCTTTCTCCCGGCGGCGCTGCGCAACTATCTCGTCCGTCTCGGCTGGAGCCACGGCGACCAGGAGACCTTCTCGACCGAGGAGATGACCGAGGCCTTCTCGCTCGAGCAGGTCGGCCGCTCGCCAGCGCGCTTCGACTTCGCGAAGCTTGAGAATCTGAACGGGCATTACATCCGGCAGTCCTCGGACGAGGAGCTCGTGCGCGCCGTCGAGACCATCCTGCCCGAGCACGGGCAGTTGCGCGGCATCGGCACGGCGCTCGCCCCGGAGTTGCGTGAGAGGCTTCTGCAGGCGATGCCCGGCTTGAAAGAGCGCGCCAAGACTCTCGTCGAGCTTCTCGACAACGCGAGCTATCTCTACGCCAAGCGCCCTCTCGCGCTCGACGACAAGGCTGCGCAGCTCGTCTCGAATGGCGGCCGCGAGCGCATTGCCGGGCTGGTCCCCCGCCTCGAGGCGCTGCCCGACTGGAGCGCCGAGTCCACCGAGGCCGCCGTGCGCGGATTCGCGGAAGAGAGCGGCTTGAAGCTTGGGCAGGTGGCGCAGCCGCTGCGGGCGGCGCTGACCGGCCGTCCGACCTCGCCCGGCCTCTTCGACGTGATGGCCGTCCTCGGTCGCGACGAGAGCCTCGGGCGCCTACGGGATCAGGCCGCTCCGCAAGGCGCATAGCACGCCCTCCCCCAGCTTTTCGGCGTGCTTGAATGCAGTGCAGCAATACGCTACCGAAACCGCATAGTTCCGACGCCGTCGAAGCTCGGACCGGATCGGGATCGTGCTCCGCTTAGCTCGGAGGCGTGATCCGCGAAAGCTTCGCGCAGCGCCGTGCGACGAAAGGCAAGAATGTCATGAACGGCGCATCGAGCACCCTGATCGCGGACAACAAGCAGCTCGAACTCGCCGTGAAGCCCGGCACCATCGGGCCGAGCGTCGTCGACATCTCGAAGCTCTATGCCCAGACCGGGATGTTCACCTACGATCCCGGTTTCACCTCGACGGCCGCCTGCGAGTCGCAGATCACCTACATCGACGGCGACGAGGGTATCCTGCTCTATCGCGGCTACCCGATCGAGCAGCTCGCCGAGCACGGCGACTTCCTCGAGACCTGCTACCTCCTGCTCTACGGCGAGCTGCCGACCGCCGTGCAGAAATCCGATTTCGACTATCGGGTCACGCGCCACACGATGGTGCACGACCAGATGAACCGCTTCTTCCAGGGCTTCCGCCGTGACGCCCATCCGATGGCGATCATGGTCGCCTCGGTCGGCGCGCTCTCGGCCTTCTACCACGACTCGACCGACATCTCGGATCCGCACCAGCGCATGGTCGCGTCGATGCGCATGATCGCGAAGATGCCGACGCTCGCCGCGATGGCCTACAAGTATTCGGTCGGCCAGCCTTTCGTCTATCCGCAGAACAACCTCGACTACACGTCGAACTTCCTGCGCATGTGCTTCGCGGTCCCGGCCGAGGAGTACAAGGTCAACCCGGTGCTCTCGCGTGCGCTCGACCGCATCTTCATCCTGCACGCCGACCACGAGCAGAACGCCTCGACATCGACGGTGCGCCTCGCTGGCTCGTCCGGCGCGAACCCCTTCGCCTGCATCGCCGCGGGCGTCGCCTGCCTCTGGGGCCCCGCCCATGGCGGCGCCAACGAGGCGGCGCTCAAGATGCTCGAGGAGATCGGGACGCCGGACCGCATCCCGCAATTCATCGCACGGGCGAAGGACAAGAACGACCCGTTCCGTCTCATGGGCTTCGGCCACCGGGTCTACAAGCACTACGACCCGCGCGCCCGCATCATGCAGAAGACCACCCACGAGGTGCTGAACGAGCTCGGCATCAAGGACGATCCGTTGCTCGATGTCGCCGTCGAGCTCGAGCAGATCGCGCTCAAGGACGAGTATTTCCTCGAGAAGAAGCTCTATCCCAACATCGACTTCTATTCGGGGATCACGCTGAAGGCGATGGGCTTCCCCACCTCGATGTTCACGGTGCTCTTCGCGCTCGCCCGCACAGTGGGCTGGATCGCGCAGTGGAAGGAGATGATCGAGGATCCCTCGCAGAAGATCGGCCGCCCGCGCCAGCTCTATACCGGCGCGACGCAGCGGGACTATCTGACGATCGCGCAACGGGTGTGACGCGCCCGGCCGCGCACGCCCTTGCGCATCGGAGTTCCGGAACCCCGCGGGCACCTTGCGGGGTTTTCATTTTGGAGGTTTCCTCAGCCTACCAGCCCATGGAGTCGGTCCGATGACCGCCGTCACCAAGCTGCGCATGAACGCCGACGAGTTCATCGCCTGGGCGATGAACCAGCCAAAACGCTACGAGCTCAAGGGAGGCAGGATAGTTCCCATGTCGCCGGAGCGCGCAGTCCATACTCGATCGAAGCACCTCGTTTGGCTGGCGTTCGCGCAAGCTGCAAAGGAGAGCGCGGTCCAGTGTGAGGCGTTTGGCGATGGCATGTCGGTCCGCATCGATCATGAAACGATCTACGAGCCAGATACCCTGGTTCGGGCGGGAGTGCCGGTCGTCAGCGAGACGATCGAGATCAGCGACCCTGTGATCGTCGTGGAGGTGGTTTCACCATCGAGCTTCGCTGTCGACACGAGCACGAAGCTTGTCGATTATTTCCGGCTGCCTTCGGTCCAGCACTACCTTGTCCTGGACACGGAAGGCCGGAGCGTGACCCATTATCGGCGTATTGCCGAGGATCGCATGGACGCCCGCGTCATCCGCTCAGGTCGGCTCACGCTCGATCCGCCTGGCATCACCGTCCAGATCGAAAGCTTTTTCCCGGCCTGACGCGCGCCTGCGCCATCCCGTCCGCGTCCGCGCCGGCGATTGCCATCCCCTGCCCGCGCACCTAGAACCGCCGCGGATCCCGAGCGCAGGAAAGCTTGATGGCGGAGGTCGAGGAGAAGCCGGCGCCGCCCGCGCCCGACGCCGCGCCGGCAATCCCGTCGGCGCGCGGCGCGGACGAGAACCTCAACCCCGATTTCATCGCCGCCGTCGCCGAAGCCGTCGCGGCCGCGGACGGCGCCCGCATTCGCGCGCTCACGGAAGACTTGCACGAGGCCGACCTCGGGGACGTGCTCGAGGCGCTCGAACCCGACGAGCGCGGCCGGCTGATCGAGCTCCTCGGGCGGGACTTCGACTTCACCGTCTTGACCGAGGTCGACGAGGCCGTTCGCGAGGAGATCCTCGAAGAGCTCGAGGCGGCGGCGGTCGCCGAGGGCGTGCGCGAGCTCGAATCGGACGACGCCGTCACCATCCTCGAGAGCCTCGACGAGGCGGAGCAGGCCGAGGTCCTGGAGCGGCTGCCCGCGTCCGAGCGCGTGGCGCTGCAGCGGTCGCTTCTCTATCCGGAGGATGCGGCCGGCCGACGCATGCAGACCGAGTTCATCGCCGTGCCGCCGTTCTGGACGGTCGGGCAGACGATCGACTACATGCGCGAGACGCCCGACCTGCCTGATACCTTCTACGAGATCTTCGTCGTCGATCCGGGCGTGCGCCTCCTCGGCTCCGTGCCCCTCGACCGGCTCCTGCGCTCGAAGCGTCCGGCGGTGATCCAGGAGATCATGGCCGACGAGCCGGACCGCGTCGAAGCCACCGATCCGATCGAGGACGTGGTGCGCGTCTTCCAGCGTTACAACCTGGTTTCGGCGGCGGTGGTGGACGAGGGCAGCCGGCTCGTCGGGGTCCTCATGATCGACGACATCGTCGATGTCATGGACGAGGAGGCCGACGCCGATATCAAGGCGCTCGGCGGCGTGCAGCCCGACGAGGAGATCTCGGACCGGGTGCTCTTCATCACCAGGCGCCGATTCTGGTGGCTGTTCGCCAATCTCCTCACCGCCTTCGTCGCGTCGTCGGTGCTGAAGGGCTTCGAAGCCGAGCTCGAGAAGATGGTCGCGCTTGCGGTGCTCGCGCCGATCGTGGCGAGCCAAGGCGGCAATGCCGGCACGCAGACCATGACGGTGGCGGTGCGCGCGCTCGCGACCCGCGAGCTCGGGCCGTGGAACATGTGGCGGGTCGTCGGGCGCGAAGTAATGGTCGGAGTGCTCAACGGGGTCGCTTTTGCCGCGATCACCGGAGCGCTTGCCGCCGCCTGGTTCTCGAATCCGGGCCTCGGCGCGGTGATCGGCCTCGCCATGATCGTGAACCTCCTCGCCGCGGCTTTGGCCGGCATCCTGATCCCGCTCGCGCTCGCGCGCGCCGGCGTCGATCCCGCGGTTTCCTCGGGCCCGTTCGTCACGACGGTCACGGACGTGGTCGGTTTTTTCGCCTTCCTCGGCATCGCGACGCTGTGGTTCGGGCTGGCCTGAGCCCGGCGCGCCGCGACTCTGCGCCCTCTTCCCGGCCACGTGGCTTTCGCGCAACGCTTTCCAACTTCCTGATCCAACCGCTTCAAGAGCTGTTAACCCCTTCTGGGGCATCGGTTAGCTCTGTCTGTTGCGTAAAGGGTGCCGCGCCGATGCCCGGTCTGACCTCGAACCGCGTCCCGTCCCGCTGGCTTACTCTCGCCGGCCTTGCGTCGACGCTCGCCCTCGCCTCCTGCGCCCAGCCGACGGGCTACTATCCGCTCAAGGGCGACGTGAAGCCGAACGCCAAGGTCGCGAAGGCGCACAGCCTGCCGATCCACGGCATCGACGTGTCGCGCTGGCAGGGCAAGATCGATTGGGCCTCGGTCAGGGGCGCCGGGACGCAGTTCGCCTTCATCAAGGCCACCGAAGGCGGCGACCACATCGATCCGCGCTTCCTGGAGAACTGGTACGGCGCGGCGCGCGCCGGCGTGCCTCGGGGCGCCTACCACTTCATGTATTGGTGCCGCC
>JADMIO010930473.1_pt1 | contig 34080 bp, 26 predicted proteins | sample 8958161 | NCBI WGS metagenome assembly JADMIO01 (sample SAMN16585339, study PRJNA669376) | soil metagenome | isolation source: Crop rotation soil | place: USA: Cullars Rotation, Alabama | collected 2011 | reverse complement strand
GAAAATTTGATAAAGACCGGGCTGCGCGATGAATCGATCGCTTCGAGCAATCGGACCGGGAATTTCCGGAGGGTTCGCGACGTTGATCCCTTGTCGGTCGGGGATGTGATGCCGGATTATCCGTTTGTGAATGAGGAGGGAAAAAAGCTGCGGCTGAGTGATTACAAAGGCCAGGCGATAGGGATCACATTCATGTTCACTCGTTGTCCGTTCCCGACGTTTTGTCCGCGGATGAGTTCGAATTTCGAGAAAGCTGCGCAGGAACTCGCGAAACCCGGCGGACCGACCAACTGGCATTTGTTCAGCATTTCGTTCGATACCGAAGTCGACACGCCGGAGCAATTGAAACGATACGCAACGCGTTATCAGCGCGACCCGGAGAAGTGGAATTTTCTGACGAGCGAGTTAATCGAAATCGACGCGATTACAGAGCAGTTCGGACTGGTGTTCGCGAAACGAAATGGAAGCATCGACCACAATTTGCGGACGGCGATCGTCGACGCCAACGGCCGGATTCGGCAGATTTATGTTGGCAACGAATGGCCGGTCGATGAGTTTGTCGCGGAGATGAAAAAAGCCGCCGAAGCGAAAGATTCCAAATGAACGAGCATACGATTTTGTGGATTTACATCGTGCTGATGGTCCTGGGCGGAGTGATGGGATTCGTGAAGGCTAAAAGCAAAGCGTCGCTCATCGCCTCGGTGACGTTCGGCGCCGTCTTGAGCCTCTTCGCGCTGGATATTTTCCCGTTTCAACATCACCGCTGGGTTTTGATTTTTCTGCTGATGTTTTTCGGTATGCGTTTGGCCAAAAGCAAAAAGTTCATGCCAAACGGTCTGATGACAATCCTGACGGTTCTGGCGCTGGCATTGCCGTTTTTGCTGTTTCGTTGAGCGTTCTTGCGAGCGCGAAAGGATAAGAGTAACTTTACGTATGCACAGCGTCTCTGTTCAGGATGCGAAGGAGCATCTCTCCGAATACCTCAAGCGCGCCATCGCCGGCGAGGAAATCGGCATTGAGGATGATAACGTGGTCGTGGCGCTCAAACCCTTGCGCGGGAACGGAGCCCAAAAAGCAGAAGCTCTACAGGCATTGGAGTGGTTGCAGAAAAACTCCGGCCTCTCCGGTGAACAGGCCGAGGCATATTGCGAGCAGGTCCGGCAAGAACGAAGAGCCTGGTCACGGTGATCCACCTCGACACCAACTATTTGATTCGGCTGCTTTTGGCAGGCTCTGACGAAGCAAAGAATGTATCGGTCTGGCTCGGGAAGGGCGAGAAAATCGGGGTCAGTTCGATCGTCTGGATGGAATTCATTTGCGGACCCGTGACAGATCAAGAGGTGGCGCAAGCGGCGACGAGAAACGTGAATGATTTCGAATTATTCAGATCCGACGGACTGAAGCTCATTGGGTAGCTTCGCGGACGCGTTCCATGATGACCTCCGGGATGTGCGGTTCGTTGCCGATGCTTTGGGAATACCAAACGAGTTTGCCTTTGCGCTCAGTAGGGTTGCGCCAGGTGGGTTGGCCCGCGGCCAGGCGGGCGCGGACAATGCGTTCGGGTTCGCCGAGCATCATCGGGATGTCTTCGTAGGAGTGAAGGCCGTCGCTGATGAAAAACGGCACCATCACGATGTGCGGGACTTTGGCGATTGCGTAGGCTTCGCCGATGCGCGGCTCTTCTTCCATGAAAGCGGCGTGGACTTCGGCGTATTCGCCTTTGGCGCGGATGAGTTCGACCTGTCGCTCGATGGCCTTGCGTGAATTCTCGTTGTTGCCTGTTCCGTGACCCGCGATCACCAGCGCGGTTTCGGAGGGCTTGGGCGCGCGGGGAAATGGATGGCGCGCGACAATTTCTTTGGCCCGCGATTCGATTACAGCCGTCATGCTGTCGTGCGTGCCGATGGGTCCGCAGTAGAAGATTCTCTGCTCTCCCGCTGTGCGGACGCGCTCCCCCGGCGCGAAACCGAGCTCCCGCGGGATGACTTCCTCGGTAAAATAGCCTTCGCTGATGAAGAGCGGAACACAGAAAACGCGTGGCTTGTAAGCGGCGCGCAGGACGGCGCAGATGGCAGGTTCTTCTTTCCAGAACGCCGTCAAAACCTGGCCGAAGATGTTTCGGCGCTTCAATTCATCCGCGTGCTGGTGCGTCGGCGCGGAAGAATCAGCATTCAACGTGGAGCCGTGGCCAATCAGAATAAGCGTGGCGTCCTGAAAACTCACTTGGCGAACAAGGCAGCGATGCGTTGCTGAATTTCTTCGGCTTTGGCTTTGGCATCGGGCGCCTGACGGATGGGCCGCCCAACGACAATATAATCAGCGCCCGCCCGAAAAGCGTCTTCAACATCCATCGTCCGTTTCTGATCGTCGGCCGGTTTGTTTAATACCGGCCGGATGCCCGGGCTGATGATGAGAAGCTTTTCCCCGAGGCTCTGGCGGATGCGCGCGGCTTCGAGCCCGGAAGAGATGATGCCGTCACAGTTCGTTTCTAGGGCTCCTTTAGCGCGCGAAAGAACGAGATCTTCGACGTTGCATTGGAAGCCCAGGCTCTCCAAATCTTTTTGGTCCAGGCTCGTAAGAACAGTGACGGCGAGGATTTTCAAATTCTTCTTCACGGACCCCGCCGCTTCCATGATGGAACCATTCCCGTGAACAGTGACAAACGTGACCGGCCGCTCCGTCAGTTGCGCGACCGCCGACTTCACCGTTTCCGGCACGTCAAAAAATTTTAAATCAGCGAAGATTTTTTTCCCGCGCGCGGCGAGCCAATCGATAAATTCATAATAGCCACCGGCCATGAAGAGCTGGAGCCCCAGCTTGTAGAAGACGACCGAGTCGCCCAATTTTTCGACCCATTGTTTACCTTCCGCAACAGTCGGGACATCGAGCGCGAAGATCAGGCGTTCGCGGCTCGGAATATTTTTCGTTGAGAGATGATCCATTGGCGCGGGGAGTGTAGCGCTTCGGAGCGATCGCTCAATCGTTTAAATACCAGAACGAGTGCGTCACCCGGTTGTATTGATCGACGTTCCAGAGTTGCTTGAAGGGAACGCGTTCGACGTGGCCGTCCAGGAGCGTGACATTGGCGGCGTTGTTGTGAACCGTCGGGCGGGCATAGTTAAAAGGCACATCAGGATAAACAGGCATCGTATCAGCGGCGCCGTCGCCATCAAAATCCAGCGCGAATTGGTAACGATCCTGGATCGGGCTGTAGATCACATGCGTCAACGAATCCATATACATCATGGCGTCAGCGGGCCTGGCGATCCGACTCACATTCAACGGTGGCGTTTTGTCGCCATAGAAAAACGGCGCGGTGAGGGGTTGCCCAAGCGCGCCGAAATTTGCGCCGACCCATGAATTCCACGTGAGGTAGCTATTTGTCCCTTTATAAAATGGCGGCGGACTGTTCGCGCCGCCTGGGCATTTGCGAATTTCGTCGTAATAAATCTCCGTGTGGCCGTAGAACGTCTTTTCGGGTGGACGTTTGCCAAGATACGGCGCGAGTTTGCCATGCCAATACGGAAGCGAGCTGTCGCTGGAAAGATCGCCGAACAGCGGCAGGTGATCGTCGTAGTCGTTGAGATACATCTGCGTGGCCCAGGCCCAATTGCGCATGTTGGAGGCGCATCGGTTCGTTTTTGAGCGAACACGGCCTTTGCCAAGAGCCGGAATCAGCATCGACGAAAGAATCGCGATGATGGCGATGACCGCCAAAAGTTCGATGAGCGTAAAGCCGCCCGGATGTCGCTGACTCGCAGTGCGCACAATCTCCAATTATCGGCATTTTATCGCTCAAACTGTGCCAACCAAGCAGAATCGGATCGCGGTGGAAAAGTCTCGTCTCGGAGCGCGGCGTTCACGCCGCTTCGCCCCTTTATCGGCAGGTACGCTGAAATGAATCTAAAACCTCTCTGACCGTGGCGCTGGAGCGCGACCTGAAGCTCGCGCTCCAAAGCAACTTGCGATTTGCTGCTCGCAGCCGGAGGCAAGAACGAGTAAGACCCCCGCACGCTATATGCAACTCCACGCCCTCGACTGGATCGTGATCGGGCTCACTTTGCTCATTTGCTTTTTCCCCGCGCTCCTGGTGGCTCGGCGATCCTCCAAATCCACCGCGGATTTTTTTGCTTCAGGAAGGTCAGTGCCGTGGTGGCTGGCGGGCCTTTCGATGGTCGCCACCACCTTCTCCAGCGACACGCCCAATCTCGTCACCGACATCGTGCGCCGCACCGGCGTGGCGGGCAATTGGGTCTGGTGGGCGTTTGTGCTCACCGGCATCGCCACCGTTTTCTTTTATGCGCGACTCTGGCGGCGTTCCGGCGTGATGACCGATTTGGAATTCTACGAAATCCGTTACTCCGGCAAAGCCGCCTCGGCCGTGCGCGGCTTTCGCGCTGTCTATCTCGGCCTCTTCTTCAACTGCCTGATCATGGCGAGCGTGAACCTCGCCGCCTGCAAAATCGCCGGCGTCTTGTTCGGATTGCCACGCTGGCAAACCCTTTTGTTCTGCGGCGTCTTGAACGCAGCCTTCGCGGCGCACAGCGGCCTTTGGGGCGTGCTCGTCATCGATATGATTCAATTCTTTATCAAGATGACCGCCGTCGTCGCCGCCGCCGTCTTCGCCTTGAAGTTGCCGGAAGTCGGCGGCCTGCACGGCCTAATCGAAAAAGTTTCCGCGCTCAAAGGCCCCCAAGGCCTCAACTATCTCAACGTCTTGCCCGACTTCACAAACAACTGGGACATGGCCGTGGCGATTTTCATCATGCCCATCGCCGTCCAATGGTGGTCCGTCTGGTATCCCGGCGCCGAACCAGGCGGCGGCAGCTACATTGCCCAACGCATGCTCGCTTCGAAGTCCGAAAAAGATTCACTGGCCGCCGTTTTGTTTTTCAACATCGCGCATTATATCATTCGACCGTGGCCGTGGATCCTGGTGGCGCTGGCGTCGCTGATCGTTTATCCGCAACTGAGCGACATCCAAAAAGCATTCCCGAATTTAGATCCGAGTTTGTTGGGGCACGACATCGCCTATCCGGCGATGCTGAAATTTCTTCCAATCGGCTTCGCTGGCTTAATGGTAGGCGGCCTCATATCAGCAAATTCATCAACGATCCTAACGCACTTGAATTGGGGCGCGTCCTATCTCGTGCACGATTTTTATCGCCGCTTCGTGCAAAAGGACGCGTCCGAAGCGCACTACGTTGCGGCGGGCCGCGCGATGACAGTATTGTTGTTTGGGTTGAGCGCGGCCGTGGTTTACCTGCTGGATACAGCGCGCGACACCTTCGACATCATGCTCCAGGTCGGCGCCGGGACCGGGCTCCTCTATTTGGTCCGCTGGTTTTGGTGGCGGGTGAACGCGTGGTGCGAAGTCGCGGCGATGGTCAGCTCCTTCGGCGTCTCGGTGGCGTTTCTCGTTCTAGCTAAGAACCATATATGGCAAACAAGCACGCACATTCAATTAATCATCACCGTGGCCTTCACCACCATTTGTTGGATCACCACCGCGTATGTCACGCCGCCCACAGAAGAGCAGACATTGATCAACTTCTATCGCAAGACTCGCCCCGCCGGCCCTGGCTGGGAACCAATTCGGCGTTTGGCTGGAGATCACGATTTAGGGGAAGGTGACAATATTCCGCTCGCTCTGGTGGGCTGGAGCGCCGGCTGCGCGGTGATCTGGAGCTTTTTGTTTTCGATCGGCAACTTTCTATATGGCCGCAACGGCGCGGCCGCCGGTTTGTTGGCCGTGGGAGTGGTCAGCGCGATCATTTTGGTGCGCATCGTGAATCGGGTCTGGGCGTCGAACACGAAGTAATTGTCGTTTTGAGGATCGCGCGGCAGAATCAGAAACCATGCGTTGCCATTTCGCCTTCTTCTGCGCCGCGTTCGCCTTTTCTCTTTTTGCGCGCGCTGAAGATCCGCTTCCGCAGGAATCCCGCCTTCAATCCAGTCCTGTCCTGCGCCATCTAAAGAAAAATCCATTTCCCGGCGAACCAAAAACCGCCGCCGAAAAAACCGTCGCGCAGATGTATGTGCCCGAAGGATTCCGAGTCGATCTCGTCCTTGCCGAACCCGATCTCCAACAACCCATCGCCTTCACCTTCGACGAGCGCGGCCGCATCTGGGTCGCCGAAGCTTACAGCTATCCCACCAAACGTCCCGCCGGCCAGGGCGAAGACAAAATCGTCATCTTCGAAGACAAGGACGGCGACGGCAAATTTGAGACCCGCAAAGTCTTCGCCGAAAAACTCAACCTCGTCAGCGGCCTCGAAGTCGGCTACGGCGGCGTTTGGGTCGGCGCCGCGCCCGAACTCCTTTTCATTCCTGACAAAAATCACGACGACGTTCCCGACGGCCCGCCGCAAGTGCTCCTCGACGGCTTCGGTTACCAGGACACGCACGAGACATTGAACAGCTTCCTCTGGGGCCCTGACGGCTGGCTTTACGGAAACCAAGGTGTCTTCAACCTCGCGCACATCGGCAAGCCCGGAGCGCCCGCGGTCGAACGCGTCGAGATGCGCGCCGGTGTCTGGCGTTATCATCCCGTGCGGCACCAATTCGAAGTCTTCGCTCACGGCGGCAGCAATCCCTGGGGCCTCGATTACGACGAACACGGCCAGCTTTTCATGACCCACTGTCGCAGCTACTGGGGCCGCGGCGGCGTCACCCACGTCATCCAGGGCGGCCAATTCTGGAACCAGGCCAATGCCAACTACGCCCCTTACATCATCGCAGATCCGCCGCCCGACATCCCAGGTTTCCGCAATTTCCTCCTCGCCAGCGCCGATCACGACCACGGCGCGGGCGGCGCCGGCGAACGCGGCTCAGATGCTATCTACGGCGGCCACTCCGTCGTCGGCACAATGATCTACTACGGTGACAACTGGCCGGAAGAATTTCGCGGCCAACTCTTCACCCACAACCTCGGCGGCCACCAAATCAACCGCGAAATCAACGTCCGCTCCGGCTCCGGCTACCGCACCAGCCACGCCACCAACGACATGCTGTTCTGCACCGACCCCACCTACGTCGCCGTCGCGCTCAAATACGGCCCCGACGGCGCAGTCTACTTCATCGACTGGTCCGACCCCCAACACTGCCACAACCCCAACACCGAAAAATGGGACCGCACCAACGGCCGCATGTACCGCATGGTCTGGGAAAAAACTTACAAGCCGGTGAAGGTGGATTTATCTGCCAAGAGCGTAGCCGAATTGATCGGGCTCTCGCGCAGTTCAAATGGTTGGTTTTCTCGTTATGCAATTCGCCTTTTGAGCGAACGCGCGCAAACGGAAAAAGATTTTCACTCACACTACTTCAACGAATTGCAATCGCTGAGAACATTGGTGGTTTCGAAGACTAACAGCACAGATCGAATCCGCGCGATGTGGGCGATTGAGAATACAACGACGGAAACCCCCGTCCCAGCGATTCCGACCGCTCGCCGTGAGCGATACTTTCTTCCACTTCTGGAAGATGAAGACGAGTATGTTCGCGCCTGGACCGTGCGGCTTATGGATTTCGCTGGAAAGCCTGGGTTTGCTGACCATCAGCTGGCTGACTTTGCCCGAAAAGAACAATCCCCAATGGTCCGCTTGAATTTCGCTTCCAAGATGCAGCAGTGTCCCGATGACATCGCGTGGGGAATTGCATCTGCCCTTGCAAGCCACTCCGACGACGCCCGCGACCGCAACATCCCGAAACTCCTCTACCAAAGCATCGCCCAGCGCATGACCAACGCCGCGAACATTTCGCGCGCGCTGGCCATCGCCAAGGAAACGAAAATACAAACCCTCGCCACGTGGATTTATTGGTATGCGGCCAGCCAGGAAGGGCCTGGTTTGCAAGCAGCGCTGGCGCAAGTGGAATCCAGCAGCAAATATTTCATGCTCTCCGCCATCGCCCACGCCCTCAATACTCGCGCCAACGTCACCGCGCCTCCGAATTGGGCGACCCTTTCCTCGCGATGGTATGCCGATTCCGATCCGCGCATCGTCGAGCTTGCCGAAAAAATCGGCGCCTCGTTCGGCGATCGTTCGCATTTCCAAAAACTCCGCGCCGATCTCGCGAACGCTGGCGCCCTGGCAGCCGACCGCAAACACGCCTTCGAAGTCCTCACCCGCGCCAAAGACTCCGAATCCATCCCTACATTCCTAAAACTCATCGACGATAAAGATTTTCGCGCGACGGTTATCCCGCAACTTGCTCGCTACGATTCGCCGGAAATTCCGAAACTGCTCATCAGTCACTTCTCCTCCCTAAACGACAACGAACGCGCCGCCGCCCTCAACGTCCTGACCGCGCGGCCCGCTTACGCGCTCGCCCTCCTCGATGCCGTGGCCGAAAAGAAAATCGCCCGTGATCAACTCAGCGCCTTTCACATTCGTCAGTTCAACCAGCTCAATAATGCCGAAGTCGAAAAGCGCGCCGCCGCTGTCTGGGGACGCTTCGGCAAATCCAGCGACGAAAAGAAACAGCAAATCGCCGCCATGCAAAAGACCTTCGACGAAGCCCCGCTCTGGGCTTACTCCGCGCGCTCCGGCCGCGAACATTTCCAAAAACTCTGCGCCCAATGCCACAAACTCGGCGATGACGGCGTCCAATTCGGCCCCGACCTCACTGGCTCGGCCCAACACGGCATCAGCTACTTCCTCGAAAACATCATCGACCCCAACGCCGTCGTCGGCGCCGACTTCCAAATGACCAACATCGAAACCAAAGACGGCGAACTCATCACCGGCCTCTTCACCGGCGAAACCGACACCACGGTGACAATCCGCAACCAAACGCAAACCGTCACCGTCCCCAAAGACAAAATCAAAACGCGCACCCTCAGCGAAAAATCGCTCATGCCCGAAGGTCTTCTGGATTCCCTGCAACCGCGCGAGCAATTGGAGCTATTGAAATATCTCACCGGAAAATGAGCGCGCACCTCAAAGTTTGGTCCCTTGCTCTCGGCTGCGAAGTTGAATAGGTTCTGCTTCGAGAAGAGTAACCCGTTATGAGATTTGTTGTCCTGTTGGCTTTGGCCTCGTTAAGAGTGTTGGCGGCGGATTGGCCGCAGTATCGCGGCCCCGCGCATAACGGCGTTTCGCAGGAGAGCGTCGGAAAACTTCCCGCAGCCGGGCCGAAGCTGCTTTGGAAAACGCCGACGACCGCCGGTTTCAGCTCGTTCGCGGTGGGCCGCGGGATCGCGGCGACTTTGGTGACGCGCGAATTCGAAGGGGTCGGGCGCGAGCATTTGGTCGTTCTCGATGCCAACAGCGGTAAGGAACTTTGGGCCAAGCCGCTGGCGGTTTCAAAATACGACGGTGGCGGCGAAAGCGGCGCGGATAATAACAAAGGCGGCGACGGACCGCGTTCCACGCCGGCGATCGACAGCGGCAATGTTTACGCGCTGGATGCGAAATTGAATTTGTATTGCTTCGAGGCGAAGTCGGGCGCGCAAAAGTGGACCAGGGACTTGGTCAAAGAACACAAAGCCAAAGTAATCACCTGGCAGAACGCCGCGTCGCCGGTGATCGAAGGCGATTTGATTTTTGTGGTGGGAGGCGGGCAGGGACAATCGCTGCTCGGCATCGACAAGAATTCCGGCGCGACGATTTGGAAGGGCGAAGATGACCAAATGACGCACGCCACTCCGATCGTTGGCACGATTCAAGGTCAGCAACAGGTCATTTTCTTCACACAGAACGGCTTGGTGTCATGCGTGCCGCGGACCGGAAAAGTTTTGTGGCGTTTTAAATTTCCATACAAGACATCGACCGCGGCTTCCCCGGTGATCGCCGGGGATATCGTGTATTGCTCCGCGGGATACGGCGTCGGCGCGGGCGCGGCGCAGATCACAAAGACCGGGAACGACTGGAGCGCAACGGAACTTTGGCGCGAGCCGGGCAACGCGATGGCCAATCACTGGAGCACCGCCGTTTACAAGGACGGTTATCTATATGGCATGTTTCAATTCAAGGAATATGGGACCGGCGCGATGAAATGCGTCGATGTGAAAACCGGGAAAGTCTTATGGACCCAGCCAAACTTCGGCGCCGGTCAGGTTATATTGGTCGGCGACAAATTGCTTGCGCTGACCGATTACGGACAGGTCGTGCTGGCCCAGGCCACGCACGAGAAGTATGTCGAAATTTCTCGGTTTCCCGCGGTCACCGGCAAATGCTGGAGCATGCCGAGCTTTGCCGACGGCCGCATTTACGTGCGCAGCGTCGTCGAAGGCGCGTGCTACGATACCGGCGGCGGCTTGAGCCAAAATTAACATGGCAAAATCCATCGTCGAGATGCCGGTCGAGTCGGTCAAAATGGAACTGCCCGACACAAAAACGGTGCGGCTGAAATGGCCTGAGGGCTATGACGTGGATTTCAAAACGGGACAATTCATCACGCTCTATTTTCCCGATACGCCCAGCTACAAGCGCGCATATTCCTTGTCGTCATGCGCGCTGGATCGCGGACATTTCGAAGTGACTGTCAAGCGCGATGGAAAAATGGGGACGCGAATCGTCGATTGGGTGAAGGAAGGCGACAAGTTTTTTGTAATCCCACCGACCGGGCGATTTCTTCCCGTGCTCGAGCCGAACAAACATCTCATCTGCATCGCGGGCGGCAGCGGCGTGACTCCGTTCCGTGGATTCGCGCGCGAAGCGACGCGCCGCAATCTGGAGACACAAATCACGGTGCTCTACAGCGTCCGCACGACCAACGACATCATCTTCAACGATGAGTTTTTGCAATTGCAGCAGGAGAACCAGAATTTCAATTTTTACGTGACCTGCACGCGTTTGCATCCGGACGATCCGTGGACGGGACGGCGCGGGCGCATCAACGCGGAGTTGATTCGCGAACACATTCATGACCCGGCCAACACCATCTTTTACGCGTGCGGGCCGAATGAACTGGTCGAGGCCACGGAAACCTTGGTCCTGGAAGAATTGAAAATTCCCAAGGAACAGATGAAGACGGAAAAGTGGGGTTAGCAGCTTTTCGTCTTACATGCCGACGGCGGCTGTCACTTTCCAGGTAACCGACCCATAAATCATGGCCGCGAGTAATCCACCAATGATCGGGCCAATCACCGGGACCAGCGCGTAACCCCAATCGCTGTCGCGTTTGTTAGAAATGGGCAGCAGTGCGTGCATGATGCGCGGCGCAAGGTCGCGCGCCGGGTTGATCGCGTAGCCGGTTGAGCCGCCCAGGGACAACCCAATCACCGCCACAACGCCGGCAATAGGCAGAGCCGCGAGCGATCCGATGTCGCCGCTCGCGCTCGAAATCCGCAAGGCCGCGAAGACCAGCACGAAGGTCCCAATCACTTCGGAAATAAAATTCCAAAACGGCGCGCGGATGGCCGGGCCGGTGCAAAAGACCGCGAGCTTGGCGTCTTTGTCTTCGGTGACGTCGAAGTGCGGCTTGTATTGCATCCACACGAGGGCCGCCCCGATGGCCGCTCCGAGCATTTGTCCGCCGATGTAGCTTGGAAGCAAACGCCAACTGATTTTCCCGGCATACGCCATCGCGATTGTCACAGCGGGATTGAGATGCGCGTCGCTCATTTGCGTGGCCACAATGACGCCCACAAAAACCGCGAGGGCCCACCCCATCGTGATGACAATCCATCCGGCGTTATTTCCCTTGGTGCCCTTGAGAACGACGTTGGCGACGACGCCATCGCCCAGCAAAATCAACAGCATCGTTCCGAGAACTTCTCCAATGAATGGGTTCATAATGATAATCCGGGACGCGAAAGTTCTACCGCGCCGCGCTCAGGATGGAAAGCGCTGAATCTTCTTTGCGTTATATTATGGGATGGGGTTGACGAATGGGGACATCGCGGAGCTTCTCGCTTTGGAAGCCGAAGGTTGCAAAGAACCGATGAAAGGCAAAGCGCTGCGAAGGGCTTCGCGCGCGGCATTCATGTGGCCGGTTGAGGTGGCCGAGCTGCTTGAACAGGATCGGTCGCTGACGGAATTGAATGGCGTGGGGCCATATATTTCTCGGCTAATCGAAGTTTGGTTCGACAAGCCGCCGCCGATTCCAGAGCCTCCCGCAGTTCGCAGGGATTTCATGACGATGACGGAGGCGCGCGCGCTTCTCGGCAAAAATCCAAAATGGAAAGCGTCTTATCGAGGCGATTTGCAGATGCACACAACCTGGAGTGATGGGTCAGGCTCCGTATTGGATATGGCGAAAGCAGGGATCGAACGCGGCTATTCATACATCGGAATCACCGATCATTCGAAAGGCCTCAAAATCGCTGGCGGCATCAATGAACGCGAAGTCGCTCGGCAGGGGGAAGAAATTGATGAAGCCAACGCGGCGCTAAATGGCTTTCGAATTTTGAAGTCAATCGAACTCAATCTGAGCCCGAGCGGCGCCGCTGATTTGGACGAGGACGCTTTGCGGAAATTGGATATTGTCGTCGGGTCCTTTCATTCGGCGTTGCGCAGGATGGAAGATCAAACGGATCGGTACTTGGCCGCCTTGGAAAACGAATGCGTTCACATCCTCGGACATCCCCGCGGGCGCGTTTACAATTATCGTCTCGGGCTCACGGCGGACTGGCCGCGTGTGTTCGATCGGGCCGCCGAATTGGAAAAAGCGATTGAAGTCGATTCGTACGCGGACCGGCAGGATCTCAGTTACGAGTTGCTGCTGATCGCGAAAAAATCCGGATGCCTCATTTCGATCGACACCGACGCGCATCATCCGTGGCAATTGGATTTCGTCGATCTCGGATTGGCGGCGGCGCTGAAAGCGGGCATCAATGCAAAAAAAATCATCAACTTTTTGGACGCAAAAAAACTGGTCGAGTTCTTCAAAAGATGAACGCAATTTCCACTTTTTTGGAGAGGCGCAAAATAACACCATTTGCTGTGCTGCTGTTTTTTGACAACACAATCTGTTGTGGTTTATCTGTGAAAATAGAGGTTGTGTGTCTTCGCGTTTTGGAGTAGTTTTTGGGGCGCTTCGGTTGGGGTGATTTTCGGTTCCATTTTTTGCTCCGAAGCGGTGTTTGTAATGAGTGAAAATCTACCGGTTGGCGGCGATAAATACGACGCGTCGAAAATAGATAAGTTGGAAGGGCTGGAGGCTGTACGGAAACGGCCCGGCATGTACATTGGCGATCCCGACGAGCGCGGATTGCATCACTGCGTTTTCGAAGTTCTCGATAACTCCATCGACGAACATCTCGCCGGCTATTGCAATAGAATCGAAGTGACCATTCACGTGGATGGATCCGTGTCCATCAAAGACGACGGGCGCGGCATCCCGGTGGACATCCATCCGAAGTTTAAAATTCCCGCGGTCGAATTGGTTCTCACCAATCTTCACGCCGGCGGAAAATTCGGGCAAGGCGCTTACAAATATTCCGGCGGTCTGCACGGTGTCGGCGCCAAATGCGTCAATGCGCTTTCGGATTGGTTCAAGGTCGAAGTCTCGCGCGATGGACAGGTTTATCACATGGCCTTCGAGCGCGGGATCACGACCCGCAAACTGGAGGTTATTGGAAAGTCGAAATCGACCGGCACGCTGATCACCTTCAAACCCGACGCGACCATTTTCACGATCACGACGGAATTCAAATTTGATCGGCTGGCGAATCGCTTACGTGAATTGTCGTTCCTGAATCCGGGCGTGGAAATTGTTCTCACCGATGAGCGGGAAAATGGGAAAACGGAAACGTTCTTCTACAAGGACGGCATCGAGGAATTTGTCAGGCAACTCGGCAAGAACAAGCAAGTCGTGCATCCCAAGCCGATCGTGATGGTCGGCAAGAAGGATGAGGTGATGGTCGATTGCGTGATGCAGTACAACGACAGCTACAACGACCAGATTCTCTGCTTCGCCAACTCGATTCCCAATCCCGACGGCGGCACGCACATGACGGGCTTCCGTTCGGCCCTCACGCGCGCGATCAATCAATATTCCAAGGCCAATAACCTAATTAAGGAAAAAGACCCGAGCATCTCCGGCGACGACGTGCGCGAAGGCCTTGTTTGCGTGCTCAGCGTCAAGCTGCCAAATCCGCGCTTCGAATCGCAAACCAAGGTCAAATTGGTGAACACCGAAATCGACGGCATCGTGTCGTCGATTGTTTACGACGGGCTGATGAATCATTTCGATTCCAACCCCGGCGTGGCCAAGCGCGTTATTGAGAAATCCCTAATGGCCGCCCGCGCCCGTGAAGCCGCCCGCAAAGCGCGCGAAACGGTGCGGAAGAGCGCCATGACCGGCGGCGGACTCCCTGGCAAACTCGCCGATTGTTCCGACCGCGACCCCGCCAACACAGAGTTGTACATCGTCGAAGGCGACTCTGCCGGTGGCTCGGCCAAGCAAGGCCGTGACCGCAAATTCCAAGCGATTCTTCCGATCCGCGGCAAGCTGATCAACGTCGAGAAAGCGCGCCTGGACAAGGTTCTTCAGAACAACGAAATCCGCACAATGATCACCGCCATCGGCACCGGAATCGGCGATGGCGACGGTGAAGGCGCGTTCGATCTCGAGAAGTTGCGCTACCACAAGATCATCATCATGACCGACGCCGACGTGGATGGCTCGCACATCCGCACGCTCTTGCTGACATTCTTTTACCGGCAGATGCCGCAACTCGTGAAGCAAGGCTTCGTTTACATCGCCCAGCCGCCGCTTTACCAGGTCACGCGCAAGAAGCGCGTCGAATACGTCGATGATGACGCTCAGTTAAACAAGATTTTGATTCAGCTCGGCAGCGGCGACGTTCGCCTCAAAAATCTCGCCGACAGCAAGGAGCTGACCGCCAAGCAGCTTGAGGAGATATTGGAGTTGCTCGTTTCGCTGGACAAGTTCGCCAATGCCATCAAGCGTCACGGTGGCGATTTTGGGACGTACATCGAGCATCGCGACAAGAAAACGCACGAACTGCCGCGGCACCTCGTGAAAGTCCGCGACGGCAACGAAGAGACCGTCCACTATTTCCACACCGAAGAGGAACTCGGGAAATTCGGTTCCGAAAATCCCGACCTGAAACTTTTCGGCGGGGACACAGAGATCATCGAAGCAAACGGGAATGGCAACGGAAACGGTCCCCACGACAAGAAAAAGGAAGGCAACATCCGACGCGCCCGGCATGTCGAATTGCACGAAAGCAAAGCGTTGGATGAACTTCTCGGAAAGCTCCAGAAGAAGGGCCTGGACGTGGAGCATTACTCCGCGCAGGACAAACCGCTTTTTGAAGTTCTCGAAGGCGAGGGCGAAAACACGAAGGTGAAACCGCTCTTCAGCATCGCGGAGATTTTGAGTTCAGTGAAAGAAGCCGGCAAACGCGGACTTCAGATCAAACGCTTCAAAGGTCTTGGTGAAATGAACGCCAAGGAACTTTTCGAAACAACGATGAATCCCACGAACCGAAAGCTGCTGCGCATCGACCTGACCGACGCCGTCGAAGCCGAAGAGATGTTCACCAAGCTCATGGGCGACGAAGTGGAGCCTCGCCGCCAATTCATCGAAGACAATGCGCTGAACGTCCGTAACCTCGACATTTAAGAAAAGACTTTAGATGGCTGACGAACCGAAAGACCCGCAGGATCCAAAAAACCCCAACGAAGGAAACGACAAAGGCGGAGCCCTTGGGGGGACTCCGCTTTTCGCCGCCAGCGAAAAAGTCGACAAGATCAACGTCGCCGAGGAGATCAAGAACTCCTTCCTCGACTACTCGATGTCGGTGATCATCTCGCGCGCTCTGCCGGACGTGCGTGACGGGCTCAAGCCTTCGCAGCGCCGCATCCTTCTCGCGATGCATGACCTTTCTCTCTACCCAGGCAGGCAGCATCGTAAGTGCGCCAAGATTTGCGGCGACACCAGCGGTAATTATCATCCGCACGGCGAAGCAGTTGTTTATCCGACGCTCGTTCACATGGCTCAGCCTTGGGCGATGCGCGAGCGTCTAGTGGACGGGCAGGGAAACTTCGGTTCAGTCGAAGGCGATCCTCCGGCGGCCATGCGTTACACCGAAGCTCGCATGACGCACCTGGGCGCGGCGCTCATGACGGACATGGATAAGGAAACGGTCGATTGGGTGCCCAATTACGACGAGACTCGCGAAGAGCCGGTCGTTTTCCCCGCCGCATTCCCGAATCTTCTCGTCAACGGCGGCACTGGCATCGCTGTCGGCATGGCCACGAACATTCCGCCGCACAACCTTGGCGAAGTCATCGACGCCATCACCTCGCAAATCGACAATCCGAATATCACGATCAAGGAGTTGATGAATCATGTGAAAGGTCCGGACTTCCCCACCGGCAGCATGATTTGCGGGCGGGAGCCCATTAAGCAGTACTTCGAGACTGGCCGCGGCAGCGTCAAAGTTCGCGGCAAAGTCGGCGTCGAACAGATGAAGGGCGGCAAGGAACAGATCGTCGTCACCGAAATTCCCTACAACGTTAATCGCGCCACCCTCGTCGAACGCATCGCTGAACTCGCCAACGAAAAAACCATCCCGGACATCACCGCGGTCCGCGACGAATCGGACGAAAACACGCGCATCGTCATTGAAGTCAAGCGCGACGCCATTCCCAAGGTCGTCATCAACAACCTTTACCAATTCACCTCGCTCGAGAGCAGTTTCGCCGTCAACATGCTGGCCATCGATCATGGCCGGCCGAAAATCCTGAACCTCAAAGCGTTGATCGGCTGTTATATCGACCATCGACGCGAAGTCGTTCTGCGCCGCACGCGCTACGAATTGAAGGAAGCCGAGAAGCGCGCCGAAACTCTGGAAGGTTACCTCATTGCGCTCGCGAACCTTGACGAATTCATTCGCATCATCCGCTCTTCCTCCAATCGCGACGAAGCCAAAGTCCGATTGATGGCCCATGAATTCACCCGCCAGCAGGTCGAAAAATTCGGCATCCTAATCCGAAGCGAGGCGCGCCTGACGAATGGCCGCTACCTTTTCAGCGAAGCGCAAATCAACTCGATCCTCGACCTGCGTCTTTATCAACTCACCGGCCTCGAGCAGGACAAGGTCAAAGGCGAATACACCGAGCTCCTCAAGAAAATCGAAGACCTCCTCGACATCCTCGCCAAGGAAAGCCGCGTGATGGCGATTATCAAGAAGGAGCTTCAGGAAATTAAAGAGAAGCACGCCACGCCGCGCATGACCGAGATCGTCGCTGACGAAGGCGAAATCGCGATTGAAGATTTGATCGCCAACGAAGGCGTCATTATCACGCTCACGCATGCGGGCTTGATCAAGCGCACGAATGTCAGTTCGTATCGTTCACAACGCCGCGGCGGCAAAGGCGTCATCGGCATGGTCACCCGCGAAGGCGGCGCCGAAGGCGAATCCGATTTCATCGAACACCTCTTCACCGCCAGCACTCACGATTACCTGATGTTCTTTACGAACAAGGGTCGTGTCTATGTCGAGCGCGTGCATGAAATTCCGGACATGGGTCGCGCCGCCAAAGGCCGGTCCATCGCGAACCTTCTCGAGTTGCAATCCGGCGAAACGATCGCCGCGCTCATCCGCATCAATGCCAAAACCGGCGCCAACAAGGAAGACGCCACCTGGGAGCAGGAAAACTATCTCTTCTTCTGCACGCAACAGGGCACTGTCAAGAAAACGGCGCTCTCCGATTTCGGCAACGTCCGCAAAGGCGGGATCATCGCCATCGGCATCGAGCAAGGCGATACCCTCATCGATGTGAAGCTCACCAGCGGCCATGACGAAGTCGTCATCATCACGCACGAAGGCATGAGCATTCGCTTCAGCGAGGAAGACGTTCGCTCGATGGGCCGCCCCGCCGCCGGCGTGCGCGGCATTACGTTGGAAAAAACCGACGCTGTCATCGCGGTTGCGGTTGTCGTGCCCGACTCCACGCTCCTTGTCGCCGGCGAAAACGGCATTGGCAAACGCACCGATTTCGGCGAATACCGCATCCAATCCCGTGGCGGCAAGGGCATCATCACGATGAAGACCAACGACAAAACCGGCTTCGTCGTCGGCGCTCTCACCGTCAAGGACAACGACGAAATCATGATGATTACTGTCGGCGGCCAGATGGTCCGCACCGCTGTAAAAGACATTCGCGAGGCGGGACGAAATACTCAAGGTGTGAAGTTGATCAATTTGGATCAGGGCGATAAGCTCCAAGCCATCGCCCCCGTCATTGCGGAAAATGACGAGGAGCAGGCGGGTGAAGCTCCGGCCGCCCCCAGCGCCTAATCGATGTATTTTGTCCCCTCTCCCTCTGGGAGAGGGCCAGGGTGAGGGTCCGACCGGACAAGGAACATAATTAAAGGCCCTGTGAGTCAAACAACACGATATATCGAACAATCCGAGGGCAACCCGGATATCTCAACGCTTGTCAGCTGCCTGGTGCTCGACGCGGTCGACCTCGGCGCCAGCGACATTCACATCGAGCCTTGGGAAAGCACCATCGCGGTTCGCGTCCGCCTCATGGGCGTCCTTTCCGAACTGGTTCATCTGCCTCTGGACTTCATGGAAAAAATCTCCGGCCGCCTCAAAGTGATGGCCGAACTGATCACTTACGAAACGGACATTCCCCAGGAGGGTCGGGCCCCCGCTGATCCCGCCCTCGGCGGAGTCGAACTGCGCATTTCTGTTTTCCCCACTGTCCGTGGCGAAAAAATCGTTATTCGTATTTTCGATCCTCGCAACCGCTCCTTCGAATTGAGCGACCTCGGTTTCGATCCGACTTCGCTGAATCTTTTCGTTAAACTACTCGAACGCCCCAGCGGCTTGCTTCTTCTCACCGGCCCGACCGGCTCGGGTAAAACGACCGCGATCTATTCCGCTCTTTATCATCTCGCGCAAAAGAACGGCCCTGGCATCAGCATCAGCACCGTCGAAGATCCGGTTGAGTTCAATCTTCCGATGGTCAGCCAGGCCCAGGTCAATCGGGCCAAGGAATTCACCTACCCGGTCGCCCTCCGCTCGTTGATGCGCCAAGACCCGGAAGTGATCATGATCGGTGAGATTCGCGATCCAGAGACCGCCGCCATCGCGGTGCAGGCTGGTCTTACCGGCCACCTCGTGATCAGCACCATTCACTCCGGCAGCACCGGCGGCGTCTTCGCGCGGCTCATCAACATGGAAATCGAGCCGTTCCTGCTTTCCTCAAGTATCATCGGCGTCATGGGCCTTCGTTTGATTCGCAAGAATTGTCAGCACTGTTCTGCGCCGTACGAACCGCCCGCGGCAGTCCTAAAAGCCCTTCCTCCAGAGGTCGCCAACTTCGCGCAATTCAAAAAAGGCGCCGGCTGCCAGGTTTGCCATGAAACCGGCTACAGCGGCCGCATGGCCATCACCGAAATGCTAGTCATGGACGAAGTGCTCCGCGACGCGGTTCTGCAAAAGCTTCCCACCCGCCGCCTTCAGGAGATTGCCATCGCCCAGGGCATGCGCACCCTTTTTCAATCCGGCATGGACCGCGTGATGGTCGGCCAAACCACCGTCGAAGAGGTCTTGCGCATGGTGGCCATCGACCAGTTCTAAGATGCTCCCCTCGATTCTCAGCCTGCTCACCGCGGTGAGCGCTGGAATTAACCTTTGGCAGTTTATAGCCGCTCTTGGATTTCCGCTTCATCAGAGAATCGGTCCAGCGGTCCTCAATCAAGGTGTCACCATCTTCAAGCCCTTAAAGGGGGCCGATGATTACACGCTCAATTGTTTGGAGAGTTGGTTCGCGCAGGATTATCGCGGCCAAATGCAACTGCTCTTTGGAGTCGCCGACCCCAACGATCCCGTTTGTTCAATCGTCCGTGAATTGCTCAAGCTATACCCGCATCGTGACGCCGAACTGGTCATTTGCGAACCTCTCCTCGGCGCGAACGCAAAAGTTTCAACGCTGACGCATCTTCAAAAGCGCGCCAAACACGAATTCTGGATCGTCAGTGACGCGGACGTTTTTGGTCCGGAGGACCTCATCACCGAAGTGATGGCAAAGCTCAATCATGAAAATGTCGGACTGGTAAACTGTTTCTACAAACTGCGCGCGCCCGAAACGTTCGGAATGCTTTGGGAATGTGTGGCGATCAACGCGGACTTCTGGAGCCAGGTTTGCCAGAGCAACACGATTAGGCCGATGAACTTCGCGCTTGGAGCTGTGATGGCCGTGAAGCGCGAAGCTGCTTTGGGCATCGGAGGGTTCGAGGTTTTGCTGAACCAGCTCGCTGATGATTACCAACTGGGCCGCCAGGTCGCTGACGCTGGTTGGACAATCAATCTCTCCGCTGTTCCTGTCGAATGCCGCGAAGAAGCAAAAGGTTTTGTCGAGACATGGAAGCACCAGTTGCGGTGGGCGCGAACCATCCGCGTCTGCCAACCCGCGCCTTACTTTGCGAGCATCCTCGCCAACTTGACCTTGTTCGCTTTTCTTGAAGCGTGTCTAAGCGGAAACTGGCTCTCGTTTTCCGGATGGGTTTCAGCGCGCTCCGGAATGGCGGCCATTACCTCCCATAAAATGACCCGGCGTTGGGATGGGTTCGTGGAAGCTTTTGTATTCGCGCCATTGAAAGATTTTCTTCAGTGCGCCATCTGGCTAGCGGCTTTTGTTGGCTCGACGGTGATTTGGCGAAATCAAAAATACCTTGTCAAACGAGGCGGCGACCTTGAGTCAATTTCCTGAAGGCGGTCTAAGCCGCGCGGGAATAGAGGATTTTGCTTGTCATCATCAAAGTGGTTCTAATTTCATGAGGCAAATGCCTCCCGTCCCTCAACGCTGGTTCCGGCTAATTTTAACGGCCGGTTGCATCGCTTTTACCCTTCAAGTTTTTGGCGCGGACATTCCGCCTGTCAGTCTTGGCTTTTTCATTGGCGGTGAGAACGACGGCGTGCACGACACGCAGGTCCGCGCGGCGGCGGACGGCGGCTTTTACTTCATCGCTGGCGGCGGACGGCCGCTGATCAAATTCTCGCGGGATTTCGCGGTTCAATGGGAACTCCCACGCGTCCGCGGGTCCAACGATATCGAAGCCGTTACAGAATTAGTCACCTTGGCGCAGGGGGACTCGATCGCGCTCCTTTCAAGTTCGTCTCCTCCAACAGAGCCGCGCCTCTTCGGAACACCCGTCGGGCGCGGCCGTCAATATCTGGCCAGGCTTACGCCTGCAGGCGCAAAGGTGTGGCTGCGCGAGACAACCAATGTTTTCATTACTGCGCTAGCCCCGGCGCCGCAGGGCGGCTTTGTGATCGCCGGTTTCGGCAGCGGCGCCGCCCGGATTGGAGGGGATGAAATCAACCTCGGCTCTGAATCGTACTTCCTCGCGCGCTTCAATGATTTGCTCCTCAACTGCGTCACTGGCGCGTCCGCTCCGGTGAGCGCCAATTACATTTCTGCCGTTCATCCGGATGCGTTCGGAAATTGTTTGGTGATCGGCCGCGTGTCCGGGACTTCGTGGTCCTTGGGAGGAACGAACGTTGTGGGCCCGGGCGTGTTTGCAGCGTGCATTAACTCTTCGGGCGCGGCGCAATGGGCGCGGCGCGTTTCGACGAATTCGTTTTTCATGACCAGCGCAGCGGATTCGTCGTCCCTGCTGGTTGCATGGCGGTCCAATCTTGGCGCGATTTTTCTGAGTGAGATGGATCTGGATGGCAACCCCTTACGGCAGACTCCGCTTCAGGGACAGGCCTACGCGATGCTGCCGGGAAATCCACTGCTGGTCGCAGGCAGGCAGGACCAGTCGGAAAACTGGTTTCTTTCAGCGTTTGATTCACAGCGAAACGTTCTCTGGAGGCGGGCTGAACTGGGACGGTCCACCAGTCGGGCGAGATCGATCGTCCCTCTCAGCGGAGGGAGAATCGTCGTTTCGGGAGATATGACGCCCGCCGGGATATTCTTTGACGACATTTTCCTGCGCGACTTCAGCCTGCTCACCATCTCGGGCATGGCGGGATTTGTTATCGGACTCGATTTGAACGCCCCTTCATTCCGAGTTCAGCCAACGGATCAGAATTTGATCACGGGAAACGATGCGACGTTGCGAGCAGAAGTGTTCTCGCCAACGCCAGTCACCCTGCAGTGGTTGAAGAATGGCCAGCCGATTTCCGGACAGTTCGATCCCACTCTTCGTTTTTCCGCCATAAGCGCAAACGACGTTGGGTCTTATTCAGCCGTTGCGTCGAATCAAGACGGCAGCGTCACGTCAAAAGTCGCCCGAGTGACTGTGAACAGCGTCGAAGTCACAACATTGATGAGTGGGCTATCTTCGCCACGTAGTCCTGTTTTGCTCCCGGACGGCCGGATTCTCTTCGTGGAAGCTGCAGATTCGCACGTGCGCGTTCTTGAGGGAGGCACTCTTACAAATTACGCGATTGCGACGACGGCGCCCACCGACATCGCTTACCAGAATTCATCCACGGTCGGCGGCATGCTCGGGATTGCCGAGGGTTCGTTAAACGGAGTGCATCTTTCTTATCTTTCCACCGGCACACTTGATCCTGTTTCTGGAACCAGCCTGCTTCTAAAACCGAATGCAATCGCCACGACCGAGGGGCTCGAATATTTCGTGGTCGCGGAAACCAATGGCCATCGAATTTGGAAATACGAATATGGTGATTTGAATATCCTTCTGGAAGATGCCGCGATTTCAGGCATCGGCGGAATCGCCATGGATCAGCGCGCGAATGTTTACATCGCTGATCGCCTCGCGCACACCATTCGAAAACGCGGCCTTGATGGCGAATTCGTAACTTTGGCCGGGACGGACCAATCCGGGTTTCAGGATGGAAGCGGACTCGAAGCGCGCTTCAATGGCCCAACCGCCATAGCAGCCGACGCCGACGGAAATCTCTTCGTCACCGACACCGGAAACTCAGCCATCCGGCGCATTTCTCCCTACGGCGAAGTGACCACTCTTTCATCCGCTGGCCAATTCAATTCACCGGACGGAATCGCGATTGCTTCCAGCGACTCGCTCATCATCACCGACACCGGTGGTGGAAGCATCAAGCTTTTGAAGTTCGTTCAAGCGGCCAGCGTCGACACTCGTCTCTCGATTTCCTTCAGTGGCGACCTGGCGATTACTGTGAGCGGTCCATCAACGTTGTATCAAATCGAATCCAGCCCACGCATCGGTCTCAACGCGGACTGGAACTTCGAAACATTCGCCCAGAAGGATATTCCACAAACGATTGCGTTGCCTGGCCAAACGCGCTTCTATCGCGCTGCGCCCGCCAACTGATATGAAACAATTGTTCGCCGCTTTGGGAATGTGCCTGTCGCTGTCCGCCGCCGAGAAACAGCCAGGACTCGTAAAGACCGAATTCATTTTCGAAACCGCGCCATTTCCATCGTGTCACGCCTCGACAATCGTCGAAACCAAAGACGGCCTGGCCGCCGCTTGGTTCGGCGGAACGGATGAAGGCAACAAAGACGTCGGCATTTGGTTTTCTCGCCAGGTCGACGGCAAATGGTCCGCGCCTGCCGAAGCCGTCAACGGCGCCCAAAACGCGAGCCTCCGGTATCCCTGTTGGAATCCCGTTTTGTTTCAGCCCAAGGGTGGACCGCTGTTGTTATTCTATAAAGTGGGCCCGAGCCCTTCAAAGTGGTGGGGCATGGTGACTGTCTCCTCCGACTCTGGAAAAAGCTGGAGCACGCCCAATAAATTGCCCGACGGAATTATCGGGCCCGTCAAAAATAAACCGATCCAACTTGCCAATGGCGATCTGCTCGCGGGCTCATCCACGGAGGACAACGGTTGGCGTGTGCATTTTGAAAAATCTTCCGACCTCGGACGCACCTGGACCAAGATCGGCCCGATTCACGACGGCAAGAAAATCGCCGCCATTCAGCCTTCCATTCTCACCCATGCCGACGGGCGGTTGCAGGCCATCGGCCGCACCAAACAAAATCTCCTGTTCACCACTGAATCCAGGGACGAAGGCGCCACATGGTCCGAAATGACGCTTCTCGAATTGCCAAATCCGAACGCCGGCGCGGACGCTGTCACATTGAAAGACGGCCGACAACTTCTGGTTTACAATCATTCCGGCGGACGCCAAAGCCAGTGGGATTTCGGCCGTCACGTCCTGAACGTGGCTGTTTCCAAAGATGAAAAAAGCTGGGAGGCCGCCCTCGTTTTGGAAAAGGAAACCACCGGCGAATATTCCTATCCGGCCGTGATTCAAACCGAAGATGGCCTCGTTCACGCCACCTATACCTGGCAACGCAAACGCATTCGTCACGTGGTGATCGATCCGGCCAAACTCGCCATGAAACCAATCGTAAAAGGCGCCTGGCCTGGCTGGTGATCAAAGCCGCCGCCGCAGACGCAATTGGTTACAACCTTTGTGTCGGCTGTATTCTATCGCGGTCATCAGCGTCTTAATCAGATAAAGCCCACGACCGTGTTCCGAGTCCGCTGCCGGCAATTGCGGATTCGTCGGCCAATCGAACCCGGCGGTTCGATCCGAAATCAGGAGCCGAAGCTCTTCCCGATCGGCCTCAGCACTCAATTGTATCGTCTTCTTATTTGCGTTGTGCTGAACCAGGTTGTTGCACGCTTCCACCAAGGCCAGCTCGCAATCCAGGACCACCGAATCGCTCGCGTGTTTTGAGGCCCAATCTCGAAACTCCAACGCCGCCGCGCGAACGGCCGCCAAATCAGGTTCAAGTTCAAACGTCCACACCGGGCTCATGTCCAAAGCTGCCGGTCCAGCGAACGAAAATTCACTGCTTCGGACACGTGGTCCGCGACAATCCGGTCGGAGCCAGCGAGATCCGCGATGGTGCGAGCTACTTTCAGAATGCGATCGTAGGCGCGCGCGCTCAGCCGCAGGTCGCTCATCGCGAACTTCAACAGTTCAAGGCTCGTCGAATCCAGCGCGCAATGCTCTTTCAAATCGCGCGTCGACATCCGCGCATTGCAGGAAACTCGCGCGCGTCCTTTGAAGCGCTCATGTTGCTTCCCGCGCGCGGCGATCACTCGCTCTCGAATTCTTGCCGAACTTTCCGCCGCCCTCTCGCTGGTCATCTCACGAAATTTCATGGCCGGCACCTCGACATGCATGTCGATCCGATCCAGGAGCGGCCCTGAAATCTTGCCGAGATAATTTTGAACTTCCCGCGGCGTGCTGCGTGACTCTGCAGGCATTTTTCCGTCCGGCGTTGGGTTCATCGCCGCAATCAGGACAAATTCAGATGGGAACGTCATCGACCCCGCCGCGCGCGAAATCGTGACATGGCCCTCCTCCACCGGTTGCCGCAGCGTTTCCAAAACGTGCCGTTTGAACTCCGGCAATTCGTCCAAGAATAAAACGCCATTGTGCGCGATCGAAATTTCGCCCGGGGTCGGATTCACTCCTCCCCCCAGCAGACCGGCATCCGAAACAGTGTGATGCGGACTTCGAAACGGCCGCTGCGTGACAAGCGGCTGCCGAGGCGCCATCAATCCCACGATGCTGTGAACCTTCGTCGTCTCGAGGGCTTCCTGCAACGTGAGCGGCGGCAAAATTGTAGGCATGCGTTTGGCGAGCATTGATTTCCCGGTGCCGGGCGAACCGATCAGCAGAACATTATGCCCGCCCGCCGCGGCAATCTCCAACGCGCGCTTTACCGACTCCTGGCCCTTCACGTCCGCGAAGTCGAGCTGCTCGTCCGTTTCGTTGTGGAAAATCGTATCCAGATTGATCTGCGTCGCTTCGATCTTCGCTTGGCCTTCCAGAAATGAAACCGCCTCGCGCAAATTAGTGACCGGATAAACATTTAGCCCCGCGACCACCGCCGCCTCGGGCGCATTCTCCGCCGGCACGAGCACACCCAATTTTCCGCTCTCCCGCGCCTGTAACGCTATTTGCAAAACACCTTTGACCGGGCGAACCGCCCCCGTCAGCGCAAGCTCGCCCACCAATAAGTAATCGCCCAGCGCATCCTGGTTCATCTGCTCGGTGGCCGCGACAATCCCCACAGCAATCGGCAAATCAAAACTCGGTCCCTCCTTACGAATATCCGCCGGCGCGAGATTGATCGTGCTCCGCCCGAGCGGCGGCTTGAAACCCGAATTATATAAAGCAGTCCCAACTCGATCTCGCGATTCCTTCACCGCTGCATCCGGCAACCCGACAATCACGGTATTCGTATCGCCATAGCCGCAATCCACCTCGATTTCGACCGAGTAAGCGTCGATGCCATTAACCGCGGCGGACCAGACTTTGGCGAGCATGGATAAAGTATCTCTAAATACGTCGTTCCAAGGCAAGGCAATCAAATGGACACTGCCCAGGACAGTTGTCCGCTTATTGGACAGCGGGAAAATCCATCAGGGAAAAGCTTAGAGCTTTGCAGGTGGCGCCACGGCTGCTATGTGGCAGCCGCTGGAATGAAATCTACGCTCACGCTTGTACTGTCGTCTTATATTTTGTTGTCCGCCTGTAACGCGCAGGCGTTGACCGTCGAAGAACTGCACACCATGGCAGGCCTCACACCCGAAACTTTCGCCAGCCACTTTGCCGGCTTCCAATTTGTTTTCCGCGCAGACGTGCAAACGCCGGAAGCCTTCCTCGCCTCTCAAGCCGGCGATTGCGACGACTTTTCAACGCTGGCGGCCTCCGAATTGACCGCGCGCGGCTACACCACACGCCTCGTGGCCATCCGGATGAAGCGCGATACGCACGTGGTTTGTTACGTCAACGAAGCGCACGGCTATTTGGATTATAACTTGCGCGCCCGCGGCGGCTTGGTTTCATGCGCCCCGGAAATTTCACAAATCGCCGACTCGGTCGTAAAATCTTTCAAGAGCGCCTCCTGGACTTCCGCTTCCGAATTTACCTACGGACAGGGCGTGAAGCGGTTGGTTAAGACGGTTGTGCCCACCGCCAAGTTGACGGCCTCGACCGCGCGCATCTCAAACCACAACTAACTAAATGAACCCGGCACATCTTTCCTTTGTCCAAGAAGCCGGGTACGTTCTTTCCTCGGGGCTGCTGGCCGGGACTGGCCTGCTCGGATTTTTTCTCTATCGCCAATCGCACCGCCGGGAGCGCGCCGAGTCCGCTCTTCTTCGCCTGGAAATCCAGTCCCTCGAACGCAAAATCAAATTGGCGCAACAGCGCTACGCGGCGCTCGCCGACGGTTCCAGGGAAGGAATCCTCGTCGTTCTCGCCGAAGACCTAAGCATCGTCGAAGCCAATGCCGCAGCGCGCCGGATGACTGGCATGACTGAAGGCGTCCTGCCGAATTTGCCGGATATCTGTCAGCTCGCGCTTCCATCAAATGAAGCGCCGCCGCAAAAATCGGCGGAATGGTTCACGCTGATTTGCCGCCATCGCCACGTCTCGTTCGTTCGCAAGGACGGCGGACTGACCACCTTAGAGGTGGACGCCGCGCCGGCTGAATTCGATTCACGCCCAGCCTTCCAGTTTTTCCTGCGCGAAGTGACCGACCGCGCGCAACTCGAAGAGCAATTGCGCCAGGCCCAGAAACTTTCCACCGTCGGCCATATGGTCTGCAGCATCGCGCATGAGCTTTGCAATCCCCTCGCCGTCGTCAATGGCTACGCCGAGATTTTGTTGGAGAAGGACCTCGATGCTTCCGTGCGCGCGCAATTGGAGAAGGTTAAATATGAAGCCAACCGCGCCTCCAAACTCGTTCGGAATTTCCTCACTTATTCCCACCAGCGGCCCGTAAAACGCGAGCCGATGAACCTGAACACCGCTGTTGATCGCGCCCTGGAAATCCTGGCCCTGGAGATTCGCGACGCCTGCGCCGAAACAGTTCGCCATTTGGATGCTCGATTGCCCAAAGCGATTGCCGACGTCGACCAGGTGCAACAGATCCTGGTGAACCTCGTGCACAATTCCCTTCAAGCCATTGGAAATCCGAGTCGAACCCCGCGCCTGGCATTCACGACCTACGCCCTTGATGAAAAAGTGGTTTTGAAAATCGAAGACAACGGACCCGGCATTCCGAAAGAGATCGTCGGAAAAATCTTCGAGCCCTATTTCACCACCAAACCTGCGGGAGTCGGAACCGGATTGGGCCTATCGATCGCCCATAACATCATGACTGAGCACAATGGACGGATCTATTACACGCCTTCTCACACCGGCGGAGCTGGGTTTGTTCTCGAATTTCCACGCGCGGCTCAAGAGCAGACGGAGATCGAAACGATTGCCCCCCCAACAAGACCTAAAAAACCCGCGCCCAATAATGGCCGTCGCATATTGATTTTGGACGATCAGGACACGATCGCCGAATTGCTCGCGGAAATGGTCCGTTTGCTCGGACACAACGCTGTGAGCGAAAGCGATCCACAACGCGCCCTGGAACGAGTTGAAGATGAAGAGTTCGACGTGATTCTGTCCGACTATCGAATGCCCGGCATGAACGGGCAGGAATTTTATCGCGCCGCCATCGCCATCCGCCCCTCGGTGGAAGGACGAATCATTTTCCTGACCGGCGATCTCATGAACGAGGATACGCAGGAGTTTTTGAAAGACAGCGGCGCCCCATACCTACGCAAACCTTTCCACATGGAAAAGGTTGAGGCGGCGATTGTCCGCGTCTTGAAGGAAAACGGCGTCGTTAACGCCGATTGATTAATCCGCACTCGGCCGATTTGTCGGGGGGGAGGGGGTCAAGTTAAGTTAAGATTAGCTTCATAAGCTATTTGGAATCAACAACCATTCGTAAAACTGGTAGCTAGTATCAGCGTCATAAGCATGGCGGGAGGACTAACGCGAATCCGTCCACACGGAACCGAGATCAGATGCCAGTGCGTCCAGCGTAGATCGTTGGACACTTCAAGCCAAACCAAAGCAGTTCGGGGGCCGATCGGAGCCTCGACTAGCATTTCGAACGTGCGGGTGCGGCCTAAATCAGGCGGCGGCGGCGGCTTGTTGATGGGTTTGTTCGATGACTTCGCGCCAGATTGGAAGACGATCCGCCAGGCCGGTGGTCTGGAGATACTCGAAATTCAAATCCGACGGGCGGGTTTGTTGCGCATCGCCGATTTCATGGGCGAGGTTGTTCGCAACGTGCACGATGCCTAGCGGCGTCAGAGCTTCATTGAGAGCGCTCGGTTGATGATGCAGGCGGACCGCTTCGGTAACCGATTCCGGCAAACCCCAGAGTTCCAACAGATAAGCGCCGACATCGGCGTGCGTTGCCTTAAGGATCTGCCGCTCGACCTGCCAGCCGGGCTGGTCGTGAAGCTTGGAAAAGTCGATCACTTCCCGATAGCTCTTCGAAAGATTCTCGGCAAACACCAGTTTGCCAATGTCATGCAAAAGGCCCGCCACATAAGCCTGCTCGGCCATCGCGAGGCTGGTGTGTTCGGTCTCAGCGATAATGCGCGCGATGTTCGCCGTCAGCACGCAGTGGTTCCAAATGGAATCCACAAAACCCGGCAGGAAGCGGGTGGTCTTAAACTGTTCGCAAACGCCCACCATCAGCACCAGGTAACGAACCGTTTCCACCCCAAGGAAACTGCAAGCGTCGTAGATGCTTCCGACTTCGCCGCGCAGGCCGAAGAAAGCGGAGTTGGCCAACTGCAATACCTTGGCGGCCATCGCGGCATCCTTGGCCACGATATCGGAGGTGTCGCGCAGATCGGAATCCCGGGAGGCGAGCGCTTCGACCAATTCGCAATAGACCTGCGGCACGCTCGGAAGCCGTTCCAGCGCGCAAATCATCTCCACGATTTCCGGCGTGAACTTGGCCCCGCGCAGCAAGATGAGCTTGCGCAACTTTTTGACCAACGCTTTTGGATCGCTCTTTTTGGAAATGAATTGGTGCGCCGTGTTGACCGATTGATAGATCAGATCTTCATCCGCCTGGTCCGAAAGAATGATTCGGCTGACGCCGGGATGCTGGCGTTGAACCTGCGCGAGGAACTCGGCGCCGCTCATGCCTGGCATTTTGAGATCGGAAACCACCGCGTCGAAATGAAGCTGCCCGAGCCGTTCGAGCGCGCTTTGCGGCGTGGTCATGAATTCCATGTGCCACTCGTTTTGCATCGGTTCGAAAACACGTTGCAGGACTTCGAGGGCGAAAGGCTCGTCGTCGACAAAAAGGACGCGGCGCCGGTTCAGCGTGGCTTTGCTAATCGAAAAAGTTGACATATCCCAGGGTGACAGTTCGTCAGGTCAATATCGGAAGGATTGCGCCACCACTTAAAGCGCTTTTGGACATGCGCATTATAAGGCGGAATGGGGCCAAATGCCCCATTGACGGCGCCGCCTCCTTTGCTAACCTGATTTTCCCGAAACCAAAACCACCTCATGAACCAAGCCCGTTTGTTTGTTGGTAATCTCTCTTACCAAACCATGGAACAGGACCTGCAGGACTATTTCTCGCAGGCCGGAAACGTCACGTCCGTCAATGTCATGATGGATAAATTCACCGGCAAATCGCGCGGATTTGCATTCGTCGAACTCGGTTCCCCCGAAGAAGCGAACAAAGCCGTCGAAATGTTTAACGGCAAGGAACTGCAAGGCCGGCCCTTGACCGTTAACGTCGCCCGCCCGCGCGAAGACCGTCCGCCCCAACGCAGCGGCGGCTTTGGCGGCGCCCGCTCCGGCGGCGGATTTCGTGACCGCCAGTAATCAGGCCTTCGTTTCTTCCTTTAATCGTTGCCGTTCCGCCACTTTCGCGAACGGGTAATAGACAGCCATCGCAATCACGATGGAAAGCGCGCCCCAAACAGCCGCTTTCCAGTCGCCTCCTGTCACAAGGTAATGGCCGATGATCGGCGGCGTTGTCCACGGCACGTTGACGAACGGCTTCTGGATGATTCCCCAGTGGATCAGCAGGTAACTCGACGCCGTCAGGATTAATGCGTTCAGAATGTACGGGATCATGAAGATCGGATTCAGGACGATGGGGAACCCGAAAAAGATCGGCTCGTTGATTTGGAAGATTTGGGTGGGGAGGGAGATGCGGCTGATTTTTCGGTAACCCGGTTCGGGCGAGTTAAGCATAATCAAGGCGAGCGCAATGGTTGCGCCTGTGCCGCCGACGTTCACGAAGGTGGTGAAAAAACCGTTTGCGGTCACGTAGGGCAGCGGCGACCCAGCGGTCCTGGCCGCGACGTTTTCCGCCAAATATTGCAGGAAGATTGGCGCCACCACCGCATCCATCGTGTTATCGCCATTAATTCCAACGGACCACAACAGCGTGACCAGGAACGCGTAAAGGAGAATTCCGGGAAGGGTATTCAGCGCGAAAACGAGCGGCTTAAAAGCCGCTTGCGTGGCGGCGTTGATATCCACATTCAGCACAAATCGGATCAACCAAAACGTTACCACTAGAAAGATGAGCGGAATCAAAGAGAGAAACGATTCGTAGACAACAGCGGGAACGTTCTCGGGCATTTTGATGACGAGATTGCGGTCGGTGAAAAATTTTTGCACGCGCACGGAAATGATCGCGACCAGGATGGCAGTGAAGAGACCTTTGGAACTGAGGCCTTCCATGGAGAGCGTATGGTCGTCCGGCTTTATCGAGATCAGCAGGAAGATCAACGTCGCCATCGAAGCGCTGACAATGGCTTCGAGCTTCAACCGCTTGCCGAGATCGTAAGCAATTGCAAAGCAGGCGAAGAGCGCGAGCAGACCGAAAGTCGCGGTGACCGGAATCTCCAGGAGGGGCAGCCACTGCTTTATTCGTTCTTCCCAGCCGCTCACCGGCAGGTAAGCGACGATCATGAATAGCCCACCAATGATTGTCAGCGGAACAATTGCCACCATCCCCGCGCGGATCGAAGCGAGATAAGGATTCTCGTTGATCGCCTCCAGAATTGGCGCGAGGCGTTTCATAGCGACGCCAACTCGGCGCGGTGTTCGTGAATTTTCTCGAACGCATCCGCGATATCGTCCATGTCCGCCCGCGGGCCGAGAAAGAGATTTTGTTCCAGCCAAACACATTGCTCGCGGCAAAGAAGATCGCTATTCGGAACGCGCGTTTTGTTGTAATCAAGCTTTTCAACAATGCCCGGAAGGTAAGGCGAAAAAGCTTTGTTTCGGAAGAGCGGTTGTTCCGGAAGCGAAATGCCATAGCCACCGGAGCATGGAACGCCTTCCGCCTGGAGCGCCCTGACAAATGTGGAACGTTTCACTCCAAAATCCGGAGTTATGCGCAGCATGAACAAATGGTAACAGTGCCGCTGAATTTCAACGGGCCGCTCCTGCGGGAAAAGCCCCGGCAATTTGCGGAGATGTTTGGCAAGGTATTGACCATTGACGTCACGGGTTTCCGTTTGTTTCTCCAGCCGATTGATCTGGCAATTCAGAATGGCTCCTTGGAATTCGCCGAGCCGATAATTCCCGGCGATGACGTGATGCTCGTACCAAAGGCCGCCCTCGACACGTCCGCAACTGTGAATTGATCGGCAAGCCGCGGCAAGCCTGTCGTCATTCGTTGTTATGATCCCGCCTTCGCCCGACGTGAGATTTTTGCTGGATTGAAACGAGAACGAACCGAGGTGGCCGATGGAACCGGCCATTTTATTCTTCCAACGGCCGGCATGCGCGTGCGCCGCGTCTTCGATGACAATGAGCTGATGTTTCTTTGCAATTCGCAGGATCGCTTCCATGTCCGCGATCTGTCCGGCAAAATGAACAGGGATGATGGCGCGCGTTTTCCTGGTGATCGCCTTTTCAATCGCCGCCGGATCGATGTTGAAGGTGTTCAAATCAACGTCGGCGAAAACAGGGATGGCATTGGCCTCGATGACAGCGGTCGCGGTTGATACGAACGTGTAGGGCGGGACAATCACTTCATCGCCCGGGCGAATTCCCGCCGCCATGAGCGCGATCCGAAGCGAAACTGTTCCATTCACCACCGCGATGGCGTGTTTGCATCCATGCATCTCGGCAAAGCGTCTTTCGAATTCCGCTACCTCCTCTCCTTGAAGCCGCCCCCATTTGCCTGAACGCAATGTGCGTAGAAGGCGCTTCTCTTCTTCTTTGCCGAAGATGGGCCACCGCGTGAACGGGCGGCGTCGAATGGGGCGGCCGCCTAACAGAGCGAGTTTCATGGACGCATTGGCTTTAACGGAACTGATGTTGAGTTGCAAGACAGCGGGGATCAAACTTTCTTCTCGCAGCCTTCTTGATCCTTCTGGTTACGTTCAGCAATGGAGTTTTTCGATACACATGCGCACCTCGGCTGGAAGGATTTCACCGGCGAAGTGGACGCCATTCTGGAACGCGCTCGCGGCGCCGGCATCAGTAAAGTCGTGACAATTGGAACGAATGCCGAGACAAACCGGCGCGCCATTGAACTTGCCGAGAAGCACGACAACGTTTTCGCCGTCGTCGGGTGGCATCCGGGCGACGCGATGGAAGCGCCCGGAGACTTCATGACCGAACTTCGGAGCGTCGCTCAACACCCGAAGGTCGCGGCCATCGGCGAATGCGGCCTCGATTACTACCGGCTTCCCGGAACAGCCGCTGAAGACACCGCCATCAAAAAACGCCAGGCTGAAGTCTTCATCGCCCAACTCGACCTGGCGCGCGAACTGCGCCTCAACTGCGTTATCCACACACGCGATTCTTTCGCGGACACCATCGAGATCGTCCGTGGCTACAAAGGCCAACTGCGCGCCGTCTTTCACTGCTTCGTCGAAGGACCCGAAAGTATGCGCGCGGTTTTGGAAACCGGCGGCCTCGTCAGTTTCACAGGAATCTGCACTTTCAAAAACTCCGCGCTCGTTCGAGAAACCATCGCCGCTGCGCCTTTGGATTCGCTCATGTTGGAAACCGATTCTCCTTTCCTGGCTCCGGTTCCATACCGCGGAAAACGCTGCGAACCCGCCTACGTCAAGGAAATCGCGCAAACGGTTGCTTCCATAAAAAATGTTTCGCTGGAAAAATTGAGCAACGCGACCTGCGACACCGCCCGTGGCTTCTTTAGGATGCGCTGAAGGTCCCCACCATTTTCGCATTGCGGTTGCTTTCGCGCGGGCTACCGTCGCGTTCTTATGCTTCGTAAAAGAGGTTGGGTTGTTCTATTGCTTTTTCTTTCGTTGAGTCTTCGCGCGGCCGTCAATCTACCGCCAATCACCGAGATTCTTTCCAGCACAGTGGGATCCGAAGCTTGGAATTCACGTGACTTGAAGTCGCGG
>JADMIO011101939.1_pt1 | contig 34096 bp, 39 predicted proteins | sample 8958161 | NCBI WGS metagenome assembly JADMIO01 (sample SAMN16585339, study PRJNA669376) | soil metagenome | isolation source: Crop rotation soil | place: USA: Cullars Rotation, Alabama | collected 2011 | reverse complement strand
AAACCTGAAACGTTCGGGCACGGTTTGGAGAGGGCACGCACTCATCCTGTTAATCTTTCTCTTATCCTGTTAATCCTGTGAATTCCTTTGCGCGCGCGCCTTAACAATGGACAGGACTAACAAGATTTAACGAAGCTGCTTCGAGCCGCGGGACTTCCCTTTTCGCGCGGCCGGTTTCCTTTTCGGAGCGGTGCGCTTCAGCCAGATCGACGGCATCATCGCGCAGTCCCTCGCGCCTTGACCGTCGCGCGACACGGCATCGAAACATTCGAGCGCGCGCTCGGCCACCGGCAGGCGGCGTCCGCCGGCTGCGGCTTCCCTGACGATCGTGCGCAGGTCCTTACGCACCGAATCGATGTCGAAGTTGACGGGCTTCACCTCGCGGCCGGCGAGCGTGGCGGCGATGTCGGCCGCACGATGCTGGAGCACGCGGGGCGCGCCGGACATGTCGCGCATGATGTCGAGCAGCCGCTCCGGCTTCATGCCCAGCGTCGCGGAGACCGAAAGCGCTTCGCCTAGCGACTGCCAGAACACCTGGGTCAGCAGGTTCGCTGTCAGCTTGAGCGTGGCCCCCGACCCGACAGGGCCCGCGTGCTCGATGCGGCGGCACAGCTGCTCGAGCACAGGCCGCACGCGCGCAAGATCCGCGGCCTCGCCGCCGACGAAGGCGAAAAGCTGGCCCTGCCGCGCCGGGCCGACCGTGCCGCCTACGGGGCAGTCGATGAACCTGGCGCCTTTGGCACGCACGACCGCACCGAGCGCGCGCTCGACGTCCGAATTGACGGTGCTCATCTCGACGAAGAGCTTGCCGGCGACCTCCCCGGCCAGCAGGCCTTCGGGGCCGACGTAAACGGCGTCTATGGCCGCGGCGTCGGTCAGTATGGTCATGACGATGTCGCATGCACTACCGAGTGCCTCAGCACTCTTGGCGCGGGTGGCGCCCTTGGCCGCGAGCGCGCGTGTCTTGCCTGCCGTCCGGTTCCACACCGTGACCTCGTAGCCGAGGTCCAGCAGGCGCCCGGCGATGGCATTGCCCATCCTCCCGGTTCCCGCCATGCCGATGCGGGGTTTACGTTGCTTGCGTGCGTGGTTGACCATGCTGTGAACTCTTCCTTAAAACAAAATCATTGAGCCGCCGATGGACGCCGATACACGCCGATGGGGTGTTGGAAACGATGCATCCTCGCGTCAGATTCAATTCCAAAACATACCTCGAGTTCAGTGATCTTCGCGGGTTTTATCGGCGTCCATCTGCGTCCATCGGCGGCCGATAGATCTTGATCTGATGCTGGACGGCGTCCATTTTGCCCTCACCCCCGGCCCCTCTCCCGGAGGGCGAGGGGAGATGCCCGTGCACTGATCGAGGAGGCGATGAAGCGGCTGATCGCTATCGACCCGGCCGATTTTATCCGCGTTTCCGGTATCATGGCCGCGGGCTTTCGCCCGCCGCTCTCAAATTCAATCAATCCATCGACCCAGGAGCTCACATGTCCACGCCCTCATCCCCTTCGCGCAACGAAATCCGCTACTCGGTTGCGCCCGAGCGCATGCCGATGATCCCCGATGGGAAGATGACCGCGGCGCAGAAGGAAGCCGCTGCCGAGCTCGCCGCGGGCCCGCGCGGGGAAGTGAAAGGCCCCTTCGTCGCTTTTCTGCGCAGCCCGGAGCTCATGCGGCGCGTGCAGAAGGTCGGCGAGTACATCCGCTTCGTCTGCCCGCTCGACAAGCGCATCAACGAATTCGCCGCGATCATCGCCGCGCGTCACTGGAACCAGCAGTTCGAGTGGTGGGCGCATTACCGCCAGGCGCTGGAGCATGGTCTGAAGCGCGACATCGCCGATGCCGTGGCCGAAGGCCGCCGGCCCACCGGCATGGCGGAAGACGAGGAAATTGTCTACGACCTGCTGACCGAAGCGCTGAACAACAAGGGCGTGTCCGATGCGACCTATGCACGGACCGTGGCCAAGTACGGCGAGCAGGGACTGATCGACATCCTGGCGGTGGCCGGCTATTACGCCATGCTCGCCATGGTCATGAACGTGGCGCGCACCGCCGTGCCGGAAGGCAGCCCGCTGCCGTTGCCGGCGCTGCCGCTGCGGACGGCTTGAGCGCGGATCTTTAATCGCCTATTTTTAGAACAGATCTTTAACCGCCGATGAACGCCGATTAACGCAGTTTGAGGGCTCGGAAACGGATACACCGTCGCATCAGGCCTGATGAAAAAGCAAACCATTTGAGCCGCTGCGTTGCCTCCTCGATCACGGAGCGCGCTTATCTCCCCTCGCCCTCCGGGAGAGGGGCCGGGGGTGAGGGAAAGCCGATGGACGCAGATAAGTGCAACGGCAAAACTTAAACGGCATTCATAGCCCTGACGGTGTATCGTTTCCGACTCTCCATCGGGCGGGAGGCCGAAATCTGGAGGCCACTCCGCGATCAGTGTCCTACCAGGGTTTTATCGGCGTCCATCGGCGTCCATCGGCGGCTGAATGCTTTTGACCTTGCCCTGGCATTGACGGGGTTTATCGGGGTTTATCGGCGTTAATCGGCGTTCATCGGCGCTTAATAGAATTAGACCTTTCCAGTAAATCGCCGGCTGAGAATTTTTCAGACTTTTATCCTGTCGCCAACCTTAATCGTGCCGCCGGTCACGATTCTTGCGCGCAGCCCGCCTTTACCCAGGAAGAGCTTCAGCACGCTCGCGTAGGTCCGGCGCGCGAAAAGTCCGCAGGGCTCGCACAACTCGATGCCTTCCAGCGTTACCGCGCCCACGCTGAACTTTTTGCCGCACAGATCGTTGAGCCGGACCCCGCGCGTCACGATATTGCGCCGGGGCGCATCGACGTCCATATAAAGTCCGCTGATTTTGCGGAACTCTTCGATGTTCTCGATCTCTATTAGAGTGACCTGCGAGTCGGGAACCTCCCGGCTCCGGTCGGTTGCGTATCGATCGCCGCGCAACCCGCAGTCAGCCAAGGCCTCTACTGAAGGGATAGGGGTCATAGGGTCCCCGCGATGCGGGGCCACGAACAGGTGCATGACTGACGACATCGGCGAGCTTGTCCGGATGTACCCTGTGGTTCGCTAGTGCTTGCAGGTGGGCGGCGGAGTTGACATCAACTCCGCCCAACCGGCAACCCCGAGCCGGTTCAGGGTCTCGATATTCTTCCCATAGATCTCCCCGGCGTCGGGAAACGCGGCTACGGCCCGGCTGACGCTGTCCTCGCGCAACAAGTGCAGCATCGGATACGGCGAGCGATTCGTGTAATTCGTTATGTCCCCGGCCTCCGCATCCGCAAACTGGTACTGCGGATGGAAGCTTGCGACCTGCAGCACGCCGGCGTGACCCTCGCCTTCGAGGGTCCTGTCGGCCAGCCCGAGAAAATAGTTGTAGTCGAGGAAATCGGCGAGCACGCGCGGGTGGATGAGGAGCGTCGTCTCGACGTCTGGAGGCGCGTCGGCAAGCAGGTTCATTTCGCTGACGAAGTCCGCCAGCAGCTCGCCCGGCGTCCCGGCCGCGCTTACTACGTAGCGGATGCGCTCCTTCGCATAGACTGCTTTCGCGAATGGACACAGGTTCAGTCCGATCACGGCGCGCTCGATCCAGGCGCGCGTCGCTGCGACGATCTCGTCGTCAGTCGTTAAGGAATTCACAGGATTAACAAGATAAGGGAAAGATTAACAAGATGAGGGCATGACCCCCGGAGACTTCGATATCGTTTCGGGTTTAATCCTGTTAATCCTGAAAATCTTGTAAATCCTGTCCATTTTTTAGCGCGCGCCCGCCTGTTTTTATTAATTAAAACAAATATTTACTGGAAGTACATCCCGCCGTTGACGAGGTAGGACTGCCCCGTGATGTAACCCGCATCCTCGCTGGCGAGGTACACGATCAACGACACCACTTCTTTCGGCTTCCCGAGACGGCGTATCGGCTGGCCGGGCTTCAGCGGCTTTTCCTTCTGGAACGCATCGCGCTCGACGTCTATCGTGCCGGGTCCCACGCAATTGGCGGTGATCTCGTCCTTCGCGAACTCGCGCGCGATCCCGCGCGTGAAGCCGACGATGCCGAGCTTCGCCATGCCCTTGCCGACGCTGCCTCCGAGGTAGGGCGAGATGCCAGAAAAATTGATGATGCGACCGTAGCGCTGAGCCTGCATGATCGGCAGCACGGCGCGGCAGATGTTGCGCGGGCCTCCGAGGTTCACCTCGAAGTTGCGCTTCCATGCTTCCGTGCTTTCCTGCAGGAACGGGCCTTCGGCGCCGCGATCCACCGCGTTGTTGAGCACCACGTGTATGCCGCCGAGGGTCGAGTGCGCTTTCTTTACGAAGGCATTGACCGAGGCCTCATCGGCGACGTCGCAGCGTTCGGCGACCACCTTCACCCCCAGCGCGCGCGCTTCCTGCGCCACCTCTTCGAGCTCCTTCATCTTGGTGCTCGTGCAGATCGCGAGATTGGCGCCTTCCCGCGCGAACGCGAGCGCTGCGAGACGGCCCATGTTGCGGCTCGCGCCGGTGATCAGAACGGTCTTGCCCTTGAGTCCCATGTCCATTGCCTGCGTTCTCCCTTGGTTTCTGTCGAGCGGTGTGCGTTCGACTACTGCGGCTTGATGCCGGCGTCGCGGATGATCTTGCGGTACTTCTCGGTCTCGTCGTGGATCAGCCGGCCGAATGCTTCCGGCGTGCTTCCCACAGGCTCGAAACCCTGCGTGAGAAAGCGGTTCTGCACTTCCGGCGTGCGCAGCACCTTGACGATATCGGCATACAGAGTACGCACGAGCGGCTTCGGCGTTCCTGCGGGCGCGAGCAGTCCATGCCACATGTCGATCGCGTAGCCCGGGACGCCGGCTTCGTCGAGCGTGGGCACGGCGGGCAGCAGCGGCGAGCGGCGCGCGCCGGTGATCCCGTAGGCTTTCAGGCGCCCGCCCTGCAGGTGCGGCGCGCTCGCGAGCACCGTGATCATCGTCACGTCCGCCTCACCCGCCAGCACGGCGATCTGGGCGGGCGAGCTTCCCCGGTAGGGCACGTTCGTGAGCCGGATGCCGGTGCGCGCCATCAGCGCCTCACCGGCGATCTCGCCCGTCGAGCCGGCGATGGCGACGTTGTATTTGCCGGGCTCGCGCTTCGCCGCCGCGATGAATTCCGCCATCGTGTTCGCGGGCACGCGCGGGTTGGCGACGAGCACCATGCTCGCCGAAACGAGCTGACTCACCGGCGCGAAGTCGCGCTCGGCATCGTAGGGCAGCTTGCGGTACAGGCTCGAATTGATGGCGTGGCTGCCGCTGTTGCCGACGATGAGCGTCGCGCCGTCGGGGGCCGCCCTGGCCGCGATCTCCGCCGCGAGTATGCCGCCGACGCTGCCCCTCGAATCGACGACGACGTTGCGGCCGAGCGCTTCGGCGAGGCCGGGCGCGACGATGCGGGCGACGAAATCCGAAGGTCCGCCGGGAACCGAGGTCACGATGAGGCGTACCGGGCGGGTCGTATTAAGCTGCGCATTGGCGGTGAACGCCGTCAGAATCAGGAAAAGCGCACAGGCTGAACGGCCGAGAACGAGTACTGCACGCTTCATCGCTATTCCTCTGGAGTGGGCGCACCCGGGCCAGCCGGCAGCGCGATCTGGGTTTGCGTAACCACCGCGACGAGGCGTCCGTCGGAATTCTTGATCGAGGTCTGCCACACCGATGTCGTGCGGCCGATGTGCAGCGGGATGCAGATCGCCTTCAGTACGGGGCCTATGCCCGCGGCGAAGAAATTGGTCTTGGACTCTATGGTCCCGCCGCGGAAGCCGTTCGGACGGTTCGCCACCGCGCCGGCGGCGCCCATCACGTCCGCGAATGCCATGAGCGCCCCGCCGTTCACCCGCCCGTTGATGTTGAGGTGCATGGGCTTCACCGGCATTTCGCCGATGACTTTTTTCGGCGTGATGTCGGTGATGCGCACGCCGAGAGTGCGGGGCATCCCGCCGTCCATCACGCGCCGCGCGCGCGCCAGGCGCTCCGCCCGTACCGCGGCGGCAGTCGGCGTTTTCTTCGCTGTCGATTTAGCTTTTGCCATGGGTTTCATTATTTACGTAACCGGAGGCGTCCGGTTCGGTTAAATCTCCCCTCGCCCTCGGGAGAGGGGGCGGGGGTGAGGGATCGAGCGATGCGACAGTATACAAGTGGTTATAAGTGGACACGCACGCCTGGTCTCACCGGTGATCTGCGCCGACGGCTTCCGCGACGCCCGCGAACCCGCCGGCTCGCAGGCAAGCGGCGAGCTCGCGCTTGATGCGTGTAACGAGCTCGGGACCGTGGAAGACCAGCGCGGAGTAGAGCTGCACGAGCGACGCGCCGGCACGGATGCGGGCGTAGGCTTCCGCTCCGCTCGCGATGCCGCCGCACCCGATGATGGGAATACGCCCGCCGGTCAGGCGATACATCGCAGCAAGGCATTCGCCGGCCTTGCGCGTGAGGGGCGCGCCTGAAAGCCCACCGGTCTCCCCCCGGTGGCGGCTGCGCAGGCTCGCAGGACGCTCCACGGTCGTGTTGCCCACGATGAGCCCGTCCAGCCCGTAGGCGAGCGCGACTTCGGCGATGTCCCGCAGCTGGTTCTCGTCGAGGTCCGGCCCGACCTTGGCGAGCAGGGGCGGAATGCGGGCGAGGTGCGAGCAACGCTGCCGCGCTTCCAGCGTGCGCTCGACGAGATGCTCTATGGGGGCGCGGGCCTGCAGGCCGCGCAGGCCGGGTGTGTTCGGGGACGACAGGTTGCACACGAGGTAATCGGCCCACTCGCAGGTGGCCTCTATGCCCGCGGCGTAGTCCGCGGCCGCGTCCACCGTGTCGCGGTTCTTGCCCACGTTGGCGCCGGCGATGCCCGCCGTCCGGTCGCGCCGCTTGAAACGCTCGACGAAACGCGCCAGGCCCTTGCTGTTGAATCCAAAGCGGTTGATAACGCCTTCGTCTTCATCCAGCCGGAAGAGGCGCGGCTTCGGGTTGCCCGGCTGCGGCAGCGGCGTGACCGTGCCGGCTTCGACGAAGCCGAAGCCCAGCGCGAGCATCGCGTCGATGACCTCGGCGTCCTTGTCGAATCCGGCCGCGAGGCCCACCGGGTTGCGGAACGACAGATCCCACACGCGCGTGGCCAGCATGGGATCGTCGGGCTCGCGCGACCTGCCTGCAAGCCCGCAGCCGAGCGCGTGGATGGCGAGTCCATGCGCGGTCTCCGGATCGATGAGGCGCAGGAAGGGCCGGGCGAGTCGATAGTCCATGGTGCGGAAAATTACGCGTTGGCGGGGCTTCGAGTGTAACGCCACTGCACGGGAAAATGAACGACGGCGCCGCGCGTCGTTCGGGAGTCTTTTCGGTCGTGCTACTCTATGACATGCAGATTAAATCCGTGCTTGCGCTGGTGGTGTCCGCCGTCGTGGCTCCGCTGGCAGCCGCGCAGACTTACCCGGCCAAACCCATACGGATCATCGCCGCGCAGTCCCCGGGCGGCGCGACCGATATTTTCGCGCGCCTGATCGGCCAGAAAATGTCGGACGCCTGGAAAACGCCGGTGGTGATCGAGAACCGCGGCGGCGCGGCCGGCGCGATCGGCGCGGAGATGACGGCCAAGTCCGCGCCCGACGGCTACACGCTGCTGCTTGCGACCGCGGGACAGATCGTGATCAACCAGAGCCTGAACCCCAGGCCCGGCTACGACCCGGTCAGGGATCTCGCGCCGGTGGCCTTCGTCGCCTCGTCCCCGCTGCTGCTGGTCACTCACCCGCTGGTGCCGGCAAAGACGGTACGCGAGCTCGTTGCGCTGGCGAAAGCACAGCCCAACCGCCTTTCGCATGGCTCTGGCGGCACCGGTTCGCCGGCCCACCTCGCCGCGGAGCTGCTGAAATCGATGACGCATGTGCGCATGACCCACGTGCCGTTCAAGGGCGTCGCGCCGAGCGTGATCGCGGTGATGGGCGGCGAGATCGACGCCACGTTTGCCACGATCGCAGCGACGCTGGCGCAAGTGAAGGCCGGGCGCCTGCGCGCGCTCGGCATCTCCACGGCGAAACGCTCGCCGGTGCTTCCCGACGTGCCGACCATCGCCGAGTCGGGCGTGCCCGGCTATGAGGTCACCACCTGGTACGGCATGTTCGGCCCCGTCGGCATGACCAGGGACGTCGTCGCGAAGCTCAACGCCGAAGTGGCCCGCATCCTCGCGCTTCCCGACATGCGCGACAAGCTCATGCAGGACGGCGCGGACCCCGGAAACCTCACGCTGCCCCAGTTCGAAGCCATGATCCGCAGGGACGCCGCGCGCTGGGCCAAGGTGATCAAGGAAGCCGGGATCAAGTCCGAATAGGCGCGACCGACATGAAGACCCCCGCATGAACAGAGTGAAGCAGAAGCTGGCGGCCCGCGAGGTCGTCACGATGTTCAACCCCGATTTCCCGTCTCCCGCGCTGGTCGAGTACATCGCGAAATTCGGGCTGGACGTTTCGTTCATCGACGCCGAGCGCATGAGCTACGACTTCGAGCGCATCGAGGAAATGACGCGCGCGACGCGCGCTGCGGGCATCGCGACGGTGGCTCGTCCCTGGACGAACGATGCGGGCCTCATCCTGCGCTATTTCGACTGCGGCATCGACGGCATCATGGTCCCGCACGTGGAAGACGCGGCAGCCGCGCAGCGCTTCATGGAAATCGTGCGCTACGCCCGGCCCAAGGATCACGCGGAGAAAATCGTCGTGATGATGGCCGAGACTCCCACCGCCATCGCCAACATTCCCGAGATCGTAAAAGTGCCCGGCGTGGATGTCATCAACATCGGCGTGAACGACGTGGCGTTCGCGGCAGGTTTTCCGGGTCAGCCCGAGCATCCCGAGGTCGTGCGTCTCGTCGACCAGGCGATCGCGTCGATACTGAAAGGCGGCAAGACCGTAGGACTCAACGTGCTCACGAACTGGGAAGAGCGCATGCCGGCGTTCATCGACAAGGGCGTGCGCTGGCTCAACGTGCACGTGAACACGTTCATCTCGCGCGGCGCGAAGCAGTACACCGACTTGCTCGCACGCTGCACCCGGTAGGTCACGACAAAACCTGTTAAGCCGCAGATGGACGCCGATGGACGCCGATGGACGCCGATAAAAACGCTTCTTTTCTATAACTACCTGTATTTATTGTAAATTTCACATCGAGGTCGCGAGCGAGCCACCGACCTCATCGGCGTTCATCTGCGTCCATCGGCGGCTGAAATGAACTTGTATTTGCGGTTACCTTTACCTGCGTTCATCGGCGGTTAAATCGAACTGGACCTTTGGGTAACCGGATTACTTTCCGTCCACCCGCCGCTGCCGGTTCACTTCCGTGTTAAAGCACACCGGCTCCCGGTAACCGCGCGACACGGTCACGAGGCGCGGATTCTCCGCCTTCATCGCCTGGAACAGCGGCTCCGTCGGCCGCCATAGATTGTTGAGCGCGCCGTCGTGATGCGCGGGAATGTAGACGTCGGGCTTGTAGGCGCGCATGTGCTCCAGCGCCTGGTCGACCGTGAGCGACTGCAGGTAGGACGCCGATACCGCGACGAGCGCCACGTCCACGCCGCCGATCCGTGCCATCACCGCTTTTTCGTAATCGGTGACGTGGCCGCCGCTGTCACGAACCATGATCCGGAAACCGTTGTCGAGCGTGATCAGGTAGGCGATCGTGCCTTCCGCCAGCACCCGCGGGTCGTTCACGCCGCGGCTGCGTATCGACTTCTGCTCCGCGAGCTGTTCCGCGGAGGGCGCCGGCGTCAGCGAACGCAGTGTTTTCTGGAATGCGGCCGCTACTTCCTTCGGCGGCTCGCCGTGACGCCCGAGGATAGGCTCTATGCTCATCGGGCCCACCGTGAAGGTTTCTCCGCCGCGCCCGGTGACGGTCCTCACCTGCCGCGCTTCGAGGCCTTGCGCGAACAGCGCCTCGGCAGTCACGGGAGCGCCGACGACCAGCGCGCCCGTGCGCTTGCCCACCGATACGGCGTCTGAGATGTGATCCGTGTGTCCATGTCCGAGCAGGATGGCGTCCGCGCGCTTCACGTCCGCGGCCGAGAAACCGAGCGGAGGGAACAGGCTGCCGCGGTCGAAATAGGCGTCGACCAGGACGACCCACCCGTTATAAGCGAGCTCGAAATTGCCGAAGCCCGTCCACCGGATCGCCAGCGTCGTGCGCCGGGGCGCGACGCCGCCGGTCGAAACCAGCGAGGCTTCCCTGCAGCCCGGATCGCCTGCCGTCGCGAGGCGTGGATCGAGGGTGCGTAGCACGCCGCCCGTATCTCCGGGCGCCGCGCATCCCGCAAGCATTCCTGCAACGGCGAGTACTGCAGGCAACCGGTAGCGCATTTTTGTTCTCCCCTGTTCTGGATGTGTCGCGATCAGGGGGAAGTGTAGCGTAAAGAGACGGCCGGGACGCCGTGACAGGAGAGGCGCCGGGCGGGAGCCCGCCCGGCGCCATGACAACGGCCTATCCTGCCGCGGCCGTTTCTGCCTTGCCGAAGTTCCCCGACTGGTAATCGGCGATGGCCTGCTCGATTTCCTGGCGGGTGTTCATCACGAACGGTCCGTACTGCACCACCGGCTCGCGCAACGGCCGCGCCGCCAGCAGGATGAAACGCGCACCGTTCGCACCAGCCTTCACTTCGACTGCATCGCCGTCGGACAGGATGCCGGCGTTCTGCGCAGCCACCTCGCGCGGCGCGTCACCGGCGATCACGTTCACGCTGCCCTCGTAGACGTAGAGGAAAGCGTTGTAGCCGCTTTTCACCGGGTGGCGAAAAGTCTCTCCGGCCCCGAGCTCGACGTCGAAGTACAGCGGGTCCGTGGTCGGTCCCTGGATGGCGCCCGGCGTGGACTTCCCGTCGAGCTCCAGCTGGCCGGCGATGACCTTGACGCGGCCGCCGCCGGAAAGAGCCACCGCGGGAATGTCTGCCGGCGGGATGTCGCGATAGGACGCCGGCTTCATTTTTTCCGCTGCGGGCAGATTGATCCACAGCTGGAATCCGCGCATGCGGCCGCGTTCCTGCTGCGGCATCTCCGAATGAATGATCCCGCGCGCAGCGGTCATCCACTGCACGGCGCCCGGCGTGAGATCGCCGCGGTTGCCTAGATGGTCCTCGTGCCGCATGTGGCCGTCGAGCATGTAGGTAACCGTCTCGAAGCCGCGATGCGGATGCGAGGGAAAACCGGCGAGGTAATCGTCGGGATCGTCCGAGGAAAACTCGTCGAGCATGAGAAACGGATCCAGCCGCGCGTCCTGCGACTGGCCCAGGCTGCGGCGCACCTTGACCCCGGCTCCGTCCGAAGCCGACATGCCCCTGATGATGCGCTGGATACCGCGATTCGTAGTCATGAAAATCTCCTTTGCCCTTGTCCGCCGCTTACGCGGCCTTGCGTTGCAGGATGTCCAGGCCGCCGATCTCGGCGCGCGCCTGCGCTACGGCCGCCTGCTTGTCGGCTTCGCTGATCGCGAGTTTCTCGGCGTAGACGAATTGGACCTCGGAAATCCCGAGAAATCCCAGCAGCTCCCGCACGTACGGCGTTTCCGTATCGGCCGGCGTTCCCGCGTATTGTCCGCCCCGCGTCGCGAAAACATACACTTTCTTGCCCGTCAGCAGACCCACCGGCCCCTGCGCGGTGTAAGTGAACGTGACGCCGGCGCGGGCAATGTGGTCGAAGTACGCTTTCAGCGTGGAGGGCACGCCGAAGTTGTACATCGGCAGTCCGATAACGATCACGTCGGCGCGCCGGAGCTCGTCGATCAGGGCGTCCGAGCAGGCGGCGACCTGGCGTTGCTCGAGCGTGCGGACCTCCGGTTTTGCCAGGAACGCCTGGAAACGCGCGGCGTCCAGGTGCGGAACGGGGTTGCTCGCGAGGTCGCGAACGATCACTTCCCCCCGGGGATTCAGCCGCTGCCATTCGGCGACGAACTCGCCGGCCAGTTTCGACGACTGTCCTGCGGTGGAAAACAGGCTCGTATTCAGTTGCAGCAGGGTGCTCATGGCGTATCTCCGGTTGGTTTCGACACGCCCATTAAACTATTTACCAGACCGATAAAAAAGTAGAATATATCGCTAAATATTATCTAATAAATAGATATGTCTAGCCCTCGCATCAGCCTCGAGCAATGGCGCGCGCTGCTGGCAGTTGTCGATGCCGGCGGCTATGCGCAGGCCGCTGAAGTGCTGCACAAAAGCCAGTCGTCGGTCACCTATGCCGTCCAGAAGCTGCAGGCGGTCCTGGGGGTGAAAGCTTTCGAGATCAGGGGCCGCAAGGCGGTGCTCACGCCTACCGGCCAGACCCTGTACCGTCGCGCGAAGGTGCTGCTCGACGAAGCCGCCGGCCTGGAGATCGCCGCCGGCGCGCTTTCGGCGGGCTGGGAAGGCGAGATACGGATCGCCGTCGAGCACGTCTTCCCCACGTGGCTGATGCTCGACTGCCTGGCGGCGTTCGGCGTGGAAAGCCCGCACACGCATATCGAGCTGATAGAGACGGTCCTCACCGGCACCGACGAACTGCTGCTTACCCGCGGCGTCGACCTCGCCATCGCCGGACGCGTGCCGGCCGGTTTCGCCGGCGACTCGCTCATGCGCATGGGCTTCATCCTCGCCGCCCATCCCGATCACCCGCTGCACCACCTCGGCCGCGCGCCTACGTATGCGGACCTGCGCGCGCACCGCCAGCTCGTGGTGCGGGAATCCGGGGCGCAGCGCGGCACGCGTCCCTTCATCGACGCGAAGCAGCGCTGGACCGTGAGCCACATGGGGACCTCGATCGAAGCAGCCCGACTGGGTTACGGCTATGGCTGGTACCCGGAAGAGAGGATACGAAAGGAACTGGCAGACGGAACGCTCGCGCGCCTCGTTCCCAGCGAAGGCGGCGAGCGCTTTGCGGAGCTCTACCTCATCCTGCCCGACAGGGACGCCGCCGGACCGGGAACGCTGAGGCTTGCTGAAATAATCAGAAAATCCGTGGCGACGGAGTGCACCCGGCACGCGCAACCGCCTGCAGCGGCGCACGCGCCGGCGAAACCCGGGAAAAAGGTAAAGAAGCGCTAGCGGCGGGGCCGCATATCACTTCGGGAGAATTCGCTTCAGTCGACCGAGCGCAGTTCGGCGGACCGCCACCACGATCCGGGCCGGTCGAGGCTCTTGTAATCGACGCGCGGTATCGAATCGAGGAACACGTCGTGCTTCACGTGCTTGCGCGGGGCACGGGCGCGGGGACCGGCCGGCAGCTCGGGCAGCGCCTTGGCATGGATCTGCCGCAGGTCGCCCGGAAGAAGCAGCTTGCGCAGCGATTCCTGCAGGTTAACCGGATCGAGAGGCTTGGCGAGTATGCCCTGTGCGCCGGATTCGAGCGCCTCCTCACGCTCGCGCTCGGGCGTGGCGCTGGAAATCAGTACGGGCGTGTGGGCGTTGAATGTGCGTATCACGCGGCACAGCGCGATGCCGCTCCAGTCCGGCAGGGGGCTGTCCAGCACGAAGAGGTCGAAAGTCTGGCGGTGGGCGGCCCAGATCGCTTCGTAGGCGTTTTTTGCCCGCACGATGCGATCGGCGGAGAAAACCTGGCGCAGCAGGAACGCGGAATCACGGTCGTCACACACGCAAAGTATTGATTTGGTGGCCGGCATGCCAGGATTGTGCATAGACCCTCCCGCGGTTTAAGTGCCGGTCGTCCCCTGACGGCGGCCCCTGCGTATTTCTACTCGCGCACCGGCGCTCATCGATGTCGAAGCGACGGTTCTTTTACGGGTCCCAATACAGCAAACGGCGTGCCAGTAGATAAGCTCCTGATGAAGCTCGAATCAGTCGCGCCAGCCCCGGTAAAAATTTATACGCATGGCATTTTCTACTCCGGCCGGCGCGGTTTTGGTGCACCGCGTCCATCGTGGTGCAGCATGCATGTGTCATCCGTACGCCGCACGCTCCTCCAGCGGCGCCCGAAAAACAAAACGCGCCGTCGCCGGCGCGTTTCGGGTAAAGCTGTAAGCCTGGTGTAAGACGAGGAGACGAGGCGCGGCGCTTTACACTTCGACCGTGGTGGGCTTGCCGAGTTTTTCGCTCGCGATGTCCCGCCACACGAGGTACGTAGCGTCACCCTCGTCGGTCGCCACGGCGGTGTGCACGACGTTCGGAGGGATGTGCAGGAGGCTGCCGGTAGGCACCACGAACTCCTGCCCGTCCATGTTGACCTTGAGCGCGCCTTTCAGCAGGTAGTTGAAGGTTTCGTCGGGATGAAAATGCGGCTTGGAGCCGGTGCCGCGCTTTTTCGTGACGAGGCCGCAGTAGATGCGCTCGCCGGTGAACGACGAGCCTTCGGACGTGGAAGTCTTGCCGAGCAGGGCTCCCTTTTCCATGGTGTTGAAATCGTAGACGAACTGGCGTTTTGCCTGCGTGGCGGTCGACATCGTTGCTCCTCCGGGGTCCGGTAATGATTTTGTTATAGCGCCCCACGCAGCGCCCCGTCAAGAAGCCGGTTACGGCAATATGCCTCTGAGCACAGGCGCCCAGCGCTGCGACACGATCCTGCCGAATCCCTCCGGCGTCGGGTGCAGCTCGTTCGCCCAGTGGCTGGCCGACAGGCAGCCCGCGCTGCGCACGAAGCACACGCCGGCATGTTCGGAGGCCAGCTCTTCCATCATCGCGCCCAGCCGGTCGATCAGGTAGCGCACGCACGCCGCCATGAGGCCCTCACGCACGCGGCGGTCCACCATCGGGGTCTTCAGCCAGCGCTGATCGCCCAGAAGGCCGGCTCCGGACGGCAGCGCGTAGTCATAATTGTGCACGACGATTTTCACCCCGGGCCCGCAGCGCTCGGTGATCTGCATGATGAGCGCAACGTAGTAACGCTTCAGTGTTGCGAACAGGTCCTCGACGCGTGCGGGATCGAAACAGCCAGCAGCGGTAGCCTCGTTGCTGCAGTCTGACTTGAGCAGCCTGCGCAGGTCCGTCCAGCCCGCGAAATCGTTCCCCCCGCCGCTCAGGAAGACGGCCGAGAGACCGGGCCCGTACGCCTTGAGCGCATCCCTCACCACGTTGCGGAATTTTCCGTCCACGAAATCGCGCAGCTCCGCACCGTTTGCGCCTATCGCATACAGGCAATATTTTTTCTCCCAGACGCGGGACACGATGGGGTCGAGCAGGCATTGCCCTATCGGATACCAGAACCACGAGTCGCCGATCGCCAGTACTGCGGGCGTGGCGTGATCCTGCTCGAGCTGCATCTGATCCCAGTAAGGCCGGTCGGGCATGCGGCGCTCCTCGCGGAAACGACTGCATGACAGCGTAATGCCGATGACTCCGGTTGGCCACCGTGCGCCGCGCGGCGCCATCGGCCCGTTGCTTGCTGGGGGACGCGCGATGCTCGCCAGCGCGGGTCAGCACCCGGCCCCGCCGCCGGCGGTTTTTGCCGGGATACTGCGGTAGACACTTGATTCGAAAGCAACTATAGTGACCCGCACCTGCTGCGTTACGAGGAGTGGCATGGCCAAGTTCTTTTTCGACTTGTTGGGGCCCAAGCAGGACGTCTGGGTTTGGCGCAAGGTCGACGACGACGGCCTCCTGGTGGCCATGTCGCAGGACACTTTCCAGTACTACCTCGACTGCGTCGCCGACGCCAAGCAGCACGGCTTCGACGGCGAGCACCCCAGCTTCCGCTCCGCCACCCCGGGAATGAAAGCCGGCGACTGAAGGACCCGGGACGACAGCCTGAATATGCTGTCGTCAAGCGGTGCTGCACCGCCCCGAACCTCCCAAGTCATACACATTTTCTGTGGAAAAGGCTGTGGGTAAGTGTTCTAACTTCCCACGCACGCCTCAGCGCCCGTCTTTTTTTTCGCCTGCTCAAAGATTCTACAGACGCGAGCGATCACTTACTCCGCATCGAGAAAGCAAGCAGGATCATCGCTACGACCAGCAGGGCCAGGGCACTCAGCGCGAGCGAGGTATGCACGCCGATCGCGCTGCCCAGAAACCCGATGGTCACGCCGCTGAACGCGCGCAACCCGTTGTTCGACATGTTGAAGAGCCCGATGAAGCGGCCGCGCAGATGCTGGGGCGCGTGCAGCTGCACCAGCGTCTGCGCCATCGAGCTGAAGGTGAGGTTGAGGAAACCGGCCGCGAACATGAGAATTACCGCCAGCGAGAAATGGGTGGTCTGCGCGAAACCCCCGATCGCGAGGCACCACAGCATCGTCAGCACGATCGCCGCCCGCGGGCTCGACTGCAGGAGGCCCCGGCTCTCGAGCACGATTCCCCCGGTCACCGCACCGGCCGCGTTCGCGGCAAGCAGCAGGCTGTACGACAGGTCGACGTGGTCGGTGCCGAGGTCATGCGCGAACTCCGGCATCTGCGGCTGGTAGCCGCTGCCGATGAAGAACGACGAGACGCCCGCGAGGGTGATCATGGTCACGATCGTGCGATTACCCGCCGCCAGTCTCACGGTCGACAGGACGCCGGCCAGGCCGCCGGGCTGGCCTGTTGCGGCCTGCGCGCGGCGGGCGCGGGCGCCGTAAGGCGTTTTCCACAGCCACCACAGCAGCGGCACGTAGATGAGCACGTTGGCGAGTAATCCCGCCGGCGCACCCAGCAGCAGCATCAGCCCGCCCCCGACCGCCGGCCCCAGGAGCACACCCAGCGTGCGCCCCGTGGCATTGAGCCGTACGGCGCTCTGGAGATGCTCGGTGCCGACGATGTCGTGGATCAGGATCTGGCTGGAGGGACCCCACAGCACGCCCGCCAGCCCGTGCACGGTCAGCAGCACGACGGCATGCCATTCCTGGATGGTATCTGTGAGGAACAGCACGGCCCACGCGGCGGACACCGCCATGTACATGAGCATCGCCACCTGGATGATCCGGCGGTTGTCGAAGCGGTCGGCCAGCGCTCCCGAGTACACCGAAAACAGCAGGAACGGCACCCAGTGCGTGATCACCGCCACGCCGCCGAGCGTGGGCGAGTGAAACTTCTGGAACATCACCCAGTAGCTGATCACGTGCTCGATGTTGTCCGCCATCATCGCGAGGGCGGTGGTGACGAAGTAGACGCGGTAATCGCGGTGATGCAGCGCTGCGAAGCTGCGCGGGGAGGACGGCGCCGTCACGGCTGCGCCCGGAGGCCGGGGCGCGCCACGGTTTGAGCTGGGCGGGATCGGAGTGCGGACAGGAAAGAGAAAATGACCGGATGACCTCGTGAGCGGGCGCGCGCGGATCGCGCCCGGTGTTGTTTACTTGACGTTCTTCCGCGCCCAGTCCGCCAGGAAGGCGGCGATCTCGAGATTGTTCTTTTCGAGCATCATCATGTGCCCGTTGCCATGAATGCCGATGTCGGGCAGGCGCACGAACTCGTGCTTGACCGACGCCTGGGTGAGGAACTTCGAAGTGCAGTGGTCGTACGGCGCGTGATAGGACGCTTCGCTGGTGACGATGAGTATGGGTATGCCCTGCAGGTTCGAAAGCTTGCGCGCCGGCTCCCGCTGCACCCAGCAGCGCACGAGTGCCGCTCCATCCGCGGCGCCCTGCTGCGTCATCCCGAGATCGTCCGGGCCTGCAGCCCTGGGCTCGAAATTCATCGGCAGCCGGGTGATGCCCCACGGCCGGGCGAGCGACCCGTCCTTGAACCAGTCAGGCGCCGGAACGAGCGCGTTATCGTAGAACGCGGGACCGCTCGGCTCTATGGCGATGATGCCCTTGACGAGCTGGGGACGCGCGTCGGCCAGTCCCCATCCGAAAGGACCGGACTGCGAATGCGTGAGCACGATCGCAGGGCCAATCCTGTCGAGCAGCGCTACGCCGGCTTCGCGGTTCAGCCGCTCGATGACGTTCACATCCCGGATGTCCTCGACCTGTGACGCGAAGAAGCGGTCGAACACGGCATCTCCCGGCACGCCCTTGCCCGGCCACTGGGTGTGAAGTCTCGCCTGCGGATACTCGTTGAAATTTTCCGGGGCCGTGAAGCGCTTCGACATCGCCGCTGTGTTGGGCCGGCGCGTCGCGCCATACACGTCGGTGAAATAGCCCGAGCGCGCCCGCGCCGGCTGGTCGACGATGTAGACGGCGTAGCCCTGCTCGAGAAAGTAATCCCCCCAGCCGGTCCTGCCGTCGGGCGTGCCCATGAAGTTGGTGCCGGTCTGCCCGCCGCCGTGCCACATCACGACCGGAAACTGGTGCCGGACGTTCTGCGGAATCTGGTATTGCACGTACATCTGGCCGGTCATGACCTGGCCGTCCTTGGTCTGCGTGTACTGGCCGCCGGCGTAAAAATAACCCTGCTCGAGCAGCACGATGGGCTTCGCGCCGGCGCGCTGCGCGGCGGAGTGGCCGGCTGCAACGGCGAGCGCCACGAACATCGCGCACGCGATGGCGCGCCCTATCCTGGACTGTGACATGTGTCCCCCGGAAAAAAAGACTAGCGTGACCAGAAATCGGCGTTCGAGCTGAAGATCTTCTTCGGAATGGCGCCGTAGACCATGAGCACGCCGTCGACCGCTTCGCCGACCGTGTAATTCACGCCTATGCTCGCCAGCGAATACGCATCAGCGGCGGACAACCCCCGGTTGCCGAGGAAGGCGATCGTTTCGCTGACCGCTTCCCGGAGTGCCGTATCGAGATCCTTGTCGAGGCCCATCACGTAGTAATTTGCGGCATCTTCAGCGCGCGGCCACTTCATCGCACGGCCCGCGCCCTTGTGCACGATGAATTGCAGAACCGGGGTGAGCGAGGCCTCGATCGCGGTCCCGTTCACCTCGCCGTCACCCTGTACGGCGTGGGAATCGCCGGTGTAGAAGAGCGCGCCGGGATGGTAAACCGGCAGGTAGAGCGAAGCGCCGGTCGTGAGCCGGTTGAAATCCATGTTGCCGCCGTAGATCCCGGGTTCGCGCGTATTCGCCAGGCGCTCGGGCGGCATGACGGCCATGATCCCCATGAACGGCACGAGCGGGATCTCGATTCCCGGAGCGAACAGCGCCACGCGGCGCTGAAGGTCGAGGCGGATAATCTTGGGATAGGGCTGCGCATGCAGCCCGGGCAGCACGCCTGAGCCCTTGCCGCTGTTGTTGACGCCGTAGGGAACGCGGAAGCGGAAATCGACCATGCGCACTTCGAGCATGTCTCCGGGCTCGGCGCCTTCGACATAGATGGGCCCCGTGAGAACGTGGGCCCCGGAGCCTTTCGGATGCTCGGCTTTTTCGTAGATGGCGATGGCATCGGGCAGCACTTCGTCCGCGGCGATCCCGCCCGCGGCGAAGAATTTCACCGGGTCCATGTTGTTGTTGATGCCCTGGTGGGACACCGTGTCTATGCTTACGGTCTCCCCGGGTTTCACCCGCAGGACGGGCGCGCGGCCTGACGGCAGGTGGCCCCACGACACGGTTTCCGGCGTCGAGCGCACGTGCTGGTCGACGTTGTACCGGCCGGGCATCTGGCTGCAGCCGGCGACAAGAAAGAGAGCGAATGCAGGTGCGAATGCAGGTCCTAATGCGCGCGAGATCGTCATGGCAGCCTCCCCTTGATGGCCGCGAAAAGTATAGCATCGCGACCGCGCGGGTTTTATGACGATTGCAAGCGACGCGGGCGAAAAAAAAGCGCGATCCCGGAGGACCGCGCTTCGTGTCGAGAAATCCGCGGCTAGTCGCTGTCGGGGAAAAGAGTATCGAGACGGTTCCAGGCGCTCTTGACCTGGCCCCTGCCCTGCTCCCACGTCAGCGGACAGTCACCTCTCACCTCGATGTAGATGAGCTGCAGTTGCGGTTCGACTTCCTCGAACGGCCGGTTGCCGAAACGCGCGCGGCCTTCCCGTGCCACGCGATGGAAAGGAGCATAATCCTCGTACGTGCGGCCGTTTTCGTACCCGGGGTGGCGATGGAAATTTTCTTTCCAGTACGCCTCTTCGGCCGTAGGGTCGATTTTCTCGGCAGCAGCCTTGCCTGCCAGTCCACCGGCAATGGCGCCTGCGATGGCGCCTGCGGCGGTCCCCACCGGACCGGCCACGGTACCTATGGCTGCGCCTGCCGCGGCCCCGCCCGCCAGCGCGCCGACGCCGGTGCCTACGGGATGCGCGCCGGGTGCTCCGGAAATGGGATCGCGGTTTTCATCTTTATCGAGATCACGGGTTTTGCTCGTCATTGCGGACTCCTTGAAGGGAAAAGACCCGCGCCGTTTCAAAGCGCGCGCGACACCACCGAAATCCTGCAATTTACGAGCCTGTGCCCCGTCTTTTGCAACAGCGTCCGGCAATTTTTACCGCTTTTCCCGCCCATAAAAGCGGCACGGCGCGAGGACTACTTTGTTTTTTGAATCAATGGACTAACACACCCAGTCGGGGGTGGGCTTCAAACTGGTCCTGTTCTTGCGTAGTGCTACTCAGCGAAATGATCGCGGTTTGTGTTCTCAAAGTATCAACCGGACAACATAGGGACCAGCCATGAAACAGAAGAAGATGATTTGGAAGCGTAAGCCGAAAGCGATTTTCCTGGTGGCGCGCGCCAGCGCCCGCACGTGGGCCGTCGCCTTCTCGCGAAACCTCATCCCCGGCGCCGTGTTCAAGAGCAAGGATGCCGCGTGCAATTACGCCCGCGCAGTCGCGCAGGCTGCCGGGCTCGATCATCCGGACGTCAGGATACTTGCGTAGGCAGTCGATCTTTCCCTCTATTGAAAAGCGAGGTCCATGATGCTTTGTCAGATTTTTTCGGTTCCCTCGAGCGGCAGCGAATTCCAGTGGAAGTGGCGCTTCGAGGACGGCAAGGGGGAGTCAACCTCCGCTTTCGCTTTTTTCTATGAATGTGTCGAAGATGCGCGCAAGCATGGCGCCAAGATAGAACTCGCCGGCGCCCACCGCGTCGACGTAGGCGCGAGCGTGGTGCGTATCGTCAACGCGTGAGGGCAGCAATGCGGGCAAAATATTTCCTCGCAGCCAGCCTGGTATTTTCCGCGGGAGTTTCGACGGTTGGTTGTACCGCCGACGGCCCGAAAATGCCGGTAGAGGCTGCCTCGGTCCTCCAGGACACGACGACGGATACGTTCGAGCGCAAGACCAGCGCGCCCGGCGATCCGGCCACGCTCACCGGCGGCACACTGCCGGGGCCCGACTCGGATTCGGACAAGCCCAAGCGCGGGAACACGCCGCCGGGGCTGGATCGTGCGGGAAACCTGCCGGCCGCGGGCGCCATCCTCGACCCCACGGGCGTCACGAAGGCACCACCACCCCGCTGAACGGGTAGCCCTCGCGTCAGACCTCAGCCCGGCGCCGGAATCGCGCGCCGGTGCCACATCAGCCAGAACGTCGCAGCCGCCGCGATCAGCAGAAACGGGATGGACCCGTAGTTGACGGCGTGCCATCCGCTCTTGCTGAGCAGCATTCCTGAAGACATCGACGATATCGCCATCGTCATGAACACCATGAAGTCGTTCGCCGCCTGCGTCTTTGCGCGCTCGGCGGGAGTGTGGCACTCGGTAAGCAGCGCCGACCCGCCCACGTACATGAAATTCCAGCCGATCCCGAGCAGAAACAGCGCGGACCAGAAATTGAGGAACGCGGTTCCCGCCAGCGCCGACACGATGGCGGCGAAGAGCATCACGATCCCCGCAAGGATCACGTTCAGCACGCCGAACCGGGTGATGAGCGACCCGGTGAAAAACGAAGGTCCGTACATGCCCATGACGTGCCATTCGAGCACCAGCGCCGCATCGTTGAAATGATGATCGTGCGCGCGCATCGCGAGCGGCGTCGACGTCATGAACAGGTTCATGATCCCGTAGGACAGCATCGCCGACAGCGCCGCGACGATGAACACGGGCTGGCGCATGATCTCGGAAAGCGGGCGGCCCGAATCCTTGCGCTCGTGCGCGGACAGCTTCGGGATGTCGAGCCGTGACAGGACCAGCATCGCGAACAGGCACACCAGGATGAGCGACAGGTAGGACCCCACGTAGGGCTGCGCGTCGAACGCATCGCGCGTTCGCTTCGCCATTTCCGGCCCGAGGATGCCGCCGACGATGCCTCCGGCCAGCGTGAGCGAAATGGCCTTGGCCTTGAAGTCGAGATTCGCCGCATCCGCAGCAGCGAAACGGTAGTACTTGCCGAAGGCGGTATACATCCCCAGCACCACCATTCCGCCGCACAGCAGCCAGAAATTCGCCACGTACATCGCGACGCTGCAGATGGCCGCCCCGCACATTCCCAGCACGGTCCCGATCTGGAATCCGCCGCGCCGTCCGACCACGTTCATGAGCAGCGAGGCAGGTATGGTGGTCATTGCCGCCCCCAGCACGTAACAGGTGAGCGGTATGGTCGCGAGCGCCTTGTTTTCCGCGAGAAGGAACCCGGCAAGCCCGGTGATCGCGATGAGCGTGACGCCGGTAGTCTGCAGCGTGGCCTGGCAGGCCGAAAGCACGAGGACGTTGCGGTACTGCTTTTCCATGATATGAACTTGAGCGCAGCTGTGCGTGACCGTCAGCCGCGAATATACCGCAAACGGCGGCCCGGCCATGCGTCCAGAATGTGATACGTCGGCATCTATCGGCTTTGTGCTATTTTGCGCAGGAATAAACGAGGAGGGGTAGCCCATGCACCGGTACATTTCCATCAACGCGGTCCGCGCGCTCGCACTGGGGGCGCTGCTCGGCACAACCGCTCCGTCGGCGAATTCCGCCGACGACGCGAAGGCTTACCCGGCCCGGCCCATCCGCGTCGTGGTCGGCTTTACGCCGGGCGGTCAGCCCGACATCACGGCAAGGGTCATAGGGCCCAAGCTCTACGATCTCCTCGGCCAGCAGGTGGTGGTGGACAACCGGCCCGGCGCGGGAGGCACGGTGGGCGCGAAGATCGTCGCGGAGTCCAACCCCGACGGTTACACGCTCATCTCGGTTTCGGCCTCCCACGTGATCGCGCCGACGATATACACGAAGCTTCCCTACGACACGGTGAAGGATTTTGCCGGCATCACGACCACGGCCATAGCGTGTTACGTGCTGGCCGTGCCGCCGTCGCTCGGCGTCAAAAGCGTGCAGGAATTGATCGCGATGGCGAAGGCGAAACCCGGCCAGCTCAACTTCGCTTCCGCCGGCCAGGGCAGCGGCACGCACTTCGCCGCAGAATTGTTCAAGAGCCGCGCCGCCATCGACGTGACGCACGTGCCGTACAAGGGCATACCCGAAGCGCTGACCGATACCATAGGCGGGCGCGTACAGTTCTTCATGGCGCCGCTCGGGGCCTCGGTCAACCTGGTGAAGGACGGCAAGCTGCGGGCGCTGGGCGTTTCATCGAAGAAGCGAGTGCGCATTCACCCGGACATCCCCACGATCGCGGAATCGGGGCTGGCGGGGTTCCAGTGGGATTCATGGGCAGCCTGGTTCGCGCCGGCGAAGACCCCGCGCCCCATAATCACGAAGCTCAGCCGCGAGATCGGCAACGTACTCGCCCTCCCCGACGTTCAGCAGCGGCTGATGGCGATCGGCATGGAACCCACGCCTTCGACGCCCGCGCAGCTCGACAAGATGGTCGTGGACGAGCTCGCGCTTGTACGAGACCTCGCCCGCAAGGCCGGCATCAAGGCGCAATGACATGGCGCGCCTTCCCCTGGTAGAGCCCACCGACGAACCGGCGGAACTGCGGGACGTCTTCGAGCAATTGCGCCGGACGCGCGGGCGGGTGCCGGGCATGTACCGCATGCTCGCGCATCAGCCGGCCGTCCTCGCCGCGCATCGGGCGTACTTTCATGCAGCGCTGGACGCCGGCGTGCTGCCGCGGCCTTTCAAGGAGCAAATCGCCTACAAGGTGGCGCGGCTGAGGCATTCGGCCTATTGCACCGGATCGCACGGCAGCTACGCGCTCAAGCACGGGGTACGCCGCGAAACGCTGGAGGCGATCGACCGTTCGGATTACGCCTCGCTCGCGGAGCGCGACGCCGCCGCGCTGGCGCTGGCCGAGGCGATGGTGAAGGACAGGGACCGCGTAGATGCTGCGGTACTCGCCCGGCTGCAGCGCAGCTTCAGCACCGCCGAAATCGTGGAGATCACGGCGCTGATCGGCATCATGGAGCTCGCCTGCACGATGGCGAGCGTGTTCGGGCTCGAACCCGACTGACCCGACTGCGCACCGCGGTCACACGACAGCGAGGCGCTTCAGCATCTCCACGTCCGGCTCCACGCCGAGTCCTGGCCCCTGCGGCACCGCGATGCGCCCACCGAGCGGATCGATCGCATCGCCGAGGGGGTTCTCGGCGAAGTCGCAGTAAAACCGCTCTATCCAGGTTTCGCCCGGCTGGGCCGCGCACGCGTGTATCGATGCGATGAGCGCCGGACCGAAGCAGGCCGAGTGCGGAACCACGCGCACCCCGTGCATCGCCGCGAGCTCGAAAAGGCGCGCGAGCTCCGTGACCCCGCCCATCTTGCTGAGACTGGGCTGCGCGACCGACAGCGCGTGGTGGGCAAAAAGCTCGCGGAATTCATACCACGTGCCGACATTTTCCCCGGCAGCGACCGGGATGCCGCCCTCCGCGCGCACCCGGGCGAGCCCCGCGTGGTCCTCGGGCGGCCACACCGGCTCCTCTATCCATTCGAGATCGCAGTCGCGCAGCGCCGCGCACATGGACAAGGCCTGCTCCACGGTCCACGGGCAATTGCAATCCACCATCAGGGACACGCCATCGCCCATGGCGCGCCTCGCGGCGCGGATGATGCCCTCGTCGATCTCGTGGATCTTGATGTACTTGTAGCCGCGGCCCAGGGCCTCCGCTATCCGCTGCTCGACGGCGCCGGCCTTGCCGTAGCGCAGCAGGCTCGCATAGGAAGGCAGGTCGGTGCGCGGCGCGCCCCCGAGCAGCTGGTAGACCGGCTTGCCCGCCACCTTGCCCGCGATGTCCCACAAGGCCGTATCGAGAGCCGACAGGGCATACATGACCGGCCCGCTGCGCCCGCCGCCGTGCACCAGGCGCGCGAGGTCGTTCATCAGCGCGGGAATCGGCGCCGGGTCGCGGCCTATGCACAGCGGCGCGATCATCCGGTCCAGCGCCGTGCGCGTGGCCGGCCACACGCGATGACCGAAGCCTTCACCCCATCCCGACACGCCTTCGTCGGTATCGACGCGCAGCCACAGCATCTCGATGGCGGTGCGGGCCTGGCCGCCGACCATGGGAGCATCGCCTTCGATCCTGAGCGGCAGGCGCACCGCGTACGTTTCGAGTCGGGTTATTTTCACGGGAGGTGCGGAGGGAAAGTTGGCTGCGCGAAAATCGCGAAGCGTGAATTCTATATACAATCGCACCACATCGCATCGGGAGCGCCTTATGAAGCGCCTGGTCACCTTTGCCGCCATCGTCGCGTGCTGCGTCGCCGCGCCTGAATCTTTTGCACAGTGGGCGCCGAAAATGCCTGTGCGCATCGTCGTGCCGTTTCCTCCCGGCGGCCCGACGGACATCACCGCGCGCTACCTCGCGCGCAAGCTTGCCGAGGTGCTGGGGCAGCAGGTGATCGTGGACAATCGCGCCGGCGCGAACGGAATGATCGGAGGCGAGCTGGTGGCGCGCGCCAGGCCGGACGGCTACACGCTGCTCATGCCGACTTCGAGCACGGTCGCCATCAACCCGGCCGTCTACCGGAAGATGCTCTTCAATCCGCTCACCGATCTCGCGCCGATTACGCCCGTGATCGCCACTCCCGTGGTCCTCTTCGTTACGCCGAGCCTGCCGGCGAGAACGGTCCGCGACCTGGTGTCGCTCGCTCGCGCCAGGCCGGGGGAGCTCGTCTTCGCCTCCAGCGGCTCGGGCAGCAACACCCATCTCGCCCTCGAGATCTTCCGCGACCAGGCCCGGATGAAGGTGACGCACGTGCCGTTCAAGGGCGCCGGCCCTGCCGTCGCCGACGTGATGGCAGGACACGCCCAGGCGATGTTCGCGGACCTGCCGGTGCTGGCACCGCATCTTCGGAGCGGGCGGCTGCGTGCGCTGGCCGTGGCGGGCCCCGAACGCTCGCCGCTCTTCCCGGACCTGGCATCGATGAAAGAGGCGGGCTATGCGCAGGTGAACGTCCGCAACTGGTACGCGGTGTTCGCTCCTGCGGGCACGCCCGCCGAGATCGTGAACCGCCTCAACCAGGCGATCCGTCAGGCCTTGGACGCACCCGAAGTCAGAAATCCGCTCGTGGAACTGGGCGCGGTGATCTTCACGCAATCCCCCGAGGAATTCGGCCGCTTCCTCAGGAGCGAGATCGACTACTGGCGCCGCATCGTAAACAGGTACGGCATCACGCTCGAAGACTGAGCGCGCCTCCCGCCTGAATCAAAGCCTGCGCGACAGTCCGGTCCGCGACGATTTCGCGGTTCGCAGCAAGGCGACGCCGATCTTGGGAGCTGTTCTGCGCCTCCAGCGGATAGGTCCGGTCAGGTAGCCGTTGCGCTTGGCGTCGTTCACGCATTCGGCGAGCGTGGCATAACATTCCTTGCTGTGCTCGATGACGCTGCCGTCGCCATCCACATGGCGCCAGCACCAGCGGCGCTTCTTGTCCTGGTAAAACTGGAATTCTTCCATTGAGCTCTCCCGGGAATGGGAATCTTCGAGCAACACTTGTGCCACATTTCACTCGAGCTGCACTTCGTCCACGTTGCCGGTAAACCCGTTCGCCTTTGCGTCCCGGTAGCACTCCAGAAAATCCTCGAAGCTCCGGCCCGATTCCGCTATCACCGTTCCGTCTTCGCCGCGTTGCCGCCAGCCCCAGTACATGACCTCGGCCTGAGCGTCGAGCGCGCCGTAAAATTCCCAGTTGCCCTTGCTCACGATTTTTTCCAAGCTGATGAAATGGCGTGGTTAACAGTGAGAATGCCGCAAATAACGTACCTGCAGACGCACGCGGGTCCATTGCAGAACCGGGGAGGACAGTCAGGAAAAAAGTGCGGGCCGGTGTCGATACTGCCTGCCTGCTGCGGCAGGCAGCCCCCGCGCGCGTCACGCCGCGGGCTGGCCGATTTTCAGCGCGACGAGAAAACGGGATACGAGATTGTAGCCGGCTATCGTGGCCGTCAGCTCGACCAGTTCCCGGTCGTCGAACAGCACGCGCACGCGCTCGAACACCGGGTCTGGCACTTCGATGTCGCGGGTCATGGTGTCGCAATAATCGAGCACGGCGCGCTCGGCCTCGTCGAAGAGGCGGGACGCGCGCCAGTCCGCCAGCGCCTCCAGTTGCGCCTCGGACAAGCCCGCCTCCAGGCCGTGGTGGCGGTGCGCCTTGAATTCATAGGGCGCATGGTTGAGAAGCGCCACGCGAAGTATGACGAGCTCGCGATAGCGCGCCGGCAGCTTCGCCTTGCGACGCACTGCGGTAAAAAACTTGAGCCACCCCGCGGTGACGTCGGGACTGTTGAGCAGTGTTCCATAGAGGTCGGACACCCGGCCGCGCAGACCTCGCACTTCGGCCACGATATCCCCGAGCTCCGGATGCTTAGCTTCGTCTATTTTCGCGATGCGGGTCATGGAAAGAGCGCTTACTCCAGGGGTAGTCGGCGTGTGAAAACCTGCGTTGAAAACTTACCTTGCCGGCCGCAGGAGTCCGCCCGCCGCAACCAGGCGCTCGATGTCGGCGGGCACAAAGCCGGCTTCTGCAGCTATGGCGAGGGTGTGCTCGCCGAGCCGGGGCGCCGTGCCGTGCAGCGAAGGCTGCAGGCGCGAAAACCGCGCCGGAAACGCACGTGCGCGCGCCTTGCGCCCGCCGCCGTCCTCCACCTCGCGCACGATGCCCAGGGCCGCCGTCTGCGGATGGGCCAGCGTGCGGTCCGCAGTCATGTAGGCGGCGGCATTGCCCGCATGCTTGCGTATGAGGTCCACCAGATGGTGCGCGGGATGGCGCGCAAACACTTTCTCGTATTCCGGGCGCAGCTTGTTCACGTCTACGCCGTGTCCCGTGGAATTGCGTCCCTTGTGATCGAAGCGCGCGTCCTCGAGCAGGTGATCGGCCCCGATGTCCTTCACGAAATCGGCCCAGCCGGCCCTGCCCTCGGCGCCTACGGATCCTCCGAACTGGAAAAAGAGCGGCTCATCCGCGGTTTTCCACCCTTTCTCCGGCGGGTAATTCGCCCCTCCCACGCGCGGGCCCGCATACACGTCGGGGTCCGACTGCGCGGCGAGATGGATGCTTTTCATGGAGAGCAGCGAGTTGAGCAGAGAGAGATCGACGCGCTGACCCCGGCCCGAGCGCTGCCGTGCGTATACGGCCGCCATCACCGCCTGCGTGGCAAATAGTCCTGTGCCCGTCGACGCGATATCCGCGCCGACGCGACGCGACGGCTCACCCCGGCTTCCCAGGTAGCGCGTGTATCCGGCCATCGCCTGCGCCGTGAGCTCCGACCCTTTGTAACGGGCCATGGGGCCGCGGCGCCCCAGAGGCGTGATGTGAACGCTGACGAGGCGCGGATTTTCCGGGTAGACCGCTTCCGAACAGCCGTCGAGCCCGAGCTCGCCCAGCTCGTCATCAGTCCGGTCGGTGATGAACACATCTGCGTTCAGCAACAGGGCGCGCAGCAAAGGTGCGGCTGCCTGCGGGTCCGGCCCGAGGGCCAGCGAACGCTTGCCGCGGTTCAGATGGTAGAAGGCTGCGCTGTACTTGCCGTCAGGCATTGTGGGCGCTGCGCCGCGCAGGCTATCCCCCGCAGCAGTTTCGATCTTGGTCACCGCCGCACCGAGCTCCGCGAGGCGCGCGCCCGCCATGGGACCCGGAATGCCTTCGGCGAACTCCACGACCTTCAACCCGCGGATCACGGGCGCGCCCCCGGCTGCGCCGGACGCAGAGCGTCGAGTATCTCTTCGGTATGCTGTCCGGGCCTGGCGGGCGCGCGCACTTCGCACGGCGTCGCGGAGAAATGCCACGGCAGCCCGCCGACCGAGATGCCGCCCCAGTCTGCGGTATCCAGATGCGCGATCATCCCGTTGTCCAGCACCTGCGCGTGGTGGCGGTAGGTCTCGAATTCATGGGCGAGCCCCGAGGGCACGCCGTGCCGCTGGAAGACGCGCAGCCACCATAGTGCGGGACGCGCGCGGATGACGGGCGCGATGAGATCGTTGAGCGCTGCACGATTGGCAACGCGGTCGCGGTTCGCAGCAAATCGCGCATCGGCGGCGAGGTCGGGTCGCTCTATCGCCGCGCAGAATCCCTGCCATTGCGGCTCATCGTGAGCCGTAACGAAAATTTCCTGGTCGAGCGCTGCGTACGCGCCGTCGGGAACGATCCCGGGCGATTCGCTGCCGCGCGCGCACGGAATCCAGCCGGCCCCCAGCAACTCGGCGATGCGCGTGTATTGAATCTCCAGAGCCGCTTCCAGCATGGAAACCTCGACCTTCTGCCCCAGCCCTGTCGACTCACGCTCGAGCAGGGCAGCAAGAATGCCTTCGACGGCGACGGATGCGGTCGTGAGATCGATGAAGCCGGTGAAGCGAAACGCCTCGAGCTCGTCGCCCGGCGCGCCGTTGGAGCGCGCGAATCCCGAGAACGCCTGCATGATCGGATCGGCGCAGCCCGCTTTGGCGAGCGGCCCCGTTTCCCCGAAGCCGGAGATCGCGCAGTAGACGAGCTTCGGATTGGCCGCGCGCACCGATTCGTAATCGAGCTTCAATCGCTCCACCACGCCGCCGCGGAAGTTCTGCACGAAGACATCGCATGTCGCGAGCAGCGCGAGCCCGTCCCTGAGTCCGTCGGGCGCCTTCATGTCGAGGACGATGTCTTTCTTGTTCACGTTCATGGAGATGTAATTCGTCCCCATTCCGCGTTGGGTAGGCATCACCCAGCGCGTGCCGTCACCGGCGGGCGGCTCGACCTTGATGACTTCCGCGCCCAGCATGCCGAGCAGCGCCGCGGTCCACGGGCCGGCAGCCATGATGCTCGCGTCCATGACGCGGATGCCGTCGAGAGGCCCTGCGGACATCAGCCGGCGCTCCGCAATTCATATTCCGCCGCCGATGGATGCCGATGAACGCCGATGGACTCTGCCCGGCCCTGCCGGACGCGGGGCAGGTTTTCCTGCGCCAGTAAGCGCCTCAACGCAAAACGGATGCAGATCTCGATCAAAGCGCGCGCAACGACTCGACGACTTTACGATCGATGACGAGGCCTTCCTTCAGCCGCCGCTCGCGCTCGCGCCGCGCGCGCTCTGAAGGGATGCGTATCTCCTCGACGCCCGGCTGGCGCGGCGTCGCCTTGATCTTGCGCACGAGCTCCGACATCTGCGACTTGAAGACACCGCCCGGCAGCATGGCGTCGGGATCGAGCGCCCAGAAGAGAAACCCATAGTCCTGCACCTGGCCCTTGGCGAGCGCGGCCCCCGCGAGCAGCCCCAGGGCCTGGATGGCGATGGAAAGTCCATAGCCTTTGTGTCCGCCGAAAGGCACGACGCCGCCGAGCAGGGCCGCGGCCGCGTCCACGGTGGGCCGCCCCTCCTGATCGTGCGCGATGCCTTCGGGCAGCGGCGTACCCAGCTCGGCATGGAGCATCACGTCGCCCCACATCAGCGCGGCCGTGCCCATGTCGAACACGACGGGCCCGTCGTCGGACGGAAAACCGAAGCAGATGGGATTGGTGCCCAGCGCCGGGCGGGCGCCCCCTATGGGCAGCACACGCGGCTGCGCGCTGGCGACGTGGAAGCCGACCAGACCTTCGCGGGCGATCTTCTCGACGAAATACGCGTTGCGTCCGCTGTAATAGCTGTCGTACGCGCCTACCGACGCCATGCCTCCCGCGCGCGCCTTGCGTATGGCCACTTCCGCCGCCTTGTACGCGACGATGTAGCCGACGTTGTTGCCCCCGTCGAGGAGCGCCGAGACCGGGGTCTCGTGCACGATCTTCACCGGCTTACGCGGCCGCTTCGACTTCGCGTCGCCCGCGATGGCGAGTATCCTCGGCAGGCCCGCAAAGCGGTAGCCGCACAGCGAGTTGTCGACGAGCTGGTCCACGACGATGCGCGCATCCTCGCTGGTGAACCCGAGCTTCGACAGGGCCTGCATGCCCAGTGCGTGGGCCTCTGCGGAGGTCAGCCTGACGGTCTCATCGGTGTCCGGATCCAGCAGCGTCCCTGATACTGCAGCCTGCATTACTCTCTCCTGTTATTTAAGCGTTGCGCGCAGCGGCCGGAACTGGAGCAGCGTGATCTCGCCGGTCACGTCCTCGTAAGCCGCCTCGACCGGCATGCCGATCCGGACATCCGTGAGGTCGCAGTCCACGAGATTGGTGGTGAGCCGCGGCCCTTCCTCGAGCTCGACCTGGATCACTGCATACGGGACCTTCGACTCGAACCACGGGGTCCACGCCTTGTGAAAGACGACGTAGTTGTGCAGGACGCCGCGGCCGCTCATCACCGCCCAGTCCCATTGGGTCGAGAAACAGTAAGGACACGCGGGGCCGACGGGATACCAGGCTTTGGAGCACGCGCCGCAGCGCTGCAGCTTCAGTTCGCGCCGGCGCGCGGCTTCCCAGAACGGCAGCTCTTCCGGATAAACGAAGGGAAGGTAACGGCCGGTTTTCTCGTCCACCATCCTGAACGACGGTTGCATGGCGTGTTATCTCCGGAAAATGACGGACTCGCCGAGGAAGCTGCCGAACTGCACGACCTCGGCGTCCTTGACCTGGCGCTCGCCGCACTCGTGCCGCAGCTGGCGCACCGCCTCGATGAAAAGATTCCAGCCGATCATGTGGCCCTCGGACAGGAGCCCGCCTGACGTATTGACCGGCAGCTCGCCCCCGAGCTCGATGCGCCCGTTCTTCACGAACTCGCGCGCTTCGCCCGGCCCGCAGAAGCCGAAACGCTCCAGACCGAACAGCACGAGCGGCGAAAAGGCATCGTAGGTGATGAGCGCATCGATGTCTTTCTGCGTCACGCCCGCCATCTCGTAGGCGTAGAGATCCTCTTTCGCCGGCCGGTATTTGTAGACTTCCTGCTGCGCGACGCCGAGGCCGGGCAGCGTGAGGTTGTGGAACTGCCGGCCCGCGTGCACACCCTGCATGCCGGAGATGTACACCGGCGGCTGCCTGCAATCGCGCGCCCGCTCCGCCGACGTGATGATGAGACACGCGCCGCCGTCGTTGTTCTGGCAGCAGTCGAAAAGACGCAGCGGCTCTATGATCCAGCGCGAGTTGAGGTAATCCTCCCGCGTCATCGGGTCCCGCCTGACCGCCATGGGATTGAGACGGGCGTGCTTGCGAAAGGCCATCGCGATAGGCGCGAGGTCTTCGTTGCTGCCGCCATACATGTGGAAGTAACGCTGCGCGGCGATCGCCGCGCCGAAGACCGGGCCGAGCGCGCCATAGGCCGGGGATTCGCCGTGGGGGCCGAGTCCCTGGCGCCACATCTCGTGGTCCGCCGTCTGCCCGTAGGCCTTGCGGCGGCGGCCGTGGACGATGGCCACGGCCTTGGCCATTCCCGTGGCCACCGCCATGGCAGCGTGCTGCAGCATGGGCGCGATGAAGCGGCCGTGGCTCCAGCCCTGGTAGGCGTAGCGCACGTCGGTGCCGACGGCCTCGAGAAAACGGTCGTAGTCGTAGCCGTAGGAGAGCTGGATGATGCCGTCGACGTCTTCGCGCCTGAGGCCCGCGTCGTCGAGCGCGAGCCGGTAGGCATCGACCGCCAGCGAAAGCGCCGTGCGGTCGGGATAGCTGCCGAGGAGTAGTCCGACCCCGGTGACCGCGGTCTTGTCGCGGAGTGAGCGTGCTACTTCGGTCATCGCCTGTCGTTTCCCCTTTTTCGTGCTTACTGTAATGGCAAGCCTGCGGCGCGGATGAGCTTCGCATACCGCGCGGTCTCGCTGCGCAGCAGGCTGGCCAGCTCGTCGGCGCTTCCCGGCCACGGGTCTATGCCCGAGCCGCTCATCCGGCTGCGCAGGTCCGGCGCCTCCAGCGCCCGGGTGACTTCACGCGTGAGACGGGCAACCACTTCACGCGGCGTTCCTGCGGGGGCAAAGAGTCCGTACCAGATCGAGATCGTGAAATGATCGACGCCGGCCTCTTTCGACGTCGGCACCGCGGGCAGCGTCGGCACGCGCTTTTCGGAAAGAACGGCGAGCGCGCGAACCTTGCCCGCCTGTATGAGCGGCAGCGCAGGAGCCACGGCCACCACGACTTCGTCGATCTCGCCGCCGATGAGCGCGATCGTCGCCGCGGTGGCCCCCTTGTACGGCACGTGGACGATATTGATCTTCTCCAGGCTTTTCAACAGCTCGTTGGCGAGGTGATTGGTGGTCCCCGCCCCGCCCGATCCGAAATTGAGCTTTCCCGGGCGCGACCGGGCCAGCGCGATGAATTCCTTCAGAGTCTTCGCCGGCACCAGCGGGTGCACGAGCAGCACGTTCTCGATCGTCGCCAGTCGCGCGACGGGCGCGAGGTCTTTCGCGGCATCGTAAGTGAGGTTCGAGTACAGCGACGGGCTGATCGCGATCGTGGGCGAGGTGACCAGCAGCGTGTAGCCGTCGGGCGGCGCCTTCGCCACCGCGGCGATGCCGAGGTTTCCGCCGGCGCCCGTGCGATTGTCCGGGACCACCGCTTCGCCGAGCTGCTCGCCCAGCTTCTGGCCGATCGCGCGCCCCACCATGTCGCTCGGCGCTCCGGCCGGGAACGGCATCACGAGGCGTATCGGCTTGCTCGGGTAGCCCTGCGCAAGCGCAGCGCCGCAAGCGAGCAGCGTAACGACGATCACGCATACACGGGCTGCGAACATCGTACGTCCTCCCTGGATTCAAGCGAGAAGGTAACCGGCGATTCCTGCGGGATTCTGGGTGCGCCCGCTTTTCGGGTCAAGCGTCCGGCGTCCGTATCGTGGTTGTCGTCTCATGGACGATGCCCTAAAGTAATCACGGACGGAGCAGCGCGAGCCCGCAGCGTCCCGCTGCGGCACAAAAAAACTCGGCGCCCGCAACCTGGAGGAGGAGAAATGAAAGCTGCATTACATACAAGCACCCTTGCTGCGGGATTCGTCGCGCTGCTGTGGTTCGGAGCTATACCGGCATTCGCTCAATCCTATCCGTCGAAGCCGATTCGATTGATCGTGCCACTTGCCCCCGGCGGAGGCACCGGCTCACGGCGTATGGGTTGCCCTTGGGGCGGAGACGGGGCATGGCCGCCGGGATTATGGCACCGTG
>JADMIO010819985.1_pt1 | contig 34102 bp, 36 predicted proteins | sample 8958161 | NCBI WGS metagenome assembly JADMIO01 (sample SAMN16585339, study PRJNA669376) | soil metagenome | isolation source: Crop rotation soil | place: USA: Cullars Rotation, Alabama | collected 2011 | reverse complement strand
CCGCGACTTCAAGTCACGTGAATTCCAAGCTTCGGATCCCACTGTGCTGGAAAGTCATGACACGCTGGCGCATGCCGCCGCTCATTTGGTGGGCATAGGCGTCGATGCGCCGTTCGGGTTCGGGGATACGCATGTCGGCGAGGAGGCCGATAGCCTGCCGGCGCGCCTCGGCAGCCGTTACGCCGTGATGCACCTGGAGCACTTCGCCAACTTGGCGCCCGATCGTCATCAAGGGATCGAGGTGGGTCGAGGGGTTTTGAAAGATCATCGCAATGCGCCCGCCGCGCAATCGCGCAAGTTCACCCTCATTGAGAGCGAGGATATCCTGGTCCTCGAACGTGATCTTTCCGGATAGAATGCGCGCATTGCGAGCCAGAAGCCGCAAGATGGCGCGACAGGCTACCGTCTTTCCCGAACCGCTTTCCCCGACGATTCCGAGAACTTCGCCTGGGGCAACCGAGAAGCTTACGCCACGAACCGCGGGCACTTGGGCATGCGCGGTCTCAAACGAGATCGCCAGATTTTCGACGGCAAGCAAAGTCTTCTCAGTCATGGTGAAGTATCAAGCAGCTTTGCCAAACCGTCGGCGATCAGCGAAAATCCGAGCGCCAAAAGCGAAATGGACAGGCCCGGAAAGACACTGATCCACCACGCATCCGCGAGATAGAGCTGGCCTTCGGCAATCATGACGCCCCATTCCGCTGCGGGCGGCTGGACGCCTAAGCCCAGAAACCCGAGCGATGAGCCAAGCACGATGACAAGAACCGCATCGGTAAAAAGGAAGACAACCGCCGATGCAATGACATTGGGCAGCAGGTGATGGCTCATGATCCGTGTTTCGCCGAGCCCGATAATTCGGGCTGCGAGTACGAAATCGCTCTGCCGCAGCACGATCACTTCCGAGCGGACAAGCCGGGCGTATGACACCCAGTTGACGAGCGTCAGAGAGATATAAAAACTTGCCAACCCCGGCTGCAGCACGGCGACGATGGCGATCACCAGCACAAAATACGGGAACGATACCGTGACATCGAGGATCCGCATCAATATTGAATCGGCGAGTCCCCCGAAATTGCCGGCAAGAAGCCCGACAAGCGTGCCGATCAGAAACGGTCCGACAACCCCGAAGAATGCCATCTGGAGGTCGATGCGCGCGCCGTAGACAAGCCGCGTCAGCACATCGCGACCGAAGCTGTCGGTGCCCAGCAAGTGTTCGCCGCTCGGTGGAAGCAAGGCCTTGGCGATATCGACTGCGATAGGATCATGTGGCGACAACATCGGTCCGAAGATGGCGATCAGGATCCACGCGACGAGAATTGTGCCGCCCACCAGAAGGGTGGTCGGCAATCGAACCACGCTCGAGCGTCGCCTTGTGAGCGCCGGAGTGGCGTCGTGCTGCGTCACAGTTTCACCCGAGGGTCGAGGGAGACAATGACGATATCGACGATGAAACTGGTGAGCACGACGCCGGCCGCAAAGAACAATGTCAGGCCCTGGACGATGAAGTAGTCGCGCAATAAGACCGCGCGAACCAGCAATTGCCCCATGCCCGGAACGTTGAAGACCGTTTCAATCACGACCGTGCCGCCGATCAGAAATGAAACCACGATCCCGAGGAGGCTGACGGTGGGCAGCAGCGAGTTCGGAAATATGTGACGATAGAAGATGGCGTCCTCTGACATACCCCGCGAGCGCGCGGCGGTGACATAGTCGGAGGACGATTGAACGATAAGGGTGGCTCTGAGGTTGCGGGTCAGGATCGGCGCAACGGCAATCGCGATGGTCAGTGCAGGGAGAAACAGGTGCCAGATGACGTCAGCCGGCGAGCTTCCGAAACCCGATACGGGGAAGAGTTTGAGACGCAGGCTGAACAGGATGATCAACATGAGGCCCAGCCAGAAGGAGGGCAGCCCAAGGCTCGCAACACAGAAAAGGCGAACGAGTTGGTCGACCCATTCGCCGGGACGACGCGCCGCGGCGACGGCCAGAAACAGCGTCATGGCGATCGCCAGTATCAAACCATAGAATATGAGGCATACGGTCGGCAGCAACCGCACCATGATCACATCGAGGACAGAGGCTCGGAACGCCAATGACAAGCCAAAATCGGCGCGCAGTGCGTTCTTCAAGTAGTAGAAGTATTGAACGAGAATGGGCTGATCGAGCCCGTAGTGGGATCTGACAGCTGCGATCGCGTCCTCCGACGCACGCGGACCGAGCATGATCCGCACCGGGTCTCCCGGCATCATTTGCACAAGGATGAAGGTGATGAGGCTGATACCGAGAAGGACCGGCACGAGCTGAAGTGGGCGCCGCAAGATAAAGGCGTATCGATCCATGCAACCGATCCCGGGGCCGCAGAGGGGCTGGGCGGCGAAAGATCGCCGGCCCAGCCGTGTCGCGTCAGCTTTCCAGCGTTACTTCATCGATAGTCGAGAACTGGTAACCTGGATTGAGCCGCATGCCTTTGACCTTTGCGTTGTAAACGTTTCGGGCCGGAGGATAAAAAAGCCCGATCTGCGCCACCTCATCATAGGCAAGCTTCTGGGCTTCGAAATAAAGAGCCTTGCGGGCGTCGCCCTCAGGCGTCGCAGCGGCCTGCTCGAGAATCTCGTTCACCCGATCATTGTTGTAGCGCGTGTAATAAGACTTGTTTTCTCCCGCTCCCCAGATCGCCCAACGCAGGGCCACATCGGGATCGGGCGTTTCGTTGTACCACCAATTGAGCGTGGCCTGATAACTGCCGTCGACCAGGCTGTTCCAGGCCTGGGTCGAGTCGACCTTGACGATATTTGCGGTGATGCCAGCCTCGGCCAGTTGCGACTGGATCAACACGGCCGTTCGCTCGTCGGCGGCAAGCCCCGCGGAAATCGTCAAATCGAATGTGACGGCCGGCTTCCCGGCCTTGGCAAGCAGCTCCTTCGCCTTCGCCACATCGCGCACCGGGACCGGCAGGTCGGTGTTGAAGTAGTTGAGCACGGGGGCCATCAGCGAGCTTGCGGGCTGTGCCATGCCAAGCGTGACGGCATCCGCAATCGCCTTGCGATCGATGGCCGCGCTGACTGCCTGGCGGACCAGTATGTCATTGAACGGTTCGGTCGAGTGATTGATCAGCATTTCCGAGATCACGCTCGAGGGTTCGGGCGTGGCTTGAAAACCCTCGGCTCCCAGGGCCTGAATGAGCGGATAGGGTGCGCCCATAATCATGTCGACTTCGCCGGCGCGAAGCATCGAGACGCGCGTATTGTCATCCGGCACATAGATGATCTCGATGCCATCGATCTTCGGCAGGCCGTCGCGATAGTAGTTCGGGTTCTTTTCGAGGATGACCCGGTCGCCCTTGCGCCACTCGACGAGGCGGAATGGCCCGGAGGATACCGGCGCCTGGGCAAACTTCTCATCCCCCATGGCTTCGACTGCAGCCTTCGGAACGATGCCGCTATTCCAAATCTCTACGTTCTGAATGAACGGCGTGAAGGTCTTGTTGAGATGCATCACGACCGTCTTGGGGTCAACGGCTTCGACTTTCTCGAGTGCCGTAAAGGGGCCCGCATAGGCCGAGTCTTTCTGGAAACGCATGCGCGTGTAGCTAAACGCGACATCCTCGGCGGTTATCGGCGATCCGTCGGAGAATTTCGCGTCGGCAAGCTTGAATGTGTATGTCTTGCCATCGGGCGATATCTCGTAGCTTTCGGCAAGTGCAGGGAACAGCTCCTTGCGATCGGCCGACGCGCGCAACAGGCGCGAAAACATAATCCCTTGAATGAGGATGTCAGGCCCATAGACCGTCTTGATCGGATCAAGAGTCAGGACTTCGTCCGCAAACCCCATTCTGAGGATTTTCTTGTCCTGGGCGCGGACAACCTGAGCGAAGAGCGGTGATGAAAAAACCGCCAAGCCGGCGGCGGTCTGCATAAAAGTTCGGCGACGCATTGTTTCACTCCCTGAATTATTTTTTCTTGGTGCGATTGCACATAGAAGCACATCGCTTTGCCCACGCAAGGGGAATTTCGAATTGATATCCGGGTGCGACATTCACGCAGACTGACATTACAACAGAGTTTTGCGGACCGTTGCCCATGGACAGCGCGCATCGTCGAGAGCGTGCCTCAACACGCCTGCAAATTGCGATAGAGTGCAGGAGAATCACTCGGCGCTCTCAGGCGCTACCCAGCTGCAGTCGAAAGTTGCCAGCGTCGTCAAGATGCTCAAATCGACCTCGACTTTGGTCGCGATCCCATACTCGCGACCTGCCGCAAATTCGGAAAACTGTGAGGACATGGCCAATGGTGCTGCGAGAGAGGATTGAACTCTGCCCCTATTTGTATAACTTCAGCAATATCAATGGCTTATAGAATTGCCAAGCTCGATCCAATCGGCAAACCCTTCCTATGGCGCGGCTGACCTGCGCTGGGACATCGGGCACGGGTTTATTAGGGTCACAAGTGCCGATGGGTCTGAGCTGTCCCATCGAGGCAACAAGGTGCGGCCAACAACGGCGGGCTAAGTAAGGAGCATCTTATCTGCATCAATCGCGGTTCCCTAGGTCCCCATCACGGCGCAAAGCGGACCCTTTGCGCTCCAAGGGGGCTCTTTCCTAGACGGGAGACACCGGCTGCCCATGCGGAGTATGCGGAGTTCCTGCTTCGGTTCTAACCCGCATTCGCCGGATAAGCGGATAATTTGCTGCGGTCGTGCAGCGATTCCTGATGTAATAATCAATTGCGTAATCTGGACCGCGCGAGGTCGTCATGGAGCGCGACTGGCGACGGGTCGCGACGGTACGGACTTGCCAATGCCCCCCAATGGCAGCAATCTTACCTCAACAAGTCATCGGACGGATGCCGGTTAATACTGTAAGATACGAGTCATGTTTGCGCTGCCGATCAAAGTGACGAAAGCTGCTTCTGTGGCGGCAGCCCCACCGGCTTCCAAATCACAGCAGCATAACGCTATGTCCCGGTGGGCATCGCCTCAGCTCGTCCAGCCCAAGCTCGAAGTGGGAGCGGTGAATGATCCTCTCGAGGATGAGGCTGACCGCGTTGCCGATCAGGTCACGACGATGCCCGAGGGTGCGGTTGCGATCAGCACATCCGCGGCCGAGGAAGGACGGGTGCAGCGGCTTTGCGCCGGGTGCGAAGAGGAAGTTCAGCGCAAGAGCGACGGCGCAGGCGGTTCTGTAAGCAGGCCGGCGGCATCGGCATCCGAGAAGACGATCCGCTCTCTCACTGGCGGATCGCTTCTTTCGGCCTCCGAGCGCGCCTACTTCGAGCCGCGCTTCGGGCGCGACTTCTCGGCTGTGCGCGTTCACCATGATGCTGCGGCGGGTGTGGCGGCGCGCAGTATCGGTGCACGTGCCTTCACGCTCGGCGGCAATATCGCGTTTGCGCCGGGCGAATATGCGGCGGGAACAAGCGGAGGCCGTCGACTGCTCGCTCACGAACTCACTCATGTAATGCAACAGGCGGGCGCCCGCACACCCCAGGTGATGCGCAAGCCTTATCCCGGCTGCGACAAGAAAACGACCGGTGTCGATGATGCCGACGCGCGCACTGATCGGGAGCGGGCTGAGGCATTGACGATCATGAGCGTGGCTCGCGCCGTCCTCCCACACATGACGACGCGCACAATCCGGTTGGTTCATCGGCATTTCCACTGCCCGACAAGCTCTCAAATCGTGACGATCATGGCTACTCTGGCGGCCATCGAGAAGCTGATCCCCACTCAGGTGCGTTGCGTTACGGGGATTAATAAATGTCGCGGGGTATCGGCCTGGTCTGTTTCGAATGGCGTGCTGGAAATCTGCCCGTCCGCCTTTGAGTCCGCCGAAGCGAGTGGGGTGATCGCCAGCGACTTCATTTGGGCCGGCGGTATCTTGGCGGGCTTTGACAATCTGTGTGAGCTCGGATTTTGCCTTGACGACTTTACCATACCGCCGAGCGAGATGATGAAGCACGCCCATACTTATCGGCGCTTCGCAATGGAGCTTGCCGGATATTCTCAGCCACAACCATCAACCATCCCCTGCGCGCCACGCAGCACGGGTATGTATGTGTCTGTGCCGCCCACTGGAGCCATAAACCAGATTCGTCCGGTGACAGGCCGTGAGCCCAGTCCGCCGCCTGGCTCGGCGGTCTTTACCGTGCATGAGGACATCGCCGGACATAAGTTCGTTTATTATAATGATCATCCCGATGCGCAGAGATTCTTGCCCGATGAGCCAAAGCGGCTCTATCTCGACAAGGGCGTGTTTGCGGTAATGCCACAGGCCGAGATGGAGAAGCTCCTGAAAGAGACAGAAGAATCAGAGAAGCAAGAGAAGCAGAAGCGCAAAAGTAGATGAGTATGAGAGATCTCTCCCCGCTTCGCGCGTGAGCGGTGTATAAGAAAGGGGCCATCCGTACTTTCGTGTACGGCCCAAGTCTAGGTAAGCGCGTAGCTCTTCAAAGCGGGGAAATGGCAGGTTTTCCGGCATTTCACCCTGTCGATTCCTGCTAATGTCGGTGAACTCAATTTCCTTCACGGTGCTTTCGAATTTAAAGCTTCTAGCTGTGGCATTAGGCTAGAACCGAATGATCTAAGCTCGGCTGCCTTCGTTTCTATCCGCAGGACCTGAACCTCTTCAGAACCATAGGTCCTTCACGCATCGACCGTCGCGTCCGAGATCTTCGAAGGTCGACAGGCCGTCAAAGTGATCAAGGATGATCGCCTCCACTTTCCCTGGGTCCGCCAAGCGTAGGTGGACGGCTATTCGGCGCCGTCCGCTCTTTTCCGGTTCGATGCCGCGCCAATGCGTTACGCACGCGCCGCGTGGGCAGAAGTGCAGAGGCTTGGGCCTATATTCAACGCTCACAACCCGCCGCGACGTTTTACTATTCCAAGTACGAAAGGACTGTCTATCGAAGCCTTCAGTCTCGCTATCCAGATGTCTGCAGCTCCGAAGATATCGAGCTGTTCTTCGACCCTATGCGCTCGCCAACGATAGACTTGTATTTCGACGCGGTACTTCCTTCTACCGAGTGGCCGAAGCGGGACTATTCCATAAAGACCTTGGCGAAGTTTCTAGGATTCCAGTGGCGAGACAATAACCCGTCGGGCGCGGCTTCTATCGAATGGTCCCACAAATGGGTCGAGACACATGACCAACAGATACGGCAACGAATTCTCGACTATAATGAGGACAACAGCAGGTACAGACGGCCGAGAGGAGCAGGGCTAAATCGAAAAACCACTGTAGATACGGAGGTTGAATGGTGCTGCGAGAGAGGATTGAACTCTACCGATACACATTATCCACAAAAATCGTGCAAACTCCTTTATTTTATCGTGTTTTTACCTACGTAGACCGGTACACAACGCCGGTACACATCACCGATACACATCGAAGGCACTCAAATGGCGAAGACCGGACACGTATGCAAGCGCATGGACGGCAAGAACTATCGCGCCCGGCTGAGGGTTCCTGCGGACCTAATCCCGATCATTAAGCGCAGTGAGATGACCAAAAGCCTCGGCACCTCAGATTACCAAGAGGCCAAGAAGCGGGCTCGCGCAACGGTTGCTGAATGGGAAGCGCACTTTCAGGATCTGCGTGCGCGCCGCGACATGACCGAATCCGATTTGCAGTCAGCGGCAGTGGAGCAATATCGCCGGCGCCTTGAAGAGGATGTTGAGGCACGCAATCGGCTTCCGACAGCGGCGGATGTAGCCGCAGCGAAGCAGGATCTGCTTGAACGGGTCGAACGCGGTGAGATCGACGGCACTAGCCCGCTTGCAATCATTAGTGCGTCTCTCGACTACCCTGCGCTGTTAGATACTGCCCGCTATGATCGTGAGCAGCGCAGAGTGCTGTTTTCCGAACTGCAATCCCAGACTGCGACCGGTGAAACGGCGATCATTGATTCCTGGGTCCAGACATACATCGAACGTCACAACCTCACGGTTGAACCGGGTTCACCGCAGTACCGCGACCTGGCGCATCGCCTGGCGCGCGCGGATATAGAGGCTCTTAAGCGGACACTCGAGCGCGACAAGGGCGACTTCACTGGCACGCCAGCCGATCCGCTTCTCGCTGACGTCGGGATCGCTCCGCGCGACAGCACGACGTTCGACACCATCATCGAACGCCAGCTTGAGCGCGTTGCCAAGGGCATCGGCGGGCGTCGGAAAGGTCCGGCCACTATCCGCAAATATAAGGGAGTTATGGCCGATTTTGCCGCGTGGCGCGGCAGTGCAAGAGCAGCTACCGTTACGGTTCATGAAGTTGAGCAGTGGCGCGACGTGCTATTCACTGTTCATAGTCAGAAGACGGTGCTGGACAAGATCACCACAGTTCGGACGATCCTGACATGGGGCAACAAACAAACCAAGGGCAAGATGTTTCCGAAGGGCTTTCCCCTCGCCCTTTTAGAGTTGCCGGCGAAACCCGAGGTGAATAGCGAGGAACGCGCATACACCATGGACCAAGCGCGGATGATCCTAAAGGCTGCGCGGGCTGAGAAGATCGCTTATCGCCGCTGGATACCCTGGCTCCTGGCCTATACCGGCATGCGAATCAATGAGGTAACCCAGCTTGAGAAGTCTGACGTTTTCGCACTGGGCGATGACTGGTTTGCGCATGTGCGGGTCGAGGGCGAGAGCCGCACTACAAAGACCATGAAAGCGCGAAAGATCCCGCTTCACCCGGACATCGTGAATGAGGGCTTCGTACGTTTTGTACAAGCGGCTTCTAATGGAAAGCTGTTCCCGTTGTATCGGACGGGCGAGAACGTTGGAACGTGGATCAATGGCTTGATGAAGGATGTTCCGCGAGAGAACAACCCTCCCCCCAACCATGGCTTTCGGCACTTGTGGGAAGACTTGCGCCGGGCACGGCTTGAGCAAGGTGCCGCAAATTACATAGCCGGACGATCAAACGGCACCAGCGATGATCAATATGGCAAGAGCAATGCAATGCTCCCTGCCTTGGCTAACGAAATGCGGAAATTTCCGTCGCTCCTATAGCTCCTCGACAAATAGGAACTCTGTGGCGGAATTGGTCGACATCCGCCGTTGAATGAACTTTGGATGCCGAACATCAAGTCCCCATGCGTACTTCACCGCGCTCGCAACGACATCCCTGTTTGCTCGAAGTTGCGATCTCATCGTCCGGCCCTGATGACACCATGGAAAGGATCTTGGGGTCTCGTGCTGCCAGGAAAAGCTTTGGGGGAGATTGGGAGTGCAAGAAAAGCTGCATTTGGCCGGCAACCCCTAAATCTCCCGGCAGACGGCTTGCCAGTGTCTGCTATGCCCCGATAGCGGCCAAATTCAGCAGCGTCGCGAAATGACGTGATGGGCCAAAACCGGACACCACTATAGGTTTTCCCAAAAAACGCCTTTCGCCGCGGTGTTGCCACTGCGAGCGAAGAAAGTTTAGTCCCGAGGGCTCGCAGAGATACTCACTTAGAATTCGCAACGGTTTCGATCGTCGTCGGAGAATTCCCGCTCGCAGAAGCGCAACTATACGCGTCAGAGCGGTCGTAATGCGTCTCCAGCTTATTGGAACCACTTCCCGGAGTGCGCGTTCATTCCCGCTGGCGTCAGGAGGACCGATGCGTATTGCCCAAATTGCCCCGTTATCTGAGAGCGTGCCTCCACGGCTGTACGGCGGCACTGAGCGGATAGCGCATTATTTGACTGAGGAGCTGGTGAGGCTTGGACATGATGTGACGCTCTTTGCGAGCGGTGATTCGATCACGTCAGCTAGGCTTATCGATTGCGCTCCGCGTGCCTTGCGTCTCGACGGTAATCAGAATCCACTGATGTCCAATATGATCATGCTGGATCGAGTGAGGCAGTTGAAAAATGAGTTCGATGTCCTGCATTTCCACATCGACATCCTTCATTACCCGCTCGTACAAACTCTACACGTTCCCTTCGTTACGACTCTCCATGGCCGACTCGATACCGCGGGTCTGGCTGATTTTTATTCCAAGTTCCCTGAGTTGCCCCTCGTTTCAATCTCCTACGACCAAAGAAAGCCGTTGCCTCCTGTAAACTGGGCCGGAAACGTTTATCACGGTCTGCCCGCTGAGCTGCTAGGGTTTTCCGGTCACGCAACTGGTGGCTATTTAGCGTTCTTAGGACGAATCTCACCAGAAAAGCGGCCCGATCGTGCAATTGAAATTGCTGTCCGTTCTGGAAGGCGGTTGAAAATTGCGGCCAAGATAGATCCCGTAGATCAAGATTATTGGACAAGCATGATAGAACCACTAGTCAACCAATATTCAAGTGTGGAGTACATTGGCGAAATCGGAGAAAATGATAAGGCCGAGTTCCTCGGCGGCGCCAGCGCTCTGCTTTTCCCGATAGATTGGCCCGAGCCTTTCGGGCTTGTTATGATCGAGTCCATGGCATGCGGAACACCCGTTATTGCCTTCAACCGAGGCTCGGTACCCGAGGTGATCGAACACAATGTGTCCGGGTTAATTGTTGAAAATGTCGATCAAGCTGTTGTGGCAGTCCAAACCGCAGAGACAATGGATCGGAGCGTTGTTCGGTCAATTTTTGAGCGGCGGTTTACCGTGACGCGTATGGCTCAAGACTATTTGACGATTTTTCAGAAGTTGGGAGCGCCTTGCGGCAAACTCAGGGCTTCGGTTGATAAATCGTTGAGCATTCTCGAAGCTGCAGCTTAGTTATGCCTCAGAATGGCAACATCGCCGCCCACGCTCCCGTACCCGTGGCCTCAAGTGACGCGCACGCAAAACTAGTTGTTCCTGCGCCTGCATCCTTGTCCGAACGCAGACCACTTACGCTCAAGCACGGCAATACCTTCGGCGTTTTCGATCAAAATGGCGACATTGTTGCAGGTCCAGGCAGTCCGGACGGACTTTATCACAACGACACCCGTTATCTCTCCCACCTCCTGCTGACCATTGACGGTTTACGACCGACACTGCTCAGCTCAACATTGCGAGATGATAACGCCACTCTTACGTGCGACCTCAGTAACCCCGATCTCTTCACAGAAAGCGGGCAGTTGCAACTTCATCACGACCTCATCCACATCCACCGCACGCGCTTCATATGGGATGGCGGGTGTTACGAGCGTCTCGCAATTCGTAATTTTGATGTCACCGAACAACACGTCCAAATAGATTTGGCTTTCGAAGCCGATTTCACTGATTTGTTCGAAGTTAGGGGTACGCCGCGAACACGCCACGGAACACTTTGGCCGATAAAGGTGAGCCCAAACTCTGTGCGCTTGTCGTATTGTGGCTTGGACGACATTGAGCGCTCCACTTCTATGCGCTTCGATCCCCATCCGACAAAGATAAGCAGCAATGTCGCGACCTTCGAGCTCGCTCTTCGACCCGATCGTCCTGAGTTCATTTACCTTCACCTACAATGCGATGGGTCCATCAAGGACATTCCTACAAGGCGAGCCTTCCTGACGTCACTCCGCCAAACTCGCCGATTTCTCCGCGCATCCGCCCGTGCGACATCGATTGCCACATCGAACGAGACTTTCAACGAATGCCTTAGGCGAAGCATTTCCGACCTTTATATGTTGCGGACTGAGACTGAATTTGGATCTTATCCTTATGCAGGGATTCCCTGGTTCAGCACCGCTTTTGGCCGAGACGGGCTGATAACTGCACTTGAAATGCTATGGGTCGATCCAGCTATGGCGAAGGGCGTACTTCGATTCCTCGCCGCTCATCAGGCGAAAACGTACGACAATATAGCGGATGCCGAGCCGGGCAAGATTATGCACGAGATGCGCAAGGGCGAGATGGCAATTCTCGGCGAAGTGCCATTTCGGCATTACTACGGAAGCGTAGATTCGACGCCGCTCTTCCTTATGTTGGCGGGAGCCTATCTGGAGCAGACCGACGACATCGAGACCATCAGAGAGATTTGGCCGAACATCCAAGCCGCGCTAACGTGGATTGAAACCGACGGAGACCGAGATGGCGACGGTTTTGTAGAGTATGGTCGTCGCAATGCGAACGGACTCGTCAACCAAGGTTGGAAAGACAGTCACGATTCCATTTTTCACTCCGACGGGTCTATCGCCGAAGGGCCCATCGCGCTAGCCGAGGTGCAAGCGTATGTCTTCGGGGCTTTTAAGTCTGTCGCTGGAATTGCTCAACGCCTGGGAAATGAAACGCTTGCGAAGGATTACCAAGGTAGAGCAGCTCGCTTGCGAGATAACTTTGACTCAGCCTTTTTTGATGACGAGCTTCATACCTATGTCATCGCTCTTGATGGTCGGAAGCGCCCGTGTCGAATTCGTTCATCAAATGCAGGACATGTTCTCTTCACGGGCTTAGCCAGGGACCACAGGGCGCCCTCAGTCGTTGACACGCTCATGTCAACGTCTTCATTCTCGGGCTGGGGCATTCGCACTCTGGCAAGTACCGAGCCCCGCTACAATCCAATGAGCTATCACAATGGATCGGTTTGGCCTCACGATAATGCGCTCATTGCGTCTGGCTTTGCCCGTTACGGGCATAGGCGTGAAGCGGTTCGCATTTTGGAAGGCATGTTTCTGGCCTCAATGTATGTGGATCTTCGTCGCTTGCCAGAGCTTTTCTGTGGGTTCCCACGCCGCAGAGGCCATGGTCCAACGCTCTACCCGGTAGCTTGCTCACCCCAAGCATGGGCAGCGGCTACACCTATATTTCTGATGCAATCGTGTCTCGGTTTGAGCTTTAAGCCTCTGGAAGCGCAAATCGAGTTCCGCCAACCGCTGTTGCCTTCTTTCCTGTCCGAGGTTGTTCTAAGGCAAGTGAGAGTAGGCGGCGCATCTGTCGATATTGAAGTCTGTCGGATTCGCTCCGAAACAACACTTAGTGTTGTGCGTCGTTCGGGAGACGTAAAGGTTGTGACGGTCAATTGAATGGGTTGGCACAAATCGTCAGGAATGGGCGGTAGCGACGCACATAGTCGAAGAAGACACGTATCTCTGACTGGGGCGCCTCATGAGCCACCAATTTCCGATGATAGTGGTCATCCGGAATGAGCCAACGTGCTGCCGGTCAAGCTATTCTGGGCATTGACCGTGTACGACCGTGCGACCAACGTTGACGCTCTCTGTCGGACCGAACGCGCCGAAGGTATCGGAGGCGAATTGGTCTCCGACGCGGGGCAAAGGACCACTTCCGGACATGCGGCTCTATGGCCCATTGAGCCATTGAAGAGTTGAACAACAAATCCTTCGTGCTTCCAGACTTCGAGCGCGTCATGTAAGCGATCAGGATGCTGGTGCCCCTGTCGATGGGTGCCTAAACTACAGTTGTTGATTGGTCTTGAGAGCTTTGATTTGGTCCCGAAGCCCCTTGCCCTGAAAATGCGACCTTATCTCGTTGGAAGAATAGCCCTCCCGCTTGAGCACGTCCATGAGGCGCCTGTTCTTTGTAAATCGTTCCGTCCGCGCCAGTTCAAAGAGGCGTTCAAGCAGTGGTTTTTGCGCGGCCTGTGGCATGCGACCTGCCTCCAACAAAAAGCAAGGGGAACTCGTTTTACAAGGTCGCGGCAACGGGGGGCGTTCCAAAAGGAACAGCTCTGGCTACCATTTTGAACTAGGTTTTTCTGGCCAACCACTCTCTTTGAGTGGACGGGTGCCTTTGTGCTAAATACAGCGAGACACGGATAAGAACGATGCCCGATTTCGACCTCCAGAAATACCTCAATAGAGCTAACGGTGACAGAACGATTACGACCTACAAGAAGGGTCAAAAGGTTTATGGCCAAGGGGACCCGTGTGATTCGGTGTACTATATCCTGGAGGGGCAGGTAAAAGTCACAGCTCTTTCCGAACAAGGGAAAGAGGCTGTCGTTGCGATGCACGGTGAAGGGGACTTCTTCGGTGAAGGTTGTCTCAGCGGGCACCCCAAAAGGCTCGCCAGTGTGTTCGCGCACGTCCAAAAGCAAGATACTGCGCTTGCCAGTGGGGACTATTCGCAAGCTGCTGGACGAAGAACAGTCTTTTTCCGAGCTATTCATGAAGCACCTCCTTACCCGCAATGCTCGGATCGAGGCCGACTTAGTGGACCAGCTATTCAACAATACGGAGAAGCGACTGGCACGATTGCTCCTGTTGATGGCCAACTATAATCAGGATGGGGGTGCCAAGCGGGCGATACCAAGGGTGAGCCAAGAAACATTGGCTGAGATGATTGGCACCACTCGTCCCCGTGTTAATGGGTTCTTGAACAAGTTTCGTGACCTTGGATTCATCGAATATAACGGCGAGATGAAGATTCACAGCGCATTGCTCAATGTGGTGCTGCACGATTAAGTTACTGCTGAGCTGTTCCTTTTGGAACATGTGACCATCTCTTACATCTGATAATTGCTGGCCCTAGCGGTCTGCTCCGCTCAAAAGAGCCATGGGAGGCCAACATGATTAGCCCGGCAACTGCCGAGTTGATTCGGCTGCTTATTAGCGACATACGCAGTGAAGATAGGATAGTTCGCGTCTACCACGTGGCTCGGCAAATCCCGACGCTAAATGGCGGACACGACATGAAAGAACTTGCCGAGTTCATCGCCCAAGAAGCTGTTCAGCAAAGAGCGAATGTGAGTTGGGACAGAGACGACGGCGCGATGTCAGACGGTCACGACAACTCTCAGCATGGTGATGGAACCGCTTGACTGTTGCACGGTTGGGTTGCGGGGTCCATTTCCGGAGCCTTGACCCCGGCTCCATTAAATACGGAAATCAAAAATGAAAGTGTTAGTAATGGGAGCTATCCTTGGCCTGACTGTGGCCTTCGCAGCCCCGGCATCGGCCGCAATGTCCACGGCCGATTGCACGGCGATGTGGAAGAAGGCCGACACCAACGGTGACGGGAAGGTCACTGGCGACGAAGCCAAGCTGTATATGGACGCAATGATGGCGGCCAAGATGACACCGATAGACAAGAATATGGTGTCAGACGCCGAATTCATGAAAGCATGTGAAGGCGGTGCCTTCGACAACATGAAGATATAACTGCTTTCGGGAGCCCGCCCATCTCGGCGGGCTTCACCAACTTGCCCGCCTTCGCATTGCTCACTTGCGGGCCGACGAGAAGCGTCTGGAGGTCTCACATGAGTAATAGAAAGGAGTTTTTGGTCGAGTGGCTGCGAGATGTGCATGCTGCCGAGGAGCAGGCCAAAACAGCGCTCAGCGCCCTTGCGGGTAAAGTGAAGGATTATCCTGATCTTCATCAGGTCGTCGAAGACCATCTCCAGCAGACGATGAAACATACGAAGTTGGTTCACGCGTGCTTGACACGCCTAGGTGGCAGCTCCTCAACCTTAAAGGATACAAGCGGAAAGCTCCTGGCAACCGCGCAATCGCTAGGTGGCTATCTCGCCGGTGATGAAGTCATCAAGGCCATTATGGCTGCATATACGTTCGACTCTATGGAAGTGGCATCGTACCAAATCCTCATCAGCACGGCCGCTTCGATCGGAGATAAAGAAACCGAAAATATCTGTCGCGAGATACTTGCCGAAGAAGAAGCGATGGCTCAATGGCTGCATGAACACATTCCGGGCCTTACGCAGAATTTTCTTTTGCGACAGGCGGACGTCGCCACTGCTCGATGAACGTAGTTCTCGCCCCTAGTATCTACGACCGAAAGTAGGAGGCGTTACTGGGCTAGCAAGCTTAATGACGCAGAACACCTCCCCCTCACATATCGACTTGGTCTCTTGTTCTGTTAGGGGAACTCTGCGTTACAAAGGCCGTTGCGCTACTATGGACACACTCACACCGGTTTACCGTCGCGCCTCTGAATTGGCTTTTTCTGGGCGCTTCTCCAGTCATCAAGAAATACGCACCCAGCTTATCTCGGAAGGCTTTAGCGGCTTGGCTATAGATCAGACATTCTCGAACTTCCTGGAACGCAAGGCGATTGCTGCGGCATTGAAGGGTGGAAAGCGCATCGTTCCGCAGTTCTCTTGGATCACGAAATAGGCGGTCGGCGCCGGCTTGGCGGGCCCATGTTCTTCAAACCTTATGCCTGCATGACGAAGCAGCCACTGCATTTACTTGCGCGCTTTGTTGAGACTTAGGAAAAATCGCAACATCTCTGCTGATGCGTATGGGCCTCCCGGGTCGGCGTAGGTTCCACGATTATCACCGCCCGACGACGCGTGCCCCCCGTTACTCCCTCTTCTGGGGGCGCGAAACGCCGCTACTCGGCGCTTAATGTAATCCAGGAGGCTCTACCGCGCGCTGAAAGGCTCGTTGCGGATGTGCGGGATTTCTGCCGTCGTCAATCGGACCTTCAAGATGTAGGAGAACGCACGCAACTAGACCAAACGCTATGCGACGAAACTGCTGAGGCGTTCGACGAACCAGAACATCATCAAGATGCCAATCATACAGGCCGCCGCTGTGCGCAAAAACGAAGTCCTCACAGCGATAAGCGCCCGGACCGCTACGAAGCAGAGTAACACTATCACAACGAACAGCAGCTGACCTGCCTCCACACCCAAGTTAAACGTGAGTAGAGCAAGCGGAACATCGGACTGCGGCAATCCTATCTCGCACCCTCTTTTGCGGCGGGCAGATACGGCGTGTGGCTGCCATCCGTAAAGCGGTTAGAGGCGAAGCCCCGTCTATTGGAAGCGGACGGGCCCGACCGAATCCGCGATCCGCCGTGCGCTAGAAGTTACGGGGGTTGCCTTTATCGAAGAACCCGGCGGCGGTCCTGGTGTCCGGCTAAAGAACCGGGAAAGGCTCAATCAATCTCTGTGGACAAGCTCAATTCACAGAATGACGTCTAAACGTCGCGACAGCGGAAAGAGAGGCATTTCGCACCTTCGAGGTGCACGTCCACATCTTGGAGGAACAGCTCAGTTTGCATAGTTCATAAGTCGCTTGGTCGCACCCTACTGCGGCCAAGCGACGATACGCTGGTCTAGGCCTTTTTTACCGCCGGAATGGTCCAGGTGCCGTTGAGAATCGAGGGGTCGCCTTCGTTAGGCCAGTACAGCCTCAGCATCAAAACGAACTTGCCTGCCGGTGCGGGGAGCCAGTTCGATTCCTTATCCATCCCCGGCGATTCATGCTGCACGTAAAGATCGACGGAACCATCGGCGTTCTTCTTCAAATCCTGGCGCGCGCTAATGGAATAGCGATCAATGGGGTTGGCTACAAAAAAGTAGGCAGCATCATACATCGTAAGCGACCAAAAACCTTCGACAGGCGGTAGCTGGCCGGCAGGGAAGTGCATTACGTACTTATTGGCGCCATCATATGCATTGCCTTCCCCATCCTTCGTCGAGGTGGGATAGACGGCGTCCTGGGGCCGATTGGCGCCAAGGCCGATCGCGGTCACCAGCGCGCGCATCAGATAGTCGGTGCCGTAAAGTCCCGTCCTGGTAGTGAAACCCCAACCGTTGATGTCCTTGACGTCCTTATTGATCTTGAACTGGATCATGATGCGATCGAAGGCGATCTCAGGGATTCGCTTTGCAAAATCGGCACGCAGTTTGCTCACGTCAAAATCCTGTCCGGGGACAAGGCCGATCCGCGCAAACTTGGCAAGCGCGTCCGCATCAGCCGCACTTGGCGGGTTGCGCTTCATGAGGTCGGCAAGCAGCGTGAAATAGCTGACCGCATCCATGCGATTGACCTGATCGCGAACAGCAGTCTTCATATCAATTGAAGGATCCACTTTGCCGGCGGGCGGCGTGTAGTCCTTACCATAGGAACTCAGTGGGACGAGCTTGAACTGATCCTGCAGCGCGTGAACCTCGGCATAGTCTTCCGGCGTGCCCGTGCAATAAATGCGACCGAGCAGCCAAACGATACTGGTTGGGGATTTGTACTCTTTGACGCCCTCGGGAAGCGAACCCGACCAGCCAGGGCCAGTGATTGCATAGGTCTGTGCTTGCGTTCCAGTCGTCCGCTTACCGGGCACCTGGAACACGTTGGTCCATCCATCCAGCATCGGCATCAGATAATACCGATCCTGCATATCGGGGATGGAAAGCACCCAAGGCTCGTTACCTACGTCGAAGAAAGCCGTGGTGTAGAGTGTGTCAGCATTTGGCGCGGTGACATCCCTGAAGGATGCGTTGGGATATTCGCGAAGCTTGATGATCTGTCCCATCGGCGCGTGGGTACCTTCGGGAGCGGCCACATTGGTAATCACCCGGCGCGTCATCTCCATAGTGACCAATGGATAGCCGTAGATGTAGGCGTCGGTTGCGAGCCAGAAATCTTCGATCCCATCGCCCAGACCTAGAAAGTCACTGACCTGAGAAAATGCTTGGGATGATAGTGCACCCATAGCCAATCCACTCGTGCCAAAAGCAAAGCTGCGTCGCGAAAGCTTCATAAGTTTCTCCAAGACAAAGCTACAGAAAGTCGCCCCGCGAAAGCGCTTAGACTATTGGGGAGGCAGGAACATGTCATTTTACGACAACGGTCGCCTGCACGGTTCACAACAAAATGAACGTGAACCCTGATTTGGGCCGAGCCCTAGTAGCGTCGTGACTGACGGCTGCAAGCGCCCATACCATAACGCCCTCGCCGGCAAGTGCGCGAGCGATGCTGCCGAGCGGGGATTCGCCCTGGGTGTGATTGAAGGCGAGTTGGAGAGCGACGTGCGGACAGTGACCTAGTTGGGCAGTTCAGCGTAAAGGCGAAAAATATTCCACGACAGAGATCGATGGCCACTTCAGCGGTCCAGCTCTCCGAAAGGCTCTGGCCGCGCCAGCACGGCGCCCCTCTACCTGACCTTTACGCCTAAGCCGTTCGCAGCCAAGCGCACCTGTTTCGTGAGGTCTTCGAGCGGCTGATCAACGCCTTTGCGGATTAGCTCCTCCGCAACGGCCTGCGGATCGATGCTTCTATCACCGATGAAGGCATCCGTCAGATAGCGTTCGATGCGTTCACGCACGGCGTTATCAACGGTATCAACCGACATTATACGACTCCCAAAACCGTAAGAGCGGGAGTGCAATTCATGTCTCTCAGTCGCCTGCGCTCAAGGCCGTCTACCCAGCGATTTCGAGATGATGCCATAGTTCGGCAGGGACACAAGTGACATTATCGTCAATTCGCTTATGCAGTGTTTTCGGGCTCGCCCGTGTTTGGATCCGAAGGCAGAGGCACTTCAGCGTCAGCATCTTGCTCAGGCGTCGGCGCAGCAATCGGCTCAATCTCATCGGAGAGTTGGTCGATAAGCTGTGCTAGCGGATCGTCAATGGGCACCGGCTTAGTTGTCGGCCCCTTCGATTGTTCCTTAGACATATGTTTGCTTTCTGCCGCACTCACGAAAATGATCGTTTTCAGTGCAGCCGCCCTGGGGGTTAAATTACGCCGCAGGTATGTACGGAAGCTGAATATAGAACGGATGTTCCATCGACAATTCGTCTCAGAATGGGCGGTGCGCCGCACATCGAGGGTTTGTGCGCAGCGAGCGATGGAATCAGTGCATACCAGATAGGTGACCACCCGCGGTGTCGACTTCACGCACGTCTCGGCCGATGAGAACGTCATCGACGCCTGGGGCGGCCGGCAAGCCGAGAATTCGTCGCCGCGTTGTTCAGCCTTTGCTTAGCCGCAGCAGCCGCACAGGGCATCACAATGCGGGACATCGAGGAAGATCTGGGTGCCGACGGCCGCTGGAGCGACCACGCCGCTCTCCTGGGCAAAGCCAAATTGTCGTTTAGGACACTAGCAAATGTACATCCACTGGCAGCTGGTCTCGTAGCTGTCGCAGCTATAGTGCCAGTAGCAAGCTGCTTTCACTGGGCGGAGAATAGATACCGCCTCGCTATCGGCTTTACCGGCATCAACGCCAAGAGCTTTTGACTCCTCCAACAATCCCCTAAGACTATAGGTGGTCGGTTTACCATCCTTCAGAGGCTCACCCGGAATAGCAACTGCGCCCCCGGCCTTGGCGAGAAGTTTGGCCGCGACTAAGAGCATGTCGCCGTCGTTTTCAGCTCGGCCTATCGCAGCAAGCGTCGCCGCGGCGGAGACCCTCGCGCGAGCATCGGCAAGCTCCTGTGGAGTCATATCGAGCGCCATAAGTGGACTTAATGAAGCACATGCAATCAAAGCGCACAAAGATATTGTGACCCGAGCTGCGGCTCTCACAGAGCCATTCCGGTCAGTGATTTGGTCAGAGACATAAGAGCCATAATGCCGAACGACCCCAAGAGAACCTGATCGATTTGCTGTGATTGGAGGAAATGAGTTGCTGCTTTGGGATAATGGTGGTGCATAAACGCACTCCTTCATGAGTTCAAACGCCAGGTCCTCAGTTTAGTTCCGCAACAACCCGTCGATCATGGGTGCTGTCGAGCCACACCGCAGAGCCGCGCCGGTTCCAGTTCGGCCGCTTGCCAGCTATGTGGGTTTGCGAATATTTTGAAGTTGGATTGAGGAGGTAAAAAGCATGGTTTCTGTCTGGTTGCGCACTTGCATCGCCGCTCTCACGCTAGCCGGATCGGCAGCGACCGCCATGGCCGATGACCCTCCCAATGACGGACGATGAGAAGAAGCGTTATCTCGAAATGGCGCGGCAGCAACGGGCCGAAACCGCCATGTCCCCTTAGCTGCCGCGGATCCGAACGCTCAAACTGGTCGCGCTCCGTGGCCAGCAGGTCGCTGATCCCGATGAAACTCAGCTACTTTTTCAGTATGTGCTGTCGAAACTCTTCGGTTGAGTTGCTGGCTGGAAATGGTGTTGCCGGGACGGCTACGTCCAAAAATTCGCACAAGGGCTCCCAACCATCACCGACCCGGTACACCAGGAGGCGGTCAGCAGCGATCGACGAACACACGGTGGCAGTGTTCTTCTCGTAAGCCGCAATCGCATGGGCTCCGCTTTCAGGCTTTCCGTCGAATACCTTGTTTCGAATTATTTTGAAGCCAAAGCTCTCCGGATCGCTGTTTGGCCCAATCCCCTCAAGAATTGTTTTAGAGAAGCTCGTGTACCAGCTTTCCGAGCTTCTGACGGTCAGCAGGACCTTCGCCCTCGGAAAATGCTCGGCCAACTCTCGCCAATAATATGCCGACGGCCAATCAATCGATGAACGATAGGAGCCGAGCACATCGTTCCAATCAGGAGTTGCGCCGTCCGCAATCGAACGCCACTTTGCCCTCTGATCAGGCTTGCAGAGCACCTCGACCATGTGATGACAAGGGCCAAACCCCAATACTTCCAAAGCCTCTTTCATTGAGTGAGTACCGGTGCGGCCAAATCCGGCGCCAATAACTGATAGTGTCATATGAGGTTCCTCTGTCGCCCTTTGATTAGCCTCATCCCGCAGCTCCGGTCACCTGACTTGACCTTCGTTGCAGCCTATCAGTCTCGAAATTATCGGCAACCCCTGCCGAATCGCTTGCCATCTCCTCTGTGCAGAGATTGCTTGCCGACGCGGAATCGAACTTCTCAAACTGGCCGCGCTTTGCAGTCGGCACATTCCACAGTCATTTCCGGGCCTGAGTTACAAAAAGACGCTTCACTAGGTCGATCTCTGTCCCACCATCGTCCTGCCCGCCCCCACTAAACATTCGCTTGAGGGAGCCCATTTGTCGAGGGATAGTTCCAAATATGAATCGTGACGAAATGATTGCCTTCCTCCGTGCTGCCGCTAAGGTCGCACGCGAGGCGATAGCGCATGGCCATCACCCGTTCGGAGCCGTCGTAGTTGGATCTGACGGGCACATATTTATGCGCCAGGACAATATCAATACTGTGCGCCACGCCGAGGCTGAACTGGCGGTATTCTGCTTCCGATCGGAATCGGCTAAAAACGTTACCGAGCAATCCGCCGCCTCACTGAGAAACCAAGACGTGCTACTTCATCAACGACTATCCGTGGGACATCTGTTTTCCTGGTCATAAACCTCCACAGCGCAGTTTGAGCACGCTCGGGCAAAGGAGATCCAACCACCATGGTCACGAGAAGGTCAGGCTGATTTAAGTGCCGATATATATCGTACATGTTTTCCATGCCCTTTTGACGCGCAAATACAATGAATCTCGAGATGGTTGCTGATTGACGACCGTTCAATTTGCTTTGGCTTGGATCGGCAAATGGGAACTAGATGCGGTATCCTTCTGGTTCCGCGCCAGCTCTCGTACCGCATCAATTACGACGGCGTCGACATCCTCCGCCCTGATAGTTTTTACTGTGGTGCTGAGGATCTCCTGATCTGAGTTTCTGTATCCGAGGGTGGCGTCGCATTTGCTGGCCAAGATGCTGCCGCTTTCTGATAACGAGAATCTGTAGACTGAACTTGGCCGCGTGAGAGTGGGAGTCTTCAGCCGAAACATTAAATACTTCATCCCAACGTCCTGCAGCCCTTGCAGTTTGGGGTTCATTTCCAACTCAACACCCCTCGGGGAAAGTTCGGCTACCGCATTCTTCAGGATCGGAAGAGCCAGCTCCAGAAGTGACGTCAGAGAACCGCGTTTCGCAGCTTCCTTCTCTTGTGCCGCTAAGCTTGCCGCACGTGCCTTAGTCACCTCCTCGTCGAAAGCATTCAAGAATTTGGTCATGGTACTCTCTTCGCTCTCGCCCGCGCGGTAGTTCACGATGGCGCGTGCCCCCTAAAACTCTGAGGTGCGGCGTTCCAAGCCGCCAAATGGGAAGGAAAGGGGGAAAGAGGCGCAAGTTTGGCTCCCGCCGCTTTCCCATGTTGATCTGATTGAGACTAGAAATCCATCCCGCCCATACCACCCATGCCGCCACCACCGGGCATCGGCATCGATGCTTTGTCTTTAGGCCGCTCGGCGATCATGGCTTCGGTAGTGATGAGCAGTGAAGCCACCGAGGCCGCGTCCTGCAAGGCGATGCGAACGACTTTCGTCGGATCGACAATGCCCTTTTCGACCATGTCGCCATAGACTTCGGCTTGCGCATCAAAGCCATAATTGCCCGATTTCTCCAGAACCTTGCCGACGACGATCGAACCTTCAACACCGGAGTTCTCAGCGATTTGGCGGATCGGCGCTTCGAGCGCGCGGGCGATGATCTTGAGGCCCATCTGGATATCGGGATTGTCCGATTTCAATGCATCGACCACCTTCTTGGCGCGCAACAAAGCAACGCCGCCGCCCGGCACGATGCCTTCCTCGACGGCCGCACGGGTGGCATTGAGCGCGTCGTCGACGCGATCCTTGCGCTCCTTCACTTCGATCTCGGTCGAGCCGCCGACCTTGATGACGGCAACGCCGCCGGCAAGCTTGGCGAGGCGCTCCTGGAGCTTCTCACGATCATAGTCCGACGTGGTCTCCTCGATCTGCGCCTTGATCTGCGCGATGCGGGCCTGGATGTCGGCCTTCTTGCCGTTGCCGCTGACGATCGTCGTGTTCTCCTTGTCGATCCGCACCCGCTTCGCCCGTCCCAGCATGTCCAATGTGACGTTCTCGAGCTTGATGCCGAGATCTTCGGAGATGAGCTGGCCACCGGTGAGGACGGCAATGTCCTCGAGCATCGCCTTGCGGCGATCGCCGAAGCCCGGTGCCTTGACGGCCGCGACCTTGAGGCCGCCGCGTAATTTATTGACGACAAGGGTTGCAAGCGCCTCGCCTTCGACATCTTCGGAAATGATGAGCAGCGGACGGCCCGATTGAACCACCGCTTCCAGGATCGGCAGCATGGCCTGCAGGCTCGACAGTTTCTTCTCGTGGAGAAGGATATAGGGATCGTCGAGTTCGGCGACCATCTTGTCGGCATTGGTGATGAAATAGGGCGAGAGATAGCCGCGATCGAATTGCATGCCCTCGACGATGTCGAGTTCGGTCTCGGTGCTCTTGGCTTCCTCGACGGTGATCACGCCCTCATTGCCGACCTTTTCCATGGCCTTGGCGATCATGCCCCCGATTTCCTTGTCGCCATTGGCGGCGATGGTGCCGACCTGGGACACTTCGTCCGACGATTTGATCTTCTTGCTCTGCTTCTTGAGGCTTTCGACGGTGGCGCTGACAGCCTGATCGATGCCGCGCTTCATGTCCATCGGGTTCATGCCGGCGGCAACGGCCTTGGCACCCTCGCGAACGATCGCCGCGGTGAGCACGCAAGCCGTGGTGGTGCCGTCGCCGGCGAGATCATTGGTCTTGGAGGCGACTTCGCGCACCATCTGGGCGCCCATGTTTTCGAACTTGTCCTCAAGTTCGATTTCCTTGGCGACGGTCACGCCGTCCTTGGTGGTACGCGGCGCACCGTAGGACTTGTCGATGATGACATTGCGGCCCTTGGGCCCGAGCGTCACGCGAACCGCGTTGGTGAGAATTTCAACGCCGCGCAGCATGCGCTCGCGGGCATCGCCGGAAAATCTGATGTCTTTGGAAGCCATGGTAAAATTCCTTCGAATGAAATTGCTTTATGAATGAAACGGCGATCAGGCGGCCTTCTTGACAGCGGGCTTGCCTTCAAGAACGCCCATGATGTCGGACTCTTTCATGATCAGGTACTCGACGCCGTCGATCTTGACTTCGGTGCCCGACCACTTGCCGAACAGCACGACATCGCCCGATTTGACGTCGATGGGGATGAGCTTGCCACTTTCGTCGCGCCCACCGGGACCGACGGCGATGATTTCGCCCTGCATCGGCTTTTCCTGCGCAGTATCGGGGATGATGATGCCCCCTTTGGTCTTGGTGTCTTCATCGACGCGGCGCACAACGACGCGGTCGTGCAATGGTCGGAACTTCATTGGTGTCTCCTGATGAGCGTGCCGAATACCAACGCGTGGGGTTTACGGCGAGAATCGGCTACAAACGAGCACTCTCGGCAACGTTGGCACTCTGATTAGTAGAGTGCTAGCACACATTAAGCGGCATGTGTAAGAAACTTTGTTTAGGGTTTGCTTCGCTCGCCATCCGGTCTTATTCGCATCCACCGGCTCCCTGTTCTGTAGTTCTCGTAGGGATGTGCGAGATCATCGGTGTATACTGCGGCGTGGAAACCTAATGTCGTCGCTGACCATCCAGCACGTCACGACTTACCGCTACCAGCGTCCCGTTGGCTTTGGCGAGCACCGGATGATGCTCCGCCCACGCGATACCGGCGATCAGAAGGTTTTAGGGGCGAGCCTCGAAATCACTCCGAAGCCGGTGAGCCTTGATTTCGTCCAAGATTCATTCGGCAATCATGTCGGGATTGCGCTGTTCGGGAGCCGTTCAAGTGAACTGCGATTCGAGAGCGTAGTGAGCGTCGATCAAGTGCCGGCAGATCCCGTCGGTTTCTATCGCGCACACTTCGCGATGACGTTTCCAACCCTCTACAGCGAGGAAGAATTGATAGAGCTTTCGCCCTATATCGCGCGTCAGCTGCCTGATCCTGGCGACAATGTCGGCGACTGGACGCGCAAATTTCTGCCGGTCAGTGGAACGATTGGGATATTCGAGCTGCTCTCTCGACTTTCACAGGGCATCAATCAGGATTTCAGCTATCGGCGGCGGGAAGCAAAAGGTATTCAGAAACCGGACGAGACACTTCAGCTCGGCCATGGCAGCTGCCGCGATTTTGCGTTGCTGCTGATCGAGGCGGCACGCGCGATCGGCCTCGCGGCACGGTTTGCGTCCGGATATCTTGCGGTCACCCTGGATGCACCAGATGAGGCACAGAGTAACTCTGCCCGCGGATCGACACACGCTTGGGCGCAAGTCTATCTGCCGGGAGCGGGGTGGGTCGATTTCGACCCGACCAGCGGCAGTATCGGAAAACAGGGCCTGGTCACTGTCGCGGTGGCGCATGACCCGATCCACACGCTTCCCCTCTACGGCACCTTCATAGGACACCAGTCGGACAGTCTCGGGATGGAAGTGGAGGTGACAGTCACGTCTGGCATGCCGCAGCCGGACGCTGTAGGCTGATCGCGCGCAATCGAAAATCGCCAGATAGAGCTTCGGCGCCGGATCCTTAGCTGGAACGGGCAAGACCGATGCATTCCAGAGAACGGGAAACTCGAATGAAGCTTCGTGTCGGCTACGAGATGATCTACGACTTCCCTCAGCCGACACCCATGATCATGGTATTAGGTACGCACTACACACGCGCCTCTGACGTCATCGTGCCGGATCACCTGACTACGAGCCCCGCCGTGCCTATCTCGCCCTATCGTGATGTATTCGGCAATTGGTGCAGCCGCATCGTCGCGCCGGCTGGAGGGATGCGACTGTCAGCAGACGGCGTGGTTCGCGACAACGGTCTCCCCGACCTGGTCGTGATGTCGGCAGCCCAGCACAGTGTGGACGAGTTGCCCGCGGAGACGTTGATTTATCTTCTCGGCAGCCGCTACTGCGAGACGGACCGTCTCTCCGAGATCGCTTGGAATCTCTTCCAAAACTCGCCGCCGGGGTGGACGCGCGTCCAGGCCATCTGTGATTTCGTGCACCATCACATCAGCTTTGGCTATGAGCACGCGCGACCGACCATGACCGCCTGGGATGCGTATCACGGGGGCAAAGGAGTGTGCCGAGACTATGCCCATTTGGCGATCGCCTTCTGCCGCTGCATGAACATCCCGGCGCGTTATTGCACCGGCTATCTCAGCGATATCGGAGTACCGCCGCCCTATGGGCCCATGGATTTCGCGGGGTGGTTCGAAGCCTATTTGGGCAATCGTTGGTACACGTTCGATCCACGCAACAACATGCCGCGAATTGGGCGCGTGCTGATTGCGCAAGGGCGGGATGCGGCCGATGTGCCAATTACCCATACATTTGGGCCGAACACCCTGGTCAGCTTTAAAGTGTGGGCCGACGAGGTCACCTAGTCCCGCTCCACCACTTGGTTCCCTTTACTTGTCGAGTGAATTCCACATGACGTTATTTGAGAGTATGCTTATCTTGGTTCTTGTAGCGATTTTCTTGCTGCAAGTGTCACGACACTTGTCGATTCCCTACCCGACGATGTTGGCGATGGCAGGTGTGATTGTGGCTGCGATGCCGTGGGTGCCTGACATCGCAATCGATCCTCAACTTGCATTGGCTCTGTTTATCGCACCGGCGCTTCTCGATGCCGCTTATGACTTGCCGCCTCGAGAGCTTCGTCGCCACTGGCTCCCATTGGTAGCTCTCGCGGCTATTGCCGTCCTCCTGACGACTGCCGCCGTCGCCTGGACGGCGGTGGCACTCGCTGGTCTTCCGCTTGCTGCCGCAATTGCACTCGGCGCGATCGTAGCGCCGCCCGATGCAGCCGCGGCCGCCGCGGTTCTTAGTCGGCTCGCGTTACCGCGTCGAACCGTCAGCATCCTGAAGGGGGAGAGCATCCTCAATGATGCTGTAGCGCTGCTGATATTCAGCGCGGCAGTGGGAGCCGTTTCTGCACCGGGTGGCCTTTCCGACCACCTTCCAGGACTAGCCTTAGCCGTTCCCGGCGGATTGCTCGTCGGTCTCCTTATGGGGAAGCTACACGTAATGTTGTTGCCCCGACTAGCGGGAACGTTGGGCGGCACGTTGTTCGAGTTCGCAACAACCTTCGCCGCATGGGTAATCGCGGAAAGATTGCATCTTTCGGCGATTCTCTCGGTGGTTGCCTTTGCGATGATCGTCGCCCGCTACACGCCGGAACACCAGTCACCACGTGACCGGGTGCATTCGCACTCGGTCTGGGGAGCTGTTGTGTTTTTGCTCAACGTGCTCGCCTTCCTTCTCATGGGCCTACAGGCTCATGCGATCGTGGTGCGGTTCGATGGACCCGAGTTGTGGCAAGCCGTCGGCTTTGCTGGAATTGTGTTTGCGATCGTTGTCGCGGTTCGCATCATCTGGGTACTTTTCTACAATCGACTTGTGCATTACGCGGCAATTACCCGCGGCGGCCCGCCCGGTTCAAGCATTGCCCAAGCGATTGTTGTGTCGTGGTGTGGAATGCGAGGGCTCGTGACGATGGCCACCGCACTTGCTCTCCCTCCATCTTTCCCGTCGCGGGATCTGATCGTCCTTTGTGCCTTTGCTGTAGTCTTGGGCACTCTGATCGCACAAGGCCTGACTTTAGGCCCGCTCATTCGTCTGCTCGGGTTTAAGCCAGACCAATCCCTCAACAAAGAGATTTCTTCCGCGCGCATGAAGCTCTTGGATGCGGCCATCACCAGTTTAACCGATCCCGATAGTGGTCCAGCAAAACGCATTCGCGCGGATTATGAAGCAGAACGCATAGTTACGACGGACGTTACCGATCCTCAGGCAGCAACTCACGGAGACCAATTGCGCATTCACACTATCCGAGCGCAGCGAAAAAAACTCGCAGATCTGCGAAACACCGGTGAAATTGATGACGACGTTTACTATGCGCTTGAGCAGCAGCTCGACTGGGCGGAATTGGCCGCATTGCCCCCCGAGAGATCCGAAATGATCGAAGCCTGAATTAGAAGCCTAAACTAAAAACTGGCCGCCGACTTGGTTACCATGGCTCTGTGTACGCGAAACTGAAAAAGCCCGCCTTTTTTGGCGGGCTTCTCATCGACTTTACATCTTCATGTTGTCGAAGGCACCGCCCTCGCACGCTTTCATGAATTCCGCGTCTGACACCATGTTCTTATTCATGGGTGTCATCTTGGCTTCCATCATGGCGGATTCATTGTCTCACATACACGCAACTCCTCTCAGCCACTCCTTCTGCCAGCATGTGGTCACAAAGAATCGCCCCCTCATAGTCAGCGATGCTCGGTCGGATCCCCGCGTCAGCGACAATCTCGCGGTGGCGGAATTAGGTGTGGTCTCATACTTGGGCGTTCCCATAAGAGATCGAGAAGGCCACGTCTTGGGCTCGCTTTGCGCGATAGGCACGTCGCCACGTTTATGGGTGCAGTCTGACGTTGACCTGACGGGGCGACCTCGCCGCCATAATTGAGGATCAGCTGCTCCTGCAGCAGAGCGCCAGCCTAGCAAATTCACTCGCAGGGCATAACGCCGTCCTGGCGCGCGAGTATCATCACCGCGTCAAAAACGCACTTTCTGTCGCAGCCTCGCTTGTTCGCTTAACCCGTCGCGCAACGGTTCCGAATCTCAATTGATGCAGGATGGAACTGACATGCGAGGAGCGGCTTGCTATCGCAAAGGAGTTCCCATTTATGGCCATTACCCCAACACCTCCCGGCGTCGCACCTGCGACCGCTGGCGTCGTTCCACCCGTCACAAACCTAAAGGAATCAATGCGGGGCGACCGCATTACGCCCCACGGCAGGATGATGGGCGGCATGTATGATTACTGGCCGATAGTTGCTATCGTTTTGTTAGCAGTGGCGCTGGGTTTCGTCTTCACGCAGCAGCGAGCTACTGCATTGCCGCCGCCCTCTGAAACCACAGGGAAGACCGACCAGACCTTGCCGGGTGTACCAACCCCACCTGCGACGATCACGCCTACCGTCCCGGTGACACCGACTCAACCAGAGCCGACCGCACCTACTCAGCCGTAGTAAAAAGGGCCGTGCCAAACGAGGGATTGGCACGGCCTACAAGCCGTTGCCATCCGGCAAAAAACTCTATGTCCGATTCACAAAGGAAAACCCTGCTCGCGGGAGCCGGCGGCGCTATGAGAATGGTTGGAGTAGCTGAGCCAACTTCGCCCAGCTAATGCGCAATGGCAACGAAATACCCAGCGCTCGGATGAGACGCCTTGACCGTTACAACCTCTTTGTTTCTGATGCGGGGGCGCGGCGACCTTAGGTTTCATATGGAGGTCATATTTTTATTCGAACCCTCGTATTTTCGATATTGCTGCTCGCCGCCTCGCTTGCGAACGCACATCCACCAGAAGGACTTGCAGATTTGGTCGTTGCAAAGGCCGGTCAGGGGGAAGGCGAACTATCCGCTAAGGGGTATGTGCTCACCACCAGCAACAACGGGTGGAATGAAGATGAAGGCATCTGTGTGCACATGACGGTATCCCAAGGCCGATACGAGGCCATAAACATTGAAACCAAAACAGTGTGGAAAGGGCAAGAAAGCATCGACCGCGTCCGCAGTGCCCTGTCGATGTCTCGGAAGCGGACCGCGCCAACTATCCGGCCTGCAACTAGAGAGCTAATTCGCCCCGACTGCGGCTCCAGATATTCAGCGTGACGCATAATGAGAGTCGGCGAAGCGCTCGATAGAAAAACCCCGGCGGTTGGCCGGGGCTCCGTGTCCGGCGAGTTCCTGAGTTCAGCTTATAAGTACCTGCCCTGTGGGGGTGTCGTAATAGGCTGCCACCACGCTGAGCGAGCCCTCTTTTAATGCCGCTGCAATAACCGGCGACGATTGGCGCAGAAGATTGGCCTGGATCTTTGCGTTGGCCTTGGTGGCAGCTTCAAGATTGTCTCCAGCGATATCAACGGCAGGACGGATATACGAATAGAGACCGCTGATCTGTCCTGGCACGGCGCCGGCCTTGATCGAGGCATTGACGGCGCCGCAGCCGGCATGCCCCAGGACCATCAATGTCCGCGTGCCGAGCACCGCGACGCCATACTCGATGCTGGCGATGATTTCTGAAGTTGCAATGTTTAGTTTGTCAATTGTTATGTTTGAAATACGAGAAATATAATACGACAAGCGCATAGTATTTTTGGATGCCCGTCCTATATATGTTTCATAGTTGAATGTTTTCATTCAAATGATAATTTAGAAATTCAAAGGATTCAAACATGAACACTACCGTAACCCAAGCAATTGCTCCAACGCAAACCCATCTACCCGCCAAGGTCAAGGCCATGATCGGCAAGGATATTCGGGCTAAGTGGGACAAGTTCTCGGAAAGCGATGTGACGGCACCCAAGAACAAAGACGAGCTCGTTACCCAGGTGGTCGCCAAGTACGGAACTGAAAAGGTCCAAGCCGGCCGCGATGTCGACGCCGTCCTCAATGGACGCCTCTTCTCCTAACCCCATCGGAGCCGCACCGTTCGCGGCTCCATACTCCAGCAGAGAGGTTCAGGTCCATGAAAGCTCACCCTTTAAAGCCACTGCCGTTTCGCGACGATTCCAAAATACCAGCCTTGGATGTTGAACTTCCTTGGCAACGTATCACGGACGACCTCCCGAACCGATGGTGATGTATCTCGATCGCTGTGTATGTGTAAGAGGCCGACCAATCACCAAAGAGCGGAACACAGAACAGTTTTATCGGGCCATCGGACGTTGGGAAAATGAGGGCGGCGCGCCCTTGGATTGCTCTCCACACCGATCGAAGAACTCTGAAGATGAACAACCGCGAAATAAAGCGCTTTGTTGACATCAAGCTCCCCTTTCAACTTCCAGGTCTTACTCGTGTGTACCCGGCAGGACGCTATGAAGTCACAACGGAAGAGGAGCCGCTCGGCGATGGAATGGCGCCGGTGTTTAAGCGAGTGTCCACTGTAATTTACCTGCCGAGGCGACTTGGTGATGTTGGACTTGGCGACTTTGTCGATATCGACCCAGCAGAGCTTTCACGACTGATGATGCTCCCGACTGGATGACGAGAGTTTTTCTGAGATGAATGTGTTCGCGACATTAGTCGTCACCGGTATTGGCGCAATGTTTTCTATGCCCGTTTACGCTGATATGTCTGCCGCAAACCGCAAACTGCACGGCGGTGTGGAACCGAGCCGACACAGACGACGATGGCGAATTGGTCCGCACAGAGACCTTACCCTATATCGCGGCTATGACCATCGCCGAGATCACACCTACAAAATTGGGACTGATTTTCAAGATAGAGTTCATCAAGGCATGTGAAGGTGGCGCATTCTCGTTGATAACGATGTCGGGATAGGTGGCGCCTTCAACCGTCAAGAGTCGCTCAAGTATCTACGGAGACCACGATGCCCTTAAATCTGCTGGACCAAGCGCGCGCCCACATTCGTGAGGAGCTTAGGAGCATCGATGGATTTATAGACGCCGAAAATGTTGCCGCAATTATTCACAAAACCTGTCCGACTGTGGACTTTCAGAGCCTCGTCAATACTGTGATCGAGGAGGCTTTAGCGTTAGGCGGTTCTGTAAGTTGGGCAGGTTCTGGCTTAGGAAAACTGGTAACTTCAAATAGGATGGTCCGCTATGCGGCCATCAGTTGAGATCGGGATAGAGAGCACTTGCCTCTGGCATCACGGCGCCCTTCGCCGCGGATTAGGAGGAAAACTTGAATGACACGGACGGTTCAGGACCTCAGAATTTATCGCGAGGAATTGGTTCATGAGAGACGGCGCGCGGCATATCGCAGGGATGCAGCTTTGCTGGCCGGTCTTCACAACGCCATCGCTGCTCTCGACGAGGTCATCGCCGAGGGCCTGGACGAAGAGCCCCTTGATGTCGACGCCATCACCGCAAGCTTCGGTACGCGATGACGGAGAGTTTCTGGAGGCTAGGATGAGCGATCATCTACCGGCGAACTCCGATCAACCGCTGGATGACTGAAGAGACGAACTAATCTTGTTAGGCCGCTTTGCCACCATCGCGGCCCCGTTTCTTACTTGAACCTGAATAGGCTCGGTTACCACGTTAGCGGCGAGGCGTTGTCGGGCAAATCACGCCCTACTAGAAACCCGGGCAAAGGGTCAGCACAAAACATGAAGCGGCGGCGCAATTCAAACCTTTTGCCAAGCATTGTTTGGCTGGGCCTGATAATAGTTACCGGCGTTCTGGCCCTTGCCGTCCTTCGACTTAGTAAGCCAGGGGCCATTCAGTCTTTGGTCTCGGAGCCGCGCGTAGCCGCGGCGCAAACACCTGAACGTCGTGTCCTTCCAGTTGGCCAGTCGGCAATTCTTCAAGCGCCCGAGAAGGCCCCGAAACTGCTTGAAAGCGGGTTGCCGGTTCCCGACACTCCGCGGGCACCGCGCGCTGATTCAATGACATTAGTGACTCGCACGAACAGCAATGCCCGAACTGAACCATCAATTTCCGCAGCTATGGTGGCCGTCATACCGAAGGGCGCTACAGTAAAAATGATTGCGCGGAAGGGGGAGTGGAGACAGGTAGGTTATTTCGACATCAGAGGGTGGGTCCGCCAAGACAACTTCTTAAGCCCGCAGTGAGTGCGTCCCTCTTGGGGAGATTGCGGGCAACTGAAAACCTGTGAGATGGTTCGGATATGCCGCTGACCAAAAGTCCCATAGCTGAACGCGTCTATACCCTCGCCAGAAATGGGTGGTTTCCCAATTTGCAGTCTCTAAGATTTGCTCTCTCCAAAGTGAGAGATATGGCGCGGAGGAGATCCGCATCACTTTCCTCGGCCTTACTTTGCGTGCCGCTTTGAAAAACCCGTGCGATGATAATTTCAATGGATGGCAGTCGAGCCGCCTCCAGCTTGGAAATATGTGGTCAACATCATAGACATTCTCAAGGTCACGGTTTTTGTGAACTGCCTAGCAACGCTCTTTTGCGTGGCGTTCATAATTGCCAGTTTCCTCGTTTAGGCCCGCAATCGGTCGGCTGAGGTTAAAGTTTGGCAATCGAGTCTTTTTGTAGTGCCATGTCTTCCGATCGCGTCCATAGTCGCGAGATTGCCGGTCCGTGCATCCATGAGCCCCGGTAACAGAGAGACTCGAATCGCGCTCCCGCTCGGATTTGACGTCGGGAGTCGCCAATTTCCGCAATTCAAAAAATCGTTTCCCGCTACCTTGCTGATTGCTTCATAGCTGGCCGATCTGTCGACCCGCGAGACCTGGCGCGGAAGATCCAGATAACCAATCCAGGAGTGGACCTTGACGTCCTTACGGCGACAATCAGGCGTAAGGCTACCAGTATGGGGGTTCGATTGAGGCAACCGCTATGATCAATCCAAGGCTTTTCGATAGCGCTTCAGGTCACTTTGCGTAACCGCGCGCGTTCCGGCGCCGCTGCTTGAGCGGTAGTCGCTTGCGACCGTTCCCGGATCAGAACACACGTGTTGATTCATTCTCGAATGCGATTCTGCGATGCCGCGGCGCCGCGGCCACTGCGTCTAACGCCAGATCCCAACTAAACGGATCGCGTTCAACATAGCTCCCTGATGACCTGGAGAGAGAGGGACGGATTACTCGTGCTGAGTTTCAAAAGCTCAAACACGGCTGACGCCTTGTCAATATGTCCGATGTCGATCAAGGGCCCGCAAAAGCGTTGGCCAACGCGCAATTACTATCGCTCGGACTTACCACTCCGGCTAATCGCGCGATTTGCCGGCGGTTGCATTGCGAACCGGGAAAG